>Ga0070667_100000749_pt1 | contig 30980 bp, 17 predicted proteins | sample KBSS33metaG_FD_64659 | JGI IMG/M metagenome (GOLD analysis project Ga0070667, IMG submission 64659) | Switchgrass rhizosphere microbial communities from Kellogg Biological Station, Michigan, USA - KBS S3-3 metaG | ecosystem: Host-associated > Plants > Roots > Rhizosphere > Soil ...
ACGATCCGGATCGTAGGCGACGGCGACGTGGTGCGCAGTCAGGTTCGAACTGCGCGCGACGGCGCGTTGCGCCGGTTGGCGCGTCGGCACAGCAGTAGGACCGATGCCGGCAGCGCCATCATGGACAGCAGTTGCAGCAGGTCAGACATCGGCGGTCTCTGGTATTCGCATGAGCCCGAGTCAACCGGCGGCGTCGTCGCGCTGCCACGGTCTATACGAAATCCATACGGCGCCGGCCGCAGTCTTGCCGGGATTCGGACGGGTTACGCCGCGTGCCGGACGGCAGCGACGGCGTCGAAGCGGTCCAGCACGGTCTCGGCGACGAGCCGGTGCGAGCCCAGTGGCTGGGCCATGGGAATCCGTTGTGCGGCAGCGAATTCGGCGACCCGGTCGGTGATCGTGCCGTGGGCCAGGAACCAGGGCGCGATGACCAGACGCGTCGCGCCCTGATCCCGCAACTGCTCCGCGGCTGCGGCCAGGTTCGCCTGCGGGCCGGTGGCGAAAGCCGTCGTGGCCTGCCAGTGGGTGCCCGCGACCAGTCCGGTGGCCACCGCGGCGGTGCGTGCGTTGGCGGCTGCCGACGACGACCCGACGGCCGTCACCACGACGCCGACACCGGCGTCCAGCCGGGACACTCCGGAATGCGTGAGCCGTTGGCTCAGCACGTGGACCAGTCGGTCGTCTTCGCCCAGTACATCGGCCTGCCGGACCGCCGGATTGACGGCGGCGATCATCTCGGGGATGTCGATGCGCGCGTGATAGGCGTCGGCCAACAGCAGCGGCACCACAACAGAATCAGCGGGGGAGCCGGCCAGTACGTCCCGGAGATTCGGCGAATTCTGTTCACAGAACGCCACTTTGACGTCGACGTCACGCCGCGAGACAGCCACCGTCCGGGCCACCTCGCGGGCGTTCGCCGCGGACCGCGGATCGGCACTGCCGTGCGCGGTGAGGATCAGTTGCACAAGAACTCAGGACGCGTGCAGACCGCATTCGGTCTTGGCCAGACCGGCCCAGCGACCACTGCGTGGGTCAGCTCCCTCGACCGGCTTCTGCGTGCACGGAGCGCAGCCGATCGACGGATAGCCTTCGTCCACAAGTGGATTCACCAGAATGCCGTTGGCTTCGATGTACGCCTGCATGTCATCGTCGCTCCACGCGGCGATCGGGTTGATCTTCACCAGACCGAATGCCTCGTCGAAACTGATCAGCGGAGCGTTGGCGCGCGTCGGCGCCTCGACCCGGCGGATGCCCGTCACCCAGGCCGTGTAGCCCTTGAGCGCCTTGGACAACGGCTGCACCTTGCGCAGGTTGCAGCAGCGGGCGGCGTCACTGGCGAACAAATCCTTGCCGACCAGTTCGTCCTGCTCGGCGACGGTCTGCTCGGGTGTCACGTTCACGACGTTCACGCCGTAGACGGCCTCGACCGCATCACGGGTGCCGATGGTCTCGGCGAAGTGGTAGCCGGTGTCCAGGAACAGGACGTCGACGCCGGGGTGGACCTTGGCCGCCATCTCGACCAGCACCGCGTCCTGCATGTTGGAAGCGACGACATACTCGCCGGAGAAATTCTCCTCGACCCAGCGCAGCAGTTCCTCGGCGGTGGCGTCGGCCAGTTCTTCGGCGCCGCGCTCGGCGAGTGCCCTCAGTTCGACTGCAGTCATGCCACTCACGTCTAGGTTCACCTCAAATCAGCTTCGTCGGCCCGAATGGCCCACTGAGCGAAACGCTCGCCGGCCTCGCGTTGTTTCACGAAGTTGCGCACGACACGATCGATGTAGTCGCCGAGCTCGGTGGCCAGCACCTTGTGCTGACGGAGCTTGCGGCCGAAACCGCTGTCCAGGCCCAGGCTGCCGCCCAGGTGCACCTGGAAGCCCTCTTCGGGACCGTTCCCATCGTCGATCATCTGGCCCTTGAAGCCGATGTCGGCGATCTGGATGCGGGCGCACGAGTTCGGGCAGCCGTTGAGGTTGATGGTGACCGGCACGTCCAGCTGGGAGTTCAGGTCGGCAAGCCGCTGCTCCAGCTCCGGAACCAGGGTCTGGGCCCGAACACGGGTCTCGGCGAACGACAACTTGCAGTACTCGATGCCGGTGCAGGCCATCAGGTTCTTCCGCCAGTGCGACGGCCGCGTCTGCAGGCCCAGGGCGTCCAGGCCGGCGATCAGCTCCTCGACCTTGTCGTCGGCGACGTCGAGGATGATCAGCTTCTGGTACGGGGTGAGCCGGATCCGGTCGGAGCCGGCGGCCGCGGCCAGGTCGGCGACCTTGGTCAGGATGGTGCCCGACGAGCGGCCGGCGATGGCCGCGACACCGACGGCGTTCAGGCCGTTCTTGAGCTTCTGCACGCCGACGTGATCGATCGTGTGCGGAACCTGCTCCGGGGCGGGACCGTCGATGAGCTTGCGGCCGAGGTACTCGGTTTCGAGAACTTCCCGGAATTTCTCCACGCCCCAGTCCTTGATCAGGAACTTCAGGCGGGCCTTGGAACGCAGGCGACGGTAGCCGTAGTCGCGGAAGACCTTGGTGATGCCCTCCCAGACATCCGGCACCTCGGCCAGCGGCACCCACGCGCCGAGGCGCTGGGCCAGCATCGGGTTGGTGGACAGCCCACCGCCGACCCAGATGTCCAGGCCGGGGCCGTGCTCGGGGTGGTTGACGCCGATGAAGGCGATGTCGTTGATCTCGTGCGCGACGTCCTGCAGACCCGAGATGGCGGTCTTGTACTTGCGCGGCAGGTTCGAGAACTCGGGATTGCCGACGTAGCGGCTGACGATCTCGTCGACGGCCCAGCTCGGGTCGAGCACCTCGGTGAGGGACTCACCCGAGAGCGGGCCACCGAGCACGACGCGCGGGCAGTCGCCGCAGGCCTCGGTCGTCTGCAGACCGACCGATTCGAGGCGGCGCCAGATCTCCGGGACGTCCTCGACCCGGATCCAGTGGTACTGGATGTTCTCGCGGTCGGTGATGTCGGCGCTGTCCTGTGCGAACTCGACCGAAATCTCGCCGATGGTCCGCAGTGCCGCGCTGGTCAGCGCGCCGCCGTCGCACCGCACCCGCATCATGAAGTAGGGGGCTTCCAGCATGTCGGCGTTGTCGTCGCCGGTGAAAGTGCCGTCGTAACCCTGCTCGCGCTGGGTGTACAGGCCCATCCAGCGGTAGCGCCCGCGGAGATCGTCCTTGCTGATCGACTCGAAGCCCTGCTTCGAGTGGACGTCGATGATGCGCTGCCGCACGTTGAGCGCGTCGTCCTCCTGCTTGAACACCTCGTTGGGGTTCAGCGGTTCACGATTGCCCAGTGCCCACTGGCCTTCGTCGCGGGTCTTGGCAGGTTTTGCTGTTGTCACTGGGTGGTTTCCTTCGCGCAAGAGCGGGCGTTGGATCACGCGTACACCGGGGGCTCTCCGGCACTGCCGATCCTGTGCCGGCTGAAAGATCTGATTGTCAGAGCTGAGGCATCAAGGCGGGCATCAAGGCAGACAGCAACAGCTGCATACACGCTTGAAGTCGACATGCCGCCGCAATACCAATGCGGAACCGAGGGCGCGGTTGAGGCTGGCGGACACCCCGCCATTCTGCCACGAACAGGACATTCGGCCTAACCGGGCCAGGTTCGGAATCATCGCGAGCAAAAAACAATCCTGTCGCCTCGCTCGCCCAGATCGGTCCGCCGGCGGCGATGGGACACTGGTTCACATGAGTGACGCCGACGCCAGCCGTCTCGGGCCGTTCGGCATCTACATCCACGTGCCGTTCTGCGCCACCCGCTGCGGGTATTGCGACTTCAACACCTATACCGCCAGTGAGCTGGGCGGAGCCAGCCCCGAGGGCTGGCTGACAGCGCTGCGCACCGAGTTGGCGATGGCCGGTGCCCAGGTCGACCTGCCGGTCGACACGGTGTTCGTCGGCGGCGGTACCCCGTCGCTGCTCGGCGGCTCCGGACTCGGAGCTGTACTCGACGCGGTGCGCGACAACTTCCGCCTCAATCCCGGTGCCGAGGTGACCACGGAATCCAATCCGGAGTCGACGTCGCCGGAGTTCTTCGCCGAGTTGCTGGAGGCCGGCTACACCCGGATCTCCCTGGGCATGCAGTCGACGGCGCCGCACGTGCTGGCTGCGCTCGACCGCACCCACTCGGCGGGCCGGGCCCCGGCGGCCGCGCGCGAGGCCCTGGCGGCCGGGTTCACGCACGTCAACCTCGACCTCATCTACGGCACGCCCGGGGAGTCCGACGACGACCTGCGCCGCTCCGCCGACGCCGCGATCGAGGCCGGTGTCGACCACGTCTCGGCCTATGCCCTGATCGTCGAGGACGGCACGGCCCTGGCCCGGAAGGTCCGGCGCGGCGAGCTCCCCGCGCCCGACGACGACGTGCTGGCCACCCGCTACGAGCTACTGGACACGCACCTGAGTCGGGCCGGGCTGGATTGGTACGAGGTATCGAACTGGAGCCGTCCGGGTGGCGAGTGCCGACACAATCTGGGTTACTGGGACGGCGGCCAGTGGTGGGGCGCCGGGCCCGGCGCGCACGGGTTCGTCGGTGCCCGGCGGTGGTGGAATGTCAAGCACCCCAACGCTTATGCCGAGGCATTGGCCGAGGGCAGGTTGCCGGTCGCGGACTTCGAGGAGCTGGACGACGCCACCCGCCACGTCGAGGACGTCATGTTGCGGTTGCGGCTGCGGAGCGGTCTGCCGGTCGCCGTCCTCACCGCGGCGGAGCGGGACCGGGCGCAGGAGGTGGTAGCCGACGGTCTCGTCGAGGTCACCGGCGACCGGCTGGTGCTGACCGATCCGGGGCGACTGTTGGCCGATGCCGTGGTGCGCACCGTCCTGGCCTGAACACGCGGGCGGGTACGCGCACCCCACAACCGGTGGCTATGGTTAGGCAAACCTTAGTCTTCGGTGGAGTGGGTATTCGTATGACCAACGCAGAACCGTCGTCGCGTGAGCAGCTCAAACAGGCGAAGCTTGCGGCGGCGCAGGACCGCGTGGCACTGAAAGAGCTGCTGGCCCCGGTGCGAGGCCGCACCGCGTTGGCGCAGCTGTTGCAGCTGATCGCGGCGGCGGCGACGGTGGTGCCATTCATCGGCATCGTCGAGCTGGGCCGCTATCTGCTGGGTTACTCGCCCGGGGCCGGCCCGATCGAGGCGGCTCGGGTGTGGACCATCGTCGCGGTCTTCATCGGCGGCGGCCTGGGGCTGCGCACACTGACCGGCGGCCTGGCGCTGACGCTCACCCATCACGCCGATGTCCAGTTGCAGGGCGAACTTCGCCGCCGGCTGGTGACCACGCTCGGACGGCTGCCGCTGGGCTGGTTCGGTGTGACGTCCTCCGGCGAGGTGCGCAAAGCCGTCCAACACGACGTGGGCGAACTGCACCACCTGGTGGCGCATGCCGCGGTCGAGAAGACCGGGGCGCTGGCGACGCCGGCGTTCGGCCTGGCGTACTGCTGGTACCTGGACTGGCGGCTGGGCCTGCTGGCCATCGGCACCATTCCGATCTACCTCGTGGTCTACGGCGTCCTGATGCGCGGCGCGATGGCCCGCATGGGACAGATGAACGAGGGCATCGCCCACATCAGCGCGACCATTGTCGAGTTCATCGCCGGTGTCTCGGTGGTCAAGACGTTCGGCGAAACCGGCAAGGCGCACAAGCGATTTGCCGACGCCGCTGACGAATTCAACGACGGCTTCGCCGGTTTCGTCGGGCCCATGGTGCGGCTACGTGCGGTGTCGTCGGTCTTCGTCGAAGCGCCGGTGGTGCTGCTGGTCAACCTGGCCGGCGGGCTGTGGTTCATCCGCAGCGGCTGGGTGACCCCCATCGAGGTACTGGGATCGACGCTCGTCGCCGTCACCATCCCGACCGCGGTACTGGCCGTTGGATACTCCGCCGCCGCGAGCCGCCAGGCAGTGGCCGCGGCCGGCCGGCTGACGGCGTTGCTGGCCACCCCCGAACTGCCGATTGCGGAGAACCCGCAAGTGCCGCAGGACAACTCGGTCAGCTTCGTGGGCGTCGAGTTTTCCTACGACGGCACCAACACTGTGCTGCAGGACATTTCACTGGACCTGCCCGCCGGCAGCATCACCGCGTTGGTCGGCCCGTCCGGCAGTGGCAAGTCAACGCTGGCGACGCTCGTCCCGCGCTTCCACGACGTCAGGGCGGGCGAGGTGCGCATCGGTGGCGTCGACGTCCGCCAGATCGATCCCGCGGTGCTGTACCGGCACGTCGGATTCGTCCTGCAGGACGTGCAGCTGCTGGGCATGAGCGTGGCTGACAACATCCGGCTGGGCCGCACTGGCGCCGATGACGACGCGGTGCACGCCGCTGCGCGCGCCGCGCACATCCACGACCGGATCCTGGCCCTGCCGCGCGGGTATGACTCGGTGGTCGGCGAGGATGCCCACTTCTCCGGCGGCGAGGCCCAGCGCATCAGCATTGCCCGCGCGTTGCTCGCCGATACTCCGATCCTGGTGCTCGACGAGGCCACGGCATTCGCCGACCCGGACTCCGAGGCGCAGATCCAGGCGGCGCTGTCGACCCTGATCGAGGGCCGCACCGTGCTGGTGATCGCCCACCGGCTGGGGTCCATCGTCGGTGCGGACAACATCGTCGTCCTGAGCGGCGGGCGGCTCGTCGAGCAAGGGCGGCACGGCGAATTGCTGTCGAGGGAAGGTGTTTTCGCGCGCATGTGGCAGACGTACACGGCGTCCGGAGAGTTGGAGGCGGCGCGATGACGATGATCAGTGGATTCCTGCGGATCCTGGGCCCCGAGCGCGCCCGCATGTACAGCTTCCTGGCGTGGGCCGCCGGTTACGGTCTGCTGCACGGTCTTTCGATGACGCTGCTGGTGCCGATCTCGCTGGCGCTGTTCGACGGTGACTTCGGTGCGGCGGGCGGCTGGCTCGTCGTCCTCGCCGTAGTGGTGTTGCTCAGCGCTGTCGCGCACTACGTGCAGGCGGCGCAGTCGATGCGGATGGCGCTGACCACCATGCGGCTGCTGCATCACCGGCTCGGCGACCATATGGTCACGCTGCCGCTGGGCTGGTTCACCCGCGAGCGGGTGGGCCAGGTATCCCAGATCGCGGTCAAGGGCACGACTTTCGTCGGGACGAGCAGTGCGCACCTGGTGACGCCGCTGGTGGTCAACACCACCAGCGCACTGACCGTGGTGGTCGGGCTGTTCGTCTTCGACTGGCGCATCGGCGTCGCCGCGGTGGCCGGTGGGGTGGTTCTGATCCTCGCCACCCGGGCCTCCGCCGCGATGCTCGCGTCGGCCGACGCGTGCACCCACGCCGCCGAGGTCGAGGTCAACTCCCGCGTCATCGAATTCGCGCGCTGCCAGCCGGTGCTGCGGGCGTTCGGGCGGACCGGGGCCGAGTTCGACCCGCTGACCGGGGCCCTGGCCGAGCAGGAGCACGTCGGCAAGCGGGCACTGTGGGCGTCGGTGGCGGGCATGATGCTCAGCGGTGTCGGTGTGCAGGCGGTGCTGGGCGGACTGATCACGGTGGGTGTCTGGCTGGCCGTCGGCGGCGAGATCAATCCGGTGACCCTGGTGGCGATCCTGGGACTGGCCGCGCGGTTCACCTCGCCGCTGTCGGAACTGGCCGAGTACGGCTCCGCGATGCGGATGGCCGGCGCCGAACTGGACCGCATCACGTCAGTGCTGGACACCCCGGCGCTGCCGGAACCTGTTGCGCCGCAAGCAATATCGACACCCGGGCAGGTCCACCTGGACCACGTGGGGTTCAGCTATCCGGGGCGCCCCGTGCTCGAGGACGTCAGCTTCGTCGCGGCCCCGGGTACCATGACGGCACTGGTCGGCCCATCGGGATCGGGCAAGACCACCATCACCCGCCTGCTGGCGCGCTTCTATGACGTGGACGCGGGCGTGGTCCGGGTCGGCGGGGTGGACGTTCGGGACCAGAGCACCGCGGACCTGATGGCCCAGCTGTCGCTGGTGTTCCAGGACGTCTACCTGTTCGACGACACGCTGTGGGAGAACGTGCGGATCGGCGCGCCGACCGCGTCCGACGACGACATCCGGGAAGCGGCCCGCATCGCGGGTCTGCAGTCCGTCGTGGACCGGCTGCCGGGCGGCTGGGAGACGCGGGTGGGTGAGGGTGGTTCAGCACTGTCCGGCGGTGAACGGCAACGTGTTTCGATTGCGCGTGCGTTGCTGAAAAACGCGCCCGTCGTGCTGTTCGATGAGGCGACCAGTGCGCTGGACCCCGAGAACGAGCGGCATGTCGCTGCCTCCATCCGGGCATTGGCGGAGCGCAGCACCGTCATCGTGATCGCGCACAAGCTGTCCACGGTCACCGCCGCCGACAACATCGTCGTGCTGTCCGACCGCGGCACGGTGGACGCCAGTGGCACCCATGACCAGCTGATGGCGCGCGGTGGCCGCTACGCCGATTTCTGGGCGCGACGCACGTCCGCCAGTGGGTGGGCCGTCGCGAAGCGCGAGGCGAAAACCGATGCTGGGGTCTGAATCACAGGAGTGGGCAGTGTTTTTTGGGTGAGGTTAGGCTAAATTAACTTTCGTGACTGCTGAAGCTATAGACGCGGCGTCGGTGACGCGCATTGCTTTGCCCGCCGACGTCGCCCCGGCCGATCTGATCGCGCAACTGGCAGCTGAACTACCGGAGCGCTCGGGCGCCGACTATGTCGGCTACGAGCATTCGGGCGAGTGGGTGCTGGCCATCGGAGTGCGCACCGCCATCGAATTCGACAGCGACGAATTGCGGATCGTCGAGGCCGGAGGCTCGATCGCCCGCCGGCCGTGGAGCGGCCGGCCCGGAGAGGTGCTCGGCGACGCGGTCGACCGGTTGCTCCTGGAGACGGACCGGCTGTTCGGTTGGGTCGCTTTCGAATTCGGCGCCTACCGGTTCGGGCTGGCGCAGCGTCTGCCGGCGGGGACCCCGCTGGCGCGGGTCTTCAGCGCGCAAACGCAGGTGGTCGTCGCCGACGGCGAGGTCCGGGTGTCGGGCGACGGGGACGCGGTCTCCGTGACGTTGAATCGCCTGCTGCAGTCGGGTATCCCGGCGGCCGGCGCCACCCGCGCCGTCGACGTGAGTGTTGACGGTAGCGACTACCCGGCGCGGGTTGCCGCTGCGGTCGCCGAGATCGTTGCCGGCGATTACCAGAAGGTGATCTTGTCGCGCCGGTTCGAGGTGCCGTTCGCGGTCGACTTCCCGGCGACGTACCGCGTGGGCCGGGCGAACAACACCCCGGTGCGGTCATTCGTGTTGCGGCTGGGTGGGATTCGCGCCCTGGGCTTCAGCCCGGAGTTGGTCGCCGCGGTGCGCGCCGACGGCACCGTGATCACCGAGCCGCTGGCCGGCACCCGCGCGTTCGGCCGCGGCGCGGATCACGACCGGGCCGCTCGCGAGGATCTGGAATCGAACTCGAAAGAGATTGTCGAGCATGCGATCTCGGTACGCAGTTCGCAGGAGGAGATCGCCGAGGTGGCCAAGCCCGGCACCACGGTCGTCAGCGATTTCATGACGGTGCGCGAGCGTGGCAGCGTCCAGCACCTGGGTTCGACGGTGTCCGGCGAGCTGTCGGATCAGATGGACCGGATGCATGCGCTCGAGGCACTGTTCCCCGCGGTGACGGCCTCCGGTATTCCCAAGGCCGAGAGCGTCGACGCCATCATGCGGCTCGACGAGTCGCCGCGCGGGCTGTACTCCGGCGCGGTCGTGATGTTCAGCGCCGACGGCGGCATGGACGCCGCACTGACGCTGCGATCGGCCTACGAGGCCGACGGCCAGACCTGGCTGCGGGCCGGTGCCGGGATCATCGCCGAGTCGACGCCGGACCGCGAGTTCGAGGAGACCTGCGAGAAGCTGACGACGCTCGCGCCGTACCTGGTGCCCCGCAGCTGAGCTAGAAGTCCAGACCGGCCGGGGCGTCGGCAGGGGGTTCGCCACCGGCCTCGGTGAACGCGTGCAGTGCGCGGACCATGCCCGTGCGCTCGCGCGCGGACATGACCTCGACGATCCGGGCGATCTCGGCCCGGCGGCGGGCGCTCGCGGTGTCCACGACGACGCGTCCCCGGCGCGTCAGTTCGACGACGATCTCGCGGCCTGAATTCGGGTGTTTGTGCCGGTCTATCAGCCCGGCGGTGGCGAGGCGCTCGGCCATGCGCCCAATCGTCGACGGTTGCACGTCCAGTTGGGCGGCCAGCATGGTGAGGTTGGTGGAACCGCGCGCTGCCAGGATCGCCAGAACCCGCAGCTGGGGGACCGTCAACGTGTCGTCGACAGCCGCGACCGACCGCGCCGTGATGTCCAGGAGCAGGCGCGATGCGGTGACGAGAGCGTCGGCGATGGCGTCGGCCGACGGCTCGGTGGCGGTTCTCGGACAGGCTGTCACCTTGGCACCTCCTCGGCCGAGTATAAATTTACTCGACTGTTAATTTGGTGGCCGTTACCAAACGGTGACCTGCGGGGTATGGTGCACCGGTGGACAAGCCCGAATTAGCTACCGGCACGCGCGCACGGCGCCGCTGGTCGGTGGCTCTGGCTGCGCTGGTGATGCCGGCCGCGGCATTCGTGTCCGCGGGCACCGCGACCCACCCGATCACCACCGCCGCTGAGGTGGATATCTGCTGCGCGCAGGTGGTCTTGGCCGAGCCGACGGTGCCGCATCCGAGCTCGCTGATCGTGGCCGAAGCGGCCGAGAGCTCGCGCGCCAAGGTGCGCACCATCGCTTTGCCGGTGGGCGTCGCTGCCGAGCGCGGGTTGCAGGTCGACACCATCCTCGCCGAGCGGGCCGTCAGTGCGGCTTTCCCGGAGATTCACACGATGACCGGGGTTCGCCCCGACTCGCTGCGCTGGCATCCCGAGGGCCTGGCGCTGGACGTGATGGTGCCCGACTACGGGTCGTCGGCCGGTAAGGCGCTGGGCGACCGCATCCTGTCGTACGTGCTGGCCAACGCGCGGAAGTTCGATCTGAACCACGTGATCTGGCGACAGGCGATCTATTTCCCGGACGGCACCGCGCACCAGATGCCGGACTACGGCGGTCCCGACGCCAATCACTACACGCACGTGCACATCTCGACCAACGGCGGCGGCTACCCGACAGGCAAGGAAGCCTACGTCTTGTCCGCATCGGGGCCGTCGCTGGTAACGGACTCACCGACGCCGACCGTGACGTTCGTCAGCGCGCACTGAGTTCGTCCCGCGCTGAGCCGGGCTCCGGCGAGCGCACCGATGAAGAGCACCAACAGTATCCAGCCGGCGCCGGTGCCCAGCCCGTTCTTGGCCATCAGCAGGAGCGCCACCCCGGCCGCGCAGACCAGCACACCCGCCAAGGTCGACGCGCGTCCCGTCGCCCGCACTCGGGCGTCCCACCAGCGCAGCGGGTTGTGCTCGAGCGGGGACAGCAGCAGGAACATGACGGTCATCACCACCGCGAAGACCAGCGCCCGGATCGCGATGTTGCGCCAGAAGTACGGGGCCGCCGGGTCGTAGGCATCCAGGCCGGCCGCGTGCAGGCTGAACGTCGCGATGGCGATGGCCGCAATGTGCCACAGGTACAACGTCATCGCCCCGCTGTTGCCCACCACGATCAGGTACCAGATGCGGGGACGCTGGGCCCACCGGCGGACTGCGCCGGCGCACGCGATGAACAGACTGGACATCCAGATGCACTGCAGCGCAAGCAGAAGCGTGGGCGGCGTGACGTTCGACATCCGTTCCGAGCCGGTGACCACCAGTGACACGTCGTATGGTCCGAATCTGGCCAGGACCACCTGGACGGCCAGGGTGCCGGCAGCCACGGCCAGCGCCGTGCCCGGTGCGATGAATCGGTGCGCGTAGGCCGCGCCGATGACCATCGGGATCAGCCAGACCACAACCAGATTTGCGGCGCCCGCCTCCAACATGTGGGTGCTGATCCGGGCCCAGTCACCGAGCGCCGCAGCCGCCACCAGGGCCATGACCACCAGCGCGGCCGAGCGGCCTGAGCGCAACCGGGCCAATGCGGGGACGAACGCCAGCACGATCAGATAGGTGCCGAGGAACCAGAGCAGCGCGACCGCCTCGTTGCCCAGGGCGGCAGCGGACTCGGCGCCCATGGTGAACCGCACCCCGATCAGGACGACAGTCCAGGTGCCCAGGTACCACAACGCCGGCCTGCACAGGCGTTGCGCCCGGGTGAAAAGCCAGGTGCCCCAGGGGGTCCCGGTCCGCCAGCTGTGGATGCCCGCCGCGGCTCCGGCGAAGAAGAACAACGGCATGACCTGAAGTACCCAGGTGGCCGGTTGCAGGCTGGGTACCGCGCCCAACGTGTTGCCGATGTGGACGCCGTCGGCCTTGATGGTGGCCAGCAACAGCGCGCAGTGGCCGAACATCACCACCAGCAGCGCTCCCAGCCGTGCCACGTCGATGTTGCGATCGCGGTTTGGCGCGGTCCCGTCGATCACGGTGTGGAAGTCGGGCAAAAATCTCGGCATGAGCTGATGATGCCCGAGCGCCGGGTGCGGCGGGATGAGTGTGACTACTCAGAACCTGTAGGTATCGCCACAATGTCGGCGGCAGCGTCGTGCTGACCGACGAACCGGCGAATCCGGGCCACCGCGAACACGATGCAGAGCACCACGAGGGTGGGACCGGTCGCGACGATGACGAACTGCGAGATGTCGACCGGGTAATTGAAGATCATGTACAGGGCGAAGACGGGATAGAAACCGCAGAGGAGCCCGAGGCCGACGCACAGCTGCGTGTGCAGCAGGTGCCAGTCCCGCAGGCTCTGCTCGCTCCAGCCGCGGTCGGGCAGGGCTGCTTCGGCGAGGGTGGGGGAGATGACGCCCGCCATCTTCTTCGAATTCGGCTTGCGCAGCAGCCCGCTGATGGCGAACGACCAGACCAACAATGACATCGGGACGAGCTCGAGGGCCTGCACGATGCGCGGGTTCTTGGTGGTGAGCGCGATGATCAGCGAGCACGCCGCGCCGACGATCACCACGACGTTCGCGGGCTCGACCTTCCGCTTGCGCACCATGGTCAGCGCGCCCTGCCCAGCCGCGGTGGTGATGGCCCCGACCAGCGCCAGGTACGGCTCGAAGTCGAACACGCGCAGCACGTAGTACGCGACCAGCGGTGGAATGGTGTTGATCGCGGTATCGACGATGTACGCGCGCAGGGTCTTCGGGGTGTCGGACATGGGGGCTGGCTCCTTGTTTTTGGCGAGCAGACGCAAAACTGTCGATATCAATCGAAAATCGACAGTTTTACGTCTGCTCGCGAGAGATGGTGATGGCCCGGGTGATGGCTTTTTTGTCGACCTTGCCGACCGCGGTCACCGGCAGCGATGTCTGGGCGATCAGGGTGTCGGGTCGGCTGTGCACCGCGACACCGCGGTCGTCGAGGTAGCTGTTGAGATCGCTGAGGGTGACGGCCGGGCCGCTGAAAACGACCACCGCACAGATCTTTTCGCCGAGGTACGGGTCGGGTACCGGGATGGCGGCCGCGGCCCGGATCGACGGGTGCGTGAGCAGATGCTCTTCGAGATCGAGCGCCGAGATGGTCTCCCCACCGCGGTGGATGACGTCCTTGATGCGGCCGGTGACCTCGAGGTAGCCGTCGGCGCGGCGGCGCACCCGGTCTCCGCTGCGATAGAAGCCATCGGGGCTGAACGACCGCTCGTTGTCGGACGGGGCCCGGTAGTAGCCGCCCAGGGTGTACGGCCCGCGCACCAGGAGTTCGCCTTCACCGCCGACCGGTACGTCGGCGCCCTCGTCGTCGACGATGCGCAGTTCGTCGTCAGGGCACAGCGGTGCCCCTTGGGTGTGGTCCAGTAGTTCGGGAACGTCACCGGGGCGGGTGTAGTTGATCAGCCCCTCGGCCATGCCGAAAACCTGTTGGAGGCCGGGGGTCAGCGCGGCGCGGGCGGCCGCGGCATCGGGTGCCGAGAGCTTGGCGCCGCCGACCTGAAGCAGTCGCAAGGTGGTGGGGCGCTGCGGTTCCCAATCACAGGCCTGCGTCCACAGCGTGGCCAGTGCGGGCACCAGTGCGCAGACGGTGACTCGGTGCCGCGCGATGGTGGCGAACGCCGACTCGGGGCTGGGATCGGTGGTGAAGACGGTGGTGGCGCCCACCGATATCGCCCCGAGCAGTCCCGGGCAGGACAGCGGGAAGTTGTGTGCCGCCGGTAAGACCGCCAGATAGACATCGTCAGCGGTCATTTCGCACAGCGCGGCGCTGGCGGTGGCGTTGTAGTAGTAGTCGTCATGGGTGCGGGGGATGAGTTTCGGCGCGCCGGTGGTGCCGCCGGAGACCAGCAGTAGCGCGGGTTCGGCCGTCCTGATGGTCGGCATGGACGTCGGAATCTGGCCGAAAAGGGAAGTCCAGCTGGTGAATTCGCCGGCCTGGCCGTCGACGATCACGTGCCGGAGGCCCGGGTGCTCGGCGACCAGCTCGCGTGCCATGTCCCGGTAGTCGAAACCGCCGAACCGGTCGGCGACGACGAGGGCGACGGCGCCGCTGACGGTCGCGAAATGACTGAGCTCGGCGCGGCGATGGGCGGGCAGACACATGACGGGTACCGCACCTGCGCGCAGCAGCCCGAACAGGGCGATGGCGAAGTTGGCCGTGTTGGGCATTTGCAGCAGGACGCGATCACCGGTTCCGATGCCCAGAGTGGTGAATCCGGCGGCCGCTTCTGACGCCAGCTGATCGAGTTCGGCAAACGTGTGTGACGTGGACGGGTCCACAATGGCGATGCGGCCCGGCAACTGTCGTGCGGTGTCAGTAAGGATGCTGTCCAGCGATTTACCGGCCCAATAGCCCGCCCGGCGGTAATGCTCGGCGCGGTCGTGCGGAAATGGAACGAAGCCGTTCAGCAAATGCTGGTCGGCCTCGGCGGCGGCAGTGGTGCGCGTCACGGCAGATCCCTCGGGGTAGGCATGGGGGTAGCGGCAATATAGGGTAGCCTAATCAAAATTAGGACAGCCTGTCTTTAACGTATTCGGGAGGGTTTTGTGGGCGTCGTGGCAGTGAATTCGCAGGCCATCCGCGAGGAGGTTGCCGAACTGCTGGGCGCCCGCGCTGACACCCTCGATCCCGGCGCCGACCTGATCGGTCAGGGGCTGGACTCGATCCGCATGATGTCGCTCGCCGGTCGCTGGCGGAAACAGGGCATCGACATCGACTTCGCCGCCCTGGCCGCGGAGCCGACCATCAGGGCCTGGTCGGAACTGCTGTCCGCGGCGGGCGGCCTGCAACGCGCGGAAGCATCTGCACCGCAGGATGATTCGGACGGAGACCAGCCTTTCGGGCTGGCGCCGATGCAGCACGCCATGTGGATCGGCCGGGAAGACGACCAGCAGTTGGGTGGCGTCGCCGGACACCTCTATGTCGAATTCGACGGCCGTGAGGTCGATGCGGAGCGATTGACTGCTGCGGCAACTGCATTGGCGGCGCGGCACCCCATGCTGCGCGTGCAGTTCCTGGCTGACGGCACGCAGCGCATCAACGAACGCGACGGCGACTTCCCGGTGGCGGTCACCGATCTGCGGGCCCTGCCGGCCGAGCAGATCGCCGAGCAGTTGGCCGCCACCCAACGCCGCAAGGCACATCAGCAGTTGAGCGGCCAGGTCTTCGAACTGAGTCTGACGTTGCTCCCGGACGGTGCCACCCGCCTGCACGTCGACCTCGACATGCAGGCCGCCGACGCCATGAGCTACCGCACTCTGATGGCCGATCTCGCGGCCCTGTATCACGGTGCCGAGTTGGCTCCGCTGGGCTATTCCTACCGCGAATACCGCATGGCCACAATGCAATCAGCGCAGGAGCCCAACCCCGGGGCCGATGCCGATCGGCAGTGGTGGGGCGACCGGATCCCGGAACTGCCCGACCCGCCGCGCCTGCCGCTGGTCCCGGTCGCCGAGCAGAACGACCCGCGGCACACCACCCGGCGCTGGCACTGGCTGTCCCCTCAGGTACGCGACGCGCTGTACGCCGCGGCACGCCGGCGCGGCATCACGCCCGCCATGGCGCTGGCCGCGTCCTTCTCGGACGCCCTGGCGTGCTGGTCGGCCGGGCAGCGCTTCCTGTTGAACGTGCCGCTGTTCGGGCGGGACCAGCGTCACGCCGACGTCGACCGCCTGGTGGGTGACTTCACGTCGTCGCTGCTGCTCGACGTCGACCTGACCGACGCGGCCACCGCGACCGCGCGCTGCGGGGTCCTGCAGGACGCATTCCGCAGTGCCGCAGCGCATTCCGACTACTCCGGGCTCGAGGTGTTGCGGGATCTGAGCCGGCACCGCGGAACCCAGGTGCTCGCGCCCGTCGTGTTCACCAGCGCCCTCGGGCTCGGCGAATTGTTCGGCTCGGCGGTGATCGAGACGTTCGGCACCCCGGGGTGGATCAATTCACAAGGGCCGCAGGTGATGCTGGATGCCCAGGTGACCGAGTTCAACGGTGGCGTGCTGGTGAACTGGGACGTGCGCGAGGAGGCGTTCCCGGAGGGCGTCATCGACGCCATGTTCGCCCGCCACATCGCCGAATTGGAGCGACTGGCCGTCGACGACACCGCGTGGGAGGCACCCACACCGGAGCCGATGTCGGCGGCGCAGCGCGCGGTCCGCGACGAGGCCAACAGCCGCACCGCGGCGCCCAGTGGCGCGGCACTGCACACCGGCTTCTTCGCCTCGGCGGCCGCCAGGCCGACCGCCACGGCGATGATCGGCGAGACCCGGCAATGGACGTATGCCGAACTGGCCGAAGAAGTTTCGGCCGTCGCATCGGCGTTGCAGGTCGCCGGCATCAGGCCCGGCGACACCGTTGCCGTCCTCGGACCCAAAGGCGCAGAACAGATCATCGCGCTGCTGGCCATCCTCGCCGCCGGCGGGGTCTACCTGCCGATCGGGGTGGATCAGCCGGCCGACCGCACCGAGAAGATCCTGGCGACCGGCGGTGTCCGGATGGCGCTGTACTGCAGCGGGGGCGAGCGCAGCGACGGGAAGACGGATGACTTGGCGCCGCCCTGGAAGCCGTCACTCACCGTGACCGAGGCGATGCGGATCGGGCGCCGTGCCGAAGGGCCGTTCGTCCCTGCCGCCACCGATCCGCATGAGCTGGCGTACGTGCTGTTCACGTCTGGGTCCACCGGTGAGCCCAAGGGCGTCGAGGTCACCCACGACGCGGCCATGAACACCGCGGAATTCCTCTACGGACACTTCGACATCGGACCGGCTGACCGCTGCCTCGCGCTGGCCACACTCGAATGTGACCTTTCGGTGCTCGACATGTTCGCCACCCTCGCCACCGGCGGCAGCATCGTCGTGGTCGACGAACCGTACCGGCGTGACCCGGACCGCTGGGCCGCGCTCATCGCCGAGCACGGTGTGACGGTGCTCAATTTCCTGCCGGGCTGGCTCGAGATGCTGGTGGAAGTCGGTGCCGGGCGTCTGGACACCGTGCGGGTGGTGCTGACCGGCGGCGACTGGGTCCGGACCGCCATGGTCCGGCACCTGCAGGCGCAGGCCCCGGGTGTTCGGGTCGCGGGACTCGGCGGCGCCACCGAAACCGCGATCCACGCAACCATTTTCGAGGCCGGCGAGCTTCCCGAAACGTGGTCGGCGGTGCCCTACGGTGTGCCGTTCACCAACAACGCGTGCCGCGTGGTCAACGAGGCCGGCCAGGACTGCCCCGACTGGGTGGCAGGCGAACTCTGGTTCACCGGACGCGGCATCGCTTCGGGTTACCGCGGCCGACCGGACCTGACTGCCGACCGCTTCGTGCGGTACGCGGGACGAACCTGGTACCGCTCAGGGGATTTGGCGCGTTACCGGCCGGACGGCATCCTCGAGTTCGTCGGCCGTGCCGACCACCGCGTGAAGATCAGCGGCTACCGCATCGAGCTCGGCGATGTCGAAGCCGCGCTGCAGCGGGTACCCGGCGTGCGGGCCGCGGTGGCCGGTGTGGTCTCCGGCGGGGAGCGCGGGCACGACGTCCTGGCGGCCCTGGTCTCGGTCGACGATCCGGACCTGACTGCCGAGCGTATCTCTGCGGCAGCGGCCGAGCTCGTACCGCCACACATGATTCCACGGCAGCTGCAGGTGGTTGCCTCGATTCCGTTCACCGTCGGTGGCAAGACCGACCGCCGGGCGGCGGCCGGTCAACTCGCGGCGCTGGTCCAGGCGGCCGACGGCACCGGACGCGCGCTGCCGGACACCACGCTGGAGCGCGCGTTGGTCGCGATCGTCGCGGAGCTGCTCTCGGTCGATGCCGGCGTTGAAGATGACTTCTTCGAGCTCGGTGGTGACTCGGTCCTGGCGACCGCCACCGTGGCACGGATCCGGAAGTGGCTCGACACTCCGACGGTCGGCGTGCCGGACATCTTCGCCGCCCGGACTGTGCGGGCGCTGGCTCAGCGGCTCATCAGCCGCGAGGACGGCAGCGACAGACTGGAAATGGTCGCTGAGCTCTATCTGGAGATTGCTCAGATGAACCACGACGACGTCCTCACCGCACTGGACGCGGCGGCCGTTTCGTGACCGAACTGAGTGCCGCCGCCGCGACCGCACGAAATGGCGCCTTCGCGCCGTGGATCAAACACTATCCGGGCTCCGGTGACGGCGCGACGGTCGTGATCTTCCCGCACGCCGGCGGCGCCGCGGTGGCCTACCGGGACCTCGCAACCGTGTTGTCGGACAGGGGGATCGACACGTACGTCGTGCAGTACCCGCGCCGCGCCGACCGGCTGGCGCATCCGGCGCATCCGACAGTCGAGCAGCTGGCCGCCGATCTGTTCGCCGCGGGCGCCTGGGCGGCCGCGGGTCCGCTGCGGCTCGTCGGGCACTGCATGGGTGCGGTGGTGGCATTCGAGTTCGCGCGGGTCGCCGAACAGAGCGGGGCCACGGTGCACAGCCTGTGGGCATCCGCCGGTCAGGCGCCGTGCGACGTGGTCGACGCACCGCCGCTGCCGACCGGGCCACGCGAAATGCTCGCCGAGATGGTCGATCTCGGCGGCACCGACCCCCGGCTGCTCGCCGACGTGGACTTCGTGGAAATGCTGCTCATGGCGGTCGGTGCGGACTACGAAGCCCTCAACCGCTACGTGGGCGGTGGCCGCATCGCGGCCGACATTCACGCCCTCGGCGGCCGCGACGACCATCGCATCGACCAGGCCATGCTGCGCCGCTGGGAGAACCACACGTCGGGCGCCTTCACCCTGACCGAGTTCGACGGCGGCCACTTCTACCTCAACGACCAGTTGGACACGATCGCGGACGTGATCAGTGCGCCCTGACTCGATAGGCCCTGACTCAACAACTGACGATCCGGTGGTGATCGTCGGGATGGCGGTCGAAGCCCCCGGCGGCGTCGACGACGCGGAAAGTTATTGGCAGTTGCTGTCTTCCGGACGCGAGGCGCTCGGAGTGTTCCCGGAGGACCGGGGCTGGGCCGTGCGCGACCTGCTCGCGGGCTCACGCCGCGACGGGTTCAAGCGCATCCACAACCGCGGTGGATTCCTCACCGGCGCGGCGCTTTTCGACCCCTCGTTCTTCGGAATCTCACCGCGCGAGGCGGTGGCGATGGACCCGCAGCAGCGGGTTGCGCTGCGGGTGACGTGGCGGGCGCTGGAGAACGCCGGCATCAACCCCGACGCTCTGGCCGGACACGACGTCGGCTGCTACGTCGGCGCCTCGGGCACCGGGTATGGCCCCGATCTGGCCGAGTACTCCGACCTCAGCGGGCATCTGATCACCGGGACATCGCTGGGCGTGATCTCCGGCCGGATCGGCTATCTGCTGGGCCTCGATGGTCCGGCCCTGACGGTCGACACGTCGTGCTCGTCGGCGCTGACCGCGTTCCACACCGCGGTGCAGGCACTGCGCGCGGGTGACTGCAGCATGGCGCTCGCCGGCGGAGTCTGCGTGATGGGTTCGCCGGGCTACTTCGTCGAATTCGCCAAGCAGCACGCGCTTTCGGACGACGGGCATTGCCGGCCCTACAGCGCGCAGGCCAGTGGCACGGTGTGGGCCGAAGGCGCCGGCATGTTCGTGTTGGAACGAAAGTCGGTGGCGCAGCGCAACGGGCACCGCGTACTCGCGGAGGTGCGGGCCAGCTGCCTCAATCAGGACGGCCGCAGCGCCGGCCTGACCGCGCCGAGCGGGCCGGCCCAGGCGCGGCTGTTCGGCCGCGCGCTCGACCTCTCCGGCGCCCGGCCCGACCAGATCGGCATGATCGAAGGGCATGGCACCGGAACCAAACTCGGTGACCGGACGGAGCTGAACTCGCTGGCCCAGACCTACGGTGCCACCGCACCCGGCCGAGGCGCGGTCCTGGGTTCGGTGAAATCCAATGTCGGACACAGCCAGGCCGCGGCCGGCGCGCTCGGCCTGGCGAAGGTACTGGTCTCGGCCGAGTACGCCACCATCCCCGCGAGCCTGCACACCGCACAGGCCAGTGCCGAAATCGACTGGAGCGCGCAGGGACTGCGGCTTGCCACCGACCAGACGCCGTGGCCGGCCGTGAACGGCGAGCGGCTGGCCGCGGTTTCGGCTTTCGGAATGAGCGGCACCAACGCACACGTCGTCGTCGCGATGCCCGACGCGACAGATGGATTGGCCGCGTGATGAGCCTTTCGCACTTTCCCGACGGCCGGGTGCCGGTCCTGCTCAGCGCCCACACCGAAGAGCTGCTGGCGGCTGAGGCGACCGGTGTCGCCGACTACCTGGACCGCTGTGGTGCCGTCGGGATCGGCGCGGTGGCGGCGATGCTGTTGCGGCTGCGTCGTCGTCGGCGCTTCCGCGCCGTGGTCAGGGCGCATGACGCCGCCGAGCTCGCCGCTGCCCTGCGGGCGCTGGCGGCGGGTGAGGAGCACCCCCTGGTGGCGGTCTCCTCGCGGACCGTGGCGCCCAGGACGGCCTTCGTGTTCCCCGGTAACGGCGGCCAGTGGCCGTCGATGGGCACCGACGCGTACCGGCAGTTGCCGGTGTACCGCGCCGCGGTCGACCGCTGCGCCGACATGTTCGTCGCCGCGGGAATCGACTCTCCGTTGGCCTTCCTGGTCCACCCGGCCGATGGGGAATGGACGCAAATCCACAGTCAGAGCGCGCAGTTCACGCACGCCGTCGGATTGACGGCGGTCTGGCAGGCACTGGGCATCGAACCCGACGTCACGCTGGGGCACAGCCTCGGTGAGATCGCCGCGGCGTACGTCGCAGGGGCCATGACGTTGGCCGAGGCCGTCGCCGTGGTGATCGCCCGGGCGGGCGCGTTGGACAGCCTTGCCGGCGACTTCGGCGCCGCCAGCCTGGGGGTGAGTGCCGACGAAGCACAGCAAGCGGTTTCGGATGCTGCCGGGTGGATGGAATTGTCGGTGGTCAACTCGTCGGCCTCGGTCGTGGTGTCCGGGGACCGGCCCGCCATCGTCGACCTGGTGTCCGGCATGCAGTCCCGCGGCCGCTTCGCCCGCGTCATCGCCATGAGCTTCCCGGCCCACACGAGCGCGCTCGACCCGCTGCGGGCGCAACTGCTTGCCGGAGTACCGAACGCACGGTTCGCCGAGGGGGCGGTGCCGTTCATCGGATCGGTCACCGGCGGGGTCGTCGGTGGGGGCACGGAATTCGGCGAGTACTGGTACCGGAACCTGCGGCACACCGTGCGGTTCGACCGGGCCGCCGCAGCGGCGCGAGACAGCGGTGTCGAGGCCTTCGTCGAGATGTCGGCACACCCCGCGTTGCTGCACGCACTCGCCGACACCGCTGCGAGCGGTGCGAGCGATCGGGTCAGCGAGCCGCTCATCGTCGGGTCGGGCCGTCGCGACGAAACCCTCGTTGACGTGCTCTCCGACAACGTTGCCACGGTCGCGGTGTCCGACCCCGATTACGGCTGGGCCGGGCACGTCGAGCCGAATCAGCCGATGCTGCAGAGATTTCCGCATGCACCGATGGCGGCGATGCACCTCTGGGCCACGCCCGAACCGCTGCCGCCGGTGGCCGGCCTGACGGTCAGCGCCGAGCAATGGCTGCCGCAGCAGGATGAGACGGTGCCGTTGATCATCCGGCGTGCCGCGGTGCTCGACCTGGGACAGCCCGGCGAGCTTGCCGACCGGCTCCGCGACGGTGTGCGGGCCAACCTCGGCACGGTGCTGGTCGAGCCGGCAGAGGCCGACCTGCTCATCGTCGTCGCTCCGATGCTCGACCATCCCGACACCGAAGCGGCGATCACCGACCTCGCGGAGCTGATCCGCGGTGGGTGGTGTGACTACGCGACTGCCATTGGGCCACAATGCACCGACGTCTGGCTGGTGACCGTCGGCGGTGAGCACGTGCGCGACGACGAGCCGGTGGCGCTGCCGGCGCAAGCGGCCCTCGCCGCCATGCACCGAAGCATCGGTTTCGACCATCCGGATCAGTCTTTCCGGCACCTCGACCTGGCGTCCTGGGAACTCGACGTACCGGCGGCGACCACCGCCATGGAAACCATGCTGGGCACGGGCACCGAAGTGGCGCTGCGTGATTCACAGCAGTACCGGCGCGGCCTCCGAACCCTGCCGGACGCTGACACACCGCCGCCCGGGCTACTCGACAACGTGGTGATCACCGGCGGCAGCGGGGCGGTCGGCCGGCATTTCGCACGGACCCTCGCCGCCGCGGGCGCCCGGCGCATCGTGTTACTGAGCCGCAGCGGCGCCAGTGCGGAGCAGCTGGCCGAGTTCGACGGTACCGACGTGCTGTCGGTCCGATGCGACATCACCTCGCCCGAACAGGTTTCGGCCGCCGCAGCTGCCCACGCCGGTGACGGCGCGACGCTCGTGGTCCACGCGGCCGGCGCCGCAGCTTTCGGCACCGCAGTCGGGGCGGACGACTTCATCGCCACCGCGGCCGCCAAGGTGGCCGGGCTGGCCCGGCTGGCGGAGTGCTGGCCACTGTGCCCCGACGCCCGAATCCTGGTGTGTTCGTCGGTGTCCGGACTGTGGGGCGGGCTCGGTCATGTGGCCTACGCCGCGGTGAACCGTATGCAGGACGTGCTGGCCGGGCAGTTCCGTGCCAAGGGGCTCGATTGCGTGGCCGTGCGGTGGGGACTGTGGCCGGGTGCCGGCATCGTCGGTGCCGACGAGGTGGCGCGGATCGAGCGGGCCGGGCTGCGGGAACTGGATCCTGACGTCGCCATCGAAGCGGCCCTGGGAACCGGTGCGTCCGCGCCGCTGATCTTCAGCGCCGATACCGAGCGGCTGACGACGCTGCTCGGTGCGGCCCCGGCGGCCACGGAACCGGCGGTCCCGCAGCAGGTTCCGGTGGCCGTCGCTGACGGTGCCGACACCGAAGACGTCGTCCGTCATGGACTGTCGGCGGTGCTCAAACTGGGCGACCCCGCCGCCATCGACCTGACCGCGGCCCTGTTCGACCTGGGCCTGGATTCGCTGCTGGCGCTGGACCTGCGCAAGCGACTGCGCCGGGGCACCGGCCGGTCCGTGCCGCTGGCCGGACTGCTCAGCGGCATCACCGGTATCGAACTGGTGGATTTGCTAACCGATAGATCAGAAAAGGTGGAGAGCTAGCGTGACAGAGACCGACATCCGGGCCCCGCGCACGCAAGGAGCAGATGCGGACGATGCGCGCCTGGAACTGTTACGGCGCAAGCTGGCCGAGCGCGGCCTGCAGTCCCAGAACCATTCGCAGTCGAACGACGGTGCGCCGGTGGTGCCGGTGCTTTCCGACGGCCAGCGCCGGATGTGGTTCGTGCAGACCGCCGCACCCGCGGGTGCACTGCTCAATATCTGCGTGTCCTTTGCGATCACCGGCGAGCTGGACCACCAGCGCCTGCACGCTGCGGTGAACGCGGTGGCCGGCCGCCACGCGATTCTGCGCACGACCTACCGGGCGGATGCGACGGGCGAGCCCGGGGTGACGGTGCACGAGCAGTTGGCGCCCGGGTGGAGCACCCACGACCTCAGCGAACTCTCCGAAGCATCCCGTGCGTTGCGACTCGAGGTGTTGGCGCAGCGGGAATTCGGTACCCCGTTTCAGCTCGACGTCGAATCACCCTTGCGGATCAGCCTGATTCGTACCGCGGCCGACGAGCACATCATGCTGCTCACCGCGCACCACATCGCCTGGGACGACGCCTCCTGGCAGGTGTTCTTCAGAGACCTCACTCGGGCTTACGAGGGAGAATTGGCGGGCGAGCAGCTGGGCGAGGTGATCCCGGCGGTCGTGCCCGCCGAAGACCAAGCCGCGGCACTCGAGTACTGGCGCTCCGTGCTCGCCGATCCGCCTGAGCCGCTGGAACTTCCGGGTCCGCACGGCTCTCTGGTGCCCACGGGACACCGGTCGCAGCGCGTCACCCGGCGTATCGCAGCGGACACCGTGGCTCGGATTTCCGACCTGGCGCGCCAGACCGGCGCCACCCCGTACACCGTGCTGCTGGCGGCATTCGGCACCTTGCTGCACCGCTACACCCATGCCGACGACATCCTGGTCGCGACCCCCGTCCTCAATCGCAGCGGCGGCACCGAGGATGCACTGGGGTACTACGGCAACACCGTGGCACTGCGGCTGCGTCCTGAAGCGCGACAGAGTTTCGGCGAATTCGTCGCGCAGGCCAAGGACACCACCCACGGCGCCTTTGCCCATCAGCAGATCAACCTGGACCGCGTGGTGCGCGAGCTCAACCCCGACCGCCGCCACGGCGTGGAACGGTTGGCACGCGTCTCGTTCGGCGCCCGCGAGGCCGATGGCCGGGGTTTCTGCCCGTCCGGCATCACCTGCCGCAGGGCCGAGTACCGGGGTCACCAGACGCAGTTGCCATTGGGCTTCATGGTGGAGTTCGACGCCGACGGGGCAATGGTCGAGGCGGAGTACCTGACCGAAATCCTCGATGCCGCACTGGCCGACCAACTGCTGCGCCACTATGTGGTGCTGCTGGAGTCCGCGCTGGCCGACCCCGCCAAGGCGCTGGCCGAGCTGGATCTGATGGATGACCACGACGCCGACTGGCTGCGCCAGATGGCCACCGGCGAGCAGTTCAGCACCGCGGACACCACGCTGGCCGCGCTGATCGAAGCCCAGTCCGCGCGCACCCCGGACTCGGTCGCTGTTGCCTACCAGGGCCGGTACTACACGTATCGCGAACTCAACGCCGAGGCGAACCGGTTGGCGCATTGGCTGATCGGACAGGGCATCGGCACCGAGGACCGCGTCGCGGTCCTGTTGGAGAAGTCTCCCGAACTGGTGATCACCGCACTGGCCATCGTCAAGGCCGGCGGTGTGTATCTCCCGGTCGACCCGACCTACCCAGAGGACCGGTTGTCGTTCATCCTGAGCGACGGTGACCCGAAACTGGTTATCCGCGAGCCGATCACAGATCTCGACGGCCTGCGGGACGACAACCCGACCGATGCCGACCGGGTCCGGCCCCTGACGGCAGCCAACACCGCCTACCTGATCTACACCTCGGGCTCGACGGGGCTGCCCAAGGGCGTCCCGGTGCCGCACCGTCCGGTCGCCGAGTACTTCGTGTGGTTCGTCGACGAGTACCAGATCGACGCCGACGAGCGGCTGCTGCAAGTGGCCTCGCCGAGCTTCGACGTGTCCATCGCCGAGGTGTTCGGCATGCTGGCCTGCGGTGCGCGGCTGGTCATTCCGCGACCGGGCGGCCTCAACGACATCGGGTACCTCACCGAGCTGCTGCGCAGCGAAGGCATCACGTCGATGCACTTCGTGCCCTCATTGCTGGGGCTGTTCCTGTCCCTGCCGGGTGTCAACGAATGGCGCAGCCTCAAGCGCGTGCCGATCGGTGGTGAAGCGCTCCCGGGCGAGGTGGCGGACAAGTTCCACGCCACCTTCGACGCACTGCTGCACAACTTCTACGGGCCGACCGAGACGGTCATCAACGCCAGCCGGTACCGCGTCGAGGGCAAGCAGGGCACGCGCATCGTGCCGATCGGCAAGCCGAAGATCAACACGCAGATGCACCTGCTCGACGATGCCCTGCGGCCGGTGCCGGTCGGCGTCATCGGCGAGATCTACATCGGCGGAACACATGTCGCGCACGGATACCACCAGCGCCCGGGCCTGACCGCCGAGCGCTTCGTCGCCGATCCGTTCACCGCGGGTGGCCGGCTCTACCGCTCCGGCGACCTGGCTCGTCTGAACAGCGACGGTGACATCGAATTCGTCGGCCGCGCCGACGAGCAGGTCAAGATCCGCGGCTTCCGCATCGAACTCGGCGAGATCGCCGCCGCCATCGCGGTGGACCCCAGCGTCGGCCAGGCCGTCGTCGTGGCGAGCGACCTGCCCGGGCTGGGCAAGAGCCTCGTCGGCTACCTCACCCCGGCCGAGCGCGGTGACCTGGAGTCGGTTGACGTGCAACGAATCAAGGCCCGGGTGGCGGCTGCGCTGCCGGAGTACATGGTGCCGGCCGGCTACGTCGTGCTCGACGAAATCCCGATCACCGCGCACGGCAAGATCGACCGCCGTGCGTTGCCCGATCCGGACATCCAGTCCCGCAGCGTCTTCCGCGAACTGACCACCGACACCGAGCGGAAGGTCGCCGAACTGTTCGCCGACCTGCTCGGCGTCGACCAGATCGGAGCCGACGACTCCTTCTTCGAACTCGGCGGGCACTCGCTGCTGGCCACCAAGCTGGTCGCCGCGATCCGGGCGCGCTGCAACGCTGAGATCGGCGTTCGTGAGGTGTTCGAGCTGGGCACCGTCGCGGAGATCGCTGCCCGAGTCGACACGGGAGCGCCGCACAACCGGCCGCCGCTGCGGGCGATCGAGCACACCGGCCCGCGCCAGATGTCGGCATCGCAACTGCGCCAATGGTTCCAGTACCGCATCGACGGTCCCGGCCCGGTCAACAATATCCCGTTCGCGGCCCGGATCACCGGCCCGTGCGATGTCGACGCCTTCGTTGCCGCGCTCGGTGATCTGGTCGAGCGGCACGAGGTGCTGCGCACCACCTACACCGAAATCGACGGCGTGCCATACCAGGTCGTGAACGACCCGGCGCCGCTGCCGGTCCGCCGCGCCCGCGGCGCCGACGAGGAGTGGTTGCAGGCCGAACTCGACCGGGAACGCCGTTACGTGTTCGACCTGGAGGCGCAGTGGCCGATCCGGGCCGCGGTGCTGTCGATCCCGGGGCAGCACGTGCTGTCGATCATGGTGCACCACATCGCCGCCGACCACTGGTCGGCGGGCGTGCTGTTCACCGACCTGGTCACCGCGTACCGGGCCCGCCTCGAGCAGCGCGCTCCCGAGTTCGCGCCGCTGCCGATCCAGTACTCGGACTACGCCGCCTGGCAGGCCACCCTGCTGTCCGATGAGTCGGGAACGCTTGCCGCGCAACGGGACTACTGGCGGGGCCAGTTGGCCGAACCGCCCGCCGACCCGGGCCTGCGTCCCGACTTCACCCGGCCGCCGGTGCTCTCGGGCGAGGGCGCCTCGGTGCCGTTCGTCGTCGACCCGGTGGTTCGGGTCAAGCTGACCGCGCTGACCCGCGAGCTGGGCATCACCGACTTCATGCTGCTGCAGTCCGCGGTGGCGGTGGCACTCGCGAAATCGGGGGAGGGGCTGGACATTCCGCTGGGCACCCCGGTCGCGGGGCGCACGGAGGCCGAACTCGATGCGCTGGTGGGCTTCTTCATCAACATCCTGGTCCTGCGCAACGACCTGAGCGGGGATCCGACGCTGCGCGAGATTCTGGTCCGGTCGCGGGACACCGCGCTGGCCGCCTACGCACATCAGGATCTGCCGTTCGATCATGTCGTCGATGCGGTCAGCCCGGCCCGGTCGCTTTCGCGCAACCCGCTCTTCGGCGTCGTCGTGCACGTGCGTGAGGACCTGCCCACCGACCACGTTATCGATTCCCGGGCCGACGGCGACACCACGTTCACCGCCCTGGAGCCGACTTTCGACGTGGCCCATGCCGACCTGTCGGTGAATTTCTTTGCCACCCAAGACGGTTACCGTGGTCACCTGATCTTCCGCACCGATCTGTACACGCCGGAGACCGCACAGCGTCTCGCCGATCGGCTGGTCCGGGTCATCACCGGCATCGCCGAGAACGCCGATCAGCGCTTGCGGGACCTGCGGGTCGACGCTGCGGTCGAAGGCAAAGACGGGGTGCTGGTGCTCGACGAGTGGCGTCAGCCTGTGGGCGTCGGCGTGGTCGGTGACATCTACCGGGAGTCGGAACCCACCGGCGAACGCGGCAGGTGGCTGGCCACCGGGCAGCTCGAGCGCATCGAGGCCATTCAGCTGCGCGCGGCCGGAACCGGGTCGACGGTTGCAGAACCGGCCCGCACCGATACCGAACGGGCCCTGATAACCCTGCTGGCCGAGGTGCTCGATGCGGAAGCCGAGATCGGCAGAAACGACGACTACTTCAGCCTGGGCGGTGACAGTATCAAGGCGGTGCAACTGGCGGCCCGCGGCCGCGACGCGGGCATGAAGCTGACGGCCCGCATGGTCTTCGAGTACCCGACGGTGCACGAGCTGGCCGCTGCCATCGAGGCGCGGTCCGTGGCGGAAACACAAGGGGCACCGGGCGAGGATCGCGAGCACGCGCCGATGACGGTGTCCGGGCTGTCGGCCGAAGAGCTGGCCGAGCTGACTACCGCATGGAGCACCTCGCAGGGGGCGCAGTGACCGCGCTGCAACCCGCGCCGGTCATCGAGGACGTCCTGGCACTCAGCCCGCTGCAGCAGGGGCTGTACTCGATGGCCCAACTCGATCAAGCGGATGACCCGTATCTGATCGCGATGTCGGCCGAGATCGACGGCGATGTGGACGCGGCCCTGCTGCGGGACTGCGCGGCGACGCTCCTGGTGCGTCACCCCAACCTGCGGGCCAGCTTCGTACAGGCCGGAACCCGAACGGTGCAGTTGATTCCGAGCGCCGTCGACCTGCCGTGGCGGCAGGTCACCGCCGAGTCGTCCGACGACGCAGACGACCTCGAGGCGCGGGAGCGGGGCCGGCCGTTCAGCCTGGAACGCGGACCGGCCATCCGATTCCTGCTCATCGAAATGCCGGAACAGCGTTGGCGTTTCGCGGTCATCGCGCACCACATCGTGATCGACGGGTGGTCGCTGCCGTTGTTCGTCGGCGAGCTGCTCGCGCTGTATGCCGCGGGCGGTGACAGCTCTGTGCTGCCTGCCGCGCCGCGCCCGTACCGCGATTACATCGGGTGGCTCGCGGCGCGCGACCCGGAGGCCGGCCGCCGGCTGTGGCAGCAGCACCTGGCCGGGCTCGACGGCCCGACGATGCTGGCTCCGGCGCTCGGCTCGGGTGAGCTCGGCGACGACCTGCCCCGGACCACCGAGATCAAGGCGCCCCGCGACGAGACGCACCGTCTGGTCGAGGCCGCGCGGGCCCGCGGTATCACCGTCAACACCCTTACCCAGATGGCCTGGGCGGCAATACTGTCGGTGCTCACCGACCGGAGAGACGTCGTCTTCGGCGTCACGGTCTCCGGCCGTCCGGGGGAACTGGCCGGCGTCGAGTCGATGGTCGGTCTCTTCATCAACACCGTGCCGTTGCGAGTGCAGCTGGACCCGCTGCGCCGGGTAGGTGAGCAGTGCATGGCCCTGCAGCGCGATGCCGCCGAGTTGCGGGAGCACAGCTACCTGTCGCACACCGAGCTGCGCTCCCTGGGCGGCGTGGGCGAACTGTTCGACAGCCTCCTGGTCTACGAGAACTTCCCGCCGGGCGGCCTGGTCGGCAGCGGCGAATTCGACGTCCGCGGAGCCACTTTCCGGCCCCGGGCGCTGCAGAGCCTGGCGCACTTCCCGGTCACCGTCGCGGCGCACCTGACCGATGGCGAACTGACCATCCTGGTCGAGACAAAGGACGGCGCGACCGGGCTGCTCGCACCAGAGAGTCTCGGGCGGCAGGTGCTCGCGGTGATGCAGCGCCTCGTCGACGGCTGGGACCGTCCGTTGCGCGACGTCGGTATCCAGCCGGCGGGACCCGACTGGGCGGGACCCGACCCGGCGGGTCCGCCGGACACCGCGGAAACCGGTGGTATCCATGAGAAATTCACCGCCACCGCGCGCAGCAAGCCGGGTTCGGTGGCGCTGAGCCATGACGGCGGCGCACTGACCTTCCGTGGCCTCGACGAGGCATCCGACCGCGTCGCCGCCGAACTGCGGCGCCGCGGCGTCGAGACCGAGACACCGGTCCCGGTTCTGCTGCGCCGGGGACCCGACTACGTCGTCGCGATGCTCGGTGTGCTGAAAGCCGGCGGACTGATCGTGCCGCTGGATCCATCGATGCCCGCCGACCGGGTCGCGGAGATCCTGGGCCAGACCGGCGCGTCGATCGTCGTCGACGACGCGCTGCTGGCCGCCGCGGGCACCAACCCGATCGGCGAATTCGAGCCGGCGCCAACACATCCCGGCCAGGGTGCCTACATCGTGTTCACCTCGGGTACCACGGGCAAGCCCAAGGGCGTGATCGGCACCCATGCCGCGGTGCTGGCGTACGCCGCCGACCACGCCGCGCGCGTCCTGCACCCCGCGGTGGCGAAAGCCGGCCGGCCACTTCGCGTTGCGCACGCCTGGTCGTTCACTTTCGACGCGGCCTGGCAGCCGCTCGCCGCGCTACTCGACGGCCACGGTCTGCACATCGTCGGTGACGACGTACAGCGCGATGCCGAGGCGCTGGTGGCGACCATCGGTCAGTACGGCGTCGACCTGATCGACACGACCCCGTCGATGTTCACCCAGCTGCAAGCCGAAGGCCTGCTGACGACGGTGCCGCTGACCGCGCTGGCGCTGGGCGGCGAAGCCGTCGACCCGAACGCGTGGGCGGCCATCCGCGACGAATGTGATCGCACCGGCATGTCGGCGTACAACTGTTACGGCCCAACCGAAACCACGGTGGAAGCCGTCGTTGCCGCATTCACCGAACACGAGACGCCGTCCATCGGGCACCCGACCACCTCGACCCGCGCCCACGTGCTGGATGCCTGGCTGCGGCCGGTGCCGGATGGTGTCACCGGCGAGTTGTACCTG
>Ga0070667_100000751_pt1 | contig 30904 bp, 33 predicted proteins | sample KBSS33metaG_FD_64659 | JGI IMG/M metagenome (GOLD analysis project Ga0070667, IMG submission 64659) | Switchgrass rhizosphere microbial communities from Kellogg Biological Station, Michigan, USA - KBS S3-3 metaG | ecosystem: Host-associated > Plants > Roots > Rhizosphere > Soil ...
ACGGATGTACACCGACTCCGGAATGGTGAAATTCCCCGTCGCGAACATCGAATCACCGGTGGCCCGGTATGTCGCGTCCGTGAGATACCGGCAGCCTTTGTAGGAGTAGGGCTCCAGAACTCGGGCCAGGAGTTCCTCCGGAATCTGCTCGGTATCAACCCATTCCGCGAGGGGTGCGGTCAGCTCGGTGGCGCTCATGCCGCGAACCCCGGCGTCGCCAGGCCGTCGAGCATGGTCAGCCGATACGTTGTCAGTGTCCCCGTCGCGGTGCCGTGTTTGGCCCGGTGGATCAGCGCCCTGTTGTCCCACAGGATGATGTCGCCGACCTCGTAGTGCTGCGTATGGATGAACGGTGACGCGAAGTCCGCGTCGAGCTGGCCGGTGGTGGTGAGGAGATCGTGCAGGACCGAGGGGTCCAGGACCGCACCGTCGCCGTCTTCGATCTTGCTGGTGCCGGTCGAACAGATGTAGAGGATCTCCTGGCCGGTGTGTGGGTGCCGGATCACGGTGGGCCACTTGATCGGCGGCGTGGCGCGGTTGATCTCGTCCCATACCTCGCCGATCGGCTTGTAGACATCGCTGGGCCGAATCTTGATGTGGCGCCGCGGATCATGCGTGCTGAAGGTGCCCCGCACTGGCTCCTGTTGTGCCGGCGGCAGGGATTCCCACACCTTGTTGAGATCGATGAAGTACGTTCCGCGGTCGGCGCCCGGCACCGTCAGCGGCATCACCATGGAGAACGCGAACGGCTCGGGCATGAACATGTAGTCGATGTGCCAGAAAGCACCCGTGCGCGGCACGCCCTGCCCCTGCTCCGTGGATGAGACGAAGATCTCGGGATGCTCGTTGTGGTGGTACACGGGCTCGTAGTACGTGACGATCTCACCCAGGATACGACCGAGCTCGATGAACTGCGCGGGCGACGGATTGACGCCTTTCAGCACGACAAGCTTGTTCTCGTAGACGATTTCGCGGAGCTCGTCGGTCGAGATGTTGCCGAGATTGTTCGGGTCGATTCCGACGACCTGAGCTCCGAGCCCTTGTCCCTGCACATTGAGCGTCATCGACGCGCCTCCCCAAGTTTGCTGCACCACACCTATGAGGCACCGAAATCCGTTGCCCCACAACGCAGAAAGTCGTTCAGTTGTTGTCTTCCACTGATGTAGTCGTCGGATCATCGAGAAAAGTTCCGCGCCCCTGCGCAATTCGTGCTATCGCGGTTCGCGACGGTCGTCTGCATCGGCAATCCAGGTGGCCGGAAGCAGCGGCGCCGACGAACTCCCGCCTGCCGACATCCGCTCCACGATGCCGTTCGGTGCGGCGCTCGCTGTGGTGACCGCACCGGTAAACCCGACCGGATCGGCGCCGTGCGCACCGACCGTGATGACGGGCGCGCTCTGCGAATTACCTTCGGCACCAGTCAGATCGGCTTTCATTTCGGGAAGCTCATCGCGATAGCCGCGTGCTCCGCGCCGGCCCCGACCCGCGCGTTTGGCCTGGTCACGGAAACCAGAGACAGCGCGAGCGGAGGCTGCGGCACTGAAGCTGTCGGTGGTGGTGTCGGGTGATTCGCTGCCTGGTTCAGGCCCTGGCCCGGCCCCTGCCCGCGACAGTCCGGGCACGGCGTAGACCGGGTTGGGAGTAGGCGGGGCACCGCCGGCGCCGACCGTGGTCGGTGCCGGAGTGGACGGCCCGGAGGCTGGCGTCATGCCGACCTGAATTCCGGGGACGACTGGCAGGCCCTGGGCGCGCGGCGCGGCAGCCGAAGGCTGGACCACAGCGGGTTCGGCAGGCACCGGCGCCGCGTCCATGGCCGGCAGCACTGGCGATTTCACCAGCGCCAGCGCCGCGAGCGCGCTGAGTGCCGGCGCGAAGAACGGGGCCAGCAGCAACCCATAGGAGGCGTAGTAGGGGTACCAGAGCATGTCGTAGAGCGTCAGCGCCACCAGCGCCAGCACCGCGGACGTGGCGGGATTGAAGCCCAATTTCTCGAAGAAGCGCGTGAAGTTCTCGAGCAGCTGGTCGACCTGGCCGGTGGTGCCGAGCTGCGAGATGAACTGCCAGAGGTCGCTCAGCGGTTGACTCGGCGCGGCGGCCGTATTCGACATCGGCTGCCGGGCTTCACCGCCGGGCGCGACGATGGACGGCGCCGGCTGCGCGGTCGGTACCGCCGCCGTGGCCGCGTCGGAGACCGCTTGATAGACGATCATGGTGTCGGCCGCCTGCAGCCACATGCGCGCGTAGTCAGCCTCATTGACTGCGATGGGAATCGTGTTGATACCGAAGAAATTTGTCGCCACGAGTACGGCGTTCGTCACATGGTTGGCGGCCAACTCAACCAGCGTCGGCATGGTCGCGACGGCGGTGCCGTAGGCGGCGGCCACCGTTTCATGCTGTGCCGCCGTGGCGGCCGTCGCCAGGGCAGACTCCTCCAACCAGGCCAGATAGGGCACGTGCGCGGCGACGTACCGGACAGCGCTCAGCCCCTCCCAACTACTCCCCTGCACGTCGGCCAGGATGGTAGACAACTCGGCGGCCGCCTGGCCGTACTGCAGGCTCAGCTGTTGCCACTGCGCGGCGGCAGCCAACAGTGCACCCGGCCCCGGGCCGGCCATCAGCAACGCCGAATGCACCTCGGGTGGCACTGCCATCCAGATCGGCACAGTCACGTCGCGGTCTCCTCGCACGGCACAGCAGGCCGCGCACCGTCGTGGCGCGACCGCCCCGGATACCCCCACGGCACCCCTACCCCTAGCTAGTCGGCGGACGCATCGAGAAAGTTCCCGGTCCGGCATTCCGGGCGAGATCGCCTATGCGACAGCCGGTTATCGCGGGCACTGCGAGGCAGGTGATTTTTCGACCGGTTTTGACAGCCACCGCATCGGTGGACGTACGGTGGCGCCATGTCAGTCATCGACGCCCGCCATCTCGACGGCGTATCCGAAACCGCGCTCCTCACCCTGCACCAGCGCGCCACCGAGGCCGCTCGGCCGGACGGCATCATCGATGATCCGATGGCGATCGCCCTGCGCGACCGCCTCGATTACGACTACGAGCATTTCGGCCGCACTCACCAAGCCACCGCGCTACGCGCCCTGGTGTTCGACGAGATCACCCGCGACTATCTGTCCGGCCACCCGCGCGCGACAGTGGTCGCACTGGCCGAGGGGCTGCAGACCAGCTTCTGGCGCGTTGACAACGGTGAAATGACTTGGTTGTCAGTGGATTTGGAGCCCATCATGGCACTGCGCCAGCAGTTGCTGCCAACGTCCGACCGCCTCGGGCAATGCGCACAGTCCGCGCTGGACCACTCCTGGATGGACATCGTCGATGCCGCCGACGGTGTGGTGATCACCGCCGAAGGCCTCTTCCAGTATCTGACCGAGGACGTCGTCGTCAATCTGATCGCCGCATGCGCCGCACGCTTTCCCGACGGCCAGTTGGTCTTTGACAGCGTGCCCCGGTTCATGAGCTCGTATTCGCAGCGGCGTGGCTTCCGGCTCAGCGAGCACTACACGTCGCCCCCGATGCCGTTCTGGTTCACCGCCGATCAATACCCGCGATTGCGAGCCATCCCCGGTGTCCGTGCGGTGCGCGAACTGCGCTACCCGGCCGGCCGCGGCAAGCTCGTGCCGTGGGTTACCCGGCAGTCCTACCGCTCGGCTCAGTTGGCCCGATTCCGCGCACCGGTCACGCTCGTCGAATTCGGTTGACGGACAACGTCGCCAGCAGTGGATAGCACTCCCGGACCCGATCGATCCACCAGTCCCGGCGCGCGGGTGCGGCCGCCAAACCTGTCAACCTGGCCGGGTCCGGCACCACCGGGCCGACGGGCAGGAACCCGTCGACCGGCGGAGGTACGTCGGCGACGTCTGCCACGAAAAGCCCGCCCGTGCCCAGGCCACAGGCATGCTGCAACGTCGGCAGACAGCCGGCGGCCAGCAGGCCGCGCGTCATGCCGACGGCGGAATCCAATGCGCTCGACACCACGATCGGGATGTCGATCTCCGCCGCCACCGCCAGCAGCCGCGTCACGCCGCCCAACGGCGCCACCTTGACCACCGCGATGTCCGCCGCGCGCTCGCGCACGACCCGCAGCGGGTCCGAGGCCTTACGGATGGATTCGTCGGCCGCCACCGGCACATCGACCAGGCGGCGCACTTCGGCCAGTTCCGGCACCGTCGCGCACGGTTGTTCGAGATACTCAAGAGGCCCCGAGCCGGTCAGCGCCCGCGCCGCCGCCACCGCTTCCGCGACGGTCCAGCCGCCGTTGGCGTCCACGCGCACCACGGGCACCAGAGACCGGACGGCCTCGACGCGCGCCATGTCATCGGCCAGCGTCTGACCCGGTTCTGCCACCTTGACCTTGGCGGTCCGCGCACCTGGGAAGCGGGCCAGCACCTCGGGCACCCGTGCCGCCTCGACGGCCGGCACGGTGGCGTTGATCGGAATGTGGTCACGCACCGGCACAAGCGACGGCCGGTAGGCCGCCTCGATGCCGGACGCGAGCCAGTGCACCGCCTCGGCCGGGCCGTACTCGACGAATGCGCCGAATTCGCCCCAACCGCACGGTCCTTCGATCAGCGCGACTTCACGAACGTCGATGCCGCGGAACCGGACCCGCATCGGCAGCGAGACGACGTGCAGACGCTCGAGCAGTTCATCGAGAGGGGGCGACACCCCTCCATCGTGCCTCACACGGTGGCGCGGTCTCGACCGTCCCAGTACGGCTTGCGGAGTTCCTTCTTCAGAATCTTGCCCGTGGGATTGCGGGGCATGTCGTCGACGAAGTCGACGGTCTTCGGGCACTTGTAGGCGGCGAGGCGTTCCCGGGCGAAGGCGATGAGGTCCGCGTCCGTCACTCCTTCTCCCGAGCCCTCCAGCGTCACAACGGCTTTCACCGACTCGCCCCACTTCTCGTCGGGCACGCCGATGATCGCGACCTCGGACACCGCGGGGTGTTCGGCGAGCACGCGTTCCACTTCGATCGAGTAGATGTTCTCGCCGCCGGAAATGATCATGTCCTTGAGCCGGTCCTCGACGAAGATGTAGCCGTCGGCGTCGACGCGGCCGATGTCCCCGGTGCGGAACCAGCCGTCCTCGGTGATCGCCTCGGCCGTCGCATCCGGCCGGTTCAGGTACTCCTTCATCAACGTCGGTGTGCGGAACCACAATTCGCCCTGCGCACCCGGCTCCACGTCTTCAAGGGTGTCGGGGTTGACGACCCGCACCTCGGCCTCTGGCACCAGCACGCCGGCGCTGACCAACCGTTCCTCGTTGTCGGCGCGGTGGTCTTCGGGCATCAGCCTGCTGACGACTCCGCAGACCTCGGTCAACCCGTAGGCCTGGATGAACTCGGTCTCGGGCCAGGCGGCCAGCGCCTGGCGCAGTAGTGGCAGCGGCATGGGCGAGGCCCCGTAGGCGTAGGTCTTCAAGGCGCTGAACAACTTCACCGCATCCGGGCCGGTGTCCAGGACCTTGGCCAGGACGGCGGGCACCAGGAACGTGCGGTTCGCGCCGTTCAGAATGCCGCCGGCGAGCGACGCCCCGTCGGCGTCGCGCGTCATGTAGCTCGGGGCCCCGTTGTGCAGCCCGTATTGCATGTACGACGAGCCGCCGACGTGGAACAGCGGCATCGCCACCAGGTTTTTGTCTTCGGAGGTCATCTGCCAACCCGAGAAGGCGTTGATGGTGTGCGCGATCATGGCGGCCTGGGTGAGCGCGACGCCCTTGGGGCGGCCCGTGGTGCCCGAGGAGTACATGATGATGCACACGTCGTCGGACTGGACGTCAGGCGAGCGGTCCGCCGGAGTCGCGCCGGCGAGCAGTGCTTCGTACTCGTCGCCGTCAGCGCCCTCGGGCGTCACGCTGACGATGTGCTCGACAGCGGTCAGCTTGTCGGCGATGTTGTCGACAGCTGCCCGAAGCTCGGCCCCGACGATGAGAACCTTTGCACCGCAATCGTTCAGCACGAAGTCCAGCTCGTCGGCAGCCAGCCGGAAGTTGATGATGGCCGTCGCGGCCCCCAGCGACGCCGCCGCCAGCGTCAGCTCGACGCAGGCCGGGTGGTTCTTGTCCAGGAACGCCACGACATCCCCGCGTTTGATACCCCACGACTTCAACGCGCCGGCCAGGCGGCGGACCCGGTCGTTCCACTGCGACCAGGTCCAGGTTCGGCCGAGGTAGGTGATCGCTTCGTCGTCCGGCTTGGTCGCTGCCCAGTGGGCAACACGTTCGTCGAGGAATCGGGGTGCCGACAATTCAGTCATGCGCTGAGCCTGCCACGTAGCGCCGTCCGGTCAGTCGGATTTGGCAAACACTTGTTGTCCCGCCAGGTAAGTCGCGAGCACGTCCAGGTCAGCCACGGCTTCCGGCGCTACCGAACGCGGATCGGCGGACAGGACCACCAGGTCCGCGTACTTGCCGACTTCCAGCGAACCGACGGCGTCGTCGGAGAACAGCTGCCAGGCCGCGTCGATGGTCTGGGCCCGGATGGCCTGCTCGACGGTGAGCCGTTCCTGCGGCGCCAGCACGCGTCCGCTGGGTGCGACCCGGGTGGCGGCGACGCCGATGTTGCGCAGCGGCTCCTCGGGCGTCACGGGCGGATCGTTGTGCAGCGAGATCCGCATGCCGGTGGCCACGGCCGAGCCGGCCGGCATCCACACATCGCCCTTTTCCGGACCGAACAGCCCATCGACGATGACGTCACCCCAGTAGTGGATCTGGTCGACGAACACGCTGCACGTGACACCGAGATCGTGGGCGCGCTGTAGCTGTGCCGGGGTGATGGCGCCTACGTGTTCGAGCCGCAGCCGGTGATCCTCGCGTGGCCAACGCCGCAGCGCGTCTTCATAGATATCGAGGATGGTGTCGACACCGTGGTCGCCGTGCACGTGGCAGGCCATCTGCCAGCCCTGCGGGAAGAAGTTGTTGACGATCTCGGCGAGCTGCTCGCGGGTGTAGTTGGCGTGGCCGCACGACCCGGGTACCACGCCGATGGTGCGCGTGGCGTCGGTATCCAGGTACGGGAAGGTGAGGTCGATGTTGCCAACCCACGGCGACCCGTCGACCCAGATCTTGATTCCGGCCTGCCGGACCATGTCGTCGCCGTTCTCGGGTGACGCATCGGTGTGCAGATCCGCGGTGGACATCTCGTAGGTGCGCAACCGCACCGTGAGCCTGTCGCGCATCTGTTCCAGGACCGGCCGGAACATCGGGTCGAACGCCATCTCCGAACATGTCGTCAGCCCGGCCCGGTTCAGCCGGGCACATTCGGCGAGCAGGAGCCCCGGATAGTCGGTGGGCGTCATCACTCCCGTCACGAGCGGGAACACCGCGCCGGTCTCGATCGCCGTGCCGTCGAGCTCGCCATTTGCGTCCCGGCCGTACTTGGCGCCATGCGGGTCCGGGGTGTCGCGCGTCAGCCCGGCGGCCCGCGCCGCGGCCGAGTTGAAGTACGCCTTGTGCCCCGAGTTGTGCACGATCACCAGCGGACCGTTGGGCGCCGCCTCATCCAGCCAGGCCAGCGTCAGCTCCGGGAGACCCTGTTGCAGCAGCGGGTCCCAGCCGTTCAGGTAGGCCCCGTCGGCGCCGCAGACGGCCACCTCGGCGTGGATCGCCGCCACCACGTCGGCCGCGTCGGGCATCGTGACCGGACGGATGTCGACCATGCGACCACCGAGGACGACCGCCTCCATCAGCGGGTGTCCGTGCGCCTCGACGAACGCGGGCAGTACGCAACCACCGGCCTCGCGCACCTCGGTGTCGGCGCCGATCCACGGCTGCACGTCGTCGCGCGTACCGATGGCCACGATCCGGCCGTCGGTGACGGCAAGTGCCTCGGCGGTGGGTCGCCGCGGGTCGACGGTCAGGATGTTTCCGGCGATGACGAGATCGGCAGGACTGGCCATGAGGTGGATGCTAGGCCGTGTCCGCCTCGCGAGTTTCGAGATGCGTCAATTCCAAGGGCTTGACCAACGGACTAGAACACGTTCTAGTCTTAGGCTATGAGTGACGACCTGCTGCGCCATCCCCTGCATTCCGGACACTTGACGGTCGGTGCCCTGAAGCGCAACAAAGACAAGCCACTTCTGTTCCTCGGCGACACCACACTGACCGGCGGCCAGCTCGCCGACCGCATCAGCCAGTACATTCAGGCCTTCGAAGCGCTCGGCGCCGGCTCCGGCGCCAGCAGCGGCCTGCTGGCGCTCAACCGGCCCGAGGTGCTGATGATCATCGGCGCCAGCCAGACGCAGGGCTACCGCCGTACGGCACTACACCCTCTCGGTTCGCTGGACGACCATGCGTATGTCCTGACCGACGCCGGCGTGACGACGCTGATCATCGACCCCACCGAGGCGTTCGTGGAGCGGGCGATCGGACTGCTGGAGAAAGTGCCCTCACTCAAGCAGATCCTGACCATCGGCCCGGTCCCGGACGCGCTGATCGGATCGGCGATCGATCTGGCCGCCGAAGCCGCGAAGTACGAACCGCAGCCGCTGAAGGCCGCCGACCTGGCGCCTGACCACGTCGGCGGGCTGACCTATACCGGCGGCACCACCGGCAAGCCCAAGGGCGTCATCGGGACGACGCAATCCATCAGCACCATGACGACCATTCAGCTGGCCGAATGGGAGTGGCCGGAGCACCCGCGGTTCCTGATGTGCACGCCGCTGTCGCATGCCGGCGCGGCGTTCTTCGTACCGACCATCGTCAAGGGCGGCGAGCTGATCGTGCTCAAGAAGTTCGACCCCGCCGAGGTGCTGCGGGTGATCGAGGAGCAGAAGATCACCGCGACCATGCTGGTGCCGTCGATGATCTACGCGCTGATGGACCACCCCGACTCGCACACGCGCGACCTGTCGTCGCTGGAGACCGTCTACTACGGCGCCTCAGCGATGAACCCGGTGCGCCTGGCCGAGGCGATCCGCCGGTTCGGCCCGATCTTCGCGCAGTACTACGGCCAGTCCGAGGCCCCGATGGTCATCACCTACCTGGCCAAGGGCGAGCACGACGAGAAGCGCCTGACGTCGTGCGGCCGGCCGACGCTTTTCGCGCGGACCGCGCTGCTCGGTGCCGACGGCAACCCGGTGCCCCAGGGCGAGGTCGGCGAGATCTGCGTGTCCGGACCGCTGCTGTCGGGCGGCTACTGGAATCTGCCCGAGGCCACCGCGGACACCTTCAAGGACGGCTGGATGCACACCGGCGACCTGGCCCGCGAAGACGAGGACGGTTTCTGGTTCATCGTCGACCGCACCAAGGACATGATCGTCACCGGCGGCTTCAACGTGTTTCCGCGCGAAGTGGAAGACGTTGTGGCCGAACATCCTTCGATCGCCCAGGTCTGCGTGGTCGGCACCCCCGACGAGAAGTGGGGCGAGGCGGTGACGGCCGTCGTCGTGCTGCGCCCGGACGCCGATCGCTCCGAGGAAGCCATCGCGACGATGACCGCGGAGATTCAGGCCGCGGTCAAGGAGCGCAAGGGCTCGGTGCAGTCGCCGAAGCAGGTCGTCATCGCCGACGCCGTGCCGGTGACTGCGCTCGGCAAGCCCGACAAGAAGGCCGTCCGCGCGCAGTTCTGGGCCGGCTCGGAGCGTTCCGTCGGCTGAGTTCTTTCCGCGAGCTGGGGTACCTCCCGCTTGCGAGCAGACATAAAACTGTCGAATCTCAAGGGAATTCGACAGTTTTATGTCTGCTCGCGAGTAGATCTCAGCTCGGCGAGGAGTCGGTCGAAGAGCACCGCGGCAGCGTGGGCCGCGCCTTGAGCATCACCGGCGATGATGTGATCGAGCAGCCGATGGTGGTCTTCGAACTCGGTCTCGACCGGCGTCTCGTTCATGACCGACACGCTCGCGGTGATGACCTCGATGAGCCCGAGATACAGATCGACCAACATGGTGTTGCCCGATGCCCGCATGACGGCACAGTGGAATTCGGTGTCGGCGTGGACGAATTCGTCGTGATGCCCGGCGCGTTGCTCGTTGTCGCGTCCTTCCAGCAGCCGCCGCAGCGCGACGATGTCGTCGTCGGTCCGGTGGGTGGCGGCCAGGCGGGCACCTTCCACTTCCAGTCCGCGGCGGACCTGCAACACGTCACGCAGCTCGTCGCTGCACAGCCTGCGCAGCGCGCCTGAGACCTCGCTGGTGGCGCGGACGTACGTGCCGTCACCCTGCCGCACCTCGAACAGCCCGGCGTGAGCCAGTGCCCGAACCGCCTCACGCACGGTGTTGCGACCGACGCCGAGCGCTTCGACAAGGTCGGTCTCGTTGGGGATGCGATGCCCGACGGGCCATTCGCCGTCCGAGACCGAACCCCGGAGCTGTTCGATGACCTGCTCGACCAAGCCGGTACGGCGAGCTGTGTTCAGCGCCACCAAATCATCCTTTCAACCAATCATAGGATGTATGCCATCATAGCAAGATGAGTGCTGCCGTGAACGGAACCCAACACGCCCGTTACGAAGATGAATTGGCACTCGAGCTCGACGGCGCCATCGAGATCACGGGCGTCCCGGCAAGCCCGAACACCCGCATCGCCAGCGGCGTGCTGCTGGCCCTCGCCGTTGTCGTCACCGCACTGAATCTGCGGCCCTCCGTCACGAGCGTCGCTCCGCTGCTCGGCGAGATGCGCACCGCGCTCGGAGTGTCGTCGGTCTGGGCCGGCATCCTGACCACGCTGCCCGTGCTGTGCTTCGCCGCCGCCGGGGCCAGCGCGCCGTTGCTCGCCAAACGACTCGGCCTGGGCCGCACCGTCACGCTCGCGTTACTGGTCCTGGCCGTCGGACTGGCGGTGCGGCCCTATGGCAACGGCGGTCTCATGCTGGGCGCCACCCTGCTGGCCTCGTCGGGCATCGCCCTCGCGAACGTGCTGATCCCGGTGGTGATCAAGAGTTCGTTCCCCGCCCGAGTCGGCCTGATGACGGGCATCTACACCAGCGCACTGCAGGCCGGCGGAGCCTTCGGCGCCGCCGTCACGCCGGCCGTCGAACACAGTGTCGGCGGCTGGCGTCCATCGCTGGCCATCTGGGCGGCCCTCGCGCTGGCCGCCCTGCTCCTGTGGATCCCCGCGGCCCGGCGCCATCGCACCGACTGGGCCGCCACCGCGGCCCAGACCACCACGCGCCGCTCGCTGTTGCGTAACCCGCTCGCGTGGACGGTGACGCTCTACATGGGCAGCCAGTCGTTCCTGGCCTACGTCATGATGGGTTGGCTCCCACAGATTTTGATCGACAACGGCATGGACAAGACCAGCGCCGGCGTGATGTCGGGCGTGATGTCCCTTGTCGGGGTCCCGATCGCGCTCCTGATCTCGCCGCTGGCCGCCCGCAGCACGCACCAGAGTCTGTGGAACGTCGGCCTCGGCGTGTTCGGCGTATCCGGCACCATCGGCCTACTGATCGCACCGATGGCGGCCCCGGTGGTGTGGAGCACGATGATCGGCATCGGGTTGAGCGCCTTCTCGCTCGCACTGACGATCATCGCGCTGCGCGCCCGCAACGCCGAGGACACCGCCCAGCTCTCGGGCATGGCGCAAGGCTTCGGCTATCTGTTCGCCAGCACCGGACCGTTCCTGTTCGGGCTGTTGCACGACGTCTCGGGCAACTGGCAGGTCCCGTTCGTGTTGTTCTTCAGCGTGTACGCGGTGCAGTTGACGGCCGGCTGGTTCGCCGGGCGCAACCGCTACGTCTAGCTAGTACTGCTGCGGATAACCCGGATAGCCGACGGGAGCGGCGGGCGCCGACTGCCCGCTCTTCCACCGGCACCACTGCTGCGTCGAACTCAGCGCAGCCAGCACACCGGTGGCGAGTGCGAACACAATCGGCACCGCGGCGGACATCACCGACAGGCCCGCCATCCCCTGCATCCCCTCGTAGCTGCCGCCGAGCGCGCTGTCGAGCCGTTTGAGGATGGTGAGCGACGCGAACAGGCCGACCACGTTGGACAGCACCACGACCGTGCAACCGCCGATGACGACCCAGCGGCCCACTCCGCGCCCGAGAACCAGCAACACGCCACCGATGAGCAGCGCGATCGCCACGACCGTCTGGACGATGGCCATGCCGGTGCTCAGACCTATCAGGCTGGATTTGGCGTCGCTCGCGTAGGAACTGGTCAACGCGCCGAGCGTCGCGACCGCGTACCAGCTGGAGAACGCCTGGAACGCCGTCGACACGGCGCCGAGCATGCTGAGCACCGCGGCGATGATCGCCGTCACGCCCGACGGTCCCGACGGCCCGGCCGGCATCGGCATGCCGTAACCCGCCGGCTGCGGATACTGCTGCGGATACTGCGCCTGGGGGTACTGCGGGTAGGGCATGCTCGGCGGCACGCCGGGAGCGCCGTACGGGTTGGCCCCATATGGTTGACCCGGTGGTTGACCGGCTCCGAACTGCCCGGGCCCGAATTGCCCGGGGGGCCACTGATTCGACATCGAAACCCTCCTTCAGCTGGGCGAACATAGCACGCCAGCGTGGGTTTCGGCGCCTCGTCTAGCCTCGAACCATGGCCCGGGACAGCGACGCGAACCTCAAGCCGCCATGGTGGCTCAAGCCGATGAACAAGGTGATGATGGCCGTCATGCGGGTGATCCCGATCAAGGGTCCCGTAGTGCTGACCGTGCCCGGCCGCAAGTCCGGTGAACCGCGGTCGACGCCCATCACGCCGTTCGAGGTCGACGGCCACCGCTACGTGGTGGGTGGATTCCCGAACGCCGACTGGGTGCGCAACGCGCGCGCCGCGGCCTCTGCCACCGTCACGCAGGGCCGGAACCGCGAAGAGGTCCGGCTGGTCGAGGTGCCCGCCGAGGAGGCCCGCCCGCTCCTGCGGCAGTTCCCCATCCTGGTGCCGACGGGCGTCGGGTTCATGAAGAACGCCGGCCTGGTGACCGGGCCCAACCCCGACGAATTCGAAGCGCTCGCCGGACGTTGCGCGGTGTTCCGGTTCGAACCCGTCTAGACGTCGACGAGCATGGGGGTTTACGCGAAATTCTGGCCGCCGAATTTCCGCGTGAACCCCCACGCTCGACAGGACTGCTAGATGTGCGGCGCGTTCTTGATCGGGGCGTCCTGCTGACCGACCGTCTGACACCACGCCAGCGCTGACGCGCGGGTGCCCGACACCTCGAGCGACGAGGGATCGGCGCCCTTACGGTCCTTGATCATCTTGTTGACCGCTTCATTCTGCGTCTTCTCATCCGCACCGACGAAGTCCTTGCACTTGGTGTCCCCGCCCTGGACTGCCGGCGAGCATCCGACCAGCATCAGTCCGGCAATGACACCCGACACCACCACGCCTGCTGACCGCTTCATCAAGGTCCTCCCGCTTCGGGCCGCAACCGGCCGCCAATTGTCTGCGGTCTAGTACCCCTGGGTGGCGCGGACCAAACACAGACAGCTCTAAGGTCGAGGCGTGAACGCAGACAATCCGTTTGACCCGCAGCTCTGGCAGCCGGTGACCGAACTCGGTGAACTCACCGACATCACCTACCACCGCCACGTGCGCGGCGGTGAGCCGCAGCCGACGGTCCGGATCGCCTTCGACCGGCCCGACGTCCGCAACGCCTTCCGGCCGCACACCGTCGACGAGCTGTATCGCGCGCTCGACCATGCCCGGATGAGCCCCGACGTCGGCGTCATCCTGCTCACGGGCAACGGGCCGTCGTCCAAGGACGGTGGCTGGGCCTTCTGCTCGGGTGGTGACCAGCGCATCCGTGGCCGCAGCGGCTACCAGTACGCGTCGGGCGAAACCGCCGAGAGCGTCGACCCGGCCCGCGCCGGGCGGCTGCACATCCTCGAGGTCCAGCGGCTCATCCGGTTCATGCCGAAGCCCGTCATCTGCCTGGTCAACGGCTGGGCGGCCGGCGGCGGCCACAGCCTGCACGTCGTCTGCGACCTGACCCTCGCCAGCCGCGAACATGCCCGGTTCAAGCAGACCGACGCCGACGTCGGCAGCTTCGACGGCGGCTACGGCTCCGCGTATCTGGCCCGGCAGGCCGGGCAGAAGTTCGCCCGCGAGATCTTCTTCCTGGGCCGCGCCTACGACGCCGAGACCATGCACAAGATGGGCGCCGTCAACGAGGTCGTCGACCACAAGGACCTGGAGACCGTTGCGCTGCAATGGGCCGCCGAGATCAACGGCAAGTCGCCGCAGGCCATCCGGATGCTGAAGTTCTCGTTCAACCTGATCGACGACGGCTTGGTGGGACAGCAGATTTTCGCCGGCGAGGCCACGCGTCTGGCGTACATGACCGACGAGGCCGTGGAAGGTCGCGACGCGTTTCTGCAGAAGCGCGACCCGGACTGGAGCGAGTTCCCGCGCTACTTCTGAGTCCCGCGGGTGTTGTCGGTCGCGCGGACGACATGACGCTGTGGGCTTTCCCATGAGTGCGCTGTGTATCCGCTTGGGCGCGTATCGATGTCGGCCGCCCCGCGTCACACTGGGCACGTGAACGTCGGGGCCCGCGTGCGAATCGGCCGCTGGGCGCTGGGCGCCCAGGGCTTCGCGCTGGGCGTTTTCGGCGGAACCGGCCTGGCCTGGTCCATGGCGAACCCACATTTCGGCGCCGCGGGTGCGCCGCTCATGTGGCTGCGGGTGACGCCGCTGCACTGCTCGCTGCTGCTGGTGGTCGGTGTGCTGACCGTCTTCGCGTCGTTCGGCCGGAGCGCGACGATCTTCAACCGGGTCGCCGCTCTCGGCTGGCTCGTCGTGACGGCGGTGTGCATGGCGGCGACGTCGAGCCACAGCCCGGGACCGCTGGGCTTCGACTCGCGTGACACCGTGCTCTATGCGGTGCTCACCTTCTACAACGTGGCCCTGATGGCGTGGTTCGCCTTCCCCACCCGACCCGCGCCCACGGAACACTCACCCCGCCGCTTCCACCAGGGCCACTCAGACGCGATCGGATCCCGCTGATCCCTGTTAGCCTCCCGGGGTGAGCGAGCCGAGTTACTCCGACGCCGAACGCGCAGCCGTCTACCGGGTCATGTCCGAGCGTCGGGACATGCGGCACTTCACGCCGAATTCCGCAGTGCCCGAAGATGTTCTGCGCCGCCTCTTGGCGGCCGCCCACATGGCGCCGAGCGTGGGTTTGATGCAGCCGTGGCGCTTCCTGCGGATCACCGACCCGGCCATGCGGACCGCCATCAAGGAACTGGTCGACGCCGAGCGAATCCAGACCGGGGAGGCCCTCGGGCCACGCGAGGCGGAGTTCCTGGCGCTCAAGGTCGAAGGTATCGGTGACTGCGCAGAGCTGTTCGTGGTGGCGCTGGGCGAAGACCGCGAACGCCATATCTTCGGCCGGCGCACCATGCCGCACATGGATCTGGCATCGGTGTCCTGCGCCATCCAGAACATGTGGCTGGCCGCCCGCGCGGAAGGCCTTGGACTGGGCTGGGTTTCACTGTTCGAACCGGGAGAACTGGCCGCACTGCTCGGCATGCCCGAGGGCGCCGACCCCATCGCGGTGCTGTGCGTCGGTCCGGTGCCGGAATTCCCGGACCGCCCCGAACTCGAGATCGTCGGCTGGACGACAGCCCGCCCGCTCGACGAACTCGTCTACACGAACAGCTGGCCGACCACCCGAACGAGCGGAGTCTCGCCCTAAGCTCAGGGGCGTGAGCAAGAGTCCACTACAGCGGGTCACCGAGAGTCTGCTGCTCGCGGGAATGCGACCACCCCTCATCGACCGGTTGTCGGGCCGCGGCGAGGTCGACCTGGCCGGGAAACGCATCGTGCTGACGGGGGCGTCGTCGGGCATCGGTGAGGCGGCGGCGGCCAAACTCGCCCGATTGGGCGCGACGGTCGTGATCGTGGCCCGCCGGGCCGATCTGCTGGACAAGGTGGCCGCGCGGATCACCCACAGCGGCGGCGACGCCATCGCCCGGCCGTGCGACCTGTCGGACCTGGATGCCATCGACAAACTGGTCGCCGACGTGGAAGCCGAGCTGGGCGGCGTGGACATCCTGATCAACAACGCCGGCCGGTCCATCCGCCGGCCGCTGGCCGAGTCCCTGGACCGCTGGCACGACGTCGAGCGCACCATGACGCTGAACTATTACTCGCCGCTGCGGCTGGTCCGCGGCTTCGCCCCCGGCATGCTGGAGCGCGGCGATGGGCACATCATCAACGTGTCCACGTGGGGTGTGATGAACGAGTCGTCGCCGCTGTTCGCGGTGTACAACGCCTCCAAGTCGGCGCTGACCGCGGTCAGCCGGGTCATCGAAACCGAGTGGGGCACACGCGGAGTGCATTCGACGACGCTGTTCTATCCGCTGGTAAAGACGCCCATGATCGCCCCGACCCGCGCCTTCGACGGGGTGCCCGGCCTGTCGGCCGACGAAGCCGCCGACTGGATGGTCACGGCGGCCAAGGCCCGCCCGGTGCGGATCGCGCCCCGGATCGCGGTGACGTCGCACGCGCTCAACAGTTTCGTGCCCGGCGTGGTCGACAACATGATGAAACGTCGACGCACGCAATCGATCGGGTGACGCGATGGAGATCCTGGCCAGCCGTGTCCTGATCCGGCCCGTCGACTATGAGAAGTCGGTGGCGTTCTACCGGGATGCCATCGGCCTTGCCATCGCCCGCGAATACGGCGCCGGCACAGTGTTTTACGCCGGGCAGTCGCTGATCGAACTCGCCGGTCACGGTCGTGACGACGACGGGCCCGCGGCCCCGTTCCCGGGCGCGCTGTGGCTCCAGGTGCGCGACGTCTATCGGACGCAGGCCGAACTCGAGGGCCGTGGCGTGCCGATTTCCCGTGCGGCACAGCAGGAGCCATGGGGTCTGCACGAGATGCACGTCACCGACCCCGACGAGGTCGACTTGATCTTCGTGCAGGTGCCCGACACGCATCCTCTACGACGCGACACCCGGAGCTAGCGCTCCGGGTGTCGCGGGGTGGTGAGTCGTGCGGCGCGTCAGCTAGCCGGTGTGGCCAGCGGCCAGCCGACGGCGGCCAACCGGGCCGACACCTGCTGAATTTCCTCGGCGCTCGGCGACTGATCGGTCACCTTCTCGATCGCGTCGTGGATCTCGGCCTCGGTTACCGGGCTTTTCCCGTCGTTGGAACGCAGGATGGTGCGGGCAGCCTCGACGACCTCGTCCTCACTGAGGGAACGGCGCAACAGCGCGAGGACCGGGAAGTAGTCCTTCGGCGGGACGCCGTCCGGGTATCCCTCACGCAGCCACTTCAGAATGTTGTGGAACAGGGCCGCTGTGTTGTTGGGCGCGGGCACAACGATGGGGTCGTTCATTATTTGAGCCCCAAGGGTGCGAACACGTGAACGCCGGTGTGGTGCGCGATGACGTCCTTGGTGATCCACAGGATGGCCAGCAACACGATGGCACCGACCAGAACGAACAGCAGCAGGCCGAGAGCCTTCAACACCGGGTTGGGGCTGAGTGCAGTGCCGTCGTCACTGACACCACCCGCGCCATTGGAGTACGCGACCAGCCCGCCGGCGAACACCGCAGGCAGACCGGCACCGAAGATGAGACCAACGATCAGAACTTTGAAGACGGCTTCCAAATAGTGCATCGAACTATTCCTTTTTCTTCGCTCGAGATTCTGCGATACCGGGCGTCAGACCGACGCGGTGTCGGTTGCGTTCTTGCCAGCGGCGGCGGCGCGCACATCGGCCGGAACCGTCGAGTTGGTCGACTCGTCCCAATCGGCGTTGACGTTGTTGTGGTCGATCTTCTGCTGCTGGGCGCGGTAGTACATGAAGCCCGACAGGACGACCAGGATCAGGAAGATCACGATGTCACCAACCAGCGGCGTGCTCGCACTGGCGATGCCGTTGGCCAGCAGGAACGAGAGCGCACCGACCAGGCCGGCGGCCGGCAGGGTGATCAGCCAGGCTGCAGCCATCCGGCCCGCTACCTTCCAGCGCACCTCGCCACCCGGCTTGCCGACGCCGCTGCCCAGGATCGAGCCGGTGGCCACGTGCGTGGTGGACAACGCCATGCCCGCGACGCTGGAGGTCAGGATGACCGCAGCCGATGCGGATTCGGCGGAGAAGCCCTGCGGCGAGTCGATTTCGACCAAGCCCTTACCGAGGGTGCGGATGACGCGCCACCCACCGATGTAGGTGCCGAGACCGATGGCGAGGGCGCAGCTGGCGATGATCCAGAACGGCAGCCCGTCCTTCTTCACGTCGCCCGTGAGGTGACCGGTGCTGATGAGCGCGAGGGCGATGACGCCCATGGTCTTCTGTGCGTCGCCGGTGCCGTGAGCGAGAGACAGCAGCGAAGCAGTCGCGATCTGGCCCCAACGGAAGCCTTCTTCGCGACGCGCCTTGGTGACGTTCCTACTGATCCGATAAACCAACCAGGTGCCGCACATGGCGATCACACCGGCGATGAACGGCGAGGCCACCGCCGGGATCAGCACCTTGTTGGTCAGGCCGTCCCAGTTGACACCCGCAAAACCGGCCGCGGCGATACCCGAGCCGATCAGGCCGCCGAAGAGCGCGTGCGAGGAACTAGAGGGAATACCGAACAGCCAGGTGAGCAGGTTCCACAAGATGCCGCCGATGAGGCCCGAGAAGATCACCGTCAGTGCGACGGTCGCGTCGAGCTTGAGGTGACCAGTCTTGGGGTCCTGAATCTTCAGGACGTTGGTGGCCACCGTGACAGCCACGTTGACCGAGAGGAAGGCACCTACAAGGTTCAGGATGCCCGATAGCGTCACCGCGGCCTTGGGCTTGAGGGCGCCGGTCGCGATGGATGTCGCCATCGCGTTACCGGTGTCATGAAAACCGTTCGTAAAATCAAAGGCCAGGGCCGTTGCGACAAGCAACGCCAGGATGACGATCGTTTCGCTCATGGCGCTTATTCTGGGGTAGCGCGCGCGATTTCTGCTAGTTACGAAAGCCCCAAATTCGGACCACGACCTGGCTGTTTGCTGCACCGCCGGAGGTGTTCACGCAGTGTTCACCTGCTAGCTTCGCCTGATTACGCTGCCAACGCGCTGTATGCGATGCTGCGAGCTACCGTGACGATTAAGAACGCCGCCCGCGGGCATACCGTTCGCGTGCGAATCTTGCGGTAATCGACGAGGACGCCGGGCCGGCCCCAATACCTGGAGGTGACGCCATGAATGCCTTTCTCACCAAGATCGTGGCGTGGCTGCAGGCCGGCTATCCCGACGGTATCCCCGCCAAGGACCGGGTTCCGCTGATGGCCCTGTTGTCCCGGCGCCTGACGAACGACGAAACCAAGTCCGTCGCAAAGGCGTTGATAAACCGCGGCGAATTCGACCACGTCGACATCGGCGTCCTGATCACGCACATCACCGATGAACTGCCGCGCGACGAGGACGTCGAGCGCGTGCGCGCGCGGTTGGCGGCCAAAGGCTGGCCCTTGGACGACGCGCGCGACCCGCGCGACGCGGCAGACGACGGCTCCGGCGATGGAGGCGTGGCATAGCCGTTCTCCATCCGGTCGCCGTCGGTGCCGGCGACGCGGCCCTCGCCCTGATCCCCGAGTTGGTGCAGGCCCTGGACGGCCGCGCCGCGCTACTGCCGGTCCCGGCCGACGACGACCGCCAAGCCGCGCTGCTGGCGGAGACGTTGCGCGCCGGCGAGCCCGTCGACGACGACGTGGCGCTGGTGGTGTCGACGTCGGGTTCCACCGGAATCCCCAAGGGCGCCTTGCTCTCCGCGGCCGCGTTGCACGCCAGCGCCGACGCCACGCATGACCGGCTCGGCGGCCCCGGGCGGTGGCTGCTGGCCCTGCCCGCCTACCACGTCGCCGGATTGCAGGTGCTGGTGCGGAGCCTGCGGTCCGGCACCGTGCCGGTGGCCCTGGACCCGGGATTCGAAGTCAGCGAATTACCTTCGGCCGTGCGCTCTTTGGGCCCGGGCCGGCGTTACACGTCCCTGGTTTCGGTGCAACTGGCCAAGATTCTGGCCGATCCTGCCGCGACCGAGGCGCTGGCCGAATTCGACGCCGTCCTGATCGGGGGCGGTCCGATGCCTCCTGGCCTCGGCGAAAAAGCCACAGCCGCAGGGGTTTCCGTGGTGCGCACCTATGGCATGAGCGAAACCTGCGGCGGCTGCGTATATGACGGCAAGCCGCTGACCGGCGTCGAACTGCGGATCGACGACACCGGACGGATCGCCCTGGGTGGGCCCACCGTGGCATCGGGATACCGCAATCCGGTGACGCCGTCGCCGTTCGTCGACGGCTGGTTCGTCACCGATGACATTGGCACGGTGGATCATTCGGGCGTACTGCGAGTGCTGGGCCGGATCGACGACGCCATTGCCACCGGCGGACTGAAAGTCCTGCCTGCCCTCGTCGAGTCGGCCTTGGCGGGCCACCCGGCCATCGCCGAATGCGCGGTGTTCGGCGTCCCCGACGAGCGCTTGGGCCAGCGGGTGGCCGTGGCCGTGGTGCTCCACCGCGGTGCAGCGGCACCCACCGTCGCTGACCTGCGGGAACGCGTGAGCGCCACGCTGGCCACCACCGCCGCCCCCCGCGAGGTGCATGTGGTGGACGAACTCCCCCGCCGCGGGATCGGCAAGCTGGACCGCCGGGCCCTGACGCTCAGCTACCAGAAAAACGCCTGATCGGACCGTGATGCCGGTCACAGCACCGGCGCTTGATTCGGTGGCGCGCCGGGCTCTCTGGGACCCTGGAACGCGGACCGGAAGAGTTGGAGTTTCCATGCCTGCCCACAGACAGCCTGACAACCATCCTGCCGTGACCGCCCTGACCTGGTCAGGAGGCGTGCTGGCCTGGCTCGTCGCCGCCGCCGTCGCGACCCCGTCCACCGGTCTGCCACTGGCCGTCGTGCTGCCCGTGACCCTGATTTTCGGCGCGCTCGTCGTCGTGGCCATCCGCAGCACCGTCGCCAGTGCCCGCGGCACCGCCGGCCGGGTGGCCCTGGCCGTCGCGATCGGCCTCCTGGTCGGCGAACTCGCCGCGATGACTCTGTTCAGCAACGTCATCTCCCAGCGCATGGCCGCCGACGCCATGGCCCGCGCCGCGACGACGCCGGCGGTGGCCACCGCGCAGGGGCAGCTGACCGCGCTGCGCGCGAGCCGTGGCACGCTCGACGCCGCCGTCGACTCCGCCCGGCAGCGCCGTGACGACGCCCAGGTCGTGGCCCGGTGCGAATACCACCCGACGCCGTCCTGCGCCCAGCAGCCGGTCACCGGCGTGCCCGGTGACGGCCAGATCACCCAGAACACCCAGGACACCCTCGCGCACGACCAGCGCGAGCTGGACGCCGCGTTGGCCACTCGCAACGAGCAGGCCCCGGACCTCGACGCACGGATCGCCGGCGCAGAGCACGCGGTCACGGCGGCCCGCGATGCGGCCGGCGTCGGCGCCGACCGCGGCTTCGGCGCGCGGTGGGTAGCGATGAACGGCTACACCATCGAGACACCGGCAGCCCTGGTGGCGCGGATCGCCGTCATCGGGGTCTGCGTGCTGCTCTACCTGCTGCCGATGCTGCTGCACGCGCGCCAGGACCGGACCCTGCGCGAGCGTCACGACGAGTCCCGGCTGCGGGCCGAGCTGCGCGCCGAGACCGCCATCGCCGTCAAGCAGGCCGAGGTGCGGGCCGAAGCCGAGATCCTGAAGGCTGAACACCAGCTGGCCGCCATGCGCCTGGCGCTGGAATCCGATGCGGAGATCAACCGCGAGTACCACCGCCAGCGGGTCGCCGAGGCCCTCACCGGCGAACCCACGCAGCCCGCGCTCGCGGCGCCCACCGCCGAGGTGCTGCGGCCGGCCGATGCGCGGTCGCAGCCGGCGTACCCGGACTGGGACGAGCTCATGGCGTTCCCCGACCCGCAGCGACGTTCACTGAGCGCGAGCGCGGCACCCGCGGCGGCGCCCGAATCCGACACCGCCCCAGCCGAACCGACCGTCAGCGCCGAACTCGTCCCGGTCCACGACGAACCCGCGACAGAGAACCTGCCGGTGCCCGCGACCTCGCAACCCGCCGGCGGTTTGACGCTGCCGCAGCTGCCCGACCTCACCAAGGTGGCGGCCCGCCTGCTGCGTCCGCTGATGGCACCGGTGGCGCCGGTCGTCGACCGCGTCATCGACACGTCGGTGCAGCAGCTGCGGTCGGCGCAGAAGGTCATCGAGGAGTTCGAGGAGATCACCTTCACGCTGCGGCGGACGTCCCGGACGACCGTCAGCGACACCGAGCAGGAGCAGTCGTCGGGTCCGCGTGCGGATCAGGGCCAGGCGCTGGGGCAGGGCATGCCGCCACGCGCCGAACCGCAGTGGGCCGCACCGCAGATGAACGCGACGTTCGCGCCAACCACACCGCTGCGGGGCGTCGACCAGCACACCGCGCTCAGCGGCACCGAGACCACGATCATCGACGCCGCCGACGAGCGCCGTCAGCTCAAGGAAGGCCGCCGCGCCATCGAGCCGTAACTCGCGGCGACTGCGAACCCACGCAGGTAGTCAGACGGGTACCTAGCTTCATTCACGACGCGCTGGCGGCCATCATGATTGAAACGAGGTACTTTTTCGGGACGCCAGAGGTCCCTGAGATCAATCTCCGACGGTAGCTCGCCGTCACGATTGAACTCACGTACTTTCCGATCCACATTCGCGCGGTGACCACTTTCGTCACCGATGGCCCGGTCACCGCCGCCATGCCCACTACGGCAGCGAGCGGTTCAAGCGCTCGGTGGCGGCGAGGTAGTCCTCGATGAACTCGCGGACCACCTCGCGGGCGGGTTTGACCTTGTTCATCAGGCCGACGCCCTGGCCGACGAAGTAGGTCGCCAGCTGCTGCGCACCAGGATGCCCCTGCGCGGCAAGCCGATCGATGCGCCGGATCACCGGCTCACTCAGCATGTTCTGCAACGGCAGCGGGAGCGGCTTGCGGCCACCGTCTTTCGGCGCCCAGGCGTCGGTCCAGTCCGAAACCAGTTGGCGGGCCGGCTTTCCGGTGCGTCCAGCCGACCGTACGGTGTCGCGCGAGGTGGCGGCGAGCATCTTCTGCTTGGTGGCCGGCGCGGTCTCGGCCTCCTCGGTGGTCAGCCACACCGAACCGGTCCACGCCCCGGCGGCACCCAGCGCGACCGCCGCGGCCATCTGCCGACCGGTGACGATGCCGCCCGCCGCGAGCACGGGAACCGAATCATCAATGGCGTCAATCACCTCCGGCACGACGACCAGCGTCGACACCTCACCGCAGTGCCCGCCGGCCTCGGTGCCCTGCGCGACGATGAGGTCCACCCCGGCGGCGACCTGTTTGACGGCGTGCTCCTTGGCTCCGACCAGCGCGGCCACCGGAATCCCCCGCTCGCGGCCCGCCTCGATCAGGTAATCCGGTGGCACCCCGAGGGCGTTGGCGATCAGCTTGATGGGGTGGCTCAGCGCCACGTCGAGCAGGTCGTGCCCGGTGTTGCCGGACAGCACCGACCCGCCGGTGCGAACCCGCTCCTCGGGCTCGATCCCGTGGTCGATGAGCAGCTGGGTGACGAATTCCCGGTATTCCGAAGGGATTCGGTCGGCCAACTGGCCGTCGGACAGGTTCTCGCCCTTGCCCTCGAATTTGGCCGGCACGATGATGTCGGCACCGTAGGGCCGGCCGCCGACATGCTCGTCGATCCAGGCCAGTTCGCGGTCCAGCTGCTCGGGTGTGTACGCCGTCGCGCCCAGCACGCCGAAGCCGCCGGCGTTGGTGACCGCGGCGACCACGTCGCGGCAATGACTGAAGGCGAAGAGCGGAAAGTCGATGCCGAGCTGTTCGCAGATACGGGAAGTCACCCCGTAGTTCTGCCACCCTTACTTGACGGGTGTCAAGAGCCCGCCCGATCAGGGCAGTTCAAACGGCAGCTTCACTCCGGCGTGGGCGAGACAGTGGGTGCAGGACCGGTCGGCGGGAACCGTGGCGAGTGCCTGCTGTACCAGCGCCTTGAACATGGGGGTGTTCCGCTCGAACTCGGCGAAGACGTCGACCGTGGTGACGCCGGCACCCGCCTCGATACCCGCATCCAGATCGGTCACCAAAGCTATTGCCGCATAACACATCTCGAGTTCGCGGGCCAGCACCGCCTCGGGGTAGCCCGTCATGTTCACCAACGTGAACCCCTGGGTCGCGAACCACTGGCTCTCGGCACGGGTGGAAAAACGAGGCCCCTGGATGACCACCATGGTGCCGCCATCGATGACGCCGGGCTGCTCGGCCGCCACGGCGCGCAGCGTCGGACAGTACGGATCGGCGAAGCCGACGTGGATGCCGCCGGCATCAAAGTAGGTGTCCTCACGGCTGCGGGTGCGGTCCACCAGCTGATCAGGCACGACCACGGCGCCGGGGCCGAGGTCCGCGGTCAGGCTGCCGACGGCGCACGGCGCGAAAATCCGGCGCACCCCGAGCGTCCGCAGCGCCCACAGGTTGGCTCGATACGGCACCGTGTGCGGCGAGTACTCGTGCTTCAGCCCGTGCCGCGGCAGGAACGCCACCTCATGCCCGCCGACGGCCCCGATGGTGATCGGCGCGCTCGGCGCACCGTAGGGCGTGTCGACGCTGACGGTGCGCGAGTCGTCCCCGAAGAACGTGTAGAAACCGCTACCGCCGATGACTCCCAGCATCCGTTATTCGGCGTCGGTCTTGGGAGTGTCCACGGTCTCCGGCTCCACGGCCGTGACGGGCGTCGGCGCGGGCGCGTCCACGTCGTCGGTCACGTCCTCGGCCTCGTCCTCACGGTCCAGTGCCAGTTCTGCGCGGGCCCGCCGGGCGCCGTCGCGGATCTCGAACGCATCGGTGGCCAGGGCGCCGATGGAGCTCGCCACGTCCTTGACCGCGGTGACGACGATGTTCATGACCTCGCCGACGGTCCCGGCGACTGCTTCGACGGATTCCTGGACGACGTCTTTGCGAATCTCGTTCTTGCTGAGCCGATCCTTCATGCCGATAAGTGTAGGGGCGTGGGACGATTGCGCGCGTGGCCAGTCTTTCGCAGTGGATAGAGGGTGCCCGACCGCGGACCCTCCCGAATGCCGTCGCTCCGGTGCTGGCAGGTACCGGCGCCGCCGCCTGGGTCGGCGGCGAGGTGTGGTGGAAAGCGGCTCTGGCCCTTGTGGTTTCGATATCGCTGATCATCGGCGTCAACTACGCCAACGACTACTCCGACGGCATCCGCGGCACCGATGATGACCGATCCGGGCCGGTCCGGCTGGTCGGCGCCAAGTTGGCTTCGCCGCAGGCGGTGCTGGCGGCGGCCGTGATCAGCCTGTCCGTGGGCGCCGGCGCCGGCCTGGCGCTGGCGCTGGTCAGTCAGCCGTGGCTGATCGCCATCGGCGCGGCGTGCATCGCCGGGGCCTGGCTGTACACCGGTGGCACCAATCCCTACGGCTACCGCGGCCTCGGTGAGGTCGCCGTCTTCGTGTTCTTCGGTCTGGTCGCCGTGCTCGGCACGCAGTACACGCAGGCGCTGCGGGTCGACTGGGTGGGACTCGCGCTGGCGGTCGCAGTCGGGTCGTTGTCGTCAGCGGTGCTGGTGGCCAACAACCTTCGTGACATCCCCACCGATCAGGTGTCCGGCAAGATCACGCTGGCCGTGCGACTCGGCGACGCCCGCACCCGGCAGCTGTTCCAGGTGCTGGTGGCGGTGCCGTTCCTGCTGACCGCGCTCCTGACGCTCGCCTCGCCCTGGTGCCTGGTCGGCTTCGCGGCGGCTCCGCTGGCGGTCCGCGCGGCCAAGCCGGTGCGCTCGGGGCTCGGCGGCCGCGAGCTGATCCCCGTGCTCAAGGACACCGGGCTGACGATGCTGGTGTGGGCTGTCCTGGTGGCCGCGGTGCTGGTGATCAAGCCCTAGCGCCGAGCGTCAGGCTCAGTCGCCGGGCGAATCGTCACCGTGCAGCCGGGCCTGCAACTGCTCGCGCTCGGCACGACGGCGCTCGTCGACCGCGGCGATCCCGGCGGTGGCCCGCCGGCGCAGCGGTGCGAAAAGCCAGATGCCCAGCGGCATGCCGAGAACGAGCGCGAACAGCAGCGCCAGCATCCCGGGGAAGTCGCGGATGCCCAGCAATGCCACGACACCGAAGATCGCCCCGGCAATCGCCGCTACCAGTAGCAAGCGAGCGAGCGAGTAAAGGAAGATATCGAGCAGCAAACGTGGCATGGACGGGGTCGCGGGCGCATCAGACACCGTACGAGTTTACCGACGGACGCGTATATTCGAATAAAGGAGGTTTTACGTGCAGTTCCTGCTCCTGATCACGCTGCTGGCACTGTTGGCCTACGTGGGCTGGCGCGCTACTCGCGCGACGGCCTCACGCCCGACGACCCGCGTCATCGGCCCGGACGACGATCCGGAGTTCCTGCGCCGACTCGGTTCCTAGCGACTCTCTACAGCGACAGCGGAAATCCGTCGGCGACGGCCACGGCCAATTCCAGCAACGCATCCCTGGTGTCCGGCCGGAGCCGGTCGAGACTGATCTCGGCACCCTCCTCCAGGTGCGGATCGAACGGCACCACCTGCACGGCGCGGCACCGGCGGCCGAAGTGATCGACCACCTTGCGCAGATCAACCTTTCCGGACCGCGGCCGCACCGCGTTCACCACCGCGACGGCGTTGCGCACCAACTCCTGATGCCCGTGGGCATCGAGCCAGTCGAGCGTGGCCGCGGCGCTGCGGGACCCGTCGACCGACCCCGAGCTGATCACGACGAGCACGTCGGCGTGGTCGAGCACCGCTCCCATGGCCGAGTGCAGCATGCCGGTGCCGCAGTCCGTGAGCACCAGCCGGTAGTACGGCTCCAGCACCGCCAGCGTGCGCGAATAGTCCTCTGAACTGAACGCTTCCGACACCGCCGGATCGCTCTCCGACGCCAGCACCTCGAGCTCGCTCTCGCCGCGCGAGGTGTAGTTCCGGACGTCGCTGTAACTGGAGATGCCCTCCGCGTCGCGCAGCAGATGACGGACCGTCGCCGGCGTTTCCAGCGGCACCTTCTGGCTGAGGGTGCCACGGTCCGGGTTGGCGTCCACCGCGATGACCCGGTCGCCGCGGATCGACGCGAACGTCGCCCCGACCGTCGCGGTGATGGTCGTCTTACCGACCCCGCCCTTCAGAGACAGCACGGCAATCCGGTAGCAGTCCCGCAGCGGCCGGTTGATCTGCGCCGTCAACCGCGTCCGGTGCAGGTTCTTGGGGCTCTCACCCGGGTTGAGCAGCGTGCCGGTCGCGTAGTACAGCGCCTTGCGCCAACCGGTCGACGGCGCCCGGCTCGGCCGGCTGAGGAGCGCGACGGTCGCGGGGTCCAGACTCCGCGGCTTCGCCGGTTTCGGCGCGACGACGGGCGTCACCGCATGCGCGATCACGATGCGGGACTCCGGCGCCGCGGCGGGCGGGGTGGCCTGGGCAGGGGCCGCCGGGTCCGTGAACCGGCCCTGGGCGCGGAAAGAAGGCACGATCACCCGCGTCCTCTCATTGTCGGCTCAGCCGACGCCCGCGTACGAATGCAGGCCGACGGTCACCAGGTTGATGAAGAACAGGTTGAACACCATCGCGACGAAGCCGACGACGTTGATCCACGCGGCCTTCTTGTCGCGCCAGCCCGCGGTGGAGCGGGCGTGCAGGTAGGCGGCGTAGACCACCCACGCGACGAACGAGACCGTCTCCTTGGGGTCCCAGCCCCAGTAGCGACCCCACGCCTCCTCGGCCCAGATGGCGCCGAAGATGACGCCGAACCCGAAGATCGGGAACGCGAAGATGGTGGTCCGGTAGGCGATGCGGTCCAGGGTCTGGGCATCCGGCAGGCGCTGGATCATCCGACCGAACCCGTTGTCCTGGTCGGCCAAGGGCGACATCTTCAGCAGGAACAGGATGCTCGCCACACCGGCGACCAGGAACACGCCGGAGCCCAGGCTGACGACCGAGACGTGGATGGGCAGCCAATACGACTGCAGTGCGGGCATCACCGGCGCGGCGTTGGTGTACAGGTACTTGACCGACACGGCCAGCAGGATCAGCTCGGGCACCAGGACGAAGACCCACAGCGCCCGGTACTGCGGCTTGCGCAGCACGATCGAGGCGGCGACCAAACCGCAGAAGCTGGTCAGGTTGATGAACTCGTACATGTTGCCCCACGGCACGCGCATGGTGGCCAGACCGCGCAGCACGATGCAGCCGAACAACATCGCGATGCCGACGTACACCAGCGCGAGCCCGACGCGGCCGATCCGCTCGTCGACCGTGCGGGTGGGTTCGTCGATGATCACGCCGGGGGTGGCACTGTTCGCGCCCACGCCCGCACCGACCAGCTCCCTGGTCTCGACCTTCCGGCCACGGGTCGATGCCAGCTCGACGGCCAGCAAGACAAAAGCCAGGCACAGCACCGTCCAGGAGCTGAAGAACGCCCAGTCCGAGTACCGGGCCAGGTCTACGTCGATGTGCTCTGTATTCATCGCTTGTCCTCAATCAACCGCTCTGTGAGCTTCTCGAACTCATCGCCCCACCCCGAGTTGTCCGTCCGGGCCAGCCCGCCGAGCTCGACGTTGACGGTACCCGGCCCGGCCGACACGATCCGAATCCAAACCCGGCGGCGGCGCACCACCAACGACACCAGCAGCCCGGCCATCATGGTCAGTGCGAACACCAGGACCCACACCTGCGCCGGGTCGTGCGAAACCTGCACGTTGATGAACGGCACCGCGCCGTCGAACCTGACGACGGTGCCGTCGTCCAGCTTGGTCTGCTCGCCGGCCTTCAGGTTGACGCGCGACTGCTTGGTGAGCCGCTTCTGCTCGATGAGGCTGGGGTCCAGCGAGAACAACGACTGCGGTTTACCGCTGTCCAGGCCGCTGTCGCCGCGATAGATGTCGATGGCCACCGCGGGAGCGTTCATCGCCGGGAAGCTCGAGGACAGCAGCTTGCCGTCGAGTTCGGCGGTCGGGGCGAACAGCCCCTGAATGGCGATCTGGTGCTTGCGACGCTCACGGTCGTCGGGGTAGCTGCCACCCGGCGGGTCGATGCGCGCGACGCCCGAGGACAGCAGCGTCAGCGCGTTCTCCGGCTTCCACTGCACTGTCGACGTGCGGGTCTGCCCGTTCGGGAACGTGACGGTGAACGTCGGCGCGTAGCCGTGACCCTGCAGGTAGATGCGCTCGCCGCCGATGCGCAGCGGGTGGTTGACCTCCAGCCGGTACGGCCGCCAGGTGCCGCTGACGAGGTCGGCGCCGTCCTGGTAGTCGATGTTCGCCGCGAACGCCGTGGCCTGCCCGCTGGGCAGGTAGCGGGCGTCGAAGTCGTGGACCCGCAGGCAGCTCGGGTGCAGCGCGGTGCCGTCGACGACGTTGCCGGCGCGGAACGAGTCGAACGCGGCGGGCGACGCCGAGCAGAAGCCGGGGCCACCGTCGGCGATGACGATGACGTTGCCCTCGTAGCCGAACATCTTGCCGAACGCGATGGCCACCAGCAGGCCCAGCAGCGAGAAGTGGAAGACGATGTTGCCGAACTCGCGCAGGTAGCCCTTCTCGGCGGAAATCTCACGCGCTCCGTCGTCCAGCGTGCGGGTCGTCTGGCGCCAGCCCTTGAGCCGCTTGGCGATCCGCTCGGCGACGGCGTCGGGCTCACCGGAGACGGTGGCTTCGGCGTGCTTGGGCAGCCTGGCCAGGTTGCGCGGCGCAGGCACCGGAACCGCGCGCAGGCTGCGGATGTGCTCGGCCATGCGGGGCGTCAGGCAGCCCACGAGCGAGATGAACAGCAGCACGTAGATCGAGGTGAACCAGAAGCTCGAGAACACCGAGAACGCCTGGACCTTGTCGAGCCACGGGCCGATGGTCGGGTGCTGCGCCAGGTACTCGTCGACCTTGCCGGCATTGAGCGAGCGCTGCGGCAGCAGCGCGCCCGGGATGGCCCCGAGGGCCAGGAGGAACAGCAGCACCAGCGCGGTGCCCATCGAGGTGAGAGTGCGCCAGGTGTTGCGGAACAGCGCGACCACCCGAGAGAGCGGGCCGGGACGGCGGGTCTCGGCGCCCTGCAAATCTTCGGGCGAGGAAACGTCGGTCATATCGGGAGCCTCACGTTGCTGACGAAGGCGTCGCGCACCCACGAGGTGAAGTCGTTCCAGACGCCGGTGACCAGCGCGGTGCCCACCACGATCAGCAGCAGGCCGCCGAAGATCTGGATGACGCGGGTATGACGGCGCAGCCAGCCCAGCCCCTGCACGGCGCGGGCCGAGCCGAAGGCCAACAGCACGAACGGAATTCCGAGGCCCAGGCAGTAGGCGATCACCAGCGCGATGCCGCGGGCAACGCTGGCACCGTCACTGGCCGAGGCCACCGCGATGACGCCGGTGAGCGTAGGGCCCAGGCACGGCGTCCAGCCCAGCCCGAATACCGCGCCCAGCAGCGGAGCGCCGACAACAGTGGACACCTGCCGGGGCGTGAACCGCACCTGACGCTGCAGAGCCGGCACCAGCCCGATGAACACCAGGCCCATCAGCACCGTGACGACACCGCCGATGCGTTGCAGCAGAAGCTGATTGGCGATGAGGGTCGTGGTCAGGCCGAGGACCGCGACCGCGCCCATGAGGAACACCGCGGTGAAACCCGCGACGAACAACGCCGCCGCACCGGCCACGCGCCAGCGTCCGGTGCGGACTTTCGTCGACCCCGCCGTGCCGTCCGTTTCATCGACACCGACCACGGCGGCGAGATACGACAGATACCCGGGCACCAGCGGCACCACGCATGGCGAGGCGAACGACACCAGCCCGGCCAGCACGCTCACCCCGAGGGCCACCAACAGCGGTCCGGCCGCTGCGGTTTCGGCGAAGGAGTTCATTCGCGATCCGCTTTCGGCTGCTCTCTGGCGGTCATGCCTTGCCCTCTTTGGCCAGCCGCTCGACGACAGGCATGAGGTCGTCGGCCAGCAGTTCCCGCAGGAACACCGCCGCCACCCGATGCTGCCGGTCCAGCA
>Ga0070667_100000752_pt1 | contig 30896 bp, 23 predicted proteins | sample KBSS33metaG_FD_64659 | JGI IMG/M metagenome (GOLD analysis project Ga0070667, IMG submission 64659) | Switchgrass rhizosphere microbial communities from Kellogg Biological Station, Michigan, USA - KBS S3-3 metaG | ecosystem: Host-associated > Plants > Roots > Rhizosphere > Soil ...
GGCATCGGACGCTTCGTCTACACCCCGATCCTGCCGCTGATGACGACGCAGGCCGCGCTGTCCCCACAAGCCGCAGGGACGCTGGCCACCGCGAACTACGTCGGGTATCTCGCCGGTGCACTGGCGGGCACCGCGTCCCCCCGGCTGGCCAGATCGGCCGTCGCATGGCGGACGTCTATCGTCGTCCTGGTGGCCAGCCTCGCGGCAATGCCGTTGCAGTCCAACATCACTGGCTGGCTGCTGCTGCGGACAGTCGCGGGATTCACCAGTGCGGTGGTGTTCGTCATCGCCGTCAACTGGATGCTCGATCACCTGCCGCCGCACCTACCGGGTTGGGGCTTCGGTGGTGTCGGGCTCGGCATCGCGCTGTCCGGTGCGCTGGTCCTGACGATGCCCGTCGAAGCGGGCTGGCAGGGTGCGTGGTGGACAGCAGCGGCGTTGGCCGCCGTACTGGGCGCCGGCGCGTGGATGATGCGTGGGAGATCGGATGCCGGCGCCGATGCCCCGCAGACCCCACCGCCATCGTCGCGGCACGCTAACCGGTGGTTCGCGGTGCTGTTCGTGAGCTACACCCTCGAGGGAATCGGATACATCATCGCGGGCACGTTCCTGGTTGCAGCCATCAAGCAGAATTCGTCCGGTTGGCTCGGCAACGGTGCCTGGCTCTTCGTCGGCTTGGCCGCCGTCCCGTCGGCCGCGCTGTGGGCGTGGCTGTCCGCGCGGTGGTCGCATCCGACTCTGCTCGCTGGTGCGCTGCTGCTGCAGGCATCCGGAATCGCGCTGCCCGCACTGGCTCCGGGGCCCGTCGCGGCCGTCGTCGGGGCAGTCCTGTTCGGCGGGACGTTCATCGGCGTCAGCACGATGGCCCTGGCGGCCGGCCGCCTGCTCGGATTCCCCGGCGCCGTGGCGTTGCTGACCAGCGGGTACTCCGTCGGCCAGATTCTGGGGCCGGTGGCAGTGACACCCCTTCTGCGACACGGCTTTTCACACGCTCTGCTCGCAGGGGCGCTGGTCGTCCTGCTGTCGGCGATCGTCGCCGGTGTGCTTCGGTTCGGATTCACGTCGGCCGGTGTGGATCCGCGGCAGGCAGCCACATCCCTTCGTCGGCGACCAGCACTGGAGCCTCGCGGGTGAATTGCTCGATGACGGCGCGCACCGCGGGGCCGTCTTCATCGCGGCGCCACACCAGCGACCACGTCCACAGCGGTGCCGGGTGGACCACCGAACGGCGCACCAGCCCGCTGGGCTCCGGCACGTTCTGCCCTCTCGGGTTGTTCAGCACCGGCCTGCGCAGACGGCGAATGTGCTCGAAAAACTCCTGCCCCGTGACGCCCCCGTCGACGCGCACGAGCCGCGCTCCGGTATCAGCGGCGAACTGCTCGGCATAGCGATTCCACGACGACCAACTCGCCTCGTCGGCATCGACCAATACCAGCGTGTCCTTCGCCGCGACCGGCGAGGTGTCGGTGCCGACACTCACCGCATAGAGGCGGTCCACCCCGATGAGGTGGGCATCGAGGGACAGCGACGCGAGATCCGTTGTCTGCACCCAGCAGATCGCGAGGTCGAGGCTGCCGTCGGAGACGCGGGCGGCCTGTGTATGCGACGGGAGGACCCAGGTGTCGACGCGTAATTGCGCCACCCCGGCGGCCCGTTCCGCCCAGTCCGTTGGACACCAGTTCACGTAGCCGATCCGCACCGGCTCCGATGTCACAAGACCGGCCGCTCGCCTGCGCAACTCGTCGGCCTGATCCACCAATGCTCGGACATGCGGCAACAACGCCGCACCGCTGGCGGTGAGGGTGACGGACCGGCGGTCGCGGTCGAAGAGGCTGACCTTCAAGTCGCGTTCGAGCGCCTTGATCTGCTGGGACAGCGACGGACCCGCGATGTGCAACCGCTCGGCCGCACGACCGAAGTTCAGCTCCTCGGCGACGGTCACGAAGTAGCGCAGCTGGCGCAGCTCCACCCGGCAAGCGTAGTGCAGTGCGAGGCAGCGCCTATCAACAGAGAGCAAGCCGGTCACACCGGCGGTGCATGGAGCGTCGCGGAGCCTGCGTTGCAACGTGCGTCCACACGACGAAGGGATCAGACAATGAACAACTCACAACGCGTGGCCATCATCACGGGCGCTTCGCAGGGCATCGGCGAGGGCTTGGTGACGGCCTACCGCAAGCTCGGCTATGCGGTGGTCGCCAACTCCCGCAGCATCGCCGAGAGCGACGACCCGATGGTGGTGACGGTGCCCGGTGACATCGGCCTGCCGGGCGTCGGGCAGCGCATCGTCGACGCGGCGATGCGGCGATTCGGCCGGGTCGACACGGTGGTCAACAACGCAGGCATCTTCATTCCCAAGCCGTTCACCGAGTACACCGACGACGACTACGACGCGATCACGGCGGTGAACCTTCGCGGATTCTTCGAGTTGTCGCGTGCCGCGGTGGCCGCGATGCTGTCACGGCAGGGCGGCGGTCACATCGTGAACATCTCGACCAGCCTGGTCGACCATGCCAACTCACAGGTGCCGTCCGCGTTGGCGTCGCTGACCAAGGGTGGGCTGAACGCAGTGACCAAGGCGCTGGCAGTCGAGTACGCGGGGCGCGGTATCCGCTCGAACGCGGTCGCGCTCGGCGTGATCCGCACCCCGATGCACGACGCCGCCTCTTACCACACGCTGGCGAAGCTGCATCCGGTTGGGCGTGTCGGCGAGGTCGACGATGTCGTGGACGCGGTGGTGTATCTCGAGAACGCGCCCTTCGTCACCGGCGAGATCCTGCACGTGGATGGTGGTCAGAGTGCAGGACACTGACGCTCTGCGCGCCGTCTTGGACCAGTGGAAGGCGGGCATCGACGCGCACGACCCGCAGCACGTGGCCGAGGCGTTCACCGAGGATGCGATCTTCCAAGGGCTACGCCCGTACAGCGTGGGCCGGGACGGCATAGTGACGTACTACGACGGCCAACCGCTCGGCATGACGGTCAGCTACCGAGTGCTGGAAACACGTAGCCCCACAGAGGAATTGGCGGTCGGCTACGTTCGCGCCGACTTCGCCTATCCCGACAGGGCCACGGTGACATTGAACCTTGGGGTGGTGGTCACGCGCACCCACGCCGGCTGGCGCATCCTGCACTACCAGGCGTCGCCCGTCGTTTAACTCAGCGCGGGGATGACCTCGCGTTCGAACAGCTCGATACCCGAGCGGTCGTATGCGGCCTCCGGGAAGTTCAGGATCGCGTACTCACAGCCGAGGTCGCGCAGCCGCTTCAGCTTCTCGACGACCTGCTCGGGCGTGCCACTGGCGGAGTCCGGTGACGTGACCGTGGCCAGCATGGGGTCGACGGCGGCCTCGTTGGCCTTGGCGACCAGCCTGGCGCGCACGCGTGCGACCCGTTCCTTGACGTCGGCCTCCGACTCGCCGACCACAGCGTTGAAGTTGGCCGATCGCACGATCGCACCGTAGTCCGATCCGACGTCGCGGCAATGATCGGCGAGTATCTGCGACTTGTGCTCGAAGCCCCCGGGCTCGGAAGTGAAGTTCGTGTACTGCGCGTACTTGGCCGCGATGCGCAACGTCACCTTCTCTCCGCCGCCGGCGATCCACAACGGAAGACCGCCCTCCTGCAACGGCTTTGGCTCGACGATCGCACCGTCGACCTGATAGTGCTTGCCATGGAGGCTGACCACGCCCTTGCGCCAGGCGTCGCGCATGATTTGCACACCCTCGTCGAGCATGCCCAACCGGACGCCCGCTGACGGGAATCCGTAGCCGTAGGCCTTCCACTCGTGCTCGTACCAGCCGCCGCCGATGCCCATCTGGACACGCCCGCCGGAGATGACGTCCGCGGTGGCGGCCACCTTGGCGAGATAGACCGGGTTGCGGTAGCCCATGGCCGTGCACATCTGACCGAGCTTGATCCGCGACGTCGTCGCCGCATAGGCCGACATCAGCGACCACGCCTCGTGGGTGGCCTCGTGCGTCGGCATCGGAATGGTGTGGAAGTGGTCGTAGACCCACAGCGAATCCCACGGTCCGCCGTCGGCGTAGGCGGCGAGATCGCGCATCACCTGCCAGTGCTTGTCAGTGGGAATGTCGACGAGATCGAGTCGCCAGCCTTGCGGGATGAAGAGTCCGAAGCGCATGACTGTCGACTCTATGCCGCCGCCGACGGTGGGGCCCGCCAGCCCCCGAAGGCGCATTTCCACAAGCGCACCGTCCGACTCGACATGACCCACAAGTTTCCACGCCGGTAAGTGGCAAAGGTCGGCCATGGTCGCCCTATGCTGATTTACGGACGTCAAATATTGACTAACGTAGGACGCCATGGCTGATAACCGAGGCCTACCGGGGGTCTTCTTCGAACCGTGACGGCCCGATCCAAGTACGAGCGCATGCGCGCGGTACATCTGAACGCCGTCCAGGCAGCGCTTGTCGACCACACCGCACGCCTCGACTGGGCACCGGAACAGATCGAGCGCTATCGCGAGCATCAACTGCGCGCGCTGCTGTCGTACGCGCGCCAACGGTCGCCATTTCACGCCCGCCGACTGCGCGCCCTCGACCTCTCGACGGCCTCCGTGGCCGATCTGGCGTCCGTGCCGATGATGACGAAGGCCGAAGCGCAGGACTGCTGGGACGAGATCGTCACCGACCGCAGGCTCAATCGCGAACGCGCGGAACGCATTCTGGCAGAACAGGAATGGTATTCGTACACGCCCGACGGCTATCAGGTGTTCAGTTCAGGTGGCTCCAGCGGGGTTCGGGGCGTTTACGTCTGGAGTTGGCAGCTCTTCGTGTCCGCCGCATGCCTCGCATGGCGGATGCAGGCGCGAGCGGAGCGGCGCGAGCCACAGCCGGGTCCGACCCGCCTTGCGGTGCTGGAGGCGGGCATGCCACCGCACGCCAGCACACCGCTGTTCGACGTGCCGACCGCCGCCGGCATGGAGACCGTCGTCATCGCGGCGGGCGCGCCGTTCGACGAGGTGCGCGCCGCGGTAGCCGCGGCGCGGCCCACCCACCTCGTCGGCTACCCGTCCGTCATCGGTCGGCTCGCCCGTGCGGTGCTGGCCGGCGAGCTGGCGTGCCGTCCGGTTCGGGTGAGCACCAACTCCGAACCACTCCTCGACGAGGACCGCCATGCCATCGCCGAGGCGTGGCACGTCCCGGTCCACAACCTCTGGGGATCCACCGAGATCGGGGTCCAGGCAGTCGGTTGCGGCGCTGGTGAGGGGCTGCATATCTGCGAGGACGAGGTCGTGCTCGAGCGCGTCGACGAAAACGGCGCTCCGGTGGGTCCGGACGAGCCCGCAGTGCGAACGCTCGCGACGGGCTTGGCCAACTGGAGCTTCCCGTTCATCCGCTATGACCTCGGCGACGAGGTGACGATGCTCCCGGGCCCGTGCGAATGCGGCAGCGCCTTCGCGCGGGTGGCCGACATCGGCGGCCGTCGGGACGACGACTTCCGTTACGGCTCAATTACGGTGCCCGCCATCACTTTCCGTCACGTGCTCGGCACCGACCCGCACGTCTCCGAATACCAGGTGACACAGACAACGGCAGGGGCACACATCCTCACTGTCGGCAAACCTGACGTCGAGGGGCTGGCGACTTCGCTGGCCGCCGCATTGCAGCGCTGCGGACTGTCGAATCCGAAGGTCGCGATCCGGGTCGTCGACCGTATTCCGCGCAATCAGGCGAGCGGGAAACTCAAGCGGTTCGTCGCGCTGTAGCAAACGGGATCGAAAAGACATCACGAATTAACCGGGCGACCCCGATCATGGGCTATGGTGTGGATCACACCGGCGAAACAATGTGAGCCGGGACACATAGGAGGCACCCGTGGTCGGCGCGCAGCGTGGTGCGGTAACCGGGGCCAAAAACAGACCGTCGGGCGCCGGGGGTTCGCTCGACGGCAAGCATTGGGTGTATGGGTCGCTCTTGGCCGTCATCGCGATCGCCGCAGTCGCCGGCGTCGTCAGTACGGCCGCGATGGGACAGACGCAGGCGGCCCTTGCCATCGGCATCGTGGCCCTCGCGTTCTTCTCCCGGGTCGGGTGCTGACCCGGGACTAGCCTGGCGGCATGGCCCTCTCCAAGGAAGAACGCGAACAATTTCTGGCCGAGCCGCATATCGCGGCGCTATCGGTGAGCGCGGGAGACAAGCGCGGACCGTTGACGGTCCCGATCTGGTACCAGTACAACCCCGGGGGTGAGCCGTGGGTGCTGACCGGCGCAGGGTCGCGCAAACACCGCCTCATCGAGACGCAGGGGGAATTCACATTGATGGTCGAGCGCCTCGAACCGTCGGTGCGCTATGTCACGGTCGACGGTCCGGTCAGCCGCATCGAGTCGGGCACCGATGACCAGCTCGTCGAGCTGACCAAGCGGTACCTCCCTGCGGACAAGGTCGACGCCTACCTGGAGTTCGCGCGCCGCGAGCAAGGCGACAGCGTCGCCATCTTCCTGAAGCCGCAACACTGGCTTTCGGCGGACCTCGGATCGGTGTGACGTGCCGTCGCCCCAGTGACTGCGTTGGCGGCGCCGGACGCGCGGCTCTTGCTGGTCGAATTCGTGACTGGCGGGTCTTACGGCGTGCCGGGCATCGACCCCGATGATGTCAAACGGCGCTTCGCCACCGGTTGGACGCTGTTGTCGTCAGGGGACGAACCGGCGATGGATCACAACGGCAAGAACCCGGCGCGGCACTATCTGTTTCAGCGCGCGTCGTAGAGCGCGCTGACGGCAGGCAGACTCACCTTCAGCGCCGGGTTGCGCGGGAGTTCGCCCACGACGGCGAAATCGACAGGGACGTGGTAAACGGGCAACGCCTGGCGCACAAGGTCCTTGAGTTCGTCCGCGGACGGGATCGGCATGCCAGGGATGGTCTCGATCGCCGCGAACGGCACCTGGCCCAGCCGTCTGTCGGGCACGCCGACCACGCAGGCGTCGCGCACTGCCGGGTGTGAGATCAGTATGCGCCGAACGATTTCCGGCAGGATCTTGAAGCCGCCGCGGTTGATCGCACCGTCGGCCCTGCCGTGCAGTGTGACGAAGCCGTCCGTGTCGATCGACGCGATGTCCGTGGTGCGGATCCAGTCGGGACTGATGGGCGCCACCTTGGCCTCGAGCAGCCCGTGCTCGCCCGCGGGCAGTTCGGCTCCGGTGTCGGGGTCGACGACGCGCACGTGGGTGTCGGGCAGGGGCCTGCCAACGCTGTCCCGTTTGGATTCGCCGAATCTCTCGATATCACCGGGTGTCCAGGCGCACAGCGAGCCCGCGAATTCGGTTGCCCCGTAGGCCAACCGGACGGGAATCTCGAAGTGCTTCTCGAACTCGTCGCGGGTCTCCGGGTCGAGCGGACCAGATGCGCTGATCAGAAATTCCAGCGACGCCAGGTCTTCCTTGGGCACGTCGGCGTCGAGCAGCATGCGGATGACGGCGGGCTGCACGCCCGAGCGCTTGATGCGATGCGTCTTTATCGCGTTGACGAAGCCGTCGACGGTGAACCGTTCCAGCATCACGATGCGCCTGCTGTTGTGCACCCCAGCGACCAGTTGGCATACCCCGATGCCGCCGAACTGCCAGTAGGCGAATTCCGGCGGGGCGCCCGGCGGGGCTTTTTCTCCGCTAGTCACGCTGAACACGGTGCGCTCCAGCACGCACGTCTTGACGTCCTGCCGCTTCGGCGGGCCGGTGGTGCCGCTGGTCAGAATCTGTAGTGCCACACCGGGTTCGACTTGGGCATGGCTACGGCTGCCATCGCGCTGTTCGAGCCCTTCGACCGCCGCGACGAGCGGCGTGGTCAACGAGATCGCCACGCCTGCACTGCCTGCACGTTTGGCGGCCGTGATGACGTCGTCGGTCCAGTCCTCGCGGTCGGCGACGATGGCCGACAAGTCCAGCTTCTCGATGTCGCGGCCGATCGATTCAGGCGACTGGAAGGAGTAGATCATCGAGACGGGGCGACCGGCTGCGAGGAAACCGATGATCGCCGCGGCGTGCTGGAGCCGGTTGCGGACGACTAGACCGACGGGTGCACCATCGGGGACGCCCGCATCCTGCAACACCGAGGCGATGGCGTCGGCGTATCCGGTGATCTCGGCGCCGGAATACCACCGGCCCTCGAACTCGATGCACGACTGATCGCCGTAGCTCGCCAATCCTGCCGCGAACGTTTCGGTAAAGCTTTCGGGCACGCCTAGACGATACGCAAGGCCCGAGCTACGTCCGGTCCCAGCTGCCGGGCAGCGTATTGACAGCGCACGCACACCCTGGTCGGCGATCCTCGGGCGGTGGGCGTCCGGCTGTGCTCGATCGTCGCCGCGCTGAGCTTGGCAGGCGCGAGCGTCGCCGGATGCGCGGCGCCAACCGATTCCGGTGCATCGCAATGGCACACACCGCCGATGGGCTGGAACTCGTGGAACTCCGGCATTCCGCTGACCGAACAAACGGTCGAGGCGACCGCCGACGCGATGGTGTCGTCGGGCATGCGCGACGCCGGCTACCGCTACGTGAACCTCGACGCGGGCTGGGCGGCGCCGACGCGCGGACCCGACGGCAGCCTGCGTGCCGATCCGAAAGCTTTTCCGCACGGCATGGCGGCGTTGGCGCGCTACGTCCACGACCGGGGCTTGCTACTCGGCCTGTACGCCAGCCCGTACGACGAGAGCTGCGGGCAGGATCCCCGGATCGCCAGCGCGGGACACGAGAACACCGACGCCAAGACGTTCGCTGCCTGGGGCGTCGACTACCTGAAATACGACTGGTGCCACAACGACGCGGACCACGCCAATCAGGTCAAGCTCTTCACCGCGATGCGAGATGCGCTGCGCGCGACCGGCCGTCACATCTTCTACAGCATCAATCCGAACAGCTCCGACAATCACCACGCCGGAACCGCCTACGACTGGTCGGGCATCGCCGACATGGCCCGCAACACCACCGACCTGGTTCCGGTGTGGCGCAGCACCTTGCCACCGCTGGACAGCTCCGACTCGTTTCTCACCGGCACCTACCTGGGCGTGCCCGACGAATTCCACGCGGCCGCGCCTGTGGCGTCACGCGCCCGGGCGGGGCATTTCAACGACCCCGACATGCTCGTCGTCGGCCTCACGTGGACCGACTTCTTCGTCAATCACCTCGATGTCAGTCGCCTCGTCGTGTCGGAAGACCAGCTGACACCCGAACGTCTGCAGAAGCTGCGCACGAAGCTTGCGTTGTCCGATGCCGAAGTCTCGTGGCGCGCGAACGCCCAGCCGAGTCTGACCGAATCCGAACAGCGAGCGCACTTTTCGCTGTGGGCAATGCTGGCCGCGCCGCTGCTGGCGGGTAACGACATTCGGACGATGACCGACCAGACGCGCGCGATCCTGACTGACGGCGATGTCATCGCAGTAGACCAGGATCCGTCGGCTGCGCCTGCCACGCAGTCACCGAACGACGCCCGGGTCCTGGTGAAGCCGCTGTCCGGCAGTGCGGCGGCGGTCGTGCTCTTCAATCCCGATTCCCAACCGGCCGAAATCACCACCAGCGCATCGGCCGCCGGCCTCCAGGGCGCGCCGTGCTACACCGTGCGCGATCTGTGGGCACACACGCAGAGCACGACGGCCGGCGAGATCAAGCGCACCGTGGCGCCGCACGACGTCGCGATGCTTCGGATCTTCCCTACCTGCCACTGAGCCGGCCTCGACTTCATCGCAGGATCTCTGTGCTCCGCGGCGGAGTGGCGCTGCCGTGAACGAGTTGCGCGTGCTCGGCATAGGCAAGTGCCGCCGTTCCGCGGATGCCCGCGCGCATCTCCGGCGGCATGTTCTCGATGGTGTGCTCGATGATGTCCGATTCACCCTCGTACATGCTCATTCCGAGGACGAGCAAGGCGTTGCCGGGGTCCAGTCCAGCTGTCATGGTCTGCACGATCTGGTTCCACTCCGCCAGGCCGATGTGCGTCTCCATGACGGGAACGACATGCAATTCCTCGTAGTCCATGTGCTCGATAACCGAGGCGGCGAGTCGATCCAGCGCCGCGGCCAACCTGTCGCGCGAGTCCGCAGTCGCCGAACAACTCCAGACCGGCAGTTCCACATCGACTTCCGCTTGCTCCGCGTCGACCCGCCGGTGTTGGGCCATGACGCGCAGCACGTGCTCAGACACCTGTGAGGGCGCGCGCATTTCCAGGAGCGGCCAGACGTACTGGTCCTCTCCGGAATGGTGGTGATGAAGTGTCGAGTTGATCAACCGCAGGTGCGCGGCCACCATGTGGGCATGTCTTGTGTCGCCGCAGGCAACGTGCCGGACCACACCGCCTGCAAGCGGGAACTCTCTGCGAAACATCCTGTGCACCATCGCCATTTCGCGGCCATCGAAGTGCCGTCCTTCTGCTGCGGGAAGTGTAGAAATCGGGTGGTGTTCGCGTCTGGTGTCCATCAACCGGCTAAACGCCGGCATCGGCCGGATTCTTCACTCCGTCATGACATCGCCGCGGCAGCGTCGATATGTCCTTCGAAGCCGAGTTCGTTCGCCATGGTGCGATAGCGATCGGCGAAGTCACGGTAGCCGGTGTCGTCTCTCATCGCCCGCGCCAGCAGCGCGCGCAACCGCAGTAACGAGATGTCAATCCACACGACCCCCGGTTCGACAGGCAATGCCGCAAAGCGGTCGACGCCGATTTGTGCCGCTTGGATGTCCGCATCCGTGCCGCGCTGCAGGAGTGCTTCGACCAGAGCGTTCAGGCCATAGCTGGCGGCCACTCCGCCAGCGGCAAGACCCTGTTCAACGACCCCATTGAGGAGCACGATCGCTCCCTCGAAATCGCCACTGCCCGCCTTGTCCCTAGCGATCTCCACATCGGCCAGCGATTCGAAAATCATCATCGAGCGTTGCTGCGCAGCCACTTCACGGGATTTCACCAGAATGCTGAGCCCGCGACTTCTATCCGCTCCTCCGCGCTGCGACAACACAAATCCGCGCAGGAAGCGGGCGCACTCCAGCGACAAGTCGTCACCGCGTTCTTCGGCAGAGTCGAGTAATTCGTCCACCTCCCGAAGGATCGCCTCATCCGGCCGCAGCGTACCCGCCCCGAGGCAGAAGGCATACTTCCAGACAAGCGCCAAGGGCGCACCGATGGGCACCAGCTCCCGGCACATCGCGGTGGCCTGCTCGATGTCGCGCCGCCAACCCGCCACTCCCATGCACATTCGCGCGGCGGCACGCACGATGGCCGCCACGACCAACGGCGTTTCCACGGCCGAGTCTGCGATATGAGGGTTCGCACCCGCCAGGTCCAGTGCTCGCTGACTCAGCCGCAACGCTTCTGCGACCTCGTTATTCGCGAGCTTGGCGGTTGCGGCCTGCGCGAGCATGGGGATGGACAGTCCGACGTCACCGATCGAGTCGAGTACGCCGACGAGTTCGGTCGCCTGTCGCGACGACTCGTGATGTCTGCCACGCAACGAAAGCATCATTACGTGACCCGCAGTCGCCATGGCCAGCGACACTTTGTCGCCCGCCTCTTCTGCCAGTCGGCACACTTCTGTGAACTCTTCGTCGTCGGCGGCACCTCCGGCGCGGAACGCGCTGGCACACAGCATCGCGCGGGGCGCTATGCGCATCGCCTCTCTGCGCGGGTCGTCGGCATCGAGTCGTTCGGCAACATCACGGGCTCGCTGCCAACTCGAGCGCGCCGCGTGGATATCGCGGAAAATCAGCCACGCTCCAGCACGCATGTGCCAGCCGAACGCATCCCCGAGGTCGCCGGCGGCCTCCAAATGCTCGGCTATCAGGGCAGCGTTCTCCTCCGCAGAAATCGGGTCTCGTCCCTCGAGAGACCTGGCCAGGCGCCGATGGAGCTCTGCCCGTGCGGATTTGAGTTGTGATTGGTAGGCCACGGTGCGGATCAACGGATGGCGGAACGCATACCTGGCACGCGGGGTGAACATGACCTGATCAATCAGCTCCGCGCCGATCAGCGGTTCGAGATCCGCACTGTCCGAGACAGCAAGCAAATGTGCCTCGTCGAACCGCAATCCGATCACGGCTGCTGCATTCAGTGTCAGCTTCGCCGTTGGCCCCAGCCGGTCGATTCGCGCCGCAATGGCCGCTTGAAGCGTGGCGGGCACTTCAACATCAGCGGCCCCGTTCGTGCAGGTACGGTTTCCACGCTCGCCATACAGGACGCCTCGATCGGCGAGGTCGCGGATGATCTCCTCGGCGAAGAAGGGATTGCCCGAAGCACGCTCGGTGACTCGAGCCGCCAACTTGGCGACGGAGGGATGTCGGCCCAGTAATTCAGAAATCAGTCCGGCCATCTGTGAATTATCCAGTGGCGCAAGCGCAACCGTATGTGCGCCAGGATTGCGGCTGAGGGCCCCATCATATTCCGGACGATATGTGATCAGGACCAGCGCGGAGGCCTGCGGGACAACCGACAGGAGATCGGACAGCAACGACTCGCTCGTCGCGTCGATCCAATGCGCGTCCTCGATGACGAACACGGCGGGCTCCTCGCGAGCCACCATCGAAGCGTTGACCAACGCGGTCAGCCGACGCCGTCTGGCGTCGGGAGCGATATCTGGCAACGGGTCCGTCGAATCTCTGATGCCGAGTTCGTCCAGCAACAACAGCAGGTCGGCGGCATCCGCTCCGGGGACTCGGCTTCGCACGACGTCACGCGCCACCTCGTCGGCGAGCCCGCTGACCCGCCACACCGAACGCAGCAACCGGACCGCCACTCGGAACGGAACATCGCTTGTGTGCGATTCGCAATACGTCGACGCAACCTGAATGCCCCGATGTGCAGCGAGCTTGGCCGCCTCGGCGACGAGCCTGCTCTTCCCGATGCCAGGGGGACCGACCACACTCACCACGCATCCATGACCGCTGACGGATCGATCGAGCATCGCGGTCAGTGCAGAGAGTTCCCACTCGCGGCCGATGAACGTCGACGTCCAGGAATTCACTTCGGGACGCCGACCGGGCACGGACTGCAGCTCGAAGACCGGCACGGCGGCATCTGCGCCCTTGATGCGCACCAAGCGTCGCTCACCGAGCACCGCATCGTCTCCGACGAGTCGTGCCGTGGATTCGCTCAGCATCACCCCACCCGAAGGCGCAACGGACTCCATCCGCTGCGCCATCCCGACCTGGTCACCGATGGTCGTGTAATCGTGCGAGCGCGAACCCAGTTCGCCTGCGATGACCTGACCCGAATTCAGCCCAACCCGTAGCTGCAGATCCACGCCATCCCGCGGCGCGAACTCGGCCGCCAGATCCCGGCCTAGCTGCTGAATGTCCAAGGCGGCCAATGATGCTCGAACAGCGTGGTCCTCCAGCGACAACGGTGCCCCGAAGACGGCCATGATTCCGTCGCCGGTGAACTGGTTCACGGTGCCGCTGTATCGCTGCACAATGGAGGACGAGCGATCCAAGAAGTCGGACATGAGCTCCCGCCAGCGTTCCGGACCCACCGCTGCAGCGATGTCCATCGAATGCACGACATCGGCGAAGAGCACCGTCACTTGCTTGTATTCCGCCGTGCGGGCGGCCTGCGTGACGGCCGCGCCGCACTCGTCGCAGAATTTCGCTTCGAACCGGAGCTCGGTTCTACAAGCTGGGCAGGCTACCCCCGTCGCCATCTGCTAAGCGTAGGACCTTTCGGCATAGGAAGACGCCAAGTCAATGAATGAGGTCAATGAATGATATGCACCGGGACGCTCGCCCAGCCGCCGACGTTCGCCATCTGAACTCGCCTGCAGCTATCCGAGTCGACCTCGTAGCGCGGCATGAAGTCGAGCAACTTCTCCAGCGCGATGGCGGTTTCCATCCGCGCGAGCGCCGCGCCCAGACAACTGTGAATGCCGTAGCCCAGCCCGATATTCTGCGCCTCGGTGCGGTCGCGCTCGAGGTCGAATACGTCCGCGTCCGTCCATGCCTCGGGATCCCGGTTGGCCGAGGCGAGCATCAGGAAGACCGGCTTGCCGACGGGGATCGTCACCGCGTGCAAGGTGGATTCCTTGATGGAGCAACGAACGTCGTAATGGACAGGGTTGTCGTACCTCAACAGTTCCTCGACTGCCGCCGTGACAAGGCTGCGGTCGTCGCGCAGCTTGGCCCATTGGTCGGGATGCCGCGCGAAGAGGTACACAGCACTCGCAAGTAGCTTCGTCACCGTTTCGGCGCCCGCGCCACCCAATTGGCTTGCAAAGCCCATGATCTCGTAGTCTGTGAGCCCGCTGACAGTGCCGTCCTCGCGTTCGATCTCGGCGGCGATCAGGAGGCTGAACAGGTCCCCCTCCCCCGGTTGCAGACGGCGCCGCTGGACCACCTCGGCGTAGTAGGCCATCGACTCGTCGATCGCCTGCTTGCCTCGCTCGTCCACCTCGATCTGCCCCGGCTCCCGGTGCAAGGTCTCGTCGGTCCACAAGCGAACCTGTTGCACGTGGTCCTGTGGGATGCCGAGCATCGTGGTGATGATCTCGACCGGGAACGGCGCAGTGAACTGCTGGACCACGTCGAATTCGTCACTGTCGATGGCGCCGAGGTATTTGTCGATGACAGTAGTGACCATCGCTCTGCGCAACTGGATTGCGCGCGGGGTGAAAAGTTTGTTCAGCACGCTTCGCATCTGCCGATGTTCCGGCGGATCCATGAACTGCAGCAGCCGGACTTCAGGCGGCGGTCCGCCTGCTTGCACCATGGCGAGGTCCACACCGTATGCGGAGGAGTACGTTTCGTAGTTCTTGTATGCCGCGGCCACATCCTCGTGGCGGGTCAGCGCGTAGAAGTCGTACTGGTCGCTGTAGTAGACCGGCGCCTCGCTCCTCATCCATCGGTAGAACTCGTACGGGTCGTCGAAGAACTCCTGCGAGAACGGGTCGAATACCAGGGTTGCTTCCCCCATGTCCGGACCGTACGCCCGCGGTCCACCAAAGACAGGCAAAAGCCCCCGAAACGCCGTTGTTTTCGGGGGCCTTGCTTACTGCTGTCAGCTGGTCAGCGACTCCGGCGGCAGGAACCTGTCGCCGTACTTGGCGGCCAGTTCCCTGGCCCTGCCCACGAAGGCCTCCTTGCCCGTGCCTGCCGGCCCCTGGTAACCGACGATGAACTGCGCCGAGCCACCGGTGTAGGGCGGGAAGCCGATGCCCATGATCGAGCCGATGTTCGCGTCGGCAGTCGACGTGAGCACGCCTTCGTCGAGGCACTTCTGGGTCTCCAACGCCTCGGCGAACAGCATCCGGTCGATCATGTCCTGCAGCGGCGGCTGCGACGTGCCGGACTTGAACGTCTCGCGCAACCCCGGCCACAGCTGACTCCGCTTGCCGTCGACGTACTCGTAGAAGCCGGCGCCCTTGAGCCGCGAGGGGCGGCCGATCTCGATCATCTTCTCGACGACCGCCTCGGCCGGGTGCGGCTCATACTTGCCGCCCGCGTCCTCGACACCCTTCCGGCTGGCGACGGCGATCTTGTGCATCAGCTCGAGGTTCAGCTCGTCTGAGAGCTGCAGCGGCGGCGCCGGGTAACCGGCCTGCGAACCCGCGTGCTCGATGCTCGCCGGTTCGACCCCTTCGCCGAGCATCGCGAGCGCCTCGTTGACGAACGTGCCGATGACGCGGCTGGTGAAGAAGCCGCGGCTGTCATTGACGACGATCGGGGTTTTGCCGATGGCCAGCGTGTAGTCGAACACCCGGGCCAGCGCTTCGTCAGAGGTCTTCTCGCCCTTGATGATTTCCACCAGCGGCATCTTGTCGACCGGCGAGAAGAAGTGGATCCCGATGAAGTCCTCCTGTCGCTTCACGCCCGTCGCCAGACCGGTGATCGGCAGCGTGGAGGTGTTCGAACCGAGGAGCGCGTTGGGCTCGACGATGTCCTCGATCTCCTGGAACACCTTGTGCTTGAGTTCCTGGCTCTCGAAGACCGCCTCGATCACGAAGTCGACGCCCTTGAGGTCGGCGGCGTCACCGGTCGGGGTGATGCGGTCCAGCAGGGCCTTGGATTTCTCCTCGGTGGTCCTGCCGCGCTCGAGCGCCTTGGCTTCGAGCTTCTCGGAGTAACCCTTGCCCTTTTGCGCGGCCTCCAGGCTGACGTCCTTGAGGACGACGTCGAAGCCGGCCTTCGCCGACACGTAGGCGATTCCGGCGCCCATCATCCCCGCGCCGAGCACGCCGATCTTGTTGATCGGGGTCTTTCCGATGCCCTCGGGCCGTGAGCCGCCGCCGTTGATGTGCTGCAGGTCGAAGAAGAACGCCTGAATCATGTTCTTGGCGACCTGGCCGGTGGCCAGCTGCGTGAAGTAGCGGCTCTCGATGCGGCTGGCGGTGTCGAAGTCCACCTGGGCGCCCTCGACCGCTGCGTCCAGGATGGCCCGCGGTGCCGGCATCGGCGCACCCTTGAGCTGCTTCTTCAGCAGAGCCGGGAACGACGGCAGGATGCCTGCCAGCGCGGGGCTGGCCGGGGTGCCGCCGGGCATCTTGTAGCCCTTCTGGTCCCACGGCTGGGTGTGGCTGTCGGGGTTGGCCTTGATCCACGCCTTGGCGGCGGGCACCAGTTCCTCGACGGTCGGCAGCACCTCGTCGACGAGGCCGATCTCCTTGGCCTTGCCCGGCTTGAACCGGGTGCCCTGGCTCAGCACGTTCATGAACGCGTTCTGGATGCCGAACATCCGCACACTGCGGGTGACGCCGCCGGCGCCGGGAAGCAGGCCCAGCGTCACCTCGGGGAAGCCGACGACCGCACCGGGCGCGTCGGCGATGATGCGGTGGTGGCACGCGAGCGTGATCTCCAACCCACCACCGAGCGCGGCGCCGTTGATCGCGGCGACCACCGGCTTGCCGAGGGTCTCGAGGGCGCGTAGATCGCGCTTGATGCCCTCGACCTCGTCGAAGAACTCGCCTGCGTTCTCGGGGGCCGCCTGGATGATGGTGTTGAGGTCGCCGCCCGCGAAGAAGGTCTTCTTGGCGCTGGTGATGACGACGCCGGTGATCGAATCCTTCTCGGCCACAAGGCGTTCGACCGTCTTGTGCATGGATTCGCGGTAGTGCTCGTTCATCACGTTGGCCGACCCGTTCGGGTCGTCCAGCGTCAGCGTGACGATGCCGTCGGCGTCCTTGTCCCAAGCAATGGTGTTGTCTGCCATGGTCTTAAACCCTCTCGATGATGGTCGCGACACCCATGCCGCCGCCGATGCACAGTGTGATCAGCGCGCGACGCGCGTTGCGGCGCTCGAGCTCGTCGACCATGGTGCCGGTGATCATGGCGCCGGTGGCGCCCAGCGGGTGGCCCATCGCGATGGCGCCACCGTTGACGTTGAGCTTCTCGTCGGGGATGTTCAGATCCTTCTGGAACTTCAGCACGACCGACGCGAAGGCCTCGTTCAGCTCGAACAGGTCGATATCGTCGACCGTCAGGCCTGCCCGGGCGAGCACCTTCTTGGTGGCCGGCGTCGGGCCGGTGAGCATGATGACAGGGTCCGCGCCGCTGGTGGCGGTGGCCACGATGCGCGCCCGGGGCGTCAAGCCCTGTGAGGTACCTGCTTTTTCACTGCCGACGAGCACCAGCGCGGCGCCGTCGACGATGCCGGAGCTGTTGCCGCCCGTGTGGACGTGATTGATCTTCTCGACCCAGTGGTACTTCTGCAGCGCCACATCGTCGAAGCCGCCCATCTCGCCGACGCCGTCGAACGCGGTCTTCAGCTTGGCCAGGCCCTCCATCGTGGTGTCGGGCCGCATGTGCTCGTCGTGATCGAGGATGATGAGGCCGTTCTGGTCCTTGACCGGGACGACGGACTTGGCGAAGTAACCGCCCGACCACGCTGCGGCGGCCTTCTCCTGCGACCGCAGTGCGTAGCGGTCGACGTCCTCACGAGAGAAGCCCTCAGTGGTCGCGATGAGGTCGGCGCCGATGCCCTGCGGCACGAAACCGATCTGGTAGTTGGTCTCCGGGTCGGTCGCCCACGCGCCGCCGTCGGAGCCCATCGGGACGCGGCTCATCGACTCGACACCGCCGGCCAGCACCAGGTCGTCCCAGCCGGAGCGAACCTTCTGCGCGGCGGTGTTGACGGCCTCCAGGCCAGAGGCGCAGAACCGGTTGAGCTGCACGCCGCCGGTCGTCTCGGGCAGGCCCGCGGCCAGCACCGCGGTGCGGGCGATGTCGCCGCCCTGGTCGCCGACCGGCGACACGACGCCCAGGATCATGTCGCTGATCAGGGTTTCGTCCAGGTCGGGGAACCGGCGCCGCAGCTCGTCGACCAGGCCGGTGACCAGGTTGACCGGCTTGACCTCGTTCAGCGCACCGTTCTTGTTCTTGCCGCGAGGCGTGCGAATGGCCTCGTAGATGAAGGCTTCTTCGGACATGAAGTATTTCCTCTTCAGGTGGGGTTGCGGGAATCCTGTCCATGTGGACGGACGTCCTCTGTACAGCCAGCTTAACAGGCCCATCCAACCTGTTGGTTGGCCGGTCGCCGCTTAGCAGCGCGAACGTTCCTTACCGCTCGAAAAATCGCCCAAATTTCGAGCGGTAAGGAACGTTCGGCAAAGCCTTAGGCTGGACGACCATGACGGTGCGTCGGCTCCAGCCCTACGCGGTCACGGTCTTCGCCGAGATGTCCGCGCTAGCTGCCCGCATCGGTGCGGTTAACCTCGGCCAGGGCTTCCCCGACGAGGACGGACCGCCCGCCATGCTCAAGGTCGCCGAGAACGCGATCGCCGAGGGCGTGAACCAGTACCCGCCCGGTCTTGGCATCGCGCCGCTGCGCGAGGCGATCGCCGCGCAGCGCCACCGCCACTTCGGCACGGAGTACGACCCCGACACCGAGGTGCTGGTCACCGTCGGCGCGACCGAGGCCATCGCGTCGGCGGTCCTCGGGCTCGTCGAACCCGGCTCCGAGGTGTTGTTGATCGAGCCCTTCTACGACTCGTACTCACCCGTCATTGCCATGGGCGGCTGTGAGCGCCGCGCCGTCCCGCTGATCCAGAACGGCCGCGGCTTCGCCATCGACGTCGACGGGCTCCGGAGGGCCGTCACCGCCAAGACCAAGGCACTGATCGTCAATTCGCCGCACAACCCGACCGGCATGGTTGCCTCTGACGACGAACTCAAAGCGCTGGCCAAGCTCGCTGTGGACGCCGACCTGTTGGTGATCGCCGACGAGGTGTACGAGCATCTGGTGTTCGACGGCCACCGTCACATTCCGCTGGCCAACTACCCCGGAATGGCCGACCGCACCGTGACGATCTCCAGCGCAGCCAAGATGTTCAACTGCACCGGCTGGAAGATCGGATGGGCTTGCGGCTCAGCTGAACTCATCGCTGGTGTGCGCGCAGCAAAGCAGTACCTGTCCTACGTCGGCGGCGCACCGTTCCAGCCGGCCGTGGCCCACGCGCTCAACACCGAGGAAACCTGGGTTGCCGCGCTCCGGGAATCGTTACAGGCCAAGCGAGACAAGCTCGGATCGGCACTGGCAGAGTTGGGCTTCGAGGTGCACGACAGTTTTGGCACCTACTTCCTGTGCGCCGACCCGCGTCCGCTCGGCTATCACGACAGCACGGAGTTCTGCGCTCAACTGCCCGAACGCGCAGGCGTGGCGGCGATCCCGATGTCCGCATTCTGCGATCCGGGTGCCGACCACGCCGACGCGTGGAATCACTTGGTGCGCTTCGCCTTCTGCAAGCGCGACGAGACGCTCGACGAGGCGATCCGGCGACTGGCGGTGCTGCGCGACTAGTCGTTGTCCTCGGGGCAGTTCACGTCGACGTAGACGGTGCCGACCTCAGCTGGTGTGAGCGGCTTACCTGCCGCGTCGGTACCCGACAAACCGTGGACTCCGAGGACGCTGCATTCCGAGAGTGGGACGTCAGGGTATCCGTTGGTGAGGTTGAGCTGCACGCTGTACCCCTCTGCCTCCAACTGAGTGATGGCATCGGAGGCGGACCCATTTTCGAGCGGAGCCGCGGTTGCCGCCCCCGCCAAACCCACTGCAGCCGCAGCCGCAATGCCGAACGTCGCGGTCCCAATCGCCATAGGTCGCATGGTCGAACTTCTTTCACTGGGAGAGAGCAACAGCGCTCCACCCTTCACGATGGGCCGTCTGACTCGTTCCGACGTTGACGCTGGCACCCAATCTTCGGCCCCGGTTATCCCCTGTCCGCGAAACACGGCGAACCCGGCTACCGGTTATCCCCCATGCGGCCGAGGCCGGTCGAGGGGGACGTGCAGGACGACATCTGTGACGATGGTCGGGTGACGGACGCGTTACCCGACTTCACCCGGCTGCCTGACCTCGCGCTGCGCACGCTAGGCGGCGCGGTGATCTGGGCGGACGACGAGGCCTTCGCGGAGCAGGACAATCTCATCAATCCCAGTCCGGCGGCTTTCCAGCCGGCGACGTTCGGTCACAAGGGTCAGGTCTACGACGGCTGGGAGACACGCCGGCGCCGCGAACCCGGTCACGACCAGGCGATCGTCCGACTCGGCGTTGCGGGTGTGATCCGTGGCGTGGTGGTGGACACCGCCTGGCTCAAGGGCAACTATCCGCCCGAGGTCTCCATCGCGGCGATCGAGGTCGGCGGTTACCCGCGGGACTTGGCATGAGCTATCCGAGGGACATGGTCGGCTACGGCCGCAACCTACCGGACCCGCAGTGGCCGGGCGACGCGGCGATCGCGGTGCAGTTCGTGCTGAATTACGAAGAAGGCGCGGAGAATTCCGTGCTCGACGGCGACCCCGCCTCCGAGACGTTCCTGTCCGAGATGACACCTGCCGAGGCGTTCCCCGATCGGCACATGAGCATGGAGACACTCTACGAATACGGGTCGCGCGCCGGGCTGTGGCGGCTCCTTCGGTTATTCGAGCGGCGCAGCATACCGCTCACCATCTTCGCCGTCTCCCTGGCCATGCAGCGAAACCCCGAGGCAGTGGCCGCATTCCGCGAGCTCGGCCACGAGATCGCTTGCCATGGCTTGCGGTGGAAGTCGTATCAACTGATCGACCGGGACACCGAGCGCGTCCATATGGCCGAGGCCGTACAGATCCTGCAGGAGCTCACCGGAGCCGCGCCGCTGGGCTGGTACACCGGCCGCGACTCACCGCATACCCGTGAGCTTGTCGTCGAGCACGGCGGATTCGTGTACGACTCCGACTCCTACGCCGACGACCTACCGTACTGGGTGCGGGTACACGACAAGGACCATCTCGTCGTGCCCTACACACTCGATACCAACGACATGCGATTCGCCTCTGCGGCAGGGTTTTCCAACGGCGAGGAATTCTTCGCACACCTTCGCGACGCCTTCGACGTGCTCTACGCGGAAGGCTGCGAAGGCGCCCCGAAGATGCTCTCGATCGGTCTGCACTGCAGGCTGGTCGGCCGTCCGGCGCGCACGGCGGCGCTCGACCGGTTCTGTGACCACGTCCAGTCCCACGACCGGGTCTGGATCGCCCGCCGCATCGAGATCGCCGAGCACTGGCGTGCGGTTCACCCCGCCGGCCAATAGCTCTTCACCGGAGGTGTTCGTACTCCCCTCGTTTCGACGTACGCAAGCCCATCGTCACCAGCGATTGGACGGTCAGCGTCGCGGCGGTGACACTGTCCACGACGGGCACGCCCAACTCGCCCGAGATGTCACCGCACTGGCGGCCATACCCGCACAGCCAAGCACCACGGCGTCGGACTGGTCGGCCTCGATCGCGCCCGGTTGGCCGACCACCAGCCGGTCGACCAGGGCCGAACGTCGTCACTGCATCCGGTCACGGTATGCGCGCTTTGTTCGGCGGTATTGCTAAATCTCCGCTGCGAGGGCCCAGACCGCCTCGGAGGCAGTCGTCCGGTCCAGCGGGCTGAGCACGACGTCGGTCGCACCCGCATCCAGATAACTGCGAAGCCGACGCGTGACCGACTCCGCTGAGCCGATCGCTGCGAGGTCCGCCGCGCTCGCTACGCCTTCTCGCGCGATCACTTTCTGGTATGACGGGATGGTCTCGTAGAAGCTCAGCTGGTCGGCCGCGAAATTCCGAGCGGCCTCGAGGTCATCGGATATCAGCACCGGCACCGCCGCGATGATCTTGGGCTTCGGCCGTCCCGCGTCGGCCGCCGCCTTCGCCATGGTCGGCTCGATGAACTCGGCGATTGTGCGCGGACCAGCGAGGTAGGGAAGGGTGCCGTCGGCGAGTTCGCCGGTGACCCGCAACGCCCTTGGTCCCATCGCAGCCACATACACCGGGACAGGAGTGCCGCCCGCGACCCGCACCGGCCAGCCGGGCCTGGCGCTGAATTCGGCTCCGGTGAAGTCGACGGCCCCGGTGTCGAAAATCGATCTCAACACCGTCAAGTGTTCGCGCAGCCGACCAATTGTGTTGGGCCACAACATTCCGAATGCCACTCTCTCGGGTTCATGGGCCCCCAGCCCGAGGCCCAGGCTGAAGTTGCCGTGCGACGCCGCCTGAGCCGTCTGCGCCAACGACGCCACGATCAACGGATGCCGCGGGTTGATCGGAACCACGAAGGTGCCGACTCCAAGTCCGGGCACCGCCGCCCCGATCAGCCCGGCCAGCGAGATCGCATCGTGGTCGAATTGCTGAGCCAGCCAGACCTGGTCGACGCCGCGGGCATGGGCGCGTTTGGCTTGGGACACCACGTCGTCGACGACGTTGACGGCTTGGGGGTCGGGATATAACACCACTCCGGTAGGCATACCCCGAGCAACCGCCTCGCTGGAGCCGGGTATTCCGATCTACTCGGGCTGATCTGAAGCCTCACCTCGGAGCACTCGATTGCGCAGGCCCTCGTTTGCCGCATCGATCACCGTCTTGCCTGCTCGTTTGATGAAGAAGTCGGGGATGAGCGTGTCGGGCTCGACGGTGACGTCGACCGTGACGACAGTCGACGTGCCGGTGTGATCAGGTCGCAGCGTGTATTCGACGTGCTGGGCGTACTGCTGCTTGGTGCGCTCCGCGTCCCACACCAACCAATTTGGACCCCAACGGAATTCGAGGACTTCCTCATCGATCCGGCCGAGCACCCTGACCGCGAGACGCACGTGGTGCGGACGCCCGTCGTCGTACCTGTCAAGGACCTCGACCCGCCGGTATGCCGGCGTGTACGACAACAGGGCCTCGACGTCGGCCAGCGCATCCATGATGGCGTCCGGCGGCGCCTCGATCACAAGGTTGCGTGACGTTCGGACGGCCACAACCCAGATCTTCTAAGCGTATTTCTCATTCACCTGCTTGCGCAGGCGCTCGGTCGCGACGTCGAGCAAGATCTCCTTGGCCCGCTTGCGCAGGAACCTGGGGATCGGCGCCGCTAGATCGAGGATGATGTCGAAGCGCACCCGCGTCTTGTCTTCGCCTTCGGGGGTGAGGTTGTACTCGACGTGCTGACCCCGCTGGCTGAACGTGTCTTTCGCGTCCCACACCATCCACCGGGGACCCCAGTGATACTCGAGGTCCTCCTTGTCGGTGATGCCCATCATCTTGAACGTGGCCTTGACGCGGCGTGGCTTGCCGTCGGCGTGCCGGTCGACCACCTCGGCGTGTTTGTGGACCGGCGACCACGTCGGCACCGCGTCAATGTCGGCGAGCGCGTCCAGAATCGCTTCGGGCGGCGCGTCGAAAACGACCTCTCTCGATGCTCTTCGGACGGCCATACTGGCACAGTCTAGCTAACTCGAAGGCCTGACGCAGCCCCTTTCCCAGCTAATTTTTTTCCTACCAATCTATCTCTTCGATCGGCGTGGTGACCTTGGGCGGGGACCCGACCGGTACTGCGGGTGTGCGAGAAAACCGCGGAGCAGGTGCAGCCTGGTCGACGCCGTTGAAAGTCACCAACGTTGAGCGCGCTCGTAGATGTTCGTTCTGCGCCGCTTCACGCCAGGTGAGCACTGGTGTGACGCATGCGTCCGTGCCGGCGAAGATCTCGGTCCAGTCGTCGCGGGTCTTGCTCGCAAACTTCTCCTCGAACATCTTATGCACTTCGGGGAAAGTCGACGCGTCGAGTTGGTTCGGTACGTCGTCGCCCGACAAGCCGAGACCGGCGAGCAGTTGCGCGAAGAATTGCGGCTCGATCGCGCCGACCGCCATGTACTTCCCGTCGGCGGTCTCGTAGGTGCGGTAGAACGGTGCGCCACCGTCGAGCATGAACGATTCGCGCTCGTCCTTGAGCGTGCCGGTCGACTTCATCGTCCACGCCATCTGCGCCAGGATGGACACCCCGTCGACCATCGCGGCGTCGATCACCTGGCCTTTGCCCGAGCGTTCCCGCTCATAGAGCGCGGCGACGATGCCCAGCAGCACGAACATCGATCCGCCGCCGAAGTCGGCGACCAGATTCAGCGGCGCGACGGGCGGCCTGTCGCGGTAGCCGATCGCCGAGAGCGCCCCAGTCTGCGACAGGTAGTTGATGTCGTGACCGGCAACCTGCGCCAGCGGTCCGTCCTGGCCCCAGCCGGTGATCCGCGCGAAGATCAGCCGCGGGTTGACCGCGAGGCATTCGTCGGGCCCGATACCCAGCCGCTCGCAGGTGCCGGGCCGGAACCCGTCGATCACCACGTCAGCCTTGGCCACCAGGTCCAGCAGCGTGCCCGGCTCGCGCTTCACATCGAGGTCAACGATGCGTTTGCCGCGGTGCATCAGGTCGAGGTCTTCGGCCGGGATCTGCAGGCCACCGGGCCTGCGCACCCGAACCACGTCGGCGCCGAGGTCCGCAAGCACCATCGCGGCATGCGGACCAGGTCCGATGCCGCCGAGTTCGATTACTTTCACCCCGGCAAGGGGTCCGGTGTTGATCACCGGAGCAACGTAACTCAGCCGCCCTTAGTCACCTTGAGAACCCACCACCCCAGAATCAAATCGGACGCGCCTTCTCCAATCACGCCTCGTCCGGCTCGAGGATCTCGACCTTCTGGACTTCACGGGGCTCGGTGACGGCCATGCCGGAACGGTAGCTACGACGTGCCTCTTGCAAACTACTTGGTCGTTAGTGTCGCGAACGTCAATATCGCCACATTTGCCCGTCGCGGTGCGTGCGACGCCCTACGCTTGCCCAATCGAGCAGTCAGTGGGGGCCGCGGGATCAGCGGAAGATGCGGTGACGGCAGCGTCGGCCGTGTGCCGGTCGTGTGGGGCCGTGCCACGCGAGGGTGCCCGATTCTGCGACACATGCGGGTCACAGCTGGTGGCAGCGGTCGACGCGGCGGAGTACAAGCAGGTGACGGTGCTGTTCGCCGACGTGGTGCGGTCGACGGATATCGCGGCCGCGTTGGATATGGAGCGGTTGCGCGAAATCATGACCGAGCTCATCGAGCGCTCGGCAGTGGTGGTGCGTCGCTACGGCGGGACCGTGGAGTACAACGGCGACGGAGTGATGGCGCTGTTCGGCGCCCCAGTCGCACTGGAGGACCACGCTTTTCGCGGATGCCTTGCCGCGCTGGCCATCCAAGAGGAAGCAAACCGGCTGGCGGCCGAGGTGGCCCGCCGCGACGGTGTGGCACTGCGATTGCGGGTAGGCCTGAACTCGGGTCGAGTCATCGCCGGCGAGATCGGATCGGGGTTGCTGGGATACGCCGCGACCGGCGAGACAGTCGGGTTCGCCCAGCGGATGGAATCGGTAGCGCCCGCGGGCGAGGTGATGCTCTCAGAGGCAACTGCGCGGCTGGTCGAACACACCGTGAAGCTGGCTGAACCGGAGTGGGTGCACGTCAAGGGGGCCGACGAACCGATGAGTGCGCACCGTCTGATGGCGATCAGCCCGCGCGATGGCCTGGTCGGGCGCTCAGAATCCAGGCTGGTCGGCCGGCGTTGGGAGATGGCCGCCCTCGACGCCATCGTCGACCGCGCGATCTGTCACCGCGGCGGCGTCGTGAACGTGGTGGGACCGCCTGGTATCGGCAAAAGCCGAGTCGCCCGAGAAGCCGCGGCGCTGGCGGCCGATCGCGGGCTCGAAGTCTTTTGGGCCTACTGCGAATCCCACACTGCCGACATCCCCTTCCAGGTGGTGGCCCGGATGCTGCGAGCGGCCATCGGCATCGTTGACCTCGACGGCGACGCCGCCCGCGAGCGGGTCCGCGAACGACTTCCGGATTCCGACGCGCAGGATCTGCTACTGCTGGATGACCTGTTGGGCATCGCCGATCCCGATGTGCCACTGCCCGAAATCGACCCGGATGCGCGGCGGCGCCGTTTGACCGCACTGATCAACACCGCGTCGCTCGCGCGCACCGACCCGGCGCTTTACATCATCGAGGATGCGCACTGGGTCGATGCGACCAGCGAGGCGATGCTGGCCGACCTGCTCACCGTGATCCCGCGCAGCAAGTTGATGGTGCTGATCACCGCCCGCCCCGAATACGAAGGGCCGCTGACGCGGGTGCACGGTGCCCAAACGATAGCGCTTGCCCCATTGGGTGATTCGGACACCGCAGCACTGCTGAATGAGTTGCTGGGTCCGGATCCCTCCGTAGCCGAGCTGGTAGCGATCATCACCGAGCGGGCTGCCGGGAACCCGTTTTTCGCCGAGGAGATGGTGCGCGAACTGGTCCAGCGCGGCGTGCTGACCGGCGAGCACGGAGGCTACCTCTGTCGCGCGGATGCCGTCGAAGTCACCGTGCCGGCCACCGTGCAGGCAGCCATCGAGGCGCGCATCGACCGACTGACCACCCCAGCCAAGCAGACCCTCAACGCGGCGTCGGTGACCGGAGCCCGCTTCGACACGGGGCTGCTGACCGCGCTGGGGATCGATCCGGTGTTGGACGAGTTGCTGGACGGGGAGCTGGTCGATCAGGTGCGCTTCACCCCAACCGCCGAATACGCCTTCCGCCACCCGCTGATCCGCGCGGCCGCCTACGAGTCACAGCTGAAATCCGATCGCGCCGAACTGCATCGCCGGCTCGCTGCAGCCATCGAATCGGGCAGCCCGGAATCGGCCGACCAAAACGCTTCGCTGATCGCCGAGCATCTGGAAGCAGCCGGAGACCGGCATGGCGCGTACGCCTGGCACATGCGCGCCGGCGCATGGGCGACCCACCGTGACATCGCCGCGGCACGGGTGGGTTGGGAGCGTGCCCGGCAGATCGCCGACGAGCTGCCCGACGACGACCCAGATGGTTCTGCGATGCGCATCGCGCCCCGCACCATGCTGTGCGTCAGCGCGTTCCGTGTCCGTGCCAGCTCGTCGGGCCCGTTCGAGGAACTGCGGGAGTTGTGCAACGCGGCAGAAGACAAAGCCTCGCTGGCCATCGGCATGACGGGGCCGGCAGTCGAGCTTCTGGCGTCCGGGCGCGCGCACGAGGCGTCGCGGCTGGCCGCCGAACAGATGGCGCTGCTCAAGTCGATCGGCGATCCGGTCCTGACCGTCGGCCTCGCGCCCTGGGCGACCAGCGTCTGGTTCGACACTGGTGAGATCGCCACCATCTTGCGCTGGTCGCAGACCGTCATCGATCTGGCCGGGGGCGACCCCACCAAGGGCGCCAACTTCGGTCTCGGATCACCGCTGGCGGTGGCGTTGGGATCTCGCGGCGTCGCTCGATGGTGGCTGGGTCGTCCCGGATGGCGTGAGGACCTCGACGACGCCGTTGCGATGGCCCGGAATAGCGACCCCGTCACCCAAACCGCGGTCGTCAACTACAAGTACTCATGGACGGTCTTCTATGGGGTGCTGCGGGTGGACGACTCGGCGGTGCCCGAAATTGAGGCGGCGGTGCGCACCGCCGAGGGATCAAGCGACGACAACGCGCTGAGCGTGGTGAAGTTCACGTTGGGTATCGCTCTTGTGCACCGCGACGCCGCGGCGGACCGTCAGCGCGGGCTTGAGTTGCTGATGCAGGTCCGCGGTATGTGGCTGCGCGAGGGGTCTCTCCTCTATGGAATACCGCACCTCGATATTTGCGTCGCGCGGGAGTGCGCCAGGAGCGGCGACCGCGACGGCGCCATATCGGTGATGCGCAAAGCCGTGGATGACTTGCACCAGGCGGGACGGCTCGGATTTGGCGTATGGGGTGCCGGCGTTCTGGTAGAGACGCTGCTGGACCGTGGCACCGAGGGCGACGTGGCCGAGGCCCGGACCGCGATCGACCGCTTGGCGAACCTGCCGGCAGACGAAGGTTTGGCAGTGCGTGACATCTGGCTGCTGCGCCTGCGCGCGCTGCTAGCCCGGGCCGGCGGCGACGAAACGGCCTACCGCGGCTTGGCGGAGCGATATCGCGCCATGGCGGAATCGCTTGGCTTCGAAGGACACATCGCGATGGCGGAGGCGATGGTGTGACCGCGGCGGCCTTGATCTGCGCAGCCTGTTGCGCCGAATTGCGAGAGAACAACAAGTTCTGTCATCAGTGTGGCGCGCGAATCACCCTGTTGCCCGAACCCGCGGAGTACAAGCAGGTGACGGTGTTGTTCGCCGACGTGGAACGGTCGACGGATATCGCGGCCGCGTTGGATATGGAGCGGTTGCGCGACATCATGACCGAGCTCCTGGAACGGTCCGCTGCGGTGGTGCGCCGCTACGACGGGACCGTGGAGTACAACGGCGACGGCGTCATGGCGATCTTCGGCGCCCCAGTCGCATTGGAGGATCACGCTTTTCGCGCATGCCTCGCTGGGCTGGCCATCCAGGAGGAGGTAAACCGGCTGGCGGCCCAGGTGCAAAGCAGCGACGGCGTGGCGTTGCGATTGCGGGTGGGCCTGAATTCGGGTCGGGTGATCGCCGGTGAAATCGGTTCGGGGGCACTGGGATACGCCGCAACCGGCGAAACGGTCGGGCTTGCCCAGCGGATGGAATCGGTCGCGCCCCCGGGCGGCGTGATGCTCTCGGAGTCCACCGCGCGGCTGGTCGAGCACACCGTGGTGCTGGCCGAGCCGGAGTGGGTGCACATCAAGGGGACCCACGACCCAGTTTCCGCGCTTCGACTATTGGCAATCAACCCACGGGACGGCCTGGTCGGGCGCGCCGAGGCGAGCCTGGTCGGCCGGCGCTGGGAAATGGCCGCCCTCGACGCCATCGTGGACCGCGCGATCGGTGGGCGCGGCGGTGTCGTGAATGTGATCGGACCCCCGGGCATCGGCAAAAGCCGAGTCGCCCGAGAAGCCGCGGCGCTGGCAGCCGACCGTGGGCTCGAAGTCTTTTGGGCCTTCTGCGAATCCCACGCCCGTGACGTCCCCTTCCATACGGTGACGCGCCTGCTGCGGGCGGGCAGCGGCGTGGCCGACCTGGAGGGCCAAGCCGCCCGCGATCGCGCCAGGGAAGAGGTCCCAGACGCCGACCCGCAGGATCTTGCGCTGCTCAACGATCTGCTCGGCATCGCCGACCCCGAGGTGGCGCTGCCCGCCATCGACCCGGATGCGCGGCGGCGCCGGTTGACCGCGCTGATCAACACCGCGTCACTGGCACGCACCGAACCGGCGCTGTTCATCATCGAGGACGCACACTGGATCGACGAGGTCAGCGATTCGATGCTGGCCGACTTGCTCACGGTGATCCCGCAGACCAAGTTGATGGTGCTGATCACCTCACGGCCCGAATATGAGGGAGCGCTGGCGCGGGTGCAACGCGCCCAAACGATAGCCCTTGCCCCACTGGCCGATTCGGACACAAAGGCCCTTATCGGTGAGCTGCTGGGGCCGGATCCCTCGGTCGGCGAGCTGGCAGGGACCATCGCTGAGCGGGCCGCCGGGAACCCGTTTTTCGCCGAGGAGATGGTGCGCGAGTTGGTGCAGCGCGACGTATTGACCGGTGAGCACGGCGGTTACGTCTGCCGGGCGGATGTCGCCGAGGTCGCTGTGCCGGCGACGGTGCAGGCCGCCATCGAGGCCCGCATCGACCGGCTGACCGTTCCGGCCAAGCGGACGTTGAACGCGGCGTCGGTGATCGGCGCCCGCTTCGGAGCCGATCTGCTCGCCGCGCTGGGGATCGATGCGGTGGTCGATGAGCTGCTTAGTGCTGAACTCATCGATCAGGTGCGGTTCACCCCGAGCCCCGAGTACGCCTTCCGCCACCCGCTGATCCGGGCGGTGGCCTACGAATCACAGCTGAAATCCGATCGCGCCCAATGGCACCGGCGCCTGGCGACCGCGATCCAGGAGCGTGGGCCGGGGTCGGCGGAGGAGAACGCGGCGCTGATCGCCGAACACCTGCAGGCCGCTGGCGAGCTGCACGCCGCCTACGGCTGGCACATGCGCGCCGCCAGGTGGGCGACCAACCGCGACGTGACCGCGGCGCGACTGGGTTGGGAGCGTGCCCAAAAGATCGCCGACCAACTGCCGGACGACGACCCCGACCAGTTGTCGATGCGCATCGCCCCCCGCACCATGCTGTGTGCCACCGACTGGCAAGACCGAGCAGTCCAGGACAGCCGGGGCCGCTTCGCGGAGTTGCGGCAGTTGTGCAGCGCGGCCGGGGACAAGGTTTCGCTGGCCATCGGCATGACCGCGCTGGCCACCGAGCTGATGTATGCCGGGCGCGCGGGTGAGGCGTCGCGGCTGGCATCCCAACAGATGGCGCTGCTCGAGTCGATCGACGATCCCACCCCGACCATGGGATTGGCAGCCATAGCGTTCGTCAAATGGCTCGGCGTCGGTGAATTCGGCCAGATCCTGCGGTGGTCGCAGACCATCGTCGACCTGGCCGCCGGTGACCCCGCCAAGGGCGCCGGCTTCGGTATCGGATCACCGCTGGCGATCGCATTGGCATGGCGCGGCACTGCACGGTGGTGGCTGGGCCGTCCCGGCTGGCGCCAAGACCTCCACGACGCCGTCGCGATAGCCCGACGCAGCAACCCGGAAACCCTCGCCGGCACCGTCGCCTGGACCTACGGTTTCGCGATGCAGTACGGGGTGCTTCAGGTCGATGACTCCGCGGTGCGCGCAAGCGAGGAGGCGGTGCAGAGCGCCCAAAAGGCCAGCAGCGATCGCGCACTGGGCTTGGCCG
>Ga0070667_100000753_pt1 | contig 30884 bp, 28 predicted proteins | sample KBSS33metaG_FD_64659 | JGI IMG/M metagenome (GOLD analysis project Ga0070667, IMG submission 64659) | Switchgrass rhizosphere microbial communities from Kellogg Biological Station, Michigan, USA - KBS S3-3 metaG | ecosystem: Host-associated > Plants > Roots > Rhizosphere > Soil ...
CCACCACTGCCCCTGTGGGCTTGTCATTGATGTAAAGATTCCCCGCGGCATATCGCAGAACGTTGCATGCTTCGTCGATTGCGCGCCGGTCGCTTGCCAGCACCGCACCGGTCAGCGCATATGGCGAAGTCTGATCGACAATTTCCAAAACGGACTGCCAATCGCTCTCCGGATAAACATAAACCGTCACGACCGGGCCGAAGATTTCTTCGCACATTGTGGAATACGCCGGATCTTTTGTAACAATAAGTGTCGGTCGAATGAAATAGCCGAGGGAATCGTCCCTGGTGCCGCCCGCTAGAATCGAGGCCTCGCTGGAATGACGCGCGGCATCCACGTATCGCGAGATCTTCCGGAAGGCTTTCGCGTCGATGACCGCTCCCATGAAGTTCGAGAAATCCGCAACATCGCCCATTTTAATGTCGTTGATTGTCGCGACTAATGGGTCTCGAATTTTGGTCCACGTCGTATCCGGCAGGTAGACCCGGGAAGCGGCACTGCATTTCTGGCCCTGATATTCGAAGCCTCCCCGGATTATTGCCGTGACGACGACATCGACATCCGCACTTGCATGGGCGACGATGAAATCCTTTCCTCCGGTCTCGCCGACAAGTCGCGGATAGGACTTATAGCTTGCGATATTCGCGCCGACGTCTTTCCACATTCCCTGGAACACGTCGGTCGATCCGGTAAAATGAATTCCTGCCAGATCGTGATGCCGAAGCACGACATCACTGATGCTTGCCGCATCGCCCGGCACGAAATTGATCACTCCCGGAGGCAATCCTGCTTTTTCGAAAAGCCTCATCAATTGAAAGTTGCTGTGAACCGTCGAGCTCGCGCACTTCCACACCACCGTGTTTCCCATAAGAGCCGGGGCCGATGGCAGATTTCCGGCGATCGCGGTGAAATTGAATGGGGTGACGGCATAAACAAACCCTTCCAGCGGGCGGTAATCCATGACATTGGAAGCGCCTTCTGGCGACAACGGCTGGTTCGCATAAATCTGCCGGGCAAAGGAAACATTGAAGCGAAGAAAATCGATCATTTCGCATGCAGAGTCGATTTCTGCCTGATGAACGGTCTTGCTTTGATTCAGCATCGTCGCGCCATTCAGGATGTCGCGCCACGACGTGCTCAGCAGATCTGCCGCTCGAAGGAAAATCGCGGCGCGGTCTTCGAACTTCGAGTTGGACCATTCCGGGTGCGCATCCGTTGCCGCGCGTATAGCCTGTGCCACTTCCGCTGCGCCGGCTTTATGCCAGGTCGCCAACACGTGCCGGTAGTTATGCGGCATCACGACAGACGCCATATTGCCGGTACGCAAATCCCTTCCGCCAATTCTCAATGGAATTTCGATCGAGCCCGATGACATTTCTTCCAGGGAGTGTTTCAGAGACTGCCGCTCCGGAGTTCCCGGCGCATACGTACGGACAACTTCATTGGAAGGTCTGGCTGGTTCCATTAGAACGGACATGTCGCGTTGAGGTTGCGATCGAGTTCGCCCTTGGAATTGGTGAAGATGATTCGAACGTTCCCCTTGCGATAGTCCGCAACGATGTCACACACCGTTTTCCAGTCGTGATCAAGGGGTGGATTCTCGAGCCAGGAAGGTCGCCCGGACTTCCGAAGGTGCAGGACGGAGATTGGTCCGCCAACGGTGCTATCCAGATCCGAGCTCTCGAGAATTGCCTGGTGCATTGCAACCGCCGCATCCGAAGCCTTCGGCATCGTGCCGTTCTTCGAATCCAGCCAGCGCGACAAGCTGATCGATGGCCTGTTGGTGATGAACCCCTCATTACGGCAAAGCTGCGGGTCCGTTGGATTTTTTCCGCAGATCATCGGCTGCCCATTGGAGAAGCCGGCGGAAATCAGCAGCACATTTGTGCTGTTCTTGAAAGGCAATCCAAGCATCACACCAAGAAGGATTTCATTCACCGGCCTCGTGAGCAAGTAATCATTACGAGCGAGGAATGAATTGAACAGCTCTCCCGAAACGCTGCTCAGGCCGGAAAGGGCAAACGCCACGCCGGACTGCACAAACACCTTGGGCGTACCGTCGATATATCCAAACTGTTTTCCGGAATCGTCGATGAATGTCGATCGAGTGTCGGAGGCGACAACGACGCCGTCATCCACGATCACGGCGCCTATGAAAGTGCCTCCAAACCTGATTTTGGGAGATTTCGCCGGTAAGAGCGGCAGGAGTGCCAGGAGCATGAAGAGCGGGTAACGCACCACTCACTTCTACAGTGAGGTCAGACCCCTGGCAACCGGTCAAAATCGGATTGCGGACCGATCTTGATAAAATCTTTATTTGACCCGGCCAACTCGACAAAGCTACAAAGTTGTCTCAACACGATGAAGTGTTGTTGACGATGAAGTCCTCACGGCCAGCAGGGCCCTGAGGGCTTTTTGGCTTTATAGGAACATTTTCGGACATCGCAGTCCATGGCATGCGCGGCGGCATCCCATGGGCTTTTTTTATGCCCGAATGAATCTAAAACGTTGGGTTACTGGAGGGGTTTCCAAATGAAGAAACTAACTTTCTCGGCCAAATTAAATCGCCTTTACAACCGGCTTCACGATGCGGAATGGCGTCGATACGCGATGCTTCTGATTGCCGGAAAAGGTGCAGCGATTGCGCTGCTTCTTGTGGCGGTCGCAATCATCAATCCCGGACTTCTCGGTATGCCGTCCCATGCTGCAGAAGATCCGGTTCTGAAGGGCAATGACATTGTCAACCCGCTCAACACGGTATGGACACTTGTCGCGGCCTTCCTCGTATTCGGCATGCAGGTCGGGTTCACCATGCTGGAAGCCGGGTTTTGCCGGTCACGCGAAACTGTCAATGTCCTTATGGAATGCATTGTGGACACCTGCCTCTGCGGAATCCTTTTTTTCGCGTGGGGCTTTGCATTCATGTTCAGTCACGGCAACGGGTTCATCGGCTACCACTGGTTCTTTCTGAACGGCGCGCCGTTGACCTATGAAGCTTCCGGCGTGGCATTCCTGGCTTTCTGGCTCTTCCAGTTTGCTTTTGCGGATACCTGCTCCACGATTACTTCAGGCGCCATGATCGGACGAACGGGATGGACGGGCGACTTGCTCTACAGCTTTGCGGTATCCGGATTCATCTATCCCATCATTGGCCATTGGGCATGGGGACCGGACGGTTTCCTGGCCACGATGGGCAGCGACGGGAATTTCCTCGCTTCGCTTGGAATGAATTTTCATGACTTTGCAGGTTCGACAGTTGTTCACACCATCGGCGGAATGGTCGCACTTGCCGGAGCTCTGGTTCTCGGTCCTCGTATCGGCCGAAGATTCAAACGCGATGGTGGCGGGCCCATGATGCCGCACGATCTGACAATCGCCGCTTCCGGAGGTCTTCTGTTGTGGTTTGGCTGGTATGGATTCAATCCTGGCAGCACTCTTTCCGCCATGGACTTCCAGGGCATTGGCCGAGTTGCCGCGAATACGACACTCGCTGCCTGCGCTGCGGGACTTACCGCGATGATGGCCGCCTATTGGATGAGCAAGAAGTGGGATGTCAGCTATACCGTTAACGGATTCCTGGCGGGCCTCGTTGCCATCACCTGTCCGTGTTACTGGGTCAGCCCGGCCGGGTCGATTGCACTCGGAGCGGTCGCCGGATTCATTGTTGTCGGTGGCGTGGAACTTCTGGAGTACCTGCGCATTGATGATCCCATCGGCGCCGTACCAGTCCATGGGATATGCGGGATCTGGGGAACGCTGTCGCTGGGCTTGTTCGCTTCTGGTCAGTACGGCGCAACCGGACCGATCACGGCAGACAATTCCGCGCCTTTGACCGGTCTGCTTTATGGCGGCGGTACGAAAGTGCTCGCGGCACAGTTCATCGGGAGTGCGATTGTCACGGTCTCGACTCTCGCCGTGGGACTGGTTGTCATGTACATCGTGAATGCAATTGGCATCCTTCGCGTCTCTGCGGAAGGTGAACGCTACGGCCTCGATCTGCACGAGCATGGAATTTCTGCATACCCGGAATATGTCATTGCCGCAGCGGCACAGCCGGCCGGTATGGCAGGCCACTCGACGGATATGGCCGCAGTAGCTCATACCGCCCCAAGACCCGCTCGTTAGTTGTGGCGGCGCGGTCCATCACTTTGATGGGCCGTGCCGTCATACCTGCTCTCATTCCCGGCTGAATCCAATGGGGGAATGCCAATTTCCCAACCAAGTTGCGGTACCATCTTGCCTCGCGTTTTTGCACGAGACCGTCTGAGGAGACTTGATGAACATTCGCCGGATCCTGCAACCGATGGGACTTCGATTTTTTGTGCTGGTGATTGTGATGTTTCAGCTTTTTAAACTCACAACTCTATTGCCCGTATCCATGTACTGGCCATCCCATATTGCGGCTCTTCTGATTGGCCTTTTGTTCTGGCGTCTGATGCTCAAGATCGCCAAAACCGAGCAGTAAATCAGGATTGTTCTTAACCTCTGTAGCAATTCCGACAAAACTGTATTGACATGCGTTGATCTATATTTTATAAATCCTTTACGCGTCACGACGAAGTGCGCTGCTTGACGACGGAGTCCTCAATTTCCATCTGAAAATTGAGGGCTTTTTTCATTTAGCAGGACAAAGCAGTCTTCAGGGTTCGACAACGACGTCCAGGGATGAGGCTATTGGCCTCCCGCCTTTGGGCGTTTTTTTATTGTGCAGAGATTTTCATGACACGAATTCATTTAAGGAGAAGATTCATGAAGAAGATTGCTTCAGTTGTCTTGCTGCTTCTGTTCTGTTGCAGCTTCGGATCCAGCCTCGTTTATGCCCAGGACCGGGCTCCCGATCCGAGCGGTGGAAAAACAGGTAATGTCTCGGATATTCCGGCAGCAAAGGCAGGCGAGCCCACGGCCGGTGAAATCTCGGACGCCATCGGCCACAACAAAGTGGCCATCAATATGATGTGGACGCTGATCACTGGATTCCTGGTCATGTTCATGCAAGCAGGGTTCGCTATGGTCGAAGCCGGGCTGACTCGCGCCAAAAATGTGGCCCATACCATGGCGATGAACTTCATGATTTATCCGCTCGGTATGATCGGCTTCTACGTCTGCGGATTCGCACTCATGTTTGGCGGCCTCGGAGCGATCGGCACGATGGGTGGCTATTCCGGTCTGAACCACGAAGTTTCCATTTCACTAATGGGTAAAACTTTCGGAATCTTCGGCGGCACGGGCTTTTTTCTGACTGGCACATCCTACGACGTCGCTGTCTTTACGCTTTTCCTTTTCCAGATGGTGTTCATGGATACGACAGCTACGATTCCAACCGGTGCTCTGGCGGAACGCTGGAAGTATTCGTCTTTCATGCTATACGGAATTGCTGTCGGAACGATCATGTATCCGGTTTACGGCAACTGGGTGTGGGGCGGCGGCTGGTTGGCGATGCTGGGACAGAACTTCGGCCTGGGACATGGCCACGTCGACTTCGCAGGATCATCCGTCGTCCATTTGACTGGAGGTGTGATCGCGTTGATTTCCGCCTGGATGCTGGGACCTCGCCTCGGCAAATACAACAAAGACGGTTCGGCCAATCCGATACCAGCGCACAACATTCCGATGGCCATTATCGGAACATTCATTCTCGCTTTCGGTTGGTTCGGGTTTAATCCCGGATCGACTCTCGCCGGTACGGACTTGAGAATCAGCGTGGCGGCCGTGAATACGATGTTGGCTTCCGCAACGGGTGCAATCATGGCGACTCTCTGGATGTGGAAGGTCCGGTCCAATAAGCCTGATCCCAGCATGATGTGCAACGGGATGTTGGCGGGACTCGTGGCAATCACCGCGCCATGCGCATTCGTAAGTGCTCCGGTCGCATGTTTGATCGGATTGATTTCGGGCGTGCTTGTCATAGAAGCCGCATTCTTCGTCGAACGCGTTTTGAAAGTCGACGATCCGGTCGGCGCAGTTGCGGTACATGGTGTCAACGGAGCCTGGGGCGTGATTTGCGTCGGCTTGTTTGCAGACGGCACATACGGCGATGGATGGAATGGCGTTCCTGGAACGGTTACGGGTCTGTTTTACGGAAACAGCTCGCAGCTTGTCGCGCAATGCGTCGGAGTTCTCGCTAATTTCGTGTATATCGGGATTGTCACCGTCATTGTCTTCAAGGTAATCGATGTTGTTGTTGGGAATCGTGTACCTGCCGCTGATGAAATCGAAGGCCTGGATATTCCCGAAATGGGCAGCATCGGATACATCGACGCAGACAACGAATCTGCAGATGGTCCTGCGCATGTGAGGGCATAGCAAAATCGCGTCGCACGAACAACCGCCACGCCAGTTCAATTACCGGCGTGGCGGTCCGCCGCTTAAGGTAATCCGATTGTGAGACACTACTGACCCATGGAATTTCCGCTTTGGAGCATCGGCCCTTTTGTCGTGATGCTCCTTTCGATAGCCATCCTCCCCCTGATTGTTCCTCACTGGTGGGATAAGAATACGAACAAGCTTCTTCTCAGCATCGCGGTTTCAATACCCATACTCACGGTGATTGTTCCTTCTGCGCCACACCTCCTGATGGATTCCATGAAGGATTACTTTTCTTTCATCGTTCTGCTTGGCGCCCTTTTTGTCATCTCCGGTGGAATTTTCATCAAAGGCGAAATGGCGGGAACGCCCCTGGTGAACACCGTTTTTCTTGCAACAGGCGCCGTCCTGGCCAATCTGATCGGAACAACGGGCGCATCGATGCTTCTGATTCGTCCATATTTGCGCGCGAATCACGCGCGCCAGCATCAGGCACACCTGGTGATTTTTTTCATCTTCATCGTGAGTAACGTCGGCGGTGCACTCACTCCACTCGGCGATCCGCCGCTGTTTCTCGGTTTTCTTCGGGGCATTCCATTCCAGTGGACATTGACACTGTTCCCGGTCTGGGCGTCCGCCGTCGGAGCCCTTCTGGTGATATTTAATTTTTACGATCAATACATTTTTCTTCAGGATGACCTCGCCGTCCATGGCGCACTTGCGGAAAAAGTTCAGCCTCGCCGGAAAGTTCACATCGATGGCAGATTGAATTTTCTTTTTCTGGCCGGCGTCATGGCTGCAGCTGTACTCAGCGGCTATTTTGCATGGCCTCGTGGAATCCAGGAAGGCATCATGATCCTGATGGCGGTGCTATCGTGGTACGCCACACCAAATAGAATTCATCACGCGAATCATTTTCATTTCGCGGCAATCACCGAGGTGGCAGCACTTTTTCTTGGAATATTCGTCACCATGATTCCGGCGCTGGAGATTCTGAACACGCATGCGAGCGCCATGAACCTGCGGACGCCGTGGCATTACTTCTGGTTATCGGGAGGCCTTTCAAGTTTCCTGGACAATGCTCCGACCTATCTCACCTTTACGGCGATGGCCTCGGGTATTGTGGGGACCAGCGCGGAAAATCTGAAAGGCCTTCTGCAAACGGAACTCGGAACGCTTCTGCTTCGTGCGGTGTCCTGTGGGGCAGTGTTCATGGGGGCGAACAGCTATATCGGAAACGGCCCGAACTTCATGGTCAAGAGCATTGCGGAACACCACAAGGTGAAGATGCCTTCGTTTGGAGGCTACCTTGTATATTCCGGAACCATTCTCATTCCACTCTTTATCATTCTGACGTTCATCTTTTTTGCATAAGAGTTCGATCCTGCTACCATCGTGACTATGCCTCAGCGCGGCTCCCAGCCTTCGTTGCATCGCAGTTACGCATTCCATCCCGACTTTCCAATTGCCATAGTCGTTGTTGGAATTTGCACCACGGCGGCGGTTTTCCTGCGTTCGCGAGTTGCCATCACGAACATCGCGATGATGTATTTGCTCGGCGCAATTGTGATTTCGATAAATTGCCGGCGCAGCGTCGCCATTGTCAGCACCGTTGTCGGAATCGCCTCTTTCTATTATTTTTCCGTACCCCACTGGAACAGCTTTGTCATCGAAGACTACAACTACATTGTCATTCTGATCACGACGCTCACGGTTTCACTGGTGATTACCACACTGACAATTAAGATACGCGCTCAGGCGGCACATGCCACCGAACGTGAAACTCGAACCCGCGCGATGTACCAGTTGATTCAGGAACTTTCCGGTGAAGATTCCGAAGAGGGTGCTGCGCGCATTGCTGCCAGAACCATCGGGGAGACATTCGATGCTGAGGTTGCTGTTTATCTCACCGACGAGCGTAGAAATATTACTCGTCGAGTCGGGCTACCGGATTCATTTTCGATGTCTGAAGATGAGCGCGCAATTGCCCAGGGTATCCTCGATAGGGGGCAGCAATCCTCGAATCTCTTTCGTGATGATCATCGTGTCAACGTGCGATACGGCATGCCATTGATTTGCGCCGGGTCCTCCGTGGCAGCCATGACACTTGTTCCAGCCGACCGAAATCGCTTGAACGAACCGGAACAAATGCGATTTCTGGAAGCCATGTGCAGCCAGCTGGCAGCAGCAATCGAACGCTTGCGCAGCTCCAATGCGGTTCGCGAAGCCGAAGCGGAGATCCAGGCCGAACGCACGCGGAACGCCTTGCTGAATGCGGTCTCTCACGACATCAAGACTCCGCTGGCATCCATTTACGGTGCGGCGACAAGTCTGATCGAGGAAGAATCGCGGATCAGCCCGACCGCCCGTCGGGAGCTGGTGGAAAGCATTTCGGACGAAGCCCAGCGCCTCAATCGTGTGGTGAATAATCTGCTGGAAATGACACGCCTCGACGCCGGTCTTCAGGCAAAGAAGGACTGGAGGCCGCTGGAAGAAATCGTCGGCGCTGCACTGGCGCGGCTGGAAATCCCGCTGCGCGATCGCGCCATATCGACGCATATCGACGACGATCTTCCATGGATCTTTGTCGACGATGTTCTCCTCGAACAGGTATTTCTCAATCTGCTGGAAAACGCCGTTAAATACACGCCGGCGGGTAGTCCCATCGAAATCGTGGCCCATCGGAACGGGGAAAATGCCATCATCTCGGTCCGGGATCACGGAACGGGACTGTTGCCCGGGGAGGATACACGGGTGTTTGAAAAATTCTTCCGCGGCAGAACCGACGGCGCACGAGGCGTCGGACTGGGTCTTGCGATCTGCCGCGCCATCGTGCATTGTCATGGCGGCTGGATTGCCGCCGAGAATGCGCCCTCCGGCGGAGCTGTATTTCGATTTCAACTTCCGATCGGAGGCGTTCCTCCACAAACCAGCATCATCCCGGAGCCGACGTTAACATGACGCAAGCACCCATCCTGGATCTGCGATCCGAAATCCTGATCATCGAAGATGATCCTGAAATCCGACGGTTTCTGAGGGCGACTCTCTCCGCGGAAGAATATCGACTTCAGGAAGCAACGACCGCATCAGAGGGGATCACCAAAGCGGCACGCCGTCCTCCCGATGCCATCGTGCTCGACCTCGGACTACCCGACGCCGATGGTATGGAAGTGATCCGTCAGATTCGTGAGTGGAACAAATCGCTTCCAATCATCGTGTTGTCGGTCCGCGCGCGCGAACGCGACAAAATCATCGCGCTGGATGCGGGTGCGGATGATTTCGTAAACAAACCATTTGCGGTGGGGGAACTGCTGGCTCGTCTTCGAGTCGCTCTCCGGCGGCGTGCGGTTGTCCCGGATTCTGGAGATTCGCCCACCTTCCGGACGGGCGATCTGGAAATCGACTTTGCCAGGCGGCGCGTTACACGTGATGGGAAGGAAGTCCGGCTCACACGCACGGAATACAAACTGCTCGAGGTGTTGGCGGGTCATGCAGATCAGGTGCTCACGCATAGTCAGCTTCTTAACGAAGTGTGGGGACCCAACCGCGAAGATCAGGCGCATTATGTCCGTGTCTACATGGGGCAGCTTCGATTGAAGCTGGAGGTCGATCCAGCCCGGCCGAGGTATTTCCGCACGGAGCCTGGCGTCGGCTACAGGCTCATGACCCGATGAGGGAGGGCTTCTTGAAAATACGAATCACGGTGTTTGCCGGGTTTCTGCTGGCTTTGGTCGTCACCGCATCGGCAGCTGAACTGTCCACATTAAAAGCTCAAATCGAGTCGACGATCCCCCGTGCCAGAGGAGAAGTCGGTGTCGCGATCAAGCACATGGAATCGGGAACTGAAGTTCTCGTCAACGCAGACAAGACCTATCCGATGGCCAGCACGTTCAAACTCCCGCTGCTTGTTGAACTTTATTACGAGAAGACTGCTGGAAAGCTGTCTCTGGAAGACCGCGTCGAAGTGATGCCGGGCGATCTGCACATCGGCAGTGGCGTCATGATCGCGCAATTCGATCCGCCGGGCGTGCAATTGAACATTCGCAACCTCATCAACCTGATGATGCGAATCTCCGACAATTCCGCCGCCGATATCCTCTTGAATCGCGCCGGCACCGCCAATGTCACCGCACGCATGAAAAGCCTTGGCCTCAATTCCATCCGCGTGGATCGAACAACCCAGGAAATGATCCTCAACCAGTCGGGCCTGGACTATGCAAAGTACGGCGCTTTGCCCGTTCGCCAGGTGCGCCAAATGCTCGATGCCGTCGATGCAGTTACTGCGGCCCGTGCCAATGATCAATTCAACCGGACAGAGAAAGATGTCGCCAAGCCTTCGGACATGAACCACATTCTGGAAAAGCTTTATTTCGGCGAAATTGTCGATCGTGCAACATCGGATGAAATCATCGATATTCTCAAGGAATGCCAAACCGGTACGGCGCGCATTCCCGGACTGCTGCCCGCCGATACCGTCGTCGCGCACAAATCGGGTTCCATCGGCGGATCCGTTAATGACACCGGTATTGTCTTCCTGCCGTATAATGCCGGGCATCTCGCCGTGACGGTCTTGATGAAAGATGCGAAGGCGTCCACGGCAGACCGTGAACGAGTCATCGCGGACATCACACGGTATGCCTACGACTACTTCGTGACGACTTACGGCAAGAGCAATTGAAATCGGAGGGCATGCATCGTGCAAAAGATCACATCAATAATCGTAATGGGGATACTGCTTGCCGGCGTTTGTGCTATCAGCATTTTTGCCGGACAAACACCCGCACGTGGTGGTACAGCCGCCGGACCATGCGATCGTGCATGCCTCGAAGGATTCGTTGATCGATATCTCGACGCACTTGCCGCGCGTGATCCGAAGCAGTTGCCGTTGACGGCAAACGCCAAATACACGGAGAACGGCCAGAAACTGAATCTGGGCGATGGCATATGGAACACGGCCACCGCCAAAGGCATCTACCGGCTATTTGTAACCGATCCGCAATACGGCAATGTGGCATTTATCGGAACGTTGAAGGAAGAAGCGGGCAACGTGATGATGGCTCTCCGACTGAAGGTCGTCAATCGGCAGATTTCCGAAATCGAAACCATCATCGTGCGCCCGACTGCAGCACCGGCCGGGGCCCGAGGAGCGGCTACACCTCCGCGCGGTGGTGCTCCGGCAACCCCTGCTCCGCTGACCGGCGCAAATTTGCTGGACCAGATGGGAAAACCTCATGAACTGTACACCACGGCAGTTCCCGTAGCCGAGCGTATGTCCCGCGAAGATCTCATCAAGGTTGCCAACATGTACTTCTCCGGCATGCAGCAAAACGACGGAAAAGGAGAATATCCCTTTGCCGATGACTGTGATCGTTTTGAAAATGCCGGAAAAACAACCAACAACGGTCGACCCAGACCAGATCCGAAGACTGCCACCATGTACGATGCATCGTGGACCTGCAAAGAGCAGTTCGAATCCGGATTGATCCACTTCGTGACGCGGATCCGCGATCGACGATACGTGGCAGTCGATCAGGAACGGGGACTGGTATACAGTTTCGCCTTCTTTGACCACATGGCGGGGAAAACCCGAACGTACCAGACACCCGACGGCCGTACTGTAACAGCCGGCCCAAACCGACCGTGGACGTGGGAAATTGCTGAAATGTTCAAAATTGAAAAAGGCAAAATCCGCAGGATCGAGGCCATCCTCACAGAACCCCCGTATGGAATGAATTCCGGCTGGAGTTCCTGGGAAGATGGAATGTCGGATCGGGCACGGGACGTTACGAAGTAGCGGCTCCGCGGAATTTGTCAATGTTCGATTCCCGATTCCAATCCGAGTCCATACAGGCGTAAATGCGCAAAATCGTTGTCATCGCCGTGCTGGTCCTTGCCGCAGCCGGGGGCACTTCCCTGTTGATGGCCGTGCAGGGAAAACCCGACGATTCACCCGAATACTTTTTCACTCGGTTGGCATACACCCAAAATGGCGACCGCGGTTATGGGCGTCGTGTGGCACCGGGCTTCGTCTGTCCGGAATTCGGTGGAGGAAATTTCTTTCCTATTCAAAGCAACGGCTGGGGAATGGACTATCCCGGCGCCGATTGCAAATTCCTCGGCGGAATTCATCGCCTGACGAATCTTCGCGTCACTGCAAATCCCAATGTGATCGACATCATGGATAATAGTCTGTTCCGTTATCCCTATGCCTATATGGTCGAGCCGGGAGGCCTGGATCTCACCGAACCGGAAATAGAACGGCTGAGGGAATACTTTGCACGCGGAGGCTTCCTTCATGCCGACGACTTCTGGGGACTGGATGAACTCAAAAACTTCGCAGACCAGATGCAACGCGTTCTGCCGGAATACCGGCTGGAACCCATCCCCTTGAATCACCCGGTGTTTCATACGTTCTTCGATATCAAGGAAATCATGCAGATTCCCGGCGAGAGGGCCGGATGCACCGGAGGACCGACTTACGAACGATACGACGACACCGAACCGCGCGTTCTGGGGATCACCGATGACAAGGGCAGACTGATTGTCGTTGCCACCTACAACTCCGACCTTGGCGACGCGTGGGAATACGAGGATGAGGCCTGCTATCCGGAAAAATACTCCGGTCAGTCTTACAGGTTGGGCTTGAACTTCATCATTTACGCGATGACACACTGATCACGATGAAAGCCGATTCCCGCGAAACGGACAGGAACCCATGGACGACGTTGTCGTCCGAGTCCCGCTACGACAATAACTGGATCACCGTTACCGAACACCAGGTCCTCACTCCTGCGCAATCCCCGGGAATTTATGGCACCATTCATTTCAAGCATCTCGCCGTTGGAGTTGTTCCCGTCGACAACCAGGGATTCACCTGGCTTGTTGGTCAATACCGGTACCCGCTGAAGTCCTACTCCTGGGAAATCCCGGAAGGCGGCGGAAAGCTCTTCGTACCGGCTATCGACACAGCAAAGCGTGAACTGAAAGAAGAAACGGGACTCGAAGCAGCACATTGGGAACAGATTCTGGAGATGCATCTTTCCAATTCCGTCTCGGATGAACGTGCAATTATTTTTCTTGCGACTGGTTTGACGGAAGGAACTTCCTCTCCTGACGAGACCGAAGTTCTAACATTACGCAAAATCTCTCTGATTGACGCGATTCAGATGGTGGAGCGATCGGAAATTACCGATGCCATGTCCGTTGCGGGACTTCTGAAAGCTGCACTCCTCTTCAAAATTTAACTATCCCCTTCCGTTGGAGACGCAGTCGATGACCGGGCGCAAATCCGAATTTTGCGCACCGCGCGTTGAAAATTCAGTTCCGGTGCTATAGAGTTTGCGCATTGTTCCCAGTTATCCGGAGGTTATGCATGCTTCAACGTGGCGCATTGTTGGCAATGATATTCAGCCTGATGTTGTGCGCGCGACCGGTATCGGCTCATCACTCCTTTGCAGCCGAATATGATTCCAACAAGACGATCTCCATTAAGGGAACCGTCGCAAAGATCGCATGGGTGAACCCTCACGCATATGTCTACATCAATGCCAAAGACCAGAACGGCAAACCGGTCACGTGGGCGTTCGAAACCCTCAGTCCAAATGCACTCGCCATTCGCGGCTGGTCGAGAACTTCACTGAAGATCGGCGAAGAAGTCACGGTGGACGGCTATCTGGCAAAGGATGGAAAGCCGCTGGACGATGGCTCTCTGCACGCGAATTCCAGGCAGATCACGACCGCCGATGGTCGAAAAGTGTTTGTGGGCACTTCGGCGCCGGATGCGCCTCAATAATTCCGATGGCAAGAACAGCAACACTACTGTCCATTCTGTTCGCTTCGATTCTGTTTCCAAAAGCCATCTTCGTTGCCAGAGCCCAAACCGTCAGCACCGAGAAGACTGCGGTTGGCCCCACGCCACGCACGCCTGAGGGCAAGGTGGATTTTTCAGGCGTATGGGATCCCGGCTTGAGTTTTACAAACCTCGGACAAGTGCCGCTTCAGCCCTGGGCGGATGAACTTTACAAGCAGCGTCGCGCGAACCTCAGCAAGGATGATCCGGAAGGTCATTGTCTTCCCGCAGGCGTCCCACGTATTTCTCCGTTTCCTCAAAAATTTGTGCAGACTCCAACGCTAATTGTCGTTCTCGACGAGGGGAATGTGCATAGCTATCGGCAATTTTTTCTGGACGGCCGAGGCCATCCCAAAAATCTTGATCCACTTTGGATGGGAGACTCGATTGCAAACTGGGACGGCGATACTCTCGTCGTGGATACAATCGGACTCAATGACAAAACGTGGCTGAATGGTCAGGGAGTTCCTCACAGCGATCAACTCCATGTGATCGAACGCTACCGACGTCCCGATCTTGGCCATCTTCAAGTCGAAATCACGCTCGAAGATCCGAAGGCATTCACGAAATCCCATACATTTACGCGATCCTACACGTTGCTTCAGAACTGGGAAATCCACGAGTACGTTTGCAATGAGTTCAATGTCGACGTCGATCATCTCGTCGGAAAATAGCCGGCCCTCCGTCCCGCCTCTACAGTTTTCGCAAACTTAGCCGATCTATCTGTTGGGCAGAGTCCATCAACTTTATTGACGGGCAGGAGCATGTGGGGAGATTTTCACCCAGAAAAGGAATCGGAACTCCTACCGACAATCTCGTAGTCCCCTAAAGTTACTGACTCTCTTGTCCGATAGGCACGGCATCCCTCGTGCTTAATAATTTTGTTATCACGAGTTAAGGAAGACGCCTATGGACACGGATATGTTACGAGACGAGTCGACAGCACCCGCCGATATTCCGGGCCTCGTTAGCCAGGCTCGAGCGGCGTACCAGCAAAATCGCATCAAGGAGTGCCTGGCGTTGACCAAGGCCGCTCTGCTGGTCGATCCCGGCAATTCTGCCGCGCTCGAAATGCAATCTGCTGTTCGCTTTGACATGCAACGCGACCTGAGTGATGCAAGAGCATTGATCGAAGAGTCTCGAAACAAGCCTGAAGCTCAGAAATACCGGAAAGCCGCAGAAATCATTCTCTTGAAGGCTCTCTATTTGGATCCAGACAGTGACGGGGCAAAAACGCTTCTGTCCACCATACGGCTGGTATCAGACGCTCCGACGATCACCACAAACACAACAACAGCTCCCGCAGCACCAGTATCATTCGCAACCCCGGTCATTTCAGTACCGCCGCCACCCTCAAAGCCAACACCACCACCCATGCCGGCGCCCGCGCCGGTTGTATTTACACCTCCCGTTGTGCGCGGGCCCGAGCCAGTCATGCTTGAGGAACCCGTTGTTAAGGAAACACCCATCGTATTTGCCCCACCGACTGCTCGCGAGCCGATGGCGTACGAGGCGCCGGTTTCCTACGAGCCGCCAATTTCCTATGAGCCGACAGCGGTGTTTGCCGAATCCACTTCGCGCCAGGACACGGCGGTGTTCGCTGCGCCTGCCTCACAACAGGACACATTCGCGTCCTCCAATGTGATGCAACCGGAGTTGTCGTCACCGGAGCCGATTCCATTCACCGTGGGCACTTCTTACATCGAGAAACCCGGATACATGAAATCCGGTAAGAAGGGTAGTCGGTTGAACCTGACAGTTCCGCTGATTGTTGTGGCGATCCTGGTCATCACCGCCGGCCTGCTGCTGTTCCGAAAGAAACTGGGAACGGATGCCTCTGCTTCTACAGCAGCAGAAAATACGGCGAGAATCGCAGAGCAGCCGGCGGCGAGTTCGAACACTCCGCCGTCCGGTGCCGCAGTACCGGCGTTGAACATATCGCTGACAGCAGGATCGACCCCGCCGAAAACTCCACTCGTTGCGGCGAATGTGCCGGCTGTTTCGGATGTTCCGTCTGCAAATTCGTCTGCTGCGGCCGGTTCGAACTCCAAAACAAGTACGGCCAGTTCGACAGCGATGGGGTCGCTCGCTGTCAGTTGTGCAATTGCCGCGGAAATTTACATGGGTGACAAGCACCTGGGATCTACGCCAACGACGCTGCAGCTTCCCACGGGAAATCAGACTCTCGAGTATCGCCACGGCGATCTGCGAGCAGTCGTGACGCACGCCATCAAGGCCAAAGAGACAACCACAGCGCTGGTGGTATTTGACACAGTCGTTCAGGTACAAGCAAGACCATGGGCAACCGTATCTATTGAAGGATCGCCGCGAATGCCGCTCGGAACAACGCCTTTGAGTGATGTTCGACTTCCGGTTGGAAGCATCCTGGTTTTTGAAAATCCAAATTTCCCAACGAAGAGCCAGAAGATCGGCCCGGACGATAAGGCGATCCAGATGGTTTTTCCGTAGAGGTGTCAGATGTTCGGATATGTCGTCACGCTATTGATGTTGGTTCAATCCGCAAATCCAATCGCCGCAAAGGACGATATCAAGGCAAACCTGGATCATGCCGAGGATCTCTATTTCGAAGCCAAGTTCAACGACTCCATTCAGGTTCTGTTGCGAGTCAATGAAGAATTGCAGTCAAAGCCCGACCGGCTCTCCGACAAGGTCAATACCAAATTGCAACTGGCGCTGGCCCACATCGGATTGAATGACACGGAAAAGGCGAAGTCTTATCTGATCGAGATGTACACGCTCGATCCCAATACGATTCTGGATTCTCAAAAGGTCTCTCCGAAAGTCATCGCTCTCGCAGGTGATGCAAAAACGGCAATGACGAGGATGCGGTGTCAGGCGATTGGTGATGATGCGCGTAACAGCCTGAAGACCGGAAATGCCGTCGCTCTCCGAAAGCTGCTCGTTTCGCCGGATAGCAAATGCATCGATATGGCCGCGACCGGACCCGAAGCCGCGGATCTTCTCTATAGGACGGGGATGGATGCCTATAAGAATTCCGACTACCCCAACGCGCTTCAAAATTTCCAGGCCGCCTTGAAGTTCTCGCCAAAGCACGAACTGGCAGCGCAGTACGTGGAACTGGCTCAGGGCAGAATACAGGTCGCCGAAGATCGTGCCCTGCTTCAGTGGCAAAAGAATTGGGACGCCCATAATATGAAGGACGCGGCCATTCAGTTCCGTTTAATCTCGTCCTTCAACGATAACAAGCCATCCCAGGCGGTCCGTCAGGTTTCCGATCAATACCGAAAGGAGCTGACCTCGCTTGTCGATACGTGGAACAGAACATGTTCGACCGGTGATATGGACGCAATGAATGACATTCGAAGTCAGATAACGGAACTGCTGCCGGACCCCAATTTCGGTGAAGACATTCGGGCCACGATGAAGCCCTGCAATCCGCCCGCATTGAAGGCCGATTTACCGTCAAACCGGCAGGTGAATGCCGTTCCGGGAGCGCGGCAGGAAACGAAGTCCGAAGTAAAAACCGCAATGGTCAACCCGGCAAACCAGTGTCTTCAGATCGACTATCGCGTTGCGTTGACTCGCTTGAAGACAAGAGTGGAACCGGAGATTCCTCGCGAGGCCAGACCGTACATTCAGAGCACCTCTGTAACTGTGCGCGTGAAAATCCGCGTCGATGCGATCGGCAACGTCATCAGTTCCGAAACGCCAGGCGGAAATCCGATGTTCAACATCGCCGTCAAAAACGCGGTCGATCGCTGGAAGTTTTCACCGGCGATGGATGCCAGTGGCGCCCGTTGCGTGGATACAGAAATCCCAATGGTCATCGGCCCGCTGACGACGCGATAACGGCCCCTTCCTGCCAGATTTCTCCGAAGCACCGGTATTGGTTTGCGGATCCCTCTTCCGAAGGGGAGAGGGAGCTGCGAAGCGGCGGGCGAGGGGGCTCAAAAACAAAACTTCAATTCACTAAATAGATCCCTGTGGGGCTCCTCCACCGGCCCGCTGGCGCGGGCGTGGATCTACTTGCCGGTAACCGCGAACTTGATTCCTTTGAGATATGCCTCCAGCTCCGCACGTTCAACATTCTTGCGGATAACCAGAGATAATTCCGTTTCCGGAGCATCGATGATGGCGGAAATCGATCGGATCGAATCTTCCACCCGATGGACTTCCGTTTGGAGCGATTCATTGGCGACGGCGCTGTTGCCGGAAACTTTTGCGTCGGCCATTGCCTTTTCTTTCGCGGCTACCGCAGCCCGTGCCTCTTCCTTCAACCGATCCCTCTCGGAATCCCACTGAGCAGCGGAATGCAGAAGCTCATCCAATTGCCGGTTCAGGCGGTCGCGTTCATCGGTGAGTTCGGTACGAGCGCGCTCCACGGCATCGGCGAGTTCGCTCTTGTGCGCTGCGGCAACAGACTCTGCCGCCTGCTGGGCGTCCAGCAGAAGCCGGGAGTTCGTCAATTCGGCCTCGGCAAGAAGACGTTTGGTCCTTTCGCCGCTCGTGATCGATAGTTCCAGTTCGCCGCGGAGTTTATCGGCAGCATCTTTTAATGCACTTTCCTTTTCCGTGGCAGCCCGCCTGAATTCGGCCTTGCTTTCTGTAAGGAGCTGATTTGCGCGTTCGAGTTCAGCCTTCAACGATTCGATTTCGCTGGTCATCTCGGTCTTTACACGCTCCACTGCCCGGGCGACCTGGCGCTCCAACGCCACTGCCGCAGCCTCCTCGGTATCGGACATTTCCTGCAAATGTTCTTCTTTGGACTTCTCAACCAGCGCAGTCGCCCTCGCACATTCGTCGGTGATCTTCTGCATTTCTTCAAAAAACTCTTCCGACACGAGCGCACGCGTCTTCTGGACGGCTTCTTCAATGGCGAGCTGCTGTCGCTCGTAGGACTGCTTCTGCAACGACTCCTCTGTCTCCTGAACGGCGTGCCGAATACCATCCTGAATTTCGGCGTCGAGTACATTGACCTCGTTGATGGTTCGATCCATCAAGGCTGCCAGAGTTGCCAGTGCCTGACGAAGGGTGTCCGTCGTCTTTTGATAAGTGGGTTTGGTTATCGTTTCCATAAACTTGGTGGAAGTATAGCTCGGGGCCTTAAAACGCAAGTATGGATTGAAGCTTGGACAAAAATCATGTAGACCGGCCGCACTGCGGCCCATTACCACGCAGATGTTCGACGGGGACTGCATGGCCCCAGGCAATCTCCTCGATCAAAACGTCGAGAGCTCCGGCAAGTCGCCGACGATCGGATGGACTGGCGGTATAGTTTCCCTCCGCGATCGCCTTCACCCGTTGCACGTCCAGACCTGACGCCGCAGCGAGCTGGGATACGCTCATCTTCTTCTCCTCCAGGAAATGCACTATTGGTTTCATCACGCGGGCCATATTATCACCGACCATTGCACCGCGGAATTCTCCTTGGCCTTGCGCGGATGAACCCCGATACTGATGACGTGTCTTCACTCATCGATACTATTGCTGCAGAACTCGAACGTCCCCGGCCCATTACCGCCCAGGTCGCCAAACATCTTGATGGAGCTTACGGCGTTGAGCGCGATGCTGTCGGTCCATTCCTGGAAGACCGACTTCCGAAACTGGAAGACGACGAGCACGATCTCATTCTTTCCCCGCTATTCACGCCGAAGTTGTCCGATCAGGCAATCTTCGCGGAATTGTTGGGCAACCGAACGATTGAGAAAACGGACTGGCCCGGGTTAATCCAGGAGCTGGTGAACCGACCGGCCGTCGCGCATCTGGTCACCGGCGAGGGACAGACGCACGCCGTTGCGTTACGAGAAGTCACTATTGAACGTTATGTGAAACGTCTACGTCTGGACGGAACAATTTCAGCGGACATGATGAAGTTGATTGATCAAACACCCGCTGCAGATCATCCCATGCTCAAGGCGGTCGCACGCCGCGCGATCTGGGAAAGTACTGCTCGTGGTGAAATGCTCGTGCGACTGCTCTCGCAATCGATAGCAGGAGGAACATACAGGCTGGACGACGTCATCAATCTTCTCAAGTTGGCGGAAGACTACCAGCCTGCGAATTCTTCAGCGTTGCTGGCACGAATTCCGCGCTGGATCAAATTGTTAGAGGAGGAAATCAATACCGCGGGCGGCCCAAAACCATTCTTCAGTCAAACTGTTCAATACATGCACGGTGGAAACGACCAGCGACAGTCCGATGAAGCGCGAATAGGAGCAAAGCGCAACGAACTGGCGTTTCTCGAACGCGTACAAGAAATCCTTTCATGAGTGGAGGCGACGTGATGAAGAAAGCAATTATCCTAAGTTTGGTCCTAATCTTCGTTGTCGTCGCAATTGGCATATCGCAGCGAACTTCGGGGGCAAATCAAAAGCACGCTCAAATTGCCACTCCGGGTGGATCCAATGTGGGGTTTGCTGCGGATAATATCCAGCGCCAGGATCAGTTAATGCAGTTAAAGGGAAACGTCGAAATCCGAACTCATGACATGTCGCTGCATGCGGACGATGTCACCTATGATCAAAAGACCGGTGAGATCGAAGCGATCGGCAGGATTCGGATTAAGCTGGAAATTCAAAACTGACGGTGCCGGTTATGGCCGCTCCTGTCCATGTCCTGACCGGGAGCGGTGGCGCGAATTGCCGGGGTGGTGGATAAACAATCGAGGTTGGAACTGTCCTAACATTGCGACTCGTATGGACTGCTTAGTCCCGAAAGAACTGCCTGAACCTCGGCTGCGTTGAACCAATTGGTTCTGTCTCTCGCTGCAGTTGCTCGCGTGTTATCGTGAACGGCAATGAATGAGCCTCCTGAACTGGAATCTTCCTTACCTCTTGCCTCTACGCCTCTCGATCCCGATGTTGTGCCCCATTGCAAGCAGCCCCTGCCATCGCCTATTCGCGTATGGCTGCTGTGCGCCGTGGGCTTACTCGCATTCGCAGGTGTCTTCGTTTTCATGCTTGTCGCCGGAGGAGAACTTCGGCAGTTTGCCGCTGCGGGTCTCGAAGCCTGCCCCTTTGCGATCCTTGCCGTGTTGGCTTATGCGTCAAATCCAAAAGGGGTCGGGGGCAAGGCACTGACTTTGACGTATTGGATCCTGCTGATAGGAGCGGCAGGAATTACTTCGTTGGCCATAACGGCTGTGGTAGTTCTCCAGATCAAAGTTGGAGGGGATCCTCGCGCCGTGCCGCCGCCGACGATCGATCAGATCCTTCGAATACTAGCGGCAGGTTTGGCATTAGCAGTCTCCGGTGGCATTGGCTTGTTCTGCTTTTCCTCGTGGGTGCGAAGACGGGCGGCAACAATGTTCCAGTTGGATCCACAATCCTTCGTTCATGCGACAGCGCTCGCCACGACCGTTACGATGACACTGATGTGCACAATACCGTTGCTGGCAGTGCACGTGCCCCTGACAGAGTGGCTCTTCGATCCCAAAAGCGGACTGAACCTGACAGGCTCCGAACTCACCGTTAGCTCCGTGCTGTATGGACTAATCTGGGCAGTTCCTGCATCCTTTGTCGCCGTCGGCTTTCCGATAAAACGAACATTGCGCGAAGCGCAACAGCGACTGGAACTTGTATTGCCGACTCGGCGTCAAGTCGTGATGGCCATTTTGATTGCGCTGGCGCTGGCTTTGGCTGCCGGTCCAATCCACTTTCTCATTGGTTTACTCTGGACAGCTCTCGGGCTGCCGATGACGGATACACACGCCGTCGAAGCGCTGTTCAAGAATGCGATATCGCCCGCAGGAGCCGTTATCGTCGGAATCTCTGCCGGTCTTGGAGAGGAACTGGTATTCCGAGGTGTGCTCGTGCCCCGTTTGGGCATCGTGCTGCCAGCGCTTCTATTCACTGCTCTTCACGCATTTCAATACAACTTCGACGCGCTCATCTGGATACTCATCCTCGGTATCGTCCTCGGCTACGCCCGCAAAAAGACGAACACGACCACCTGTGTCCTCATCCACGGCACCTACGATCTGACACTGCTGCTCGCCGCATACTTTTTTGGCTCGTGATGGACCTTCCGGTATATAAATAGATAAATTTTCGAAAGGAAGCCCATGAAACGCATAGCACAGCTGTTCGGCGCGGCGCTGCTTGTAACGGCTTTTGGCTTCAGTGGAAAGGCTGCAGGACGCTTTGATCAGAAACTGCTCCTTGATAAGCAAATCGTTCATGTATTGAATCGCCTGACATTCGGGCCCCGGCCCGGAGACCTCCAGCAGGTTCGTCAGATGGGCGTCGACAAGTGGATCGATCAACAGCTTCATCCGGAACGCATCACGGAAAATTCCGCACTCGATGCCAAACTCAATCGGCTGCAAAGCATGAATCTGCCGATGTGGCAAATCATGGAAAAATATTCGCCTCAGCAGTTCATGGTCATCCGTCCCCCATCGTCGATTGCGATGAATGCCCTCTCTCCACAAATACAGGCCCGTCTGCGTAATGGCTCGGTCGATGAACGGCTGAATACGCTCGCAGCACTGGACTCCAATACGCGCCGCCTCGTCCTGGCCGGAGCGGCTCCGCAGATGCTGGAAGGATTGCCGGACACCATCCAAAAGGAAGCGATGAACGAACGCCAGGCGGAGCAGGCAGACCTTCAAAAAGAACGTCAGAAGAAGATGCCGCCACTGAACGAACTCCTGACGCCGGATCAGATGCGAATGGCACGACAGGGAACACGCGATGAAAAGCTGGCTCTGATCGATTCCTTCGAATCACCGAAGCGACAGCAGATACTGCGTGCGCTCGGGCCGACACCCTTTGCCGATATTCCGGAATTGCGTCGCGAAGTGATGCTCATCACCCAACCGCAGCAGTTGGCCAACGCAGAGCTCATTGAGAACAAACTCTATCGCGCAATCTATTCCAATCGTCAGCTGGAGGAAGTGCTCGTCGATTTCTGGATCAATCACTTCAACATCTATAACGGAAAGGGACAGGACCGACTCTATCTGACCAGCTTCGAACGCGATGCAATTCGACCATACGTGCTGGGGCATTTCAAAGACATGCTGCTCGCGACGGCGCGACATCCGGCCATGCTCTTCTATTTGGATAACTGGCAGTCTCAGGTTTTGCGTGAGGACCTGCCCGGACAACTTCCTCCTCCAGCCGGCGTGCAACGCCCGGGATTGAACGAGAACTACGGCCGGGAACTTCTGGAGTTGCACACCCTCGGAGTTGATGGAGGTTACACCCAGGATGATGTCATCGCCGTCGCCCGCGCTTTCAGCGGCTGGAGCATTTATGACATCGCACGGTACGCGGAGTTTCAATTCAATCCCGCCAGCCACGACCGGAAGGAAAAGTTGATTCTCGGCCACGCCCTTCCCGCCGGCCGCGGCGAACAGGATGGTATGGACGTGATCGATATCCTTGCGCACCATCCATCGACTGCGAAGTTCATTTCCAAAAAACTGGCTCAACGCTTCGTCGCGGATGATCCTCCGCAGGCATTGGTGGATCGAATGGCGGTGACCTTTACCAAAACCGACGGCGATCTCCGCGCGGTGCTTCAAACGATGTTCAGTTCCGTGGAATTCATGTCGGAAGGTGCATGGCAGGCGAAAATGAAATCACCGCTGGAGATGGTCGTCAGCTCGGTTCGCGCTGTTCACGCGGATGTCATCGATCCGACGGCACTGGCGCAACGCATTGCCGATCTCGGTCAGCCGCTTTATGGAAAGATCGAACCCACCGGTTATCCCAACACGGGCGAAGCCTGGACAAGCACGGCCAGCGTCCTGGGCCGAATCAATTTTGCGACTGCGTTGCTGGGTGGATCGATGCCGGGCGTGAAAGTCGACGTGAGCCGCTTCAATTTCAAGGACCCATCCGCCGTTGCCGGCGATCTTCTTAGCACCGCACCTTCGCCGCAAACTCTGGCATCCATCGAAAACGGCATTCAGACCAAGGAAGCAACTCCCTCGTTGATCACGACACTGGTCCTGAGCTCACCCGATTTTCAAAGGAGATAGTCATGTTGACTCGACGAATCTTTCTTCGCTCATCTGCGATAACAGTCGCCGGGTTCGGCCTTGCACCATCGTGGCTGGTGCGCGCCGCAGCACAGTCCCCAAATCGCAAGAAGATCCTTGTGGCTGTTTTCCAGCGCGGCGCGGCCGATGGTCTAAACATCGTCGCCCCCTGCTTCGAGAAGACATACTACGACCTGCGTCCGAGCATCGCGGTGGCTTCGCCGGGCAGACCCAACGGCGGGATCGATCTCGACGGGCGATTTGCTTTCCATCCGGCCCTGCAGTCTCTGAAACCTTTCTGGGATAGCCGGCAGTTGGCCATCATCCACGCCGCAGGCTCGCCGAATCCATCACGGTCCCATTTCGATGCGCAGGATTACATGGAGTCCGGCACCCCGGGAAAAGCGAGCGAAGGAGGCTGGCTGAATCGAGCACTGCCACCAGCGAAGCCCGGGACTTCGCCACTTCGCGCCATTGCGATGGGCGCGCAACTGCCTCGGACGCTTCGCGGAAGTCAGGCTGCGGTGGCGGTCAGCAATCTGGATCAGTTTCAAGTGCGCAACCAGGACGCTGCCGCTATCCTTGAAAGTATGTACGCCACAACGCCGGACAAATCGCTGATGGCGTCCGGCAAGGAAACTTTCGAAGCCATCCGGTTCGTCGACTCCATCAACAAGCGTCCATACACTCCTGCCAATGGCGCCCAATATCCCGGTAGTGAATTTGGACGCGGCCTGCAACAGATCGCAAAACTAATCAAAGCGGACGCGGGCGTGGAAGCGGCATTCGTCGATATCGGCGGATGGGATCATCACACCAACGAAGCGGGTCAGCTGACTCCACTGCTGCAGCAGTTTGGCAATTCCCTGACGGCATTCGCCAGGGATATGGGAGATCGCATGGCGGATGTCGTGCTCGTGACTATGTCTGAATTTGGACGCACGGCAAAGGAAGACGGAAATGGCGGCACCGACCACGGTCACGGCAATGTCATGATGGTCCTCGGCGGGCCGGTACGCGGCGGAAACATTTATGGTCGATGGCCCGGACTCGAACCGGAACAACTTTACGAAAAGCGCGACCTCGCCATCACCACCGATTTTCGCGATGTGCTCGGGGAACTTGTTTCCAGCCATCTCGGCCAAAAGATCGAACCTGTTTTTCCGGGATTCATACCAGGAGAACCACTCCACCTGATCCATGCATAAGAAACACCGCTTCGACCTCCGTTAGTCCAAAGGGACTGTCTCGAGAAAGGCCGACAGCGTTACTCCACCGACTTTGCCTGCTGTTCGTTATGTCGTGACGTTCCCTGAGAAGTGGATTCTCATCCGGAATATCAAGATCCGGGGGCATCACTCCGCATCACGCGCCGATTATTTCTTCTGACCGCCGAGTAAGCCATACACTCCACCGAGTGCCACACCCCAAACGAGGTGAGATACCAGCGTCGCAGACTGTCGCTGTGGCCGATCACTCTGCGGCGCCGGCATCAAGTTCAGTTTTGGCAGGACTCCGATATAGGAAGCACCGTAAATGGATGCCCCATACAAGAGTCCCGCCAGCACCGGATGCGTGAAGGGACCGGCAAGCCCGAATTGCGCTCCCGCGGAGGCTCCGAAAGCAAAGTGGGCGACGCCCGTGAGCGTCTCATGCGCCGTCTCTCCCACCTCCTGATCGAGACGTGTCATCTCTTCAGCGCGATGTACCACTTCACTCGGCGCGATCCGATCCGCGGGATGGGTGGCCCTTTGAAAGAAACCCATGGTCACTGTCATCGGCACCGTCGCGGCCAGGCCAGCGACAATCCCTCTTTCAATTTTTGTCATCGGCGCCTCGCCGGAGTCGTGGCCGGCTCCCAATCCGCGTTAGTATGGCTTCTTTGGACCAAGTACGAAGTTCAGCCCCAGACTGGCTTCGAGCAAGGTGGGCGCCCCGTGATAAAAATTCGGTATGGTGCGACCACGAACTTCCGCGCGAAATCCCATTGGCCCCCACAACTTCACCGATTTGAGCCCAACGCCATAGCTGACGTTAAAGAATGTATCGCCGTTGTTCACCGAAACCGTTCGAACGGTGTTGAGAGAGCCGCCACCCGCTAGCGGGATCGTACCCGTAATAGGGTATGAATATCCGTCAGTCCGCAGCGTGATGCCCCCAACGTCGGCGATAACGAACGGAGCGAACTTATGCGTAAAAGGAAAATCTTCCGTCGCAAAGTTAAAGCTCGCTCCGATCTGCCAGAGGAGTCCCCGTGTGCTGACATCCGTACCCTTAATTTGAAAGTGATTCATGTATCCGAACTGCCCCTCGATCTCCGTGTTCGAATCGAGGAAGTATCCAGCCCGAATACCGAATGTACCGGCGTCCTTGAGATGTCCCGCACTCGAAGTCGTCGGCCAGTACCAGCCCACATAGGGATTGACCTCTGCGACCTGCGCCATTAACGATGCCGGCGCGATTACAGCCGCGGTCGCAAGTGATGCGAACAATAATTTCAACCGTGACAGACTCATGTTCTTCTCCTTCGTTTACTGCATCTGCAGCTACTTGTTTCACGGAAATGGGGGAACATACGGGGACGTTGTCGTAGAAGCAATTCCGAATCCATCTGTGGAAGCTAAAACAAAGGGGGAGGGAGGACGGGATCGCTGTAGAACCTAAGCCATACAACAACAGGAGTCTAAGGCCCGAAATTCGTCCTCGGCTGGATTTCATTCGACGATCCGCGGTCACCACTTTCAGGTGCCGAGGGCGGTAAAGCCATGCCACATTACGTTCGCGACCTGTTGCCAACGGTTCAGTGTCCCTCGACACCGAACCTGGTAAGCGGGGGACCCCATCTCCATCAATCTTTAACCCCACCACCTGCACCGTGGTCGAAGTCACAGTCCTATTTCCAATGGCCCTGCACTTGCACTCGGGGATCCTTGCCTTTCGCTTCGTCGAAGGAGCAACTGTGAATTCCCAGGAGACATACATGAATAAAGATCAATTACACGCTCTGTTGTATGAGGCACTGGAAACCGAGAAGGGGGGCGTCCTCATTTACGAAACTGCCCTAACATGCGCTATCAACCAAGACCTGGAAAAGGAATGGACCAAATACCTCGATCAGACGCGGAACCATGTCGCCGTCCTCGTCGAGACCATGTCCAAACTCGGCCTCAATCCTGACCAGGAAACACCCGGCCGAACTGTCGTCCGTTACATGGGACAGTCGCTCCTCATGACGATGGCAATTGCACTCCAGGCAGGATTGCCGGAAGCCGCAGAAATGGTCGCTGCCGAATGTGTGGTCCAGGCCGAAACCAAGGATCACATGAATTGGGAACTGCTTGGTGCCGCCGTAAGTTCCCTGAGTGGCGTCGAACGGGATGTGCTCAAAGCGGCATACGAACAGGTTGAAGACGAAGAGGACGAACATCTGTATCACACCACGGGATGGGCGCGGGAGTTGCATCTTCAGGCTCTGGGCCTTCCCGCCCAACTGCCGCCTGTCGAAGAAGAAAGGGATGTGACCACCGAAATGGAAGCCGCCACCGTTCGGAGTGAACGAAAACAAAAGCTTACCGGCCGAAAGAAAGGAAGCACGAAGTGAAGAAACACGACGAAGATGAGAATCGCGATTTGAACTTCAAAGCGTCCGTTAATTCCGATTCTGAGGGCAAAATCGACGACTTGTCGCAGAATACGGAATCCGGCCTCGGTGAATTTCTTACCACGAATCAAGGCACCGCAATCAACGACAACCAAAACACGTTGAAGGCGGGTGCTCGTGGACCGTCACTGTTGGAAGACTTCATCTTCCGCGAAAAGATCACCCATTTTGATCACGAACGAATCCCGGAGCGAGTGGTGCACGCCCGGGGAGCTGCTGCGCATGGCCACTTTCGTGTGTATGAATCGATGTCGAACTATACGAGCGCCAGGTTTCTCAGCGATCCTGAAAAAACCACTCCGGTATTTGTCCGATTCTCCACGGTGGCCGGCTCCCGCGGGTCGACAGACCTGGCGCGGGACGTACGAGGCTTCGCGGTGAAGTTCTATACCGAGGAAGGTATCTTCGACCTGGTTGGAAACAACATTCCGGTCTTCTTTATCCAGGATGCGATGAAGTTTCCCGATCTCGTTCACGCTGTCAAACCGGAACCTCACAATGAGATCCCTCAGGCAGCTTCGGCTCACGACACGTTTTGGGATTTTATTTCACTCATGCCGGAATCCGCTCACATGATCATGTGGGTCATGTCGGATCGCGCAATTCCCAGAAGCTTCCGGATGATGGAGGGTTTTGGCGTCCATACTTTCCGTTTTGTCAATGCGGACGGAGTGTCGTGTTTCGTGAAGTTTCATTGGAAGCCTGTGCTCGGCATGCATTCTCTGATTTGGGACGAAGCGCAGAAACTTTCGGGAAAGGATCCTGATTTTCATCGCCGCGACCTGTACGAGGCAATCGAGACTGGAAACTATCCCGAGTATGAACTCGGTGTGCAGATCGTACCCGAGAGTGACGAACATCAGTTCAACTTCGACCTCCTGGATCCCACGAAGTTAATCCCCGAAACTCTTGTTCCTGTTCGCAAAATCGGACGCATGGTATTGGATCGAAACCCGGACAATTTCTTCGCGGAGACCGAACAGGTCGCCTTTCATCCCGGGCACATCGTACCGGGCATTGATTTCTCAAACGATCCCCTGCTTCAGGGCCGGCTCTTTTCTTATACCGACACGCAGTTGATCCGGCTGGGTGGACCGAACTTCCACGAAATTCCGATCAACCGGCCGCTGGCGCCGGTTCACAACAATCAACGCGACGGGTACATGCGTCAGACGATCAACAAGAGTCGCGCGCCTTATGAACCCAATACGCTGGGCGGCGGCTGTCCCTTCCAGGTCGGCCAGGAACTGGGCGGATTTGTATCGCATGCCGAAAATCTTTCCGGTCCCAAAGTCCGCGAACGCGGCGAAAAGTTCTTTGACCACTTCAGCCAGGCGCGGTTGTTCTACAACAGCCAGACGGATATCGAAAAAGATCATATCGTCAGCGCACTCCGGTTTGAACTTGGAAAGGTCGAAGTTCCTGAGATCCGGCAACGAATGATAACGATCCTGAACGAAATCGAGATCGGTCTGGCAGAGCGCGTTGCAGCAGGCCTGGGTCTATCGGTTTTGAAAACGCCCAGGAGACTCAACCAAAGTATTCCGGCAAATGGGAACCCTGATGATTTCCAGCCTCGAGAAATCGGCGCGCCGGAGGCCCCATCGCCGCAGCTGAGCATTGTGCTCTCGACGCGGAACGACACCATCCAATCCCGTAAGGTTGCAATTCTTGCTGCGGACGGGTGCAATGATGACGATCTGAATTCCGTCCTGGCGGCCCTCTCCGCTTCCGGAGCCCAGGCAAAGATCGTCGGACCGCGACTGGGATATCTACGCTCGCAGGAAGGAAACGATGTGAAGGTGCACTTCAGCCTGTTAACGGCCAGTTCGGTTCTTTTCGATGCCGTGTTCGTTGTCGGTGGAGAAGACAACAGCGCAGCACTGCTGGAGGACCCGTCCGCTCGGGAGTTCATCGCGGAGGCGTATAAACATGCGAAAGCGATTGGCGCCGCCGGGAGCGGGGTCGCACTACTGCGGTCTCCCAAAGTCCTGGACGATCCAACGGTTATTGACGATGATGAAGCGATTGTTCACACAGAGAACAGAGCGGGAGAAGTGATCGAGAATTTTATTGCGGCCATGGGCAAGCACCGGAACTGGGCTCGCGAGAAGATGCTTCGACCGGATCTCAAAACGGTCAACGTCTAGATCCTTCCGGAAATGCCGAGCGTGACGGGGGTGGCTGCCAATGGGGAGCCACCCCCGCGGAGGAATCCGTTAGCGATTGCCCCCCTGGTTCCCTTGTTGACCGCCAGGGTTGCCCTGCTTGCCGCCTTGATTCCCGCTCGGATTCCCGCCGTGAGTGCCTTGCGATTTTCCCGATCCCGCCTTGCCGGATTTGTTTTTCTGCTTTCCTTCTTTGTCAGGCATATTTCCTCCATCGATTCAGTTCTAACAAAATAGGGACGCAATCTTTGGAAGCATGTTCGGTACCAGACTTCATCTGGGCGAGGTTTCGGCCAGCGCAGTTTCAGACGACCGCCGTTCGTGACGTGCGGCATATCGACAGTAGTAGAGAAATATCGGGAAGGCATTCCTCAGAGTAAATGTCATTCGAACCTTCTTGAAAGCCCGTCGAAGCCGGAGGTATGACAACGGCGCAAGTTGTGCCTGGATGAACAAGCCCCGGGCTTGAAGCGTATTCCGTACGGCATCATGAAAACGCGAAAAGTCTGAGTTCGAGAGCATCGCGATAGGGATTCCAGAAACGATGCAATCGGCGCAGTTCTTTTTTGCAATGTAGCTGTGCATTTCAAAAGCGGACTGATTGTGCACGATGAGCCGAGGGTCAGCGATCGATTTTAGAGCGGCGCAGAAATCGGGGTTCACTTCAAACACAGTCAGAGTCGCATCGGGGCGAAGGGCCGTCAGAATTTCGCGGGTGATGGCTCCTGTGCCAGGTCCGACTTCAACCATCGACAGAACTTTCGTGAAGTCGATAAGATGGCAGATCTTTTTGGCGACGTGCCTGGAACACGGCAGAGGCGACCCGACTTCCCGCCAATTGGTTAAAAATCCTCTTAAGAAGAGTAGATCGAGCACTCAACTTCTCATGCACGACGAGAACCGTTTAGACATAAACGGACACGGTATTCGGAA
>Ga0070667_100000756_pt1 | contig 30712 bp, 30 predicted proteins | sample KBSS33metaG_FD_64659 | JGI IMG/M metagenome (GOLD analysis project Ga0070667, IMG submission 64659) | Switchgrass rhizosphere microbial communities from Kellogg Biological Station, Michigan, USA - KBS S3-3 metaG | ecosystem: Host-associated > Plants > Roots > Rhizosphere > Soil ...
TTCTTTTTGGTAATTTATACTATTTTTTAATTAATTTAAGTAGCGAGCAACGGCCATTTGGTTAGCTGTGTTTAAGGCTTTATTAGAATACATACTAACGAGTACTAGTTTTTCTTTGTCATTTTGTATAGTACCAACAACAACCGGTATATTAACTTTATTGGGGAGGTTTTCGAAGTTTAATATGTTAAATTGAATTCCTACATGATTACCAAATGTTAAATCTAATCTACCATTTGGGTTAAGACGCACAAGAGAAAGAGCGCTGTAGTGGGAAGTCATTGCAGATCCCATTACTACAATGTTGCCATTTTTATCTAGAGCTACTGATCTGGCGTACACATCAGCATTTGGATCACGAGTAGGGGTAGGGTTGATGGTAACAATACCGTCATTATAGATTCCAAAAGTGGTATCTACGGTGCCGTTTTGTTGTAAACGAATTATAGTAAAGAAATTTTTATTTTGAAAAAGACTGGAACCGGCAATTATTATTCCACCATCTTTTTGGATTGCAATATCATAAGCAATACCATTGTTGATTCCTATTTGATTAAGAATGATAACGCCGTTTTGTCCAAAATTTGTATCTGGTGTGCCATTTTCATTGTATCGCGCTATCACCATGTTGTTTTGGTTCCCTGTTCTGACTGTGCCAACAGCTACTATTTTATTATTTTCTTGAATGGCGATTGCGTTAGCTCGCGCAAGGTTTCCCGCGGGAGTAATTACAACGCCAGTTTTGCCAAAATTTGTATCTGGTGTTCCATCATTATTATAGCGTAATAGTAAAATTTGAGTGTTTGAAACGTCGTAGGTAGCATAGCCAGCAACCACTATTAGACCGTCTTTCTGTATAGCAATAGCATTAAGTTCACCAGGTATACCGGTTTTGATAATACCTTTGTCGCCAAATGCTGTGTCTAAGGTACCATCATGATAGTAACGAGCTAAAGTACATCTGCTTGCTGAACCACCAAAGCTGCCAGCAGCAATTATTTTTTGATTGCAATCGCATTGTGGATCAATTGCAACTGCATTAAACCAAGAATTTTTACCTAATGATGTTTGAATGGTGACACCTGGGCCATAGGTACCAAAACCTCCAAAATCTTTATCTAATTCGCCATTGTTGGTGTAGCGAACTAAAAGAGGGTAGTCGTCTCTTATTCCGGCAACAACTATTTTATTATCTTTTTGTACAGTAACTGCTCGTGGCTCAGATTTATGGCCCATTGTATTAATAACATATCCTATTGTTGCATTTGCTCCATTAGTACGAAAACTAGCATCAAATGATCCAGCGCTATTGTTCGATATACTATTATTTTGCCATCCAGAAGTATTTTGTTGGATTGTACCATTGTTGTAGTATTGGTTGCCGTTATTATAGTGTTGGTTGTTGTTCATGTATGCTGAGTTACTATTCATAGAGTATGTATTGTCATTAGTGTACGGTGACATATTGTTGTCAGTGTATTGCGGCATATTATTATCGTATTTTGGTTTATGATGCGGCTTGTTGTGTTGATATTGTTGCTTGCGCATGAGATCAAGATCGGTAGACTCTGTCTGGTTATTGTCGAGATCAGTAAAAACTTCGTTTTTAGGTTGCACTGCTTCATTTACTGATTGCGTAGTTTCAGTACCCTGTAGGTTTAAACAAAATAGTAATGCTGGCAGCAAGTATAATTTGTTTTTTGTATGTCTTTGATTCATAAACCACGCCCTTTTTTTTGAAAATTATAAAATTTTTTTTACTTTATTTACTTAGTACCAAAAAAGGAATCGAAATAGAAAGAATTGTTTTATATGCATAGATACAATAGGCTTTATTTGTGCTTGCGATTATGTTTGTATAACAAAGCAGGGTAAAGAGCGAAAAACTCTTTACCCTGCTTTGTTATACTTTGCTAACAAAAACTAGTTGTTGATATTTGAGTAGCGAGCAACGGCAAATCGGTGGCCGCTTGCAGCTTCTCTAGGAGAACTGTCTACTCTATGAAAATAATAATTACCAGCCAAGATTAGTTTTCTGCCATCGTTTTGTATTGCGCCAAAGACTGGAAGGGTAGTTTGATTTCTATTGCTACCAATGGTTAATTGATTGTTCATACGTCCTAGGTTGCCAAATGCTTCATCTAATCTACCATTGTGATTGAGGCGCACAAGAGAAAAATAATTATTATTGGTAGAGCCAACTCTAACTATTGTATATCCCATTACTATAATGCTTCCATTTCCATCTATGACCACTGATCTGACATAAGAATTATCATTTATGTCTCTAGGGGAGACGTTAACAACACCATTAGTTCCACCAATAGTTCCAAAAGATGGATCGAACTGTTGTCCATTTTCATCTAGACGAATAACAGTAAATTGACTTTTATTTGGTGAAGTGATGGTAGCAACCAATACTATTTTACCATCATTTTGAACTTTAACGTCATAAAAGTTACCCGGTGTAAATAGTATTCTTGTGCCTGTACCATCGATTCCAAAGCTGCTATCTAATGAGCCATCTTCATTGTAGCGTGCCATGGCCAGAAAGGTATTAGCTGTGCCAACAACTATTATTTTATTATTTCCCTTTTCAATGGTGATTCCATTAATCCGAGAAGATGTAGTTCCCCCTAAGCGGCTAAGGACAATACCTGCTGTGCCAAAATCAGTATCCGGTGTTCCATTTATATTAAAACGCATTAACACAAATTGAGTATTTGAAGCGGTGTAGTTATTATAGCCGGCAACCACTATTTTACCGTCAGTTTGTATTGCAACAGCAGTAAGTTCGCCAGGCAAGTTAGTTCTTATAATACCCTTGTCGCCAAATGTTGTATCTATAATACCGTCGTTCCAGTAGCGAGCTAAAATGCCGTTTCCTGCTGCACCGCCAGCAGCAACTATTTTTTGGTCTTTTTGAATGGCAATGGCATTAAAGAAAGACCCTTTTCCTAATGATGTTTGAATTGTTATACCCTGAGTGCGACCAGGACCATAATTACCGCTACCAAAATTTTGATCTAATGAACCATTATCGTTGTATTGAGCTAAAACAGGATAACCATCTCTTACCCCTGTAACAACTATTTTATTATTTGCTTGTGTGATAACTGCTCGAACTGCAGAGCTACCGCCCATTTCAGTAATTGCATATCCTTGCGCATTAGGACCAAAACTGGCATCCAAAAATCCAGCGTTATTCTGTTGTGCTACGTAATCAGTATTATATGATTCAGCATTGTTTTGCCATTCAGGCATATTATTGTATGATCCAGCCATGTCGTATGGTGTAGCATTATAACTAGTATTGTATGCCCCGACGTTATTTTGTTGTGATGCGTAATTAGTATTGTATTGTCCAGCACTATTTTGCCATTCAGACATATTGTGTGATGCAGTATTATTTGGTTTGTGTTGTGAACTTGGTTTTGCATGGTGAGGCCAAGGTCTACGCATTTGATCTAGGTCAGAAGTAGCAAGATCTTGCTGATTAGCGAGATTATCATTAGAATAAATTTCTGTGTTTATTTGTGTCGTGTTTATTTGTGTCGTGTTAGGTTGTGCAGTATTTTGTTCTGTAGTTTCAGTTCCCTGTAAACTAACGCAAAACAGTAATGCTGGAATCGCGTATAATCTTTTTTTTATATATTTTTGATTCATAAACTTTACCCTTTTTTGATAGATATATACTATTTTTACTCTATTTATTTGTACTAAAAAAAGACTCGCAATAGAAAGAGTTTGTTTTTAGTTGGCGGGTAAAATTATATAAGTAGGTAAAGTGTATTTTGATATAAATATGTTTGAAACAAAAAAAAGGGGCAAAGAGTGAAAAACCATCTCTTTGCCCCAAATGAGCATGATGTTGACAAAAACTAGTTCAAAAAGCGAGCAACAGCGAATTGGTTACTGGTTCTTGGGTTGTTGGGAGAATAATTACTTGCCAGTGCTAGTTTTTTCTTGTCATTTTGTATAGCGCCCACAACAGGTGTTATGTTTTTATTGGCAACATTGCTTGCAGAGCTTAATGAATAGTTTGCAACTCCTTGATGGCCAAAGGCTGTATCCAATATTCCGTCCTCATTAAAGCGAATAAGAGAAAAATAGGTGTTTCCATGAGCGCCTACGGTGTATCCAATTACTATAATGTTGTCATCGTTATCTATAGCTACTGATGTAGCATATGCATTATCCCCTGTGTGGCCAGTAGGGGTAATAGTAATAACACCGTTATCACCAAAAGAGGTATCTAGTGAACCATTTTTATGTAAACGAATTATGGTACATATATTTTTGTTGAATTTTGAAATACTAGAACCAACAACTATTATTTTACCATCATGTTGAACTACAACGTCATTAGGCATGCTTTCTCCATTTCCTATTTGAACCTTTTCAACGCCATCTCCCTGCGATCCAAAATCCACATCCAACTTGCCATGTCTATTGTATCGCGCTATGGCCATCTCGTTTTTATTTTCTGGGTTGCCCTTGCCAACAACGACTATGCTATTATCTTCTTGAATGATTACGGCATTAGCCCGAGACAGTTTTCCCCGAAAAACGTTGACAATGCCGTGTGTGCCAAAAGTGGTGTCAAGTGATCCATTTTCATTATAACGTATTAATATAGTGTCAGTTGTTCTAAAAAAGCCATACTTATTATTATAACCAGCAACTATTATTTTATGGTCTTTTTGTAGAGCAATAGCATTAATAGAACCTTCTATATCTGGTCTAATAACGCCATTGGTGCCAAATGATTGATCTGGTGCGCCATTTTCATTACGACGAGCTATAACAAGTTTACTGTATATTCCCCCGGCAGCAACTATTTTTTGATCGAATTCTTGGATTGCAACGGCATTATAATAACCATGCGCTAGTTGGTGGTCAACTACTGCACCAGGACCATCAGCGCTGGGTCCAAAAGTTGTATCCAATGTACCATTATCATTGAATCGAACTAGAAGAGGGTAATGGGCTGTTAGTCCTATATCAATCACTCCTGCAACAACTATTTTATTGTCGTGTTGTATCGTAACTGCCCGAGTATAACAATTGCCATTAAATAATTGGTTTGGGCCGACTCTACCAATAAAATATCCTTGTCCATTGCGACCAAAGTCGGAATCAAATGTACCTGCAGGCATTTGTATTTTTGCTTTTTGTTTACGTATTAAGTTGAGATTAAAAACGTCAAGAGATTGCTGGTCAACGAGATTGTCGAGATTATGAGAAGTTTTTGTATTAGTATGTTCGGTATTTGGTTGTGTGTTTGCAGCAGTTTGTAGATTAATGCAAAACAGTAACGCTGGTAGTATATATAATTTGTTTTTGATATATATGTGCGTCATAAAATGGCCTTTTTTTTTGGGGAAGTTATAGAATATTTTTTTTACTTTACTTATGAGTACTAAAAAAAGAATCGCAATAGAAAGGGTTTGTTTTTATCAGAGAGTAAGTAGTGTTTTGGTTGGATCGATGGTATTCTACGTTTTGAGTTGGTTAGATATTAGTATTATTTTAAAAATATATGTCTGTATTATATGAAAGAAAATATAACATGATTATGAGTGATACTATTTTTCGGGAATATGATATTCGGGGAAAAGTTGGTACAGAATTACTAATTGATGAAGTGTATAATCTTACCTGTGCGATTACATACTATTTTAAAGAGCAGAATCCTAAGCTCAAAGTAGTAGCAGTGGGTATGGATGGGAGAACACATTCACCAATAATAAAAGAAAAAATGGTACAAGCGTTAGCAGATAGCGGTTTGGATGTTGTTTTTTTGGGCTTATGTACTTCTCCTGCTCTCTATTTTGCTCTTCATACTATTTCGGTTGATGCGGGATTAATGATTACTGCGTCACATAATGGCAAAGAATATAATGGTATTAAAATATGTTTAGGTACCCAATCTGTCTGGGGAAAAGAGATTCAGGTTATTCAGCAATTATATAAAGCGGGGCGTCGATTATTAGTATCAAATAAAGGGGCTGTTACAGACTATTCTATTGTGCCTTTGTATGTTGATTGGCTCATAAATCATTTTTCTCATCTTAAAAATAAAGCTATTTCAGCGGTAATAGATTGTGGTAATGGTGCTGGTGGTGCGGTAATGCCACAATTAATACAAAAAATGGGATGGTCAGGTATTGAGTTGTTGTGTGGTACAGTTGATGGCACCTATCCAAATCACGAAGCTGATCCGACGGTAGAAGAAAATATGCTTGATGTTAAAGAGAGGCTTTTGCATACATTTGTATCGGTAGGAATAGGCCTTGATGGGGATGCTGATCGTATGGGAGCAATGACTAAGAGTGGATTTTTAGTTCCTGGCGACCAACTATTAGCTCTTTTTGCTCAGCAGATACTCGATAAAAATCCTGGTGCACATATAGTATACGATATTAAAAGTTCTTCTGGATTATCTGAACTCATTGCACAATGGGGTGGTGTTGGGGTTATGTCTCCTTCTGGACATTCTATTATTAAAGAACACATGGAATTGCATCATGCGCCGTTGGGTGGCGAATTAAGTTGTCATTTTTCTTTTAAAGATCGTTATTTTGGCTATGATGACGGTATTTATGCTCTTCTACGGTTACTTGAATTACTTGATAGTTCTGGCCAATTATTAGACAATCTTTTACGTGTATTTCCTAAAAAATATAGTTCTCGCGAATTTCGTATTTTTTGCCCTGAAGACGAAAAGTTTACTGTTGTTGATATGATAAAACAGGAGTTTGAAAAGCTTTCTGATGTGTCATTAATAACTATTGATGGGGTTAGAGCTTCTATGGCTTATGGCTGGGGAATTGTGAGAGCTTCAAATACGCAGCCTGCGCTTAGTATTCGATTTGAAGGGTATAGTGTAGAAGGTTTGGAGCGAGTTAAGAATGATTTTATTGCCGTACTTCAACCATATATGCCAACAGTTAATTTGTTTCAGGTGTTTAATTTATGATTTTTTAAATAATATTAATTTTATCACCCCCAAACCCTTACCCCATCTTGACGAATGGGGACCCCGTTCACTCAAGGGGGTGTGAGATGGGTGGGCAAGGCCCCACAGGGCCTTTTTCGAGAAATAGCATGTTAATTTTTGTGAATAATTATGTTGTAGTGTCTGTTGTTGGCCGTTTGATATTACTAGTTTTTGGACGAGTTTTGATTTTTGCTACTGGCTGGTGAACTTTAGTGGGCCCCGGAGGGGTCCCCTCCCAGATTCCCCCCGGTGGGGGGATTATGGTGGGCAAAATAAAATTTTAATAAATAATTTTAAAAATTAATAGCAGGTGTATGAATAACCGTGTTGGGCTACATATTCGTCTGGAAGATTCACTTATAGCCGGAGCAGAAAAAGCTATTCGATTGCAACTGCCATTTTTTCAATGTTTTATGAGACAGAAAAATACTGGAAAATTATTACCTATTTCTGATCAAGAGATAGCGCTATTTAATAAAGAATATCGGCACAAATTTAATAGCCTTTATATTCATGGTTCTTATTGGATCAACTTGGCGAGTCTTTATAAAAATGGGTATACGGCTTTTAGGCACGAAATCGAGTTAGCAAAAAAAGTATCTTTTACGCATATGGTTCTTCATCCTGGTTGTGCAAAGGGTGCGCTAACCAAACAAGAGGGAATTGATGCATTTGCTCGGGCCTTAAACAATATTTTAAAATATGAACATGATATTTCATTAGTTATTGAAAATACCGCTCATGGAGGGATGTCTGTTGGTAGCGACATTTCTGAGTTTAAGCTTCTTATGGCAAATATAGACTATCCTGAAAAAATAAGTTTTGCGTTAGATACTGCGCATGCATTTGTGTATGGGTATGATATAAGTACTGAAAGAGGTCAAGATGCTTTTATAGCGTTAGTTAAAGGTACTATCGGTTTTGATCGCGTTAGTCTGATCCATTTAAATGATTCTCAAAAAAAGTCTGGTTCATGTGTGGATGAACATGCTATTATCGGGCAAGGATTAATCGGTGAACATATGTTGCGTCGATTTATTACTATTTCTGAACTGCAACAAGTGCCGGTTCTTTTAGAATTGCCGGCTATTTCTGAACAGCAAGAGTTAGCATTAATAGAAAGGGTTGCAGGTTGGTTGTGATAATTATCACCCCCTACCTCCTCAAAAGGGGGATTAAGGCGGGCTAGGCCCCCCGCTGGGGCCTATTAAATGGGGGTCTTGGCCGATAAGTAGAGTATTAAAGAGTTGTATATTTGGGGCCCCCATCGGGTAAGACGGGGTAAATTGCTGGTGGTATAAAAGGGAGATAGTATGAAGATAGCGATTAATGGGTTTGGGAGAATTGGCCGTAATTTTTTACGAGCATTGTTTGCTGATACTCAAGCAAAAGAAATTATATCAGTAGTTGCTATTAATGTTGGATCAGGAGCTGCTGAAACAGCAGCCTATCTTTTTAAGTATGACACCCTGTTGGGAACCTATGAAGGCACGGTACACGTTGACCATAATTGTATGATTATTGACGGACATCGTATTGCTATTATAGCAGAACTAGATCCAGCAGCTATTTCATGGAACACGTATGGGGTTGAGTGGGTCGTGGAATCTTCTGGTCATTTTACTCATAAAAAAGATGCGTATAAGCATATTATAGCAGGAGCTCAGCATGTTTTAATTACAGCTCCAGCAGAGGACGAAGATGTTGCCATAGTGCCTGGCGTTAATGAAGATGTTTTTGATCCAATACGGCATAAAATTGTTTCTTTGGGTAGCTGTACTACAAACGCATTAGTTCCTATTGTCAAAATTTTACACGATGCCTTTACGCTGACCAGTGGTATGATGACGACCGTTCATGCTTACACCAATACACAAGTATTGTTGGATGTTGAGACTTCTGATATGCGGAGATCACGAGCGGCAGCATTAAATATTATTCCAACATCAACCGGAGTGTCAGATGTACTGACAAAAATATTGCCTGAGCTTGATGGGATTATTAAGTCGGTAGCGCTACGAGTTCCCGTTGCGAAAGTATCTATAATAGATTTTTCTTTTAATGCGAAAAAGTCTTTTACTCTTGATGCTATTCACGAAGCAATTAATCAGGCAGGCCAGGGGAGAATGCGGGGTATTGTTGGTATTACGCATGAGCCCTTAGTTTCCAGTGATTTTAATAAAACGCACTATTCAGTGGTGATTGATGGTCTATTGACTGACGTTAACAGATCTATGGGAAAACTGTTTGGTTGGTATGATAATGAATGGGGATATAGCATGAGATTAAAAGATTTTTTGGTGTATGTTTCAAAAAAATAAAGTAAAATATGGACGTTACAGGTGACTAATAAATTCTTTACTTGGGGAGTCTCTATTTGTGAAATTACGTTTGATTATATTATTTAATTGTTGTGTTGTTTTTGGTGGACTACATGCTGCGGCTCTTCATGATCCTGTTGCTATTGCTCGTCGCGCCCATGCCACTCGTCTTCTTGCGAATAATATTCAAGAGACCTTCGAAGATCCTAATTCTGGTTCTGATTATGCTGTTGCTTATCGTGAAGCTATTAATACTATTGAAGATCGTTTGCGTATTGCTCGCAAAGAATGCCTTAGTATTGCTTCTAATGATGATATTTTTGCTGACCGTGCTATTGGTTCTATTGCTACTGATCGTTGTGCTGCTGAGATTGCTACTGATCTAGCTACTACTGCAAGAGGTGATCGTAATTTTAGACTTGCTGCGGTTTATCGTGTTTCTGCTGATTTTTTTATTTCTCGTGCTGATCTTGCTACTCGTTCTAAATGAATGGGGGTATAGCATAAGATTAAAAGATTTTTTGGTGTATGTTTTTCAGAAATAGCATATTTTTTAAGCATAACAAAGAGGGAGAGCTAATAAATAGCTCTCCCTCGATTATACTGTTTTAATACTTTAGCTAATTTTTTGTAATTCTATATTCTCCCAACCCAGCAGTATTAGAGGGAGCGCCTTTCACCCAGCCATCTTTTCTGGTGTAGATTTCTTTGCCATCCACATAGGGACCTTTGATTACAAAGGTGGCGCCACCAGAGTAAGGACCATTGTAAGGTTTAGCATCAACTATTTTTACATCAGTAGTGATTCGTTTTTCTTCACTTTCAGTAAGACTTTTTGGAACCCAGGCAGGCATTTTATCTTTTGTAAAAACTTTAGCATTAAGAGATTTTATTGAACACGCGCCTTTTCCTGGTCCGTGCCGTTCATTAGGTTTCTTTTTAATTTTTTCAGTCGAACAGCCTGGATAAATTCCTTCCCATTCTACCTCAAAGGGAGTTTCGTTAACATAGTTGTGAGTCCACGCTCCGATAGTATTCATTGTTCCTAAAATTGATAAAAATAATAGGCTTGAAAGTGTTTTATTCATAACGTCATCCTTTTTTTAGATAGTATGTTATTCTTTATAGACATATATTCACCTTTTTAGCATATCTAAAGAATAGCATCAAAATCAACAAATTATTTCTGTTTGTAAAAATAAGCGTTATTTATTGTCTTCGTATTTTATACGTATATTTACCAGCAGTATCATAAGGAGCGTCGGCTACCCATTTTCCGTCTTTATAAAGTAGTTTGTTTTCATAAAATGGACCTTCGCATATAAAAGTGTGTGTTCCTAGTGCAAGAGGCCCTTTGTAAGGCACGGCTTCTACTTTTTTTGCTTCAGTTGTGTCCACTTCAGCTGAGTTTCCTGTTTTTGCGGGGTCTATTTTTTCTGTGCCTTCTGTTTCTTCTGTTTTAGTTGGGTTTGCTTCAGAGTTTTGAGAGTCTTCAGAGGAAGGTAGAGGCAAGGACTCTTTTCTGTTGAAGGTGTAGACAGTACCATGGACGGACTGTGCGATGCATAGTCCTTTCCGTTTTTTGACGACTTTTCCTGGTTTTATCATATGTTTTTCGTCTTTGCACACTACGTTATATTTGGCATTAAAATATACATCAAAGGGAGTCCAATTGAGATATTGATGTTTCCTATCAGCAGCGATACGCCACCCTAGCTGTATGAACTCTGACGCATTGATATCAGTCATTGATCCTAAAATTGATAAAAACAATACTGCTGAGAGTGTTTTATTCATAACATCATCCTTTTTTAGATAATATGTTATTTTTTATAGACATATATTCACCTTTTTAGTTTATTCGAAAAATATCGCCAAAATCAATCTATTATTTCTAGTTGAAAATTGAAACCGGGGGCCGCTCTCACAGACGTTTAGTCGGGTATAAACCGGGTTCTCGCTGGAAAGAGGGATATAAGTGGGATTTTTGCCGTAATTTGGGCGGGGGGGGGAGCGCGCAACTTTCCCCGGACAAAAAATCGGGTCCCCCGGCCATAAAGTAGGGGTCCCCCGTGACAGTGGGGTAAAATGCTGTGGTAAAAAATTGGGACCTGCGCTTTACGTCGAGTTTACGTTAAATAAAATATTTTGTGTATATGCGTATAAACCAATATTCTATTTTTATGAATATAAAAATTTTATTTATTTTTGCTTCACAATTTTGAATAAATGGTTTAATTTAAGGTAAAGAAAAATAGGTAGGGCCCATAGCTCAGTCGGTCAGAGCAGTCGGCTCATAACCGAAAGGTCCCAGGTTCAAGTCCTGGTGGGCCCACCAAAATTATATTCTATCTTATGTATATATAGGGAGAATTAATGAACATGAATAATCATCCCTTTCAGAATTTTATAGCGTTAGTTACCTTTGACCAACAAGTTCATGATCTTATAGCTAAACAAAATAGTATTGCACAAGATATTGTCGTTATAGGGCAACAGCTTGCGCATGATGAAGAACAGTTGACGCACAATAAAAAAATGATTTTAGAAGCTAAAAAAATGGTTGATATGGTCGAGCTTGATATAAAAACATTGGATCAGAAAGAAAAACGTACCAAAAAAAAATTAGATCAGTTGGTGAACTATAAAGAATCAGAGGCATTACAGCGCGAGCTGGAACAGTTGGCATCTAAGCAGTATGCTGTGGAAGAGACGTTGTTGCAGGCATGGCATGTTTTAGAAAAAGTTGAACGAGCTGATAGTGAATATCAGAAATTATATGCGCAACGTAAAATTGATTCTATTGTATTATTAGAGCAAAAAGAGCATGCACAGCAGGCTATAAAAGCCACCATTAAGCAGCATGAATATGAGCGTGAACAACGACAAACAGGCATACCCGAAGAATGGTTACGTAAGTATGATATGATGCGGTTACAAGTTTCTAATCCAGTTGTAATGGTCGAAGGAGATAGTTGTGGTGCTTGTTTTCATGAGTTGTCAAAGCAAGAGATGATGAAGTTGCGGCATGGCGCATTATTAGAATGTAAAGTTTGCTTTCGATTTTTATATGACAAAAATATAATGCAAAGTTCATGAGCGCGATATCATGAAACATCATATTACTCTTTTTGTAGACGGAGCTTCTCGTAATAATCCAGGACCATCAGCGGCTGGTTTTTATCTTTTACGGGATAGTGAAGTAGTGCACCAGGAAGGTTTTTATCTTGGCATTAAAACCAATAATCAGGCCGAATATATAGCTTTATTATTGGGTCTTTTTTTTGTAGGAGACTATCATCAACCGGGAGATACGGTTCGTATCGTTTCTGATTCTCAATTGATGGTAATGCAGATTCGGAATATCTACAAGATTAAAAATACTGTTTTAAAGCAGTATCATGATTTAGCCCAAAAAATGGTACTCATTTATGATGCTAAAATTGAGCATGTATTACGTGCCGATAATACGTTCGCAGACGCTATGGCAAATGAGGGTTTGGATAAAAAAAATCCATTACCAGATACGTTTATTGCGCTATTAAAAGCTTATAAAATAGACATACTATGAAAAAAGCTATTTTATTATTTTTCACAACAGTGTCTGTGTGTAGTGGTTTTAATGCTATTCAAGAGTCTGATACAAAATATACTGAATATTGTATGTTACCCTTAATTAATCTTGAAAATGCTGTTGGTAGTCTATGGCATTTGAAAACCAACAGTCATTTTATAGTGACTGATGCTAAGCAGAATAAAAAAGATACGATAGAAAGTTCATCTCTTTTTATATATATCGATCAGTCGCATTTTGCTATAAATGGCATACGTATAAAATCACGTACATTATACATAGAATCTACTGATGGTATTCTGTGCATTAATGGAGCTTCGTATAGGGGACAACTTCTTATTCGGGTAAAAAATGGCATTCCATCGATATTTGTTTTTGGTGTTAAAGAGTTTCAAGCAGTCTGTTATTTTGACTATGATTTGCATACTAATCAGAATAATCGTGATCTGCAAGATCAAGATAGCAAAGAGAGTCTAGGTATAGAGAGTAAAGATGGTATTTTGCAAGATATCGTAGATAAAAATAGTAAAGAAAATAACGAGGGTTTTATAGACGAGTTACAATCATTAAGGTCGGTAAAATCATGCAAAATTCGTGTATTGCTTGATCAATTAAAACCAGAAACAGTATTAGAAAAGTTAAAGTCAGGAATAATATCAGAAAAAATATGGTTGATATCTTCGCAAGCCGGTTTTATGGTCGGCTATTCAAGGCCTGAAAATAAACAAGAAATAATACAATCTAAGGAGCTTGTTATTAAACGAGGGTACAATAACCAGCTATACCTTAATAATAAAAAGTGCAAAGATACTTTTGTATGTATTATGCCACGCACGGGAAATCTTGTTTTCAATGGCTGTTCTTATCAAGGTTCATTGCTTATATCGCAAAACAAAGAAGTAGTTTCCATTATAAATTCTATTGATTTAGAAGATTATATTTTTGGTGTTTTACGTACTGAAAGTATGCCCGGCTGGCCTCTTGAGATACATAAGGTGTTTGCTATAGCATGCCGTAGTTATGCGATAGCAATGGCTATGCGTGCTCATAAATTGAAGAGGGTATATCATATAAAAAATACGAATGAACATCAGACGTATACTGGTGCGCATAGCGATAATAGATTGCGGCAAGCGGTTGAAGAGACCAGAGGTATGTTTATTGCTTACAATAATGAACCAATTATTGCTATGTATGATATCTGTTGTGGTGGTATTATTCCTGCTCATATGAGTAATTTTAATTTTAAAAATGCCCCTTATTTAGCTCGTTCTTATGCCTGTTCTTATTGTAAACTGTGTAAACCATATTCATGGGAAGCGGTTTGTACATTAAAAGATTTTGAGGGTATGGTAAGTCAATCGATTAGAAAAGTTAAAAATATTAAATCGGTGACGGTGAGTAAAAAAGATAAAGCTGGTTTGGTATCAGAGATTGTTCTTAAAAATAGTGGTCGCCCGATTACATTTTCTGGTAAAAAAATGTATTCACTCATGAAAGATATAAAAAGTTTCTGTTTTCAAGCTCATAAATCAGGAAATTCTGTTATTTTTAAGGGAAAAGGCTACGGTCATCATGTGGGGCTTTGTCAATGGGGCGCCCGAGAGATGGTACGATGTGGCTGGAATCATAAAAAGATTTTAGAATTTTATTATCCGGGGACGTATTTCAAGCGAATTAGTTAGCACAGTTTTTTAGTAAATTTTTTTTAATCATTACAAATTAGTACCAAATTCAAGGTTAAGTTCAGCTCGTAAATTTTCAGCATCAATAGTAGCTATTTTTTTCTTTGTTTTTGTAAAATGATCCAACTCAGTATGTTTATTGGTGACTGAAACCATTTCGGCCATATACTTTTATAATACCTTTGCACTTCATTGTAGAATTTTCGAAATGTTTATTGAAATTGAATATTCGTCTAAGGGCAACCCATTATCATTCATGCATTTTTTAAAACTAAGTTCTTCTGGGCTGAGGTCAGTGTACATTTTATTTTTAAGTTCTATAAGTTCGTACGAGTAAGGGATGCCAGATCGTTCGGCGCATTTCCTAGCAACTTGCAAAAATCGTTGTTCAGCATTTGAAGAAAGTCGTTGTTCAGTATTTTTTTGCTCAATCTCTTTTGATTGTTGTTTCGTGCGGGTATTAAAAAGGGACTCTTTTGGTTGTTGTTCAGTGTCGGTCTTAAAGCATTTTGTAAAAAATGCTTCTCGTTGTTCTTGAGTTCCGGGTATTTGTGATGCTTTTAGTGCGCATTCACGAGTCTTATCAATATTACCAAGAAGGGTATTAGCAAGCCCTGGTAAGCTTGATAATAAAGCTATTGTAAGTAATATATTTTTCATAAAACCCCTCATTTATGTATGTTTATTGGTGACTGAAATTATTCTATCCATATACTTTTATTGTACCACTATTGGTTTTTTTGTCAATTTTTTATATTCTATTCGCCAGCTATTTTCTCGAACCCGTTACCTATTATTTTCTGGCTGGCACGTGGGCATCACGGGCTTTGTCAATGGGGCGCCCGAGAGATGGTACGATGTGGCTGGAATCATAAAAAGATTTTAGAATTCTATTATCCAGGTACGTATTTCAAGCGTATTGGCTAGAATATTGGCGCATTTTGATTCAGTTTGACAAATAAATGGTTTTGTTTTATTCTTGAAATAAGAACAATTATTTATTTATTTACAAAATGAAGGGATTTTATGAAAAACATACAAAGAAAGTTGGTATTATTTGGACTTTTGTTATTAGCTCCAAAAGTATTATTGGCTACTGATGCTTGTTTGATAAGATCAAAACAGGTTTTATCTGATTGGGTGAAAGAGGTAGGTGATAAGGTCATTAGTGAAAGTGAGCTCGCGAGTATTCTTAAGAAGGTCAAGGTTGCAAGTCTAGAAGAATATCATGAAGTGAAAAAACTGAAGGTATTTCAATCTGCTCAATCAGAGTCTTCGGACGAGGACAGCTTTCATAGTAATATGTCTAGTTTGAGAGTAGCGAGAGAACGGACGGCATTGCCATCTGCTCAGGGCAGCCTTTATAGTGATATGCTTACTTTGAGAGTAGCAAGAGGAGAGCTAACGTCTTTTTGGAAGTGTAAAGAAACATGTGAATTCAACTCAACTAATATAAGTTATACAAAAATTCGTGAAAAGGACGAACATGGAGTGGCTGTTTATACAATAAATATTTCGAACGTTGAAAAAGAGACTCCTGGCGTTGAAGAAGGCTTAGTTGTTGCAGAATTCAGAGTACAAGAATAGAGTTAAAAGTTAAAAAGAGTTAAAAAATAATAGTAAATATTGAATTGTTTATAACGAACAACTCTTTGTTTACTATTATTTTTTTTGCCAATTTTTTATATAATACCAGTTTCTTGCCCAAAGTTTTTAGATTTTATGGCCACCTAGCCTTGATCCCCCTACTTTCTGAAATTGGACGCAAGCTTTTCAGTCTGAATAATTCTTGCTTTTCGCCTCATGATTTTTGTAAAATTGAATTATAGCCAACAATTCTATTATGGCTATTGATTATGGCTTGATGGTAATTATTAGACTATTAAGAAATTTTATTAATTAAATTTTATTAAGAAATAGGGGCAGTATGGGAATTTTGGGTTTGGTGAAGATTTTGCAGAAAAAACTTTTATTATTCAGTCTATTGTGCGGGATAAGTAGTTTTTCATTAGTACACGCTTATCGTGTTAGATTAGTGAATGAAACTCAATATCCAGTTAAGATGCATGTCTACAATAAAAGTATATTTTGTGGCAATGTACACCGTGAATTGCAGCCTGGTGAGAGCTATGAAGAAGATAATGGCATTTGTATGGTAACATTGGTTACGGGGGAAGTATTTGTACCATTAACAACTTCTCGGTTGAAGGGAATGCCTGAATATCAGCAATTTAAGGTAACGTCATATAAGCCTCCTTATGGAAGAACTGGGACGACTAAAGATACGTACGCATTGATTCAACAAAATACATCGTATGGGCAACCGGTATTTCTGATTGTTCGTAGATAAAATGTAAAGGAGCTTTCAGTGAATATAAAAAAGACATGTTTATTGTCTATGTTGATGTTGGCGGCTGTATTTTTAGATCTAGGGGCAAGTGTAAGTTCTCAATTTGCACCTGTATCAACAACAAGAGCAGGCATAGCACAGGAGATTGGCCAAGGAGTGCCATCTGGTGAGAATAAAGGGCCGCTTCTTTTTCAGCATCAAAAGCCTTTTACAATAAAAGACAAGTGGCAAGCAGCGAAATCATGGTTTTCAGGTTTTATAGATAGAAATAAAATGGAAATAGGATCTATGGATAAATGTCAACAATGGCCACAGCAAGCTAAAGATGCCTTTCAGAAGGTGAAAGATAAAGCAAATGAGCTGAAAAATGCTACTGGGGAAAAGGCGCTTAGAGTTAAAGAAGAATTAGCGAAACATAAAGCAGCTTTTATCGCATTAGTGGGTACCACAGTAGGAATTGCAGCTCTTAGTTCGCTAGAACCAGTGCAATCAGCAATTCGAGAAGCATACTTTGGTTATGCTAGTGCGAAAACACCATTTTATTTGGATGATAATGAAGAATTAAGTTTAGAAGAGCAAGAAGAAAACCGCTTAAGAAGAGAGCGTCATCAAAAAGAAACAGCTTTAGAAGTAGATACAAGCTTGAAAGAAGATATCGATCGCTTAATTAAAGATAAAGAGGAAACTCGTTTATCTTTAAAAGGTGTGGACGAACAATTAGCATCAAGCTCTTTAAGTGATGATGATAGGGCTAGTCTTGAAGGGAAACGGAATAAGCTTTTTAGTGATTTTATAAATTACGGCAAATCGATCGCTAAAAACGTTAAAGATAGAAGGGCTTTTAGGTCTGATGCTGAAAATCGAGGGCTATTGCCGAAATCAGAAGAGCAGTCATCTATAATTTTACCAGAAAATGCGCCGACGATTACTCAGGTTGAGGGTGAGGGAACGTTAGAACCAGCAGCAAGAGAATCAGAAACGGGGGCAGGTACAATAGAAGCGAGCATGGGAGAAATAGACACTGGAACTACAATAGGAGCAGGTGCAGGAGTTAGAGCAGGAGAATTGGAATCTGAAGTAGATGTGGGTGCGGGAGAAAGAGTAGCAGAACCTGGGCTGACACCTAGAACGAAAGAGACAGAAGATGAAAGGAAAGCAAGAATAAGGCAGGAAATAGCAGGGCGAAAAGCGGAAGCGGCGAAACGGTGGCGGCAATTGGAAGAACAGTCATCTGCAGCTGTGCCAGAACAAGAGTCGCATGTTCAGGATTCTGTGGAAGAACCAATAGTAACTCAAGATAGTAAAGGTCAAGATAGTAAAGGCGAGGGTGAAGAAGGAGAGTTGGGAGCAGGAGTAGAACTTGAAAAAGGCGGAGAAGAAAGAGTAGAAACAAAAATGCCTGAAGTAGGAGTAGGTGCAGGAGGAACAGAAGTTTCTGAGGCAAGAGCTGAGCCAGCAGGATCTGTGGCTGGAGTAGAAACATTAGCTCCAGAAGGTTCTGGTCGGAGGGGGGATATTTTTGGACTTGGCCGTCGAGGCGTTTTGCGAGATATACCAAAAATATTGAAGCTATCATCGAAGCCAACAGGGCAATCAACGGGCGCGCCATTTAGAGAGCGCCGCGCCATTTAGAAAAAAAAGATAATCCAGCAGGGCCACCTATTCAATATCGGCCATTCTCGCGTCTTTTTGAAATAGGTAAAACAAGCGAACCAAATATACTAGTAGAAGAAGATATGCCAGGGAAAGAAGAAGTAGCATCAGTAGTATAGAAATTTGATATGACTTAGATTAACGAATGCCAATAAATGTATCGGGTAGGGGAATAAAGATCACCGCTACCCAATTTTATTTTTTTGATTTTGATTGTGAAAGTACGATTTTAGAAACGAAAAAATTTTACGATTCGATAGCGAGAAGTTCTACATCAAATATAAGGGTAGCATTACTAGGAATAAGACCTGGAATGCCGCGAGGACCATAACCAAGCTTGCCAGGAATAATAAGGCGACGTTTTTCTCCAATTTTCATCCCCCTAACCCCTTCATCCCATCCAGCAATTACCATGCCGCCATCAATAACAAAACTAAATGGCTCGCCGCGATCAAGACTGCTATCAAATTTTTTACCCGGTTTGCCATTATCATCTAAAAATCCTGTATAATGCACTACCGCTATATCCCCTGAAGTAATTGTTTTTGCATCAGTTGCACCGGCCTGCAATATAATATAACGTAAGCCTGAAGGTGTTGTTATTTCTGTATTTGTTGTTTCACTAGTATTCATAGGATATTCTGCAGCCTTTCCTGTTTGTTTGGTATAATAAATCTTTTGTGAATTACAATATTTATATATACTAATTCCTGTAAATATAAATAAAATAATTAAATGCATTTTTTTCATGTGCAACATTAAAACTCCTTAAATCTTATGCATGTATGATAGCATTTAATTTTAAACATTATTTTTAAAAAAATATAGGTTATTGATGGATTTATTGTGCGTTGAGCAACTAGTTAAAAATTTTGCGGCACAAAAAACATGGTGGGGGACTATTAGATCACCAGCCTCAACAGCGGTGCGGGGTATTTCCTTTTCTGTTAAAGAGGGTGAAATTGTTGGTCTTTTGGGGGCTAATGGTGCAGGTAAGACTACAACGATTCAGATGCTTTTGTCTACTCTTATTCCATCAGCAGGATCAATTACCTATTTTGGAAAGAATTTTTTTACTCATCGATCAACTGTTTTGCAAAAAGTTGGTTTTGCAAGTACGTATGCTCGTTTGCCAGGTAGACTTACGGTGTTAGAAAATATGCATCTGTATGGTCGTTTATATGGCCTTTCATATGCACAACGGATTGAAACCAGTAAACATTATTTAGAATATTTTGATTTGTGGGATTTGAGAGATCAGCAGACCGGTTCATTGTCTGAGGGACAAAAAACAGGGGTAATGCTGGCAAAGGCATTTCTTTCTCGGCCGAAGATAGTACTTCTTGATGAGCCAACGGCATCATTAGATCCGGATATTGGTCAAACGGTGCGTACCTTTGTAATGGAACAACAAAGAGATTGTGGAGTCTCTTTTTTATTCACTTCACATAATATGAGTGAGGTAAATCAAGTGTGCAGTCGGGTGCTGGTTATGAAAAAGGGACTTATTATTGCCAATAATACGCCACAACAGTTGGCAGCAAGCGTTTCTAAGGTGCGGATTAGTTTAATGATTTGTGAAGGTTTAGAGTATTTAATTCATTATTTGCAGGATAAAGGTTTTGTTTTTACTATGAATGCGGGACTTATAGAGATAGAAATTGATGAGCAATTAATCGCTTTTTTTTTACAAGAATTAGCAGGTTTAGGGATTCGTTATTCAGAAATAAGTATTAAAAAACCGACCTTGGAAGATTACTTTTTACAGGTTGCAAAAAAAGATCGGAGGGGTTAATGTTTTCTCTTTATAGAGTTAATACCGTTACCCTGCGTTATGCTCAAAAGTTATTTCGCGATCCGGGTCGCATTATCAATATTTTTTACTGGCCATTTTTTGATGTTATCATTTATGGATACATGGGAATTTGGGCTGAACAAGAGTCAGCTTCGGGGTTAGGGGTTGCGTTGTTGAGTGGGGCGATACTATCGCATATAGTTTTGCGTGCTAATTCTGATATTGCCTTTAATGTGGTAGAAGAATTCTGGTCTTCAAATTTGGTGAATCTATTTTCTAGTCCACTTCAATTTCAGGAATGGATTTTAGGATTGGTTTTGCTCGCATTTATGATGTTTTGTATTATTGTTGCTTTTATTTGTACTATTACGTATCTTTTTTACGGTTTTAATCTGTTGAGCATTGGCCTATTATTTATTCCTATTGTGTTAAATCTTTTTTTCTTTGGAATTTCTATCGGTTTTTTATCAACATCTCTTCTTTTTTATTATGGTATTCGTATGCAGGAGATTATTTTTATTATCGGGTGGGTATTTGATCCTTTTTCTGGTGCTTATTATCCGATAGATGTATTGCCGTTCTGGATGCGAACTATAGCGCATCTATTACCGTTGTCATATATTTTTGATACATTGCGGTCGGTTATCAAGAATGGGGTTTATGAGTGGCGATTATTGATAACTGGATCTTTTATAAATTTATTTTATTTAGGCGTTACTATTCTATTATTGCAATTTTTATTTAGAAAAAGTTTAGAAGGTGGGTTAGTGTCTTTATCAGAAGATTAAAAGAGCTGGCGTTATTTTGTTAATAAGTTTTTTTAGTTAGCCCATCCGGGGCTCTTTCATATACTTTTTCTGTTAACACTCGCCAAGAAAATTTTTTAGCGGGCCCCGAAGGGGCTCGCTCACACACTCCCCCTGTGGGGGGTTGGGGGGCAGAATAAAAGTAAAATATTACAAAAAAAGGAAAATACGTATGCCAAGCTACAAAGGACATCTAGTAGGGGGATTGTGTGTAGGTGCTATTTTGTTATATTTGTTACGGGTTACCTTTTATCCTGTTTCTTTAATTAAAGCGATAGAATTACTGATTTGTTGTTTAGCGGGCTCTCTTTTTCCCGATATTGATACAAAAAGTAGAGGGCAACGTTATTTTTATTATTCTATTTTTTGTATATTGATTTTTTGCGCATTATACAAAAAATATCAGGCATGCAGTTGTATTAGTATCGTATCTTTTTTGCCGCTTCTTGTTCCCCATCGCGGGTTATGTCATCGTCTTTGGTTTGTCATCGTTGTACCATTAACGGTATGGTTTTTGTGTTATGTGTATGTGAGTACCGCTTATGCACGACTTTACTCGCTTAACATACTTTTTTTTATTGCAGGAGCCATTTCTCATCTATGGCTTGATCTGGGATTTCGACGTATGTTTCGGTTTTAATATTTTTTTTAATATATGTCACACAAATATAGGCCATAAAAAAACGAGGGCTACAAACTATGTGTCTGTAACCCTCGTTTAATTTTTTAGTATTTTTTTATAGTAATACTATAGCAATAGCGCTGTTTAAATTAGCACTGTGTATTGCGGGATTTGTTACCAGCTTCTATTTCTATGGCTTCAAGAAGAGCATTTTCTTCTTCAGCTGCATTAGCTTCTTTATCTTCTTTTTTATCTTGTAGTATAATACTATCTACATATTCTTCGTCAGAACTAACAACATTAATTTTATTTCCTAAAGCATTGAGCCAATAGTTAGTAATATCGTTGCGGTCTTCTTCTTTATCAACAAAAAAGAAGGTAGCTCCAGCATCAATCATTTCTTCTATTGCTTGGACTTCAGCCTCTCGACTCATAACCCCTCTGCAGCTGTTTAGTCGAATGTGTGGCTTCATTTCGGCACCAAATAACAATAAAGCATCTAGTACGCTGTCTTTTACGCATACGTTAAGCGCCAGTCCGTCAACAAATAAATGTCTTATATTGTTTTCTTTGCAGTAATCTTTTAATCCAGTTTCTATGTTTTCATTTCCGGTCACATGTTTTATTCTAAAAAATGCTGAATAACTATCACCTTCGTCAATATCTCCTTTATAAAAAATTACATCATCTTCAAAGACTTCTATTGCTATTTTTGCGCCATCAGAATCTTGGACGCAATGTTCAGGCCATGTTTTTACTAATACATCATTGCTCATGACTTGAGAATAATCAGGTAAAGGTTCTCCGTTTTCATCAGTATTATTTTTAGAAAAAGATTTAGATTGTCGCGTGTGATGATCAGCAGAAAGCATAGTTTTTATACCCTTCCCTCGTAGCAACGCACGAAAACCATTAGCGCTTTCTACTACTTTTTTATCAGCTCCCACAACAGGTAATGACCCGGTAGTTAAAAAATCATATTGCCAATCAACACCTAGAGCTGCAACAGCAGGTTTTGTGTATGTTGTTGGACTATAACTTGCCAAAAGAGCAAGAGCAAAAAGAGTGTGTAGTAGATATTGTTTTGAATACATAAAAGATCCTTCGTGTATTGTTGTGAAAAAAAATAAGATGAATTAATCACAAGTGTATCGACTTTGTATGTATTTGCAATAGTTTAAATATATGTTTTTTGTGTGCGTTAATCTTATTTTTTTCCTTCTAATTTTGAAGAATCTAGTTTTTCAAGTTCGGGAAATTGGGAACCGGAAATATCTTTAACTAATTTTTGCGCTTCTTTCAAGGTAAGTCTTGTTTGGGGTACTAAATATGACACAACAAGTTGTCGAATATCAGAAGGAGATAGCAATGGAGATAAAGTTTTTCCACTTTCTTGTTGTAAGTCACAAAGATAGGTATAGATGTTTTCAATTTCAAGACCAAGAGCTTTCATTTTACGGGCGAGTGCAGGATCGGTTTTTTTTAAATTTTCTATAGGTGTTTTATAGTGTCGTGGCAATGTTTTTATGTTATCGCGCTTGAAAATCTCTTTTGGATGGCGCAATCCTAATGTTGCAAATAATTCTTCAAAACTAAAATCATCGTTATAATAGTCTCGCTTTGCCATGTTTAAACAAAGAAGGTCGAGTCCTGAGCAATAATGATCAGGCTTTGAGGTAATTGGTACACCTATATCACTATATAGTGCAATTAGAGAAGGGTCGTATTCTTCCCTTATCGCGACTAATAATATATTGTTTGAAAAAGGACGGTTTAATATAGAAGTTTTTGCTTTAAATTTAAGTAATAACTTAGCCATTTCAATATTGTGTGCCAAGGGGAGTATGGTGCCATGGTAGCCTTGGTTAGGGTCAGCTCCATAATTTAAAAGCAATTGAGCCAAGGGAAAAATATTTCTTTCTACTGCTTCTTCTAATAAATTGAAAAGTATTAGTTTATTAGCATGTATAAAGTCAAAATCAATATCAGGGTCAGCAGATTCTTTTCTGTTAAGTAATGTTTGTATGGTTGGAATTTGCTCATGTAATTTCAATGTAGCTTGCCAGCCAGGTTTTGCCATGCACTCACGAAATAGTTCTTTTAGCTTTAGAGCTTTGTGTTCGTCGTAAACTCGCTTTTCTTTAATTTCTTCTTCTTCTTCTTCTTCTTCTTCCTCAATCACCGGCTCTGGCAAAGATACGACTATATCTCTCGGCTTTTCATTCATATACCACATTTCTTTTGCCGCCATAAATCGATTTGCCACAAACGCAGCAGCACCCAGGGTCGCTAATCCTAAAGCGCCTTTTTTGAGAGTATTTTTGAAAACATCTCGATCAATAACAAGCACCATAGGCATTATTTGAGAGCCAAATAGGTGTGAAATTATAAAAAGCGCTATCAATAACAATTTTTTTATGGGCATGTTTTTCATAAAAATTCATAAATTAAACAAAAAGCTTATAAATCAAACGATTAAGCACATTGCATTGAATTCAGTATACTGCTTATTTATAATTTTGTACTGATTATTATCGTTGATTTGGGCTGCAATCTAGCAAAAATGGTTGATGCCGCCAATCTTTTTTTTATGAAATTAAAATAAGCGATTACACTTCTTTTGTAGCATATGTAATATCAAATTCTTTTGGCTTTCGATGAAAATTTAACCCAAGCAATAGTATCGGTTTATTTTGATAGCGCAAAGCATCGTAGTACTTACGATTTTCAATTTGTTCCAGTGCTTTTTCCGCCGATTGATTAAATTTTAGCTCAATAACATAATTAACTGAGGGAAGTTCAACAACCATATCAATGCGTGCATGACTTGTCATATGTTCAGAATAAATTTTTAAACCTGCAGCACCAAGCAAAACGTGCAATAACCCGTGATAAAATTTTTCATCTGGAACATGTATTTGATATGGCACACGAACAAACGCTAATTTAATTAATGAAACTATTTCAGCAATGTTTTTTTCTTGAAATGCTGCCCATACGTCTAAGGCAAAATCTTTTGCTTGAGCATAATCCATTTGTATAAAAACACTCAAAAAATATTGCTCCATAGCAGTACGTACTTCATAATTTGGATAATCAAGAAGATACTTTTTTTTCGTTTCATCAAATCGTATTATGGTCAAATATCCTGATTGAAACAACAAAGAAATAAGAGGGGTCAAACTTATCTCAAAGATACCAAGAAAATCTTCATCTGCAAAAAATGATTTTAAATGGAGCATTTCGTATTCGATGGTACGATAATTTTTTTTCATTTCTTTTACTAAAAAAGAAGGAGTACCAGTTTGAAGCCAAAAATTTTCGCATTTTTGCATGTCAAGCGCATTCATAAAAGAAAATGGATTGTAAACTGCGGTAACACCTGCTTCAAATCGGTAGCCATTATACCAGTCTTTAATTCGCAAGCACAGTTCCTCATAAGCGACATTCTGTTTATCAGCCCATGCTTGCATGTATGGCGTAAAATAATGATCGACTTCTTGATCTGTGTACCCACAGATAGTAGCCCATCGTTCATCTAACGTTATAATTTTTAAATTATTGGGACCAGAAAATAAGCCAGCTTTAGCAAATGCACTAACGCCTGTAATAAAAGTAAAAGCAACATATTTGTCTAAATCTTTAATGGCTGAAAAAAAACTTTGTAAAGAGTCTCGAATTTCTTCTGCTTTTTTTTGATTGTCGAGTGTCTTTAAAATTGGATAATCATATTCATCGATAAGAATTGCTACTTTGCCAAAACGGTTGTAAAGCTCTTTTGCTAAATAACCTAGAGCAAGCTCTGGATTTGCAGTATGAGTTGGTGGAATAGTAAATTCATAATTTTGAGCAATATCAGATAGCGCGGTAAGTAATCCAGCTATCAGGCTATCAGCATCTTTTATGCCAAGCCCAGAAAAACTTAAAGCAATAACACCATGAGGTTGCCAGGTATAATCACTTGTTGCTATCCAAAGATCTTTAAATAATGATTTATTGCCAACTAAAATTTCTTGTAAAGTAGAAACTAAAAGCGATTTTCCAAATCTTCGTGGACGGGAAAGAAAATATCGTCTGCCTTGTGTAATTAGATTATAAATATCTTTAGTTTTATCAACATAAATATACCCATCATTACGAATAGTAGAAAAAGTGCTTATGCCAAGGGGTAATTGCTGTAAAATAGGAGTTTTCATAGTTAAGCCAGTTTTGTATTTTTGATATATTATTAATATATACTTTTAATATATACAATAAAGTGTACAAATAACATAGGCTAAATAAGCAAATTATAAAAAGACCTGGCAGTGGTGCAATTTTTTTAAGGTCATCACCTATAATTTTTACAATTAACAGATTTTTCACAGCTGAAGTATATCGAGCCTGTATGCATTAGCAGTGGTTGTTTTAGAGTAGAAAAAAGCTTATTTTTTAATCTTCTTTTTTTTGTTTTTCTTCTAATTTTGAAGGATCGAGTTGTTTAAGTACAAAAAAATCGGAATCAGGGGTATCATTAATTAATGCTTGCGCTTCTCTCAGCGTAAGTGGTTTCTTTTGAGGCGTTAATTGTGGTGCTAAATACGCTATAACAATTTGTTGAACATCGGAAGGAGATAAATATAAAGATAAGCTTTTACCAATTTGTGGTGGCGTCAAATATTCTACAATAATTTGTTGAATACCAGGAGATAAAAATGGAGATAAGCTTTCACTAATTTTTTGTTGCGGAAGATCTGTATAAATACTTTGAATTTCAAGATTAAGCTTGTGTGCCTGAAGTGCACGTTGAGGACAAAAATTTTTCAAAATTTCTGTAGGTGTTTTTTTGCCGGGAGTAAATCTTTCACCGTAAGAGGCTAAATGACAAATAAAAGGTAATGCTGGATTTTGTAATACTAATGTTGCATATAATTCCAAAAAGTTAGGATTTATTTTAGGTGCATAAGTTCCTTGAAGTTGCAAACAAAGCAAACCGAGAGCATTACGCTCACCTACTGTAGCTGGTATACGAGCTTTACTATATAAAGCAATCCATGAAGGATGTTGACGATCCCAAACTGCTTCGTATAGTACATTGGTTATATTGCCATTGCTTTCTGCTTTAGCATCAAGTAATAATTGAGCTGTTTGAATATTTTTCGTAAGACTTAATTCATAACCCTGTAAATTAGCTTTGTGATGTAAAAGCAGTTTAACTAAAGGAGGAATATTATATTCTACAGCATGTACTAGTGGAGTAGGGCAATCACCCCAATCGTGAATATTTAAATAATAAATATTAGGATCAGCTTGAGCTTCGAGCAATGTTCTAATTTCTGGAATTTTATTATGAAATACAAATTTTGAATCGTGCTCTTTTAAATAACTTTGATATAGTTTTTTCAAATCATCAGTTGCTTGTTCTTGCTTTTTTTTAATTTCTTCTTCAGTCATGGGTTTTGGCAAAGATACAATTATCGACTCCTGTCTGCGCATTTCTCTGGCCGCCATAAATCGATTCGCCATAAATGTAGCGACACAAACAGTTGCTAACCCTAAAGCGCCTTTTTTGAGATTGTCTTGATCAAGACTGGGCGCCATTTGAGAGCCAAACGAGTGCGAACTTATAAAAAGTCCTATCAATAACAAATTTTTTATGGGCATATTTTTCATAAAATCCATAAGCTAAAAAAATTACAAACTAAATTGGGCATAAATTAAACAATTAAACCTCAAATATGTAGTGCTTTTTTATTTTTTCGTACACACTGAAACGCAATAAATGGTTGCAAGGCCAATAAAGAATCCGGGAACCAATGGTCCAGAAAATGGCCAGATTGCTGATATAATGCCACCGGTAAGCATGCCTGCTAGCGCGCCTTGACGAGTTACCTTTTTACTATACAAGGACATAATAATTAATGGTCCAAATGAACTGCCTAGTCCCGCCCAGGCATAATTAACTAAATTGTTGATTGTTTGTGTATTTTCCCATGCTATGTACAGCGCTATGCCAGAGATCGCAATAGAGCCGAAACGAGAAATTCGTAACAATTGTTTGGCTGTGGCTTGAGTATTAAAAAAAACTTTATATATATCAGTTGCGATAGTAGAGCCAGATCCTAAAATAAGACTATCAATACTTGATAGGGTGGCTGCTAGAATAGCGCATAAAATAAAACCGGCAGCAAAGGGATGAAAGAGGGTAGTTACGAGATCAATGAATACGCGTTGTGGATTGTAAAGATTGTTATTAAAAAAGGCGATACCGATAAGACCAACGGCGACTGATGCAGCAAGCACGATAATCTGCCAGGTGATGCCGATACGTTTTGCATATTTTATTTTGAGTGGATCATCAATGCCCATAAAATTGGTTAATATATGCGGTTGACCAAAATAACCAAGTCCCCAGCTTGCAGCTAAATAGATTGCTGAAAAAGTATCGTGTCCAGAACCGACAAGAGAGAGAGGTTTTCCTGAACTTTGTATGCTTGCAATAAGAGTGGTAAAGCCGCCAGGTAGAGAGAAATAAGCGTAGATAGGTACAATAAGTATCATAAAAAATAGAAATATACCTTGAAATAGATCACACCATGCGATTGCTACAAAGCCACCCAAGAGCGTATAAACTAAAGCTGTGGCAAGACTAAGGAGAATACCCAGTTGATGTGATATGCCCAGCGTTGATTCAAATAAAAGACTTAAGCCGACTAACCCTGCTGCAATATAAAAGGTAAAGAATAAAAGAGATAAAAGAGCTCCGGTAAGTTGTAGAGCGCCGCTCGTATCTTCAGAAGAATAAGCAAAAAAAGAAGGAATGGTAATGCTTTTGCTGCTTTCGGTGTTTACTCGAAGTTTTGGTGCAATAAAGTGCCACGTTAAATACATACCTATCACTAATCCTATAGCTGTCCATGCTTCAAATACGCCGTTTATATAGACGGCTGCAGGAAGTCCTACGAATAGCCAGCTACCCATGTCAGTAGCTTGTGTTGCGATTGCGGTAACCCAATAATTAACTGATCGTTCACCACTCATAAAATTTTCAGCAGAGTTGTTTTTTTTATAGAAAAAGAGGGTGATGCCAATTAAAATCAAAAAATAGATGCCAAAAGCGCTGAGCATAATAAGATTCATAACTCTGTTCCCGATATATCTGATGTGTTGGGTAGTATATATAGTATTGATATAAAATATTGTATCGTATATTTTATATCAATACAACATGTCCGAACAACATGTCCGAGCTTATAAAACGTATAAAATATTTTTTTGTGTACTTATTATAAATATGTTAAAATACACAATTGTAGCTTATTTTTCACTAACAAAATGAGGTTTTTTTATGGTATTTATTATGCGGGAGAATAGTATGAGGAAAAAGAATATGAATATGTTGTTAAAATTATCTCTGATTGTTTTATTTACCACCTCAACAGTACAGCAAAGTTTTGCTAGTGGTCAAGATGATTCAAGCTGGTTTTGGAGGTGGGGCAGAAATATTTTTAATTGTGTGAAATTTGGCTCTGCATTCACTACGGTGGCATCAGGGAGTACAGTACTTTATTATGAAAAACAAAAAAAGAATCGTACTTCTGAATTAAAAAACTTGAGTCGAGTATATGGTAAGTTCCAGAACATATTTGCTGAAAAAAAGAGTCTTGAAGAAATGGGCATGTATAACATATCCATCAATAATGGTTGTATAACATGGAATTCTCAGAATGCCAGCTACAGCGAATGGCTGAGGCCGGATATGTCAAGGGGTGAAATGGACGATAGCCAACTAGCATATCGACATATGTCAAATGGTGAAATGAACGATAGCCAACTAGCATATCGACATTTTACGGAAAAGTTTTTTTTAGAAAACAGAAAGCTGCTTGAACCATGGGTGAACAAACTATCATCAACACAGCTACAGGATAAAAATGGCTTTGAAGAGAAAGTAAATACACTTGCATTTCTCGTGGCTACTGATCAAGTTGGTGGTGACATACCGCAATTAGATACAGCGGACATGGAAAAGTTACGGGATGACCTAAGAGTATTAGATCACAAAATTGGTCGATTTGGCAAATTTGCGCTAAGATCAGGTGCTATTTTTGGCTTAACCGTAGGATTGTCAGGAGATCGTCGCACACAAATAGCAACCAGCGTAGTGGCTCCTGCTGTTCTTGTAACAGCTCACTTGTCCCCCTCTATGAAGGCTGCAATAGCGGTCCTTGATGGTTCTGCTAGATCTGGACATGCTGCATTCCCGGGTTGGAATGGTGACGAGAAAGACAGAGAAGAACAAAGACAAGTGGATCCAGGTTTTGATAGTTCTGATGAAGAGGGTACCGGTCGCGGCCACTTAGGCTTCCCAAGCGAATCACCAGAGCAAATTCATGAGTTGGTGCCACTATCCCAGGTAGGCATGTACCCATTTGCCACAAGTGCCGGCAGAGCCTTTTATAGAGTGCCTGGAGGGCAAGAAGAAGCGACTTTATCACCAAGAATGCACTCTGACAAGCAGGGCCGCGGAACCTGGCGTGGTGGACATGGTGGACATGGTGGACATGGTGAACGCTGGCAGCAGTAGGCGTAGGAACTAATAATCCTGATTCTATAGCTAAGTAAGAACATTTAAGCAGTGATCATTGATAAGTTGATGGTCACTGCTTTTTTTATAAAACAATAAATACTCGTTTTGAAATTGTCAGTCATACGATAAGAATTAATGGACAATCGCATAATTTTAATACAGATAGGATTGTGGGTCGATGGATTCATAGCATTTGTATGCTTATTAAAAATGTGTTAATATAAACAATTATAGTTTATTTTTCCATTTTTATTAAAATGAAGAGGTTTTTATGTGTGAGAATGGTATGAGGGAAAAAAATATAAGCATGTTGTTAAAATTGTCGCTCATTGTT
>Ga0070667_100000757_pt1 | contig 30703 bp, 37 predicted proteins | sample KBSS33metaG_FD_64659 | JGI IMG/M metagenome (GOLD analysis project Ga0070667, IMG submission 64659) | Switchgrass rhizosphere microbial communities from Kellogg Biological Station, Michigan, USA - KBS S3-3 metaG | ecosystem: Host-associated > Plants > Roots > Rhizosphere > Soil ...
CCACCTCCGTCCGGATATGGCGGCGATGGGCTTAATCCACTAACAAACCAATCGGTCCACTCGGTGGGGGCAGATCAACGCCATGAACCCGGCTAAGTACTTTATCCAGTCGCCCACGTTTGCCGAACGGTTTAGCAAAATGTCTGAGAAGGACGTGTTCAACGCGGTGGCTGGATACTGTGGAGCTCAACGCGGAGGGATGTTGGGGGAGAGTGATCTAATACTCACAGATGACAACGGTGACGATCATCGCTTCCACTTTGAAACCTTCTATAACACGCACGATGCACTGACGCTTGGAGTGTATCGGGGGCCGGAAGCTCGCATCATCGCGGCGTGATGTAGCCGGGGCATGATGGGCGTGAGGAGCGTCCAGCAAACGGCGGTTTGTAGGAGGCAACGGCCAGCGGCGCGTTGTACTTGTTATGTTCCTTTCTCTTGTCTCCGAAAAGTCTCTCCTGTATGGATCTCTGAGATCCGGGGTTGCCGGTATGAGTTTTCGGAGATCTAGCTTTGCTCGTCGGCTATGCACGTGTTTCCACCCGTGACCAGAATCCAGCCTTGCAGCTCGAAGCCCTTCGCGGCGCCGGCTGCGAGAAGGTGTTTATGGAGAAAGCTTCGGGCGCGCAGCGTGACCGGCCTGAGCTGCAGGCGGCGCTCGAGTACCTTCGTGCCGGCGATGTGCTTGTTGTCTGGAAGCTGGACCGCTTGGCTCGTTCTGTTCGTCAGTTAGTCGAAACAGCCGAGTTGCTGCAAGAGCGCGAGATCGGCTTAAAGGTCCTCACACAGGCAATCGACACGACCAGCCCCGGTGGGCGACTAACCTTTCATCTTCTTGCTGCGATCGCCGAGTTCGAGCGTGAGCTGACCCTCGAGCGAACCCACGCGGGTTTGGCTCAAGCTCGTGCGCAAGGGCGCCGAGGGGGGCGCAAACCTGCCATGGGAGAGCCGGAGATCCGGAGGGCAAAGGCGATGCTGTCTGACCCATCCATTACGGTGGAGGAAGTCGCCCGTCAGATGGGCGTTCAGCCCTCGACGCTTTATCGGCACATACCAGGGGGCCGTAGCTCGCTGGAGCATGCAGCGTGACAGTCCGCCTCTCTCAAAAGGAAGCGGGAGCCTATTACACGCCCGATGCCGTTGTCTCCGCCCTGGTCAGCTGGGCAGTGCGACGAGACGAGGATCGCATGCTTGACCCGAGTTGCGGTGACGGCCGCTTCTTAGTTGAGCACCCGAACAGCGTCGGTATCGAGCAGGATCCTGTCTCCGCCCATGTTGCGATTGGGCGTGCGCCGGGTGCCCTCGTTCATGAAGGTGACTTCTTCCAATGGGCGGAAGCAACCGCAGAGCGGTTCGAGTGTGCCGCGGGTAATCCGCCCTTCATCCGCTATCAGACCTTTAAGGGTGCGGTTCGTGCGCGAGCATTGGCTTTGTGCGCCTTGCAAGGCGCATTGTTCAGCGGGCTGACCTCATCATGGGCGCCCTTCTTGGTAGCAACTGCAGCGCTGTTGAAGCCCGGCGGGCGTATGGCGTTCGTCGTGCCGGCCGAGATCGGGCATGCTCCTTATGCCTCCCCCCTCCTCGAGTATCTTGTGGCGCACTTTAAACGGGTGCAGATCGTCGCAGTGCGCGAGAAGCTGTTTCCGGACCTCTCAGAGGATTGTTGGCTCCTCTACGCTGAAGGTTTCGGCGGCAAGACTGACCATATCGCGTTCACCGTTTGCGATCGGTTCAAGTGGAGCACACGACCGCCTAAGCAGGCCGAGAAGGTACCTCTCGTGGAGTGGCGGGACACCTGGAATCGGCGGCTGCGCCCTTACCTACTGCCGGCTTCGATCCGGAAAGCATACCGCACGATCGCGGACGACACCCAAAGCCACCGCCTTAGTAGCTTTGCGAGCGTCGGCATCGGCTATGTCAGCGGTGACAACAGCTTCTTCCATCTTCGCCCATCAGAAGCGAAGCGCTGGAGAATACCGGCTGCCTATCTTCACCCAACGGTACGGACAGGGCGAGTGCTTGCTCAGCGCGCACTCACTCCGACTACAGTCGCTGCATGGCAAAAGGCCGACGACCCAGTGCTGTTGCTGCGCCTCCAGCGTGGCCAGGAACTCGCAGCGTCAGTGCGTCGCTACCTCGACAGCAGCGCCGGTCAGGAAGCGCGTCAGGCCTATAAGTGTCGCAATCGGGAACCGTGGTATGCTGTGCCTGACGTCCAGGTGCCTGACTTTGTCATGAGCTATATGGCCGGACGCAGTGTCAGTCTCGTGCAGAACGCAGCGGGTGTTACCTGCACCAACACCGTTCATGGAGTTCGCCTGCGCGAGCGGGCGCTTGCGGCCAAGCTGCTGCCGAGTTGGGGGACAGCACTCTCGCAGCTCAGCTGTGAGCTCGAGGGACATCCACTCGGCGGTGGTATGTTGAAGCTCGAGCCTAGAGAGGCAGGGCGCTTGCTCTTTGCCGCACCGGCAGCGATCAAGCGAGCCAGCGTATCGGTGCTGGAGGAAGGAACTTTGATCATGCAGCGGTGGCGCCATTATGGCGGGTGAGGTTTGCCGCTGGACGACCCAGGCTCAGGCTCTGACCGCTTTTGCCGAGTTCACCGGCAAAACGCAGAGCGCCAGCCACATCAAGCCTCTTCATTGGTATGTCGCCTGCAGGCTGGTGCTCGAGGGCGGATTCGATCCCGACGACATAACACCAAGGCCGCCATTTCGGGTGCAGCGGCGCTCGGGTCGCGCTCCGATGCTGCAATATGATGAGACCTGCGCTGGCGGGGGTGAGCGGACCATATTAGGAGGGCTCAAGACCAAGAATGTCGACGTGGTGGTCACGCGCGAGGGGATTGGTCCGGTTTTAGCCGTTTCCTGCAAGGGGGTGACCGGCGCCTTTCGCAATCTCACCAACCGTATGGAAGAGACGATTGGTGAGTGCACCAACTTGCACATCACCTACCCAGCGCTGGTGTTGGGCTATCTCGTCCTCCTCCGAGCCAACCGGCAAGCCGAGGCGTTGCTCGAGAAAGTGGGCGAAGTTACGGATGCCGAACCGGAGAAGGTGCTGGCCGTCAACGACATGGCATTGACCGCCGGCGGTGAACCAGTCGCGGGCATCATGCGGTTCCACAATGCGCTACGGGAGCTGGTCGGACGCCGCGGCATCCGCAATGACGTAAGCCGCTATGAGGCGATAGGGTTTGGGATGGTGGAAATGAAGGCTGGCGCTCGCGGTGGCCTACTCGATCACTATCCCGATGAGGACAGCGTGCTCCGGATCGAGCGGTTCTTCGACACGCTTTATCTCCGCTACGACGAGCGCTTTGTCACGAGTGCGCCTGACCTGGCCAGCAAGACCCGGCGCTTAGAATGGGCGGCGGACTCCCCAGCCCTTCAGATGGCTAGCTTGGATTACCAAGGACGATCGCTACTAGCGGCGCTTCCTGAAGAAGGCGACGGGTGACTGGATAGAGCGGCGGTACTGATCCTACGTGCATATTCGCCTGACTTTCCCACCATCGACTTCGCGGAACGCCAAGGCCGGCGATCTCCGCCTCACTTTATGCGCAGATCAGGCGATAAGCCCTGCCTTCGTCAACATATAAACTAACTCGGCCCGCCGCTTGACGCCTAGCTTCAACCGCGCCATGGAGATATGTTCTTTCACAGTCTCCGCGCTTATATTAAAGCTCTTTGCGATCTGCTGATCGCTTAAGCCTTTAGATACAAGGTGAATGCAAGATATCTGTCGCGGTGTAAGCGAATTGTTTATATTGTTCGGGGAAGACGCTTTCCGTAAGCTAACTACTTTCTCAATAATAGAATACCCAATGTAGCGAGACGCCACAATCTCGAGGTTTGAGATATTCTCCGGGATGGAGCGGGCCACGGAAAATAAAAAGCTTCCTCCGGCGGCAGCAAGGAAGGAGAACGTTAGACCATGTTTAAGGCCATGATCCCTTGCGCGATTCATTAAGTCCGACTGCCGCCGGCTCATTGACATAATTTTAGGGGCATCCGACCAGAGTACGGTTTTTCTAGTCCGGCAAAGTTCATGAACGGGATTCTCAACACTAGCAAATGCATTGGCTTTCTCGGCAAGCCAACCTGCAGGAAGATGGTTTAGCAAGTAATCAGGAGCCTTATTGAAATCCGAGGCTCTCTCCGAGAGGGCAAAGTACGGAAACCCAAGGCGCGGCATAATTTGTATTAAAGCATGCTCTAGCGCCCTTGTATCCTTTGAGAGCTCAATTTTCTTAAGGTGAATGAAAAGATCATCACTTGTGATCCGATCCGCCATAGCAAATGCACCCTGAAAACCTACTTTCTTGGCTCAAATATATGATCTACAATTCCCCAATCTTTTGCTTCCTCCGCAGTCATGAAATGGTCCCTGTCTAAAGTACTACGAACGCACTCTACCGTTTGATTGCAGTGATAGGAATAGATTTTATCTAATCTGTCACGAGTTCTCAATATATCTGTGGCGTGCCGCTCTATGTCGGAGGCCTGTCCTTTGAAAGATCCCATTGGTTGGTGGAGCATCACGGATGCGTTTGGAAGAGCCATCCGACGCCCAGATGAGCCGGCCATCAAAAGGAAGGATCCCATCGAGGCGGCCATTCCCATGCAAACAGTCACAACTGGGCTCCTGATGTACTGCATTGTGTCGTAAATCGCCAAACCGCTAGAAACGACGCCTCCCGGAGAGTTGATATACATACTAATATCTTTGTCGGGGCTCTCTGACTCCAGGTGCAAAAGTTGAGCACATATCAATGAGGCTGAGCCATCATCGATTGGTCCATGAACGAAGACGATCCTCTCCCGAAGAAGCCGGGAATAAATGTCGAACGCTCTCTCTCCGCGGCCAGACTGCTCGATTACGAGAGGAACTAAGCTCATAAAAAAAGACTCTCAACTGAGTTGACCCGCCAGCATCGTAAGATGTACTTTCGGCAGGGAAAGGATTCGCTATGCTATTTCATGTATTATGCACGGACATAGACTCGGGATTGGAGCTGAGGGCTAGACTCAGACCTTCCCATCTTCGACACATGATAAAATACGTCGATTATATTGTCTTTGGCGGGCCTATGCTAAATGATAATGGATCCCCCGTGGGAAGCATTATGGTCATGAATTTCGATAATCACGACAACCTGATGATTTTTCTTGAGGATGAGCCCTATAACGCATCCGGCCTATTCAAGGATGTTCAGATATCTACAATGATACAAATGGTTCCTCAGTCACATCCAAATCTTCTTGAAGATGAGTACATGAATGAGTTAAATAAGTCCGCAAGGTACTAGGTTGATATGCCTCTCAGTCTCTCAACAAGTGAGAGTATGGATTCCCTTTCAAGCCTTGATCTCTCGCGTTCTTGCTTTAATTCTTCGTCAGAGGCTTCAAGCCTGCGGCGGAGGAACGCAATCTCCTCTTCGAGACAAGCGATCAATCTCTCTTCGGGGCTGCTGTATTCAGATATGGAGCAATGTCCCACAGATAGGTCTAAAGCACTCTGTGTAGCCATGTCACCGACAACTCCGGCCTGGGAGGGGATATTTAGCCACCATTGGCCTCGCTCGTCACGCCGACCATCAATTTCACCAGCGCGTATCCTGCGCCGAACTGTATCTACCGATACATTCAACCTTTGAGCCGCCTCCATTACGCTGCATAGATCTAGCCGTTCACCGGTCATTATTCGTCCCTCCTTATCGCTATGCACTGCATATGCAACGAGGCGCGGCGCTATGCAAGCTCTATATGAATGGGCTTCTCAAGCTATCTGCACTGCGGTTCCGACATTAGGCAGGGCCTCGATCCATTGGCCGTAGGCATCACTTATCCTCCGCGTGAGCGGATTGTCGCCGAGCCGCACGCCGTCTACAGCAACGCAAGGCTGAATCTGCGAAAAGTTTCCTGTTAAAAATATCTCATCAGCTGAAAGAACGTCATCAGTAGAAATATCCACCTCTAAAACGTCTAGGTCTGGCTTTAGAAGGCTGATCACTCGTTCTCTGGTAATCCCTGCCAGGAAGCTTCCTGATAGGCGGGGCGTTTTAACGAGCCCTTCTGATACGATGAAGATATTAGCTGATGCGAATTCGGCAACGTTACCACTTGAGTCGCACAGAATCGCGTTGTCGAAGCCTGCACGTTTTGCATAGCCGATTGCGCGAAGGCTGTGCGGGTAGAGGGAAGCCGACTTTGCGTCATTGATAGCCATATCGGCGTCGGGGCGGCGATATGGCACAAAGCAGGCTGTAAAGGGTTTCATGTATGGAGTATCGCTTCCCACCAAGCTGACCGTCAGCTCTACGCTGCTTGGGTCGAAGCCGATTATGTTTTGCGATCCCCTCAAGTGCATCGCCGGCCGAATGTAGATATCGCCGCCGTGGTCGAGTAGCTCCATACCCTGCATGCACAGGCGGACGATATCCTCTGGCGCTTGCTTGGGATTCATACCAAGGGCATGCGCGCTGCGCACCAGACGGTGGCAGTGAGCTTCGAGGTCAGGGGTCTTTCCCCGGAAGCGGCGAGCACCATCGAAAACGGTAGACCCAAGCCAATAGGAGTGATCATCGAGGGCCATCACAAACGGCTCTGATGATGACCAATTGCCGGAATGCCAATATAAGTTCATCTTAAACCTTTCGGTGAAGCGATGAAGGTGCAAGCAATACCAAACAGATTAGTGGCGACGGCGGGAAGACATGACAGTCATCGGCCAATGTAGGTAAACTCCATCTGGCAATTCAGAAAACTCCAGATGGCGGTCGACGGCAATAAGGCAGTCATTCAGGTCTGTTCCATCACGAGCTGCAAAAAGCGTCATCAAAAAGAGTGCCATGGCCTCGCGAGATGCGAATTTCCAAAGCATAGTGCGCCTAGATACCTCGGGGTCACCCCACCCCGTTCTCGCACAAAGCGTTCGCGCAAATTCGGCAGAGAGATAGGACACCTCATGACCGGTGATGCACGTTCTGGCAACGAAATCGTCGAAGAAGCGGGCCGTTGCTTGCTCTTGAAACACGTCTGCTACAATCAATCGAGCGTCCTCCTTAGCTATATTGCTAAAGCACAGAAAAGCCTTTTCCTTTTCTTGGATGTGATGGAATGCGCCTCGACTCCAAATCGTGTCAACTTTGCGCGGCCCTACGTCGATTTCCTCTGCATTCTGAACAAGAACGCTAACGTTGTTGAACTTGCCTCGGTTGACAGCACTGGTTTGTGACAGAGACGGATCAACAATGATTACCTCGCCGTTTGGACCCACGGCGTCGGCCATTAAGGAGGAAAAGTAACCGGTACCGCCGCCAAGATCTACGATGGTCTGGCCGGACGACGGCTGCACTTCACGTAACATCTCCACGATGTCGTGCTCCCATGCGTCTGGATAATCGGCAAGAGCGCCTTGATACTGCGCAGCCCTTTGCTCTGAGAACTCCGCTTCCGCCAATGAGGTATACATCTCATTCTCCTAATTTGTCAGTTCTGAGTGGACAGTGTGTAACGCGGTTAAGATAATGTCGACGAGACCGTGAACACCTCGGTCCCCGAGCAAATCCAGAGTTGAAACTCTAGTACCTAGAACATCCTCTATTCTAATCTGAGTCTCAATTGCTTGGAGAGAGTCCATGCCGAGATCAGATAACTGTCTAGTCGATAGAACTCGTGATACATCTACCTTCAGAGAGTCGGAGATGAGTTCTGCTAATAGGTTGGCCATCTCGGAGCGGGCGGAATCATGATCCAGGTTTAATATGCGCTGTATGTCTGAAGCCTCGCTAACGGGTTCATCTAGCCCAAGAGCATCTATGTTCCGCGGCGACCGACGCCAAGTCGGGTATGCGTCCAGGAACTTCCTCGGGTCGAAGCGGGCTAGGCCGATCATCGGTTGGGGTGAATTTAGCGTGCGACCGAGAACGTCCGGAAGTTCGCTCCTCAGGTATGGCGTGAATCCAATCGCCTCCAAGTGGTCTTGCACGTTTGCCGCCATCCCTTCGCTAGCAACGGGCCCCAAGCACAGAGAGAGTCCGGCGAGTCCTTCGGAGCGGCGGACGGCCGCAAGTCCATTCAGAAAACCGTTTGCTGCGGAGTAGCTACCCTGGCCCGCATTGCCGATAAGTGAAGAGATTGAGGATATTAGAACGAAGTGATCTAACGGTAGTTTCTGCGTGGCAACGTGCAAATTAGATGCTCCCCGCACTTTAGCATTCCAGGCAGTTTCAAGTTGGAATCTTGTAATTGCGGTGAAGGTAGCATCAGAGACCGCGCCCGCGGCGTGAAATATTCCTCGTATTGGTGCTATATCTCTTGTGACTTTGCCGATCACATCCATCACGTCCCCAAAATTGCTAACGTCGGCAGCTACATTATGGACGATTGATCCACTTGATCTAATTAGTTCAAGATGCGGCACTTGCTCTGAGGAGACGCTACCTGAGCGGCTCAGTAGCACTATGTGGCCGCCGCCTTGTTGAGCAATCATGGAGGCTATTGCGAGACCTACAGGGCCAGTTCCACCGGTCACAAGATAAGCGCCGGAGGACATGAAGCCGTTGACCGGACCGTAGTGAGATTGCCGCGAGAGTGATTGACTATCTGCTGTGGCGCGCGCCATCCAACGTTCGACCGCTTCAGAGGAATTCCTCAGCATAGAGACTATCTTCGATAGGCTCGCTGGGTCCGCGGTATATTCGTTCTTAATCCACCTTACCCGGGCTCCCGGTGGCATAATCGTCGCGATCCTACCGAGTTGCTGTCGATCGTCGCTTAAGAGAATGATTTCGCCGTCCGACGGTAGCCATTCGCCGGTTTGGCGCGGATCGAGCGGGCCGGATGTTACAATCGCGTCGTATCGGCCATTATCGTCCGTGTCGGTGATTGTGATAGCTATATTGGCGAGCAGGGCGGCAAGCTCGATCAACTCCTGGGTGGCGCGATCTATCCCAATCACACGAATGGACCATCGATTGCCGGGGGCCGCTCGACCCGTGACTAAGTCTATTGACGGCTTCAGATGGTAAGCAAGCGAGAGTCTGTAGATATCGTCGAGCGGCAGGTTCTCGGCATCTTGATAATCGCAGGCTGTGATCGTTGCTGCGGAGAGGCGCCGCTCGCTAGAACTACCCAGCTTGAAGGCAAGCCCGGCCTTGTAAACCTTGGCGCTGAGATCCTCCCCGGACCCGAGGTAATCACGAAAAAGAAACGCGTGCGTCGCCGGCTTTTCTCGACTGGAGCCGCCACCTACCGCAGGCATAATGATCGAGTTTTGGTTCAGCCTGCGGACTAACCGCCGCCCGCTTGAAACTAGAACCTCACTTTCCCGATCATCAGCGGAGAGCTCGGAAACTAGCTCGTCGTAGGAGGTTGATCGGTCGGCAAAAATGATCTTGGTTGAGTAGACCGCGCCTTCAGTTATTGCCACACGAAGAAGTGCAGCCGCGGCCTCGGCGCCGGGCGAAAGGGCAGTTTCATCACCTAGATGGTCGACTCGGAGAACCAGGACGTACTGGTCGACATTCAGAGATTGTGTGTGTTGGATGCCATTTATAATATGGTAGACCGTGTCCAGAGACGTGTCCTCGCCGTCCAGCAAGACTCCTTCAAACCGGGCATCGACAATACGATATGGTCCCCCGGGTTGATCCGACAGGATACTGTCCTCAAGGGAGCTGACATGAAGACCTACCGACAAGCCGGAAGATTGCAGCTCCTCGATGAGCTCATTGCCACCATGGCCAAGTGCAATCCATTCTGCCGGCGCAATACCATCCGATCGCGGCGAATCCGCGAACTCGAGGACCCAGCGATCTGAGCGGTTTTGTGCAGTGAATCGGTCGAGCATATGGAGTGAAACAGCCCGAAGCTCTGCAACGACCAGATTGCTTTGTGGTTCTATGACATCCACATCGAACGAAACCTGAGAAGTGCCAAGATCGATAGCTTTGACAATGGCCTCGATATCGTAGTCAATCTTTTCAAAGAATGAGTACGATCCGACTCCGGACGGAACGAACGTTCCTTCTGGTTCGGCAATAAGCGCGACAAGACCGTGTAAGACTGAGTCTAGAACTGTGGGGTGAAATTTCCAATCATCGCCATCGGCCGGGTTGGAACCCTGGATGCGAAGCATTGACGTCGCATTGCCGACATCGACAGAGCCGCCAATGATCCGCCGAAAGGAAGGTCCATACTCCATTTTCCTCAAAGTCAGTAAGCGATAGAATTCTTCAGCGTTAATCGCCTCGCGACAGCCGATGGTATCACCCTCACCCCCATATGAATTCAATGGCTTGAGTGCAGCAGGAACGGCGCGCGTTACGAAATATTCCGACCATATATCCGATGAAGTTATCATTCCGAAGACCTTCACCACTCCAAGGGAGGAGTCGTACTCTGTGCGCAGAGTTACTGCCTCGCTTTCGGTTAGAACGAGTGGCTTAAGAAAGCGGAGATCTTCTAAAACGACGCCACCAGAGTACCCTGGAAGGCTCTCTGCAGCGGCGGTAGCCATCTCCATGTACGCCGCGGCAGGGAAAATTACAGATCCTTGGATTCTGTGATCTTTCAACCACGGAACCTGCCCCAGTGTAAGCTGATTCTGCCAGGTTGGTCGGGGACCTGACAGTTTATCGCCTAAGAGTGGGTGATGAATCTGGCCAGATCTCTCAACAAGGCTCTGCGGGGTTTCGCTCCAGAGGGCTTTCCGCTGCCAGGGATATGGCTGAAGATCGACTTTCCTTCCGGAAAAGCACGTGCTGTCTTCCAACCTCATGGGAACGCCCGCAACGAACATGCGGGCGAACGTCGCTTTCAGCTCCATCGCCTCCGGCGCACCACGTTTGAGGGAATGAAATACGCGGCAGTTCGAACCGGAGCTCTTGAGCGTCTCCGTCACGGATCCCGATATAACTGGATGTGGGCCGACTTCTAGGAAGTTGGAGTGACCCGCACGAGACATGGCGGCAATAGCATCCATAAAACGGACCTCTTGTCGCATGTTTTTCACCCAATAAGTGGGAGTGAAGCTATCGGCGTCGCATTCGCGTCCGGTCACCGAAGAGAAGACCTGCACTGTCGGAGCCTGCGGCCTTATGTCGTGCAGGGACGCAAGTAGGTCTGCTTTAAGAGGATCCATCAAGTGGCTATGGTAAGGCACCTCGACCTTCAACGGCCGGACGAAGCGGCCACGGCCCTTGAGATCCGACGAGATAGCCGCGATTGCGTCTAGGTCTCCCGAGATAGTGATGGCTCGAGGACTATTAATTGCGGCGATGGAAAGACGGCCTTCATATCTTCGAAGCTCGTCGAGGGCTTCATCTTCAGACATCCCCACCGCGGCCATTCCACCTGATCCCGCGGCGCGTGCCTGAATGCGACTACGGTGGAATGCTACCTTCGCCGCATCTTCCATCGATAACATCCCGGATAGGAAAGCGCTGGAGATCTCGCCGACGCTGTGTCCGACAATGCTCGTTGGCTTCACTCCCCACGAGCTCCAGAGCTCCGCCAAGCTTGCTTGTAAAAGGAAGTTCGCTGGTTGCGCGACCTCCGTCTCTGTAACGCGAGAGGCGCTCTCGTCCTTCAGCAGTTCACTGATAATCGACCATCCGGAGATCGACTTGAATGCCTCATCTACCTCGTTCGCCGCATTACGATACACCTCGTTATCGCGGTACAACTCGCGACCCATGCCCCACCACTGCGGCCCCATACCCGATAGGACGAATGCAAGATTATCGGCTTTGGCCGGTACAGTCCCGGCCACCCCACGTGAGGTTTCTCCCAGCTCCTTGAAGTGGGTGAGTTGATCACACGCATCTTCGCTATTGCTGCAGACCAGTGCCAGGCGATGAGATAAGTGCGTGCGGCGCTTTGCAAGGGAGAAGGCCACGTCCTTCAACGCTACGCCACTGTTTAGTAATTTGGAGAGATCACCTGCTCGGGCGGCCAAGCTTTGTTCGTCAGCTGCGGTGACGAAAATCGGGTGAGTATCACCGTGGTTCTCTGCTGCGGCGGTCTCAGGTTGATCACTAATCCGGTCTTGTAGAACCACGTGAGCATTCGTACCGCCGTACCCAAATGAGTTTATAGCGACAAAGCGATCACCTGGTTCTCGTCTGAAATCTATAGTGTCGAGGGGAATGGAAAGGCCGCCACCATCAAAATCGATCCCTGGATTGATCTGCTGAAGATTTGCAAGCCTGGGGATCTTGCCATGCTTGAGTATAAGACACGATTTGATCACTCCGGCTATCCCGGCGGCAGCTTCAAGATGCCCGATGTTGGGTTTGACTGACCCAACATAACAGCGAGTTCCATCATCGCGCTTTTTGCCGATTGCAGCACTAAGCGCCGAAATTTCGATGGGATCACCCACAGCAGTACCGGTGCCATGTGCTTCGATATACTCAATTTGGTTTGGGTGAATCTTGGCCCGTTCCAACATCTCAGAAGCCAAGGAAGCTTGCGCCTCCCCGTTCGGGACAGTGATCCCCTCAGACCGGCCGTCCTGATTTACGCCAGAAGCTCGCACGAGGGCGTAGATTTCATCGCCATGGCTGATAGCGCTCTCTAGGCGTTTAAGGACGACAACTCCTACGCCCTCGCCACGGCCGTAACCGTCACCTCGGGCATCGAAGGCTTTACTCCGTCCATCGGGGGCGAGCATGCCGGCTTTGCACATGCCAATCGGATTCTCAGGGCGGAACATTATGTTAGATCCGCCTACGATAGCTTGGTCGCAGTCACCATTCTTTATGCTAAGGCAAGCTTGGTGAAACGCCACGAGCGAGGACGAACAGGCGGTGTCTACAGTGAAGCTCGGGCCCTGCAGGTTTAAGGCGTAGCTAATTCTGTTCGAGAGAATGCAAAGCGTTGATCCAATTTGTGAGTAGGAACCAATATTATATTGATTGAGGTTCGATAGCTGGTTCAGGTGATTGTCCGCCATGAAACCGCCGATAAATACGCCAGTTCTGCGCGCCGAGGAGTGTTGAAGATCAACGCCGGCATCTTCTAAGGCCTCCCAGGCGACCTCAAGGAGGATGCGCTGTTGCGGATCCATCGCTGCCGCCTCCCGCGGCGAGACGCCGAAGAACTCTGCGTCGAAAAGTTCGATATCCTGATCTATGAAGGCTGCATGCTCGACGTACATGCGGCCGGGCGCTGACCGATTGGGATCAAAATAACGGCGCGTGTTCCAGCGTGCTTCCGGAACTCGGCGCACTCCGTCGCGGCCTTCCAGCATCATCTGCCAGAATTGCTGGAGCGTATTTGCGCCTCCTGGGAAGCGGCACGCTAGTCCGGTAATTGCAATTTGATCATCCTGCATCAGCAATCCCTTGGCGTTCGAGTTTTCGGCTTACGGATGGCCCGTTTCGGTTTTCCCAAAGTTCGTCGATGAGTTGGTCAACCAGCGCGTTAGGGTTCGAGTTGATGGCTGACTTCATCGCTGTAATGACAACCACGGGAACATTGTGCATCTCGGTGGTAGCGGCGATCCGCGCCCCAAGTTGAACGGCGGTTGCATATGCAGGTATGTCCGAGCGCATAGTTGCGACGAGAACATCGGCGCCAGACTCTTGAAAGCGCCGAACCATCAATCCCACGAGAACTTCTGTTGTGGGCAATCCACTCTGGAATCCCCGGGCAGAAGATGCAATAGTGAGATAGCCTCCGACCATTATACGTGCATGGGATCTAAGGAGTCGGTCAGAAAAGTCCTGCGGAAGTGGCTCGAAGAACGAATCGCGTCGATCGATATCGTGCTTTAGGTCTAATACCTTTAATGTTCCCGCCGCCACGGGGTCGTCACCAATAAATAGGGACACGACCTCGTCTTGCGAGGAAAACTTGTCTGACACTAGAATCGTGTTGGGATCTATCTCGGCGAGAGTTCGCGACCACACGTCCGTCCAAAGCGCATAGACGCTATGCAGGTCGCGATCCTTGCGCCCGCGGAGTGGGGCACTAAAAATCCTGCACCTCAAGTCGTGCATGATATAGATCTCGCATTAGGCGTGTGGAAGATCAGATAATCTGACTAATCTCGTTGAACAATCAGGTATCACGGGTGGATTTGCGCAATCATCCCCCTTTTGTGGGGGGTGCAGTAATTTTACGGCGAGGCGATGGATTTCATGGATAGCTCGCATCTGTAGGTTCGAGCTCGGGAGCATCTGCTATGTTCCGCTGAATATCCGTCGCGGCGGCTTAGTGCAAACATGCGCTCCAAGCTCCCAATGCGCTTGATTATGGGTCATCGAGTGCATATGCTGAACCATAGGCACAAGTCGGAGACTATGATGAAAAAGAGCCCTCTTGGCTTTCGAGAGGTAGCGCTACTACCCTCACGTCTGGATGTTGGCTTTCGTCAAGCCACACTCCTCCTTGACGATATTACCACCCGAGACGTCGTTGTATTCGCCCAAGGGGGCGACGGCCCGGCTATGAGCGTCGGCGCGGCCACCCCATTGCCTGGCGGGGGACGGGATGATTGGATTTCGACCCTGATCAACCAGATTGAAGATCTTCGGTCCCGCCTTGACCAATCTGAAGGCGAACGCCGCGGTGACGTCGAGGCGCATAGAAAGGAGCGAGACCGGCTGCTTGTGTTGATCGAGAATTTGATCAAGCGGTGAGCGGATGGGTTGGCCGGCGATCATAGTCCAAAATTTGGATGCCACGAATAGCCTTATCGCACTTGAACTGGGCTAAGCTACTTGGGGTGATTAGGTGGTTTAACCTAACCATTGCACAACAAAATCGGCGGGCCTCGCTGGCTGCCCCTATAGGCGGTCTGAAGACCGACATCTGGCGTCGTGACGAGTTCAGGCGTGGCGGTAATTATGTACGGTTAGTCTTCTTACAAGGTAGGAATCTATGTCGATGCTGACGAGCCTGCGCACCGACCTCCCAGCTTCCAGCGGTGATCGGGAGGGCGTTGGAAGCGGCTGCGATGTCGGCTCATTCCCCCAAGCCGCTAGGGCAATCATCGCACAGATGGAGGCAGCGGCCGTGGCTGACCCGGCGCGCGTTATGGCAATACAGGGTGCTCCTGGCTGCAACGGGCACAGGGCAGCGTTGGAGTACGATGCTAGTTGCCGACCTCTACCTTGCTTTGCGTTCGAAGACGCGCTTGATGCGGTAAGGGATGGGCGCGCAGCGCGGGCCATTATCCCGATCGAGAACTCGCAAAATGGACGTGTGGCGGACATTCACTTTTTGCTTCCGGAAAGCGGCCTCGCCATAGTTGGTGAGCACTTTATGATGATTCATCACGCATTGATGGGGCTAGGACCTGGTCCGTTTACCCTGGCGTACAGTCATCCTCAGGCGCTAGGTCAATCTAGGCATTACCTCAGGGCACGAGGTATTGTACCGATGTCCTATGCGGATACCGCGGGCGCAGCCGCCTTCGTTAAGGAGCATAATAATTCAAATGTCTGCGCAATCGCCCCAGCGCTAGCTGCGGAGCTATATGGCCTGGATATAATAGATAACAACGTTGAGGACGCGGCCGATAACATGACACGTTTCGTGGTATTGGCGCTTAAGCCACTGGATGCTTTGACGCTTATATCCCGGCCGGCCATGACGACATTCGTATTCGAAGTAAGGAGTGTGTCTGCAGCTCTCTACAAGGCGCTTGGCGGCTTTGCCACGAATGGCGTTAACATTATTAAGTTAGAGAGCTATCAAGTGGCTGCCAGCTTCAAAGCAACGATGTTCTATGCTGATATCGAGGGTGTCCCCGGAGACCCTTGTGTTGATCGTGCCCTCGAGGAGCTAGCGTTCCACTGCAAGCACGTCCGCGTCCTTGGAAGCTACCCCCAGGCGCGACCACGAGGGTAACCGGCTGCCACCAGCGCGGGCAGCCCCCGCGCCGCGAACAGGATGGATGTGTGCCCTGCCACGGCCTCGATGACGGTGGTGACGGCGAGCAGCACAAGGCCGGACACTAGCGCGCGCCCCGCGCCGATCATCGCTAGCGCCATGCCGGCGACGAAGCCAAGCGATGCTCCGCCGACCTCCACCAGTGAGACGGGCAAACCGGCCTCGGGCAGGTCGAGACCGAAGCGGCTGCTCAGGAACCGCCGGAACCGGCGCAGGCCGCGCGCGGTGAAGACGTCAGCCATCGGCGCCCTCTTCGACCGTTGTGGCGCGAAGATCATCTTCACCCCACGCCGCCACCGCATCCATCACCCCAACGAGCGCCTCTCCCCGCTCGGTCAGGGCATAGTCGCCCCATGCCTTGCCGTGGGCAGGCGGAAGCCTCCGGACGATCCCGTCCCTTTCAACTGCTCCAGCAACACCTGCGGACGTGCCCGAGGGAGGTGCCGCTGAAGTTCGGCCATCGAACATGGGCGTTCGCGCACACACGCCAGCAACCGCGCCTTCCACTTGCCGCCGATCAGGCGCACGACATGCTCGACGGGACAGGGATCGAGCGGCGCGAGCTTGGGCGTGTAGGCCATCGTCTCCGATCGCATAAATTCATGCGGATTGCCGAAGGACACCGCACCCTGGAAAGCCGTGGCATTCTAGCATCACGCAGGCGATCGTCCATGGTTCAACCGCCCACGCTCCTCCAGATGCAGGGCGCTCCCATGCATCCCGCTCCATTTGCCGACGCCGCGCTGATCCTGATCGACATACAGGAGGAGTATCGCTCCGGTGCGCTGCCGCTTGATGGCATCACGCAAGCGGCGCTGGCGGCGGGAGAGGTGCTGGCGCTCGCCCGCAGCAACGTGCTTCCCATCTTCCACGTCCGGCACACGCTCCCGGGCGCGCCCATCTTCAACCCGGGATCACCGACCTTCGCCTTCATGCCGGAAGTGGCACCGCAAGCAGGCGAAACGATCATCGACAAGAGCCGCCCGAACGCCTTCCACGAAACCGGCCTTGATCGTGCCATCAGGCAGACCGGGCGCAGCGAGTTGATTATCGTCGGGATGCAGACGCACCTGTGCGTTTCCGCGACGGTGCGAGCCGCCGGTGACCTCGGCTATCGCTCCACCGTCGTCCGGTCTGCATGTGCCACACGCGACCTGCCCGATGGCAAGGGGGGAGCCATCCCGGCGCCGCTGGTGCACGATGCCGCACTGGCCGAACTTGGCGATGCCTTCGCGGTGATCGCGGACTGCCCATCGGCTTGGGGGAGGGCTGCGGGTCCGATATGAGACGCCATTGACCACCATCCGGGAGCGCTCATCGGGCCGATTGCTGTTCCATATCCTCGCCTCCGTCGCGGAGATGGAACGCGAGCTGATCAAGGAACGGACCATCGCTGGCTTGGCAGCGGCACGTGCCAAGGGCGGCAGTGGCGGGGGGCGAAAATCTGTGATGACATGCGACATGCTCGACACTGCCCGCAAGCTGCTTGCCGCCGATGACAGCCCCGCCAAGGTCGCAAAGCTGCTGCAAGTCGGTCGCTCGACCTTCTACCGCCACTTCCCGGCCAGCGAGCGTGCCGATCAAGTGTGACAGTTACCACTGACAGAACCGTGCCAATCAGCGCTGACATCTACAATGAGGGTAAGGCATGAAGGTTACATTCATTCGCCATGGTCAGAGCACCGGAAACGCCGGCCTGCCCTGTAATGATCTGGCATCTATCGAGCTGACTGAGCTGGGATGGTCTCAAGCTCGCGAGGTTGCCGATGCATGGACTGAAACCCCTGCCCTGATTGTGACCTCGCCATTTCTCCGTACCCAGCAGACGGCTCAACCGACGATTCAGCGCTTCCCGGACGTACCGGTGGAGGTGTGGCCGATCGAGGAGTTCACCTATCTCCAGCCTTCCCGATGGAACGGCACGCGCAGTAGCGAGCGAATGCCACATCTGGAGCGATATTGGAGGCAGGCTGACCCAAATTATTGCGATGGCGAGGGCGCTGAGAGCTTCGGGACATTGTTACGCCGCGCTGAAGCAGCGCTTACGCGGCTTGCCGCCCTGCCCTCGCTTGGCCGCACTTATGTTTTCGGCCACGGACAGTTTATCCAGGCTGTGCGTGCCGTCATTCGGGAAGCCGAGTTAGACGACCGAGGCAAGATGCTGCGCTTCTGGAGGAAGTGTGAGCAGCCAGCGATCGGCAACGCGGAGTTGGTGCAGTTCACATGGTCTGGCGCTGGGTGGACGGAGGTGACAGAATAGTGCATGGCCACATGCAAACATGCGGCCATGTAAAGGTGCACACATGCCAACAATTGCGATTATTAGTCAGAAAGGCGGCGCGGGGAAGACCACGCTCGCTTTGCACCTAGCGGCCGCCGCCGAGGATTCCGGTCATATCGCATTGGTGATCGACCTAGACCCGCAGGCAACGGCGAGCCAATGGGCAGCGTGGCGCAAGGATGCGCCTCCGGTCGTGATCGATAGTGCGCCCCCTCGCCTCACCGCTAAGATCGAGCAGGCGACGGCCCAAGGCGCGCAATTCATCGTGATCGACACCCCGCCACATGCCGACAGCGCCGCGAGTGCCGCCGTTGAGGCGGCTGACTTGGTGTTGATCCCCTGCCGGCCCAGCGCGTTCGACTTGGCCGCGATCAAGACAACCTCCAGCCTTGTGAAAATGCGGGGCAAGCCAGCCTTCGTGATCTTCACCGCAGGAAGCCCGACAGCGCCGCGCATGTATGAGGAAGCGACGCAGCTGGTGCAGGGTTATGGGCTGGACGCCTGCCCGCATCGCATCGCGGATCGCGCGGCCTTCCGTCATGCGGCGGCCGAAGGGAAAACTGCAATGGAGATCGAGCCAAACGGAAAAGCGGCCGACGAGGTACAGCAGCTTTACAAGTGGGTGTGCAAGCATGTGAACATGCAAGCATCTAGAAAGCGAAAGGCTAAGGTATGAGCCGAAAGGGATCATTGCTTGCATTGCGGGATCGCGATCCCGCACCGTCGCCAGCTCCGGCCAAGCCAGAAGCGAAGGCGGTGCCGGCGATAGCCAAGGACACCAGCACCGGCAGCAGCCCGGTTGCGCCAAGCCGCCAGGGTAAGAAGGCTATGACGGGCTATTTCAGTCCAGAAATGTCGTTCGCCATGCACATGACCGCCCGCAAGCATGGCATGAGCTTGCAAGACGCGATGGCCGAGGCGTTCAACGACTGGCTTCGCAAGATGGGGGAGAGCCCTGTGGGCAAGTAAGCATGTTAACATGCAAACATTGGCGCTAGGGAATGTTCATGTCCGTGCTGATTGTATCTGCGATCTTCGCACTGGTGATGGTCGGATTGTCCGTCCGGGCGAATGCTCGCTTCCGGCAGGAGAAGCGCCTTCCTATGCGATGGATGCTTTCCCGGTCGAACCCGCTTTCTGACACGGTCAACTGGTCAGCTCCCCGGGTCTTGGCTCTTAGCTTTACCCCTTCTTTGGGGAGCGGCGTGCTCGGGCTGTTTGATGACGGAGCGATGACCCTGACGCCGAGACCAGGCCAAGAGGGAATGCTGCTGCCGTCCTTGATCTTCATCGGAAGTCTGTTCATCGCTGCTCACGTTTTTCACCTTTGGGTGATAGGAAAAACCTTGAGCTGCAAAGGCTAAGATTATTCTACATGTTCACATGCCCATGTTTGCATGTGAACATGCCCGCTTGCCTGCATGGGGGTTAGCGCAGCGGTTTGCGTTCGTGCCGCTTCTTGCAAAAGCCAAGGAACGCGCCGGCGGGGCTTTTCAGCTCGGGCTTGCCCATATCGTGCCACCACGACACCCATTCGGCATAGAGCGCATGAACGTCATATCCCGGCGCGGCCGTTTTAGCGTCGTGCATCGTTTCCGGGTCGATATAGGGCGCGTCATCGGCAACGGCGATCGGATCGGGCTTGGACTTGAGGCCCGAACGGTTGCGGAACCGGATCACGTCATCGTGTATCGTGACGGCATAGTCGGGGAAATGGCTGTGATCGGCGTCGTGCTCGCAGACCTTCTTGACCAAGGCCCGGAACACCCGGAGCGGGCTGTTTGAACCGCATTTCTTCTGTAGTAGTTCTAAACCAATCTTCCACTCGTCCTTCATGCCGCAATGCTTGCGTGCCAGCTCATACATACGCCGCTCGAACGGCTTGCGGAGCCGGAAATAGTCGCGGTGGAGCGTAAGGACGTTCTTGCTTATGACGGAACGATACACCCATTCTGATAGGGTGATTTCAAGGTCGAGCATTCGGCCATCGAACGTCTTGCGGGTGATACTGGCTTCCTCAATCAAGCCGAAAATCCGCGTCTCCTCCATACCACCGGTTTGAATGTTGGTCCGCACCGTGGTTCCGCGCAGACGGGTGAGGGCATCGGCCATCAATCGGTAGCCTTCTCCGCTGGTCTGGCGGTTGGTGGCGACCAGCATGTCATAGGCTTGCAGACGAAGGGTGCGGCTTGGGGCTTCGCCCCGATTCATCTTCGCGACGAGCTGCGAGATGCAGTAGATCAATATGTCCTTGTCGTGGATCGTCGCTAGACCCTTGCCAGAGGGGATGATCTCGATGACGTTACCGTTGTGCTCGTAGCGCCGCATTCGATTGTCGGGCTTGGTCGAGAGCGAAAAGACCGGATGCTCCATCGAGGCCATGTCGTCCTTGGGGATCGCGTCCAACACGTCGCAGATGAACAAATCTTGGTTGGGATGCCGCACCGGCAGCAGGGGTGTGCGATCGTCACCGTCCAGGGCGGCGGGCACAGCGTCAAAAAGGGAGGGGAATGGCTCTATCGTCATTTCAGTGACAAAGCGGTACTATCGTCATTTCACATACGCAAGCGGATAATCGTCATATCAGATTCAAAGCTGTCCTATCGTCATTTCGATTACGCGTAAGGGGTAAAGCGAGGCCTGATGCTATCGTCAGAGTGGATTCGCCTTTTCGTCACCCTGGATTCGCTCTTTCGTCAGAGCGGATTCACCACGCACCAAATCTGGCTCAAAAAACTAAGGAATTCCGCGCATTTCAGCATAGAACGAATTTTCGTAACACATCACTAAACTCATATTTTAACACTCAGACCGCCTGTGGATAATTTTCCAAATGAACCGGCTCCGCACGCCGTCTCCCGGTGAGTGGGCTTAAATGAACCATTGCGCTCCTCATCAAACATCACGCTTGGCGATACCGTCGCAAAATTGGCTTTCCAGAGAAGCCGGGCGGATAGCGCAACGATCCATCGGAGGGACAGAGCAGGCGGAAACGTCCCACTGAGCGATTTTGCGGGCCGCCCAGCCTCATTCTGGAGGTTCGGGAGGGTTGGTGAGGGTCAACGCCTCATACCGCCCTACGGGCTTGCTAGAGCGAAGCACTTTCTAGAATATAGATTCTTGCCGCGCCGGTGAACGCTTTACGCCGGATCGAACCGACCCGCGAACTCCCGATCGGCATAATAGGCGAGCTTGGTGACCACGATAGGGCGTTGGCCAGCGAGAAACGGCAATTCCAGACCACCTGACATCGTACGGACTTCGTCCGGGGTGAGCAAAGGGCGTCCGACATGCTGCGCACCAAATGAGATCCCGGGTTCCTCCGCGTCGATCGCCCGCCAGGCCACCTTGCGCCTGCATGTCGGATAGGAGGGCCGCGAAAGCCTGCGGAGCGAGCGTCAGATGATCGCGAAGGATGGCGAGGGTGCGGGTCGCGGGCGGCTCACTGGCGGCGATATGGAGGAACAGGCCGGCAATCAGTGCCTTGGCCTCCTCGTTCCAATGCGCCTCGCCCGCTTCGCCGGGGGCGTCATAGACCAGCGCGTCAGCGAGCGTCATTGCATCGTCGGCGAGATCGAGACCGGCAGGGTCGATACGATCGAGCGGATTGAACGCGGCCGAGGGCTGTCCCGTCACCCCGAACGGATCGAGGACATGGACCGGGCCGAACCTGCCCCGCTGACGGGCGGTGACACGGGCGTTTTCGCCCTTGGGGTCGATGCAGACCACGGAGCCGGGATAGTCGATCAGGTTAGGAATTATCGTGCCGACGCCCTTCCGGTGCGCGTAGGCGCGATCGTCAGCAGATGGGCTGGGCCGGCATAGCGCAGCAGCTTGCCCGACTTGCGGCCGCGACCGATTAGCAGGCCTTGGTCTTGGGCCAAGGGCTTCGCTTCGCGATCGGCGGCAAAGCGGGCCGAGCCGTGGCTGTCATCCACATCGGGGCCACCAAAACGCAGGATCAACGGTTGGAAAAGGGCGCGGAGCACGACGAGGGTAATGACGAGAACCGTCAGCATCATGCCGAGCTGATACAAGTTAGAGTTGCGCGGCAGATCGAGAAGCGAGTGAAGGACGAACTGCATCCCGCCCAGCAGCACCAGGGCCATGATGAGGAGCAGAACGAGAACCCGAAACATGACGGATCAACAGGAGGGGGCTGAGTGTCAGGGACGTGATCGCCCAGACCGGATTTTGGCGCGACAAGCGAGCCAGATTGCGGAACGCGCGACCGAGCTGGCGAAACCATTCCATGTCAGTTGGCTCCGGATGGGGCAGGGGTGCAGCCCGAAAGAACGATCGGTCCCGCCAATACCGGTAGCTGTTTCATCGTGAGCCCCTCGGTATCCCGGAGGACTGGCAATACAGTTCGACACCTTGCACGCCAGGAACGCTCTCAATGCGAGCCAATACCTCTTCCGCTTCGTTCAGAACGCGGTCGGAGAGGCTTCGGCTGACCAGGAAAGCACCTTGCTCAGTCTTGATCTGAAGACTACCGATATCCGGTCGCAGATCAAAAAGACGGCCAATGTGCGAGATCAGTTCAGACGGCAGGGGCTTTGGCTTGTGGCTAAACGCGACAATCTCCCAAGGGCGCGGCAGACCCCCGTATCCGTAATCAAGCACCACGGCTGCATCGTACATCGCTGCTCTCCTCGGTTCGATTTCGCCTGCCTGCCTTATTGTCCGTTTTTCGCGCCCGCATAGGGAGACCCGGGCGGGCCACCCAGCCAAATCAGCCGCATCCACGGCACGGGGCGGCCGGGTTTGCCTTCCCCGATCAGAGTCAGGTGGTAGGCTTGCGAATGCAGGTCTGGCAGCTGCGCGATGGCGCCGAAGCGGATAGGTAGCGTGGCCAGGACCTGGTGGCGTTCCCCGTTGAATGCGACGATCCGCGACCGCTCGGCCGAGCCTTGCGCATTCCATAGTCCGATCCAGGTGAAGTCCTCGCGATGGATGGCATTCGCGGCAACGAATCGATAGCCGGGATCGTCGGCGTTGTGTCCGGGCGAGGGGGCACATAGACGTGATCGCGACCGGTTCACCGATCGGAGCGGGGCAGAGCGGTGCGACTATTGCCGCTGCGACCATTACGATGATGGTCATCATCGCGTCGTCTCCTGTGCTTTGCTTTCCGTGTCGAACGCGCGTTTGCCGCGTCGCTTCCACAGCGCAAGCGTGTCGCTGGCATCGTCGCTCCGTGCCTTGCCGACCACCTCCAGCAGTGCGCCGTAGATGGTTGCGCGGTCATCATCGGTGAGTTCTACCAGCCCGGCTTTCTGGATCAGGCCGCCCAGCTCGATCAGGTGGCGGGTACGCTCGCGGCGTTGCACGACCCAGCCCCGCGTATCGTTACGACGCTGCGCCGCTTGCAGGCGCTGGATCAATGCCCGGTTGCGCATTGCTGCTGTCGCTGTTGCCGCTAGCAGTCCGGCTACTTTTGCGCCCGCGTCGCTGAAAGAAGGCAGCGCCTTTCGTGCGCCACGCCTCCTTCGCTTCCGTATCGTTGGAAGCCACAGCGTCGAGCAGGACGCCAGCGAGCGTTTCCATGTCGAGCGTGTCGGCACCGGTGGTGGTGACGAGTTGGCCGAGTTGTTCAACACGGCGCGCCTTCAACGCGCGTGCCTTGTCCTCCAGCGCCTTCAGCTCAGCGTCGTAATCGCGCACCTTGCGCATGGGGCCTCCACCCTGACCATGATCGCCACAGCAGCCTATCAAACCAATACCGGAGAACAAGTGACGATCGAACACAAGCAAGTCAGTCACGTGAACGCATGTGAGTAGGGAGTGCGCGCTTATACGTCGTTGCCGACGTGTGCTAAGTGAGGCAGATTACGAATTGCGATGGCGATCTATCACTTCTCCGCCAAGGTGGTCAGCCGAGCGAACGGCTCCAACGCCGTTGCGTCCGCCGCCTATCGCTCCGCATCCGAGCTGCATGACGATCGACTTGGCCGCTCGCATGACTTCTCGAACAAGGCGGGCGTGATCCACTCCGAAGTGCTCCTCCCCAAGGATGCACCGGAGCGCCTTTCCGATCGCGCAACCCTGTGGAACGAGGTGGAGGCAGGAGAGAAGCGCAAGGACGCACAGCTTGCCCGTGAAGTGGAGTTTTCGATCCCACGCGAGATAAATGAAAAGCAGGGCATTCAGCTTGCCCGCGAGTTCGTGGAGAAGGAGTTCGTCAAGCGCGGCATGGTTGCCGATCTCAACGTCCATTGGGACAAGGCAAAGGATGGCAGCCCCAAGCCGCACGCGCATGTCATGCTGGCGATGCGCGAGGTAGGGCCGGAGGGCTTCGGCAAGAAGAACCGGGATTGGAACAGTGCCGAGCTGTTGAAGGAGTGGCGCGAGGCGTGGGCTACGCACGTGAATGAGCGCATGGCGGAGCTTGGGATCGAGGGACGGATCGACCATCGCTCCTACGCCGACCAAGGCATTGCGCTGGAGCCACAGCACAAGATTGGGCCAGCAGGGATGCGACGCCTTGATCGTGGCGAGGATGCCGAGCGAGCCGAGGATCACCGGCGCATCGCGCGCGAGAACGGCACCAGGATCATCGGTGATCCGACAATCGCGCTCGATGGCATTACCCGGCAACAGGCGACCTTTACCACGCGTGACCTAGCGGCATTTGCGTTTCGGCACTCGGACGGCAAGGAGCAGTTCGATCAGGTGCTGGCGGCGGTGCGCGCAAGTCCCGAGCTGGTGGCGCTGGGCAAGGACGGGCGGGACCAGGAACGGTTCACCTCTCGCGAGATGATCGCCACCGAAGCGCGGCTTGAGCAGGCCAGCGACGAGCTGGCCCGTGGCAACGCGCATGGCGTTTCGGATCAGCATCGAGCGGGGGCGTTGGGGGCGGCGGAGCGGCGCGGTCTGGTGCTGTCCGGAGAGCAGCGGGACGCTTTCGACCATATCACCGATGGCCGAGGGCTGGCGTCGGTCATCGGCTATGCCGGCACCGGCAAGTCGGCGATGCTGGGCGTGGCGCGAGAGGCGTGGGAGCGGGAAGGTTATCAGGTACGCGGTGCTGCGCTGTCCGGTATCGCGGCGGAGAACCTTGAGGGCGGGTCGGGGATAGCGTCCCGCACCATCGCAAGCCTTGAGCATGCCTGGGGGCAGGGACGTGATCTGCTTGGCCCCAGGGACGTGCTGGTGCTGGACGAGGCGGGCATGGTCGGCACCCGGCAGATGGAGCGGGTTCTGTCCCATGCCCGTGATGTGGGCGCCAAGGTGGTGACGGCAAGCGATCCCGAACAGCTGCAGGCGATAGAGGCGGGCGCGGCGGCCCGGTCGATCGCGGAAAGGCACGGCGCGGCCGAGATCACCGAGATCCGCCGGCAGCGTGATGACTGGCAGAAGGAGGCAACGCGTTCGCTCGCCACGGGACGTACCGCAGAGGCGCTGCACGCCTATGAAAGCCGGGGCATGGTGCAAGCGGCCGACACACGCGAGGCAGCGCGTAACGAGCTGCTGGAGGGTTGGGATCGCCAGCGCCAGGCTGCGCCTGATGAAACCCGGATCATCCTCACCCACACCAACGCTGAGGTCCGTGCGCTCAACGAGGAAGCGCGCGGACGGATGCGGGCGACGGGCGAGCTGGGACAGGACCACAGCGTCACCGTCGAGCGGGGAGGGCGCGACTTCGCTTCCGGCGACCGAATCATGTTCCTGCGCAATGAGCGCAGCATAGGGGTGAAGAACGGCACGCTGGGTACGCTGGAACAGGTCGGCGAAGGCAGCATGGCCGTGCGGCTCGATAACGGAAACCGCGTCGCCTTCGACCTCAAGGACTATGCCCATGTCGATCATGGCTATGCCGCGACGATCCATAAGTCGCAGGGCGTGACTGTCGATCGCGCGCATGTGCTGGCGACGCCGGGAATGGATCGCCATGGCGCCTATGTCGCGCTGTCACGGCACCGGGAGGGCGTGCAACTCCATTACGGCCGCGACGATTTCACCGATCAGCGTCAGCTCACTCGCACCCTGTCGCGCGACCGGGCCAAGGACATGGCCGGCGACTATCCGGCGCCGTCCGATCAGGACCGGCGCGAGGCTTTTGCCGAGAGGCGCGAGATACGCTGGTCCGAGCGAGCTCGCGAGATCGTCCATCAGGTCCGCGACAAGGCGCGGGGCATGTTCGCCGGGTTCAAGCCGAAGTCTGCCACCCCAACGCTAGACCGGGAGAGCAGAGGGGGGGCAAATGTCACCGGTAGAACGGATGATGCTCATCGCTTCGATGAGACCCAAAGGGATCCGATCAACACCGCAAGGGGGGCCGATTATCACCACCCTGAGGAGCGGCGGCAGGAGAGGGTAAATGTCACCAGCTCCACCAAGGCGATCGAACGCTATGCGAGGGCTACGGCCGATGTGAACCGGATGCGAGCGCAGGAGTTGCCGATACTCCCGCATCAGCAGAGTGCGTTGCAGCGCGCCGGCGAGGCGCTGGATCGCGTGCGGCCAGAAGCTGCTCGGGATCTCGCTTCCGCGTTCCGGCGCGATCCCGGGCTGATCGGGCAGGCGGCTGAAGGGAACACCGGTAGCGCGGTGCGCGCGATGGCGGAGGAGCGCCACGTCCGGCTTGATCCCGACGCACGGGCGGAGCGGTTCGTGGAGACGTGGAAGCAGATGGACCAGACCCGCGCCCATATGGAGAAGTCCGGCAACAGGAATGGTGCTGAGAAGATACGCGGTGACATGGCGAAGGTGGCCGGAGCGATCGGACGCGATCCGCAGCTTGAGTCCGCGCTGCGCCGGCGTGCGCCTGAGCTGGAGCTGAAACTGGAGAAGGATCGGGCGATCGGAGCGGCCTTGGCAGAATCGATCCTGCCCGGGCGTGAGCGAGACTTGGGATTGAGCCGGTAGTTCGTGCTCCGGTATGAAAGGGAGGCGGGATGAGCGACGACGATCACGAACCGGATGCCGCGGCAGAAGCGTTCGAAGGCGTGCGGGGCGAGCTGGCATTGTTGCGCCGCGCCGTCGAGCGTTTGGCGGCTGAGCGCACGGAGGCTCCGGAGATCCCCGACTACAGCGAGACGCTGGGGCAGATGGCGAAGGCGATCACCGCGACTGCGACCCGTGTTGATGTGCTGGCGAAGGCAGCCGGAGACAATGTCGCACCCCGCTATGTCGCCGACCGGATTGTCGCTGCCGGCGCCCATGCGCGTGACGAGGACCGCCGCATGATCACATCAGCCGGCAGCGAACTGAGCAAGGCAACCCGTGATCTTCAGGGTACCATCGCATCAGCGCGGCGCGGTGATGAGCAGAACCGATGGCTGGTCTGGACGGCGATCGGCGGCACGGTGTTCGGCATGATCTTGTGGGCAGTGTTCGCGGGCATTGTGGCGCGCGCTGTGCCCGAGGGTTGGCGATGGCCGGAGCGAATGGCGGCGCGCACGCTGGCAATGCCAATGTGGGAAGGCGGGCAGCGCATGATGAAGGCAGCTTCGCCCGAGGCATTCGCCAACATCGCCGCGGGCGATCGGATCGTTACCGCTAACCGGCAAGTGCTGGAGGCATGTCAGAAGCGTGCGAACAGGGCGCGTGAGGCGGTAAGTTGCACCATCAAGATCAACAACTCCGGCAAGTGATGGGAGCTGCGATGAAGGTTCACGAAGCCACCAAGGGGGTTGAACGGCAGCTTGCCATACGATCGTGGGTGCTGGGTATTACCAGCCTGGTCCTGACCATAGTTGGCTTGGTGCGGCTATCCTTGCTGCCATGACGATATCGTGGCCAAGCCGGGCAATCGGAGGCATCTTCGGCGTTGCCGCCGTCATCACGTCTGCGCCAGCTCTGGCGTGTTCATGCATCGCGCCAGACAATGTCGAAGCAGCTGGACGCGCAGCGCTCGCCAAAGCAGATCTCGCAGCCGACATAGAGATGGAGCGTGTCGTGGACACGGCTTTGCCTCGTCTCTGGTGCAGATCAGATGGCCAGGCATGGTGGTGGTTCAGGCCGGGGCGCAAGATTGAGCAGAGCCGGCCCGCGCGCGTTCTGCGGATCATGAAGGGGAGCGTTTCGGGACCAATCCGCATCCGTGAGAACCCGATCGAGAGCGCCGGCGGCTATTGCAGCCGAAAGATGAACACCTGCGAGATCAATCTATCTAGGGAGGGTGGTCGTACCGGTCCCATGCTTCTGAGGCGCATGTACGAGCCACTGGATGTTTGCACGCAAGGAGCCTTCACCATGTGGCTTGAGCAGCGTCAAAGGTCGCGTACGCTTAAGCAAAGGAGATGATGCGAAACTGCGGTGTCCGCCATTAACCGTGGAGGCAGTCCTGATTTTGCTCGGAAGCTGAGCGTTTGAGCCTATATCGGCTGCTATGGCGCGCAAAGGATCACTATCCCTGGCGGCGGTAGCAATGACGCTCGCGATCGGAGCAGCCTCGCCGCTCGCCGCGCAGTCGTCGGTGGGTCAGGACAACGGCAAGAGGCCTCAGGTGCGCGTCGTCACCACGCCTGAGGGCCGCACCGTTTATGTCATGCCGGTGCAGCCAGGGGCCGCGCGCACGAAAAGGCCGCAGGTCCGTACCGTCGTCACGCCGGAACACGGCACCGTCTACATCGTGGAAGAGCAGCCGAGGGACACCCGCTCGCCGAGGCAGCGCTGTCTGGACGAGGAAATCGCACGTGAGGGCGTTCTCCCTCTCAGCTCACGATGGGCGCAATCAACCTGAGATGTAGCCAGCGCTGATCGTTGAAGGGCTGCCGATACAGATCGGGGTTTCAGGAACACAGAGCCAAGGCTCGGGGTATCAGGAACAGGGGGCATCCCCGGCCGATGGAGCCTTCACGCCGCTTCGCGCCTGTGGATACAAAAAGGGAACAGAATCCCAGCGCTAGCCACCCAGGTATAAGGTGGGCGCAATGGCTACAAAATCTGGCACCGTTGCAATCGGACCCAAGCAGGGCGCGGGCACATTCTACGCGGTTCGTTTCGCAAACGAGAGCGGGCGTCCCCTCAACTTACATGTAACTATCGACTTCAGCAGTCTCGGCATCGACCCGGAGAATGCAGCTGGCCTCTTCCGGGAGATCTGGCAACGATTCACGCGTTGGTACGCATACCAACGTGATCAGAAGGGTCGCGAATTCGGGCCGTTTGACGGCTACGCAGTGCATGAGCACCCCGAGTATGGCCCGCGTCATGTGCATTGGGTCATGCGAGCGCCGGAGGGGACTAGGGCCGAAGTAGAACGGGTCATTCGTTCGCGCGTCGAGAAGTTGACGGGCTTTGCCTGCCTTGGCCGCTCGGTCCACTTCCAAGAGGTCGGTGCAGCGGGGCAGCTTACCAAATACACCATGAAGGGGATGCAGCCTGCAGCGGCCCGCCTGTACCACGTAAGGCCCAGCAATCAGGGCTTTGTGTCAGGTCGACGGCTTACGGTGAGCCGCAGCATAGGCCGTGCAGCTCGCAACCGCGCAGGATGGACCCGAAAGCGGCCCGGCTAGTCAGGCCTTCAAGGCATCGCAGGGTGACCGGGTAGAAAGGCCTGCCCTTCTGCTGGCAACGAACTGATCTGCCCCCCGCTGAGTGGCCCAGAGACTATGATAGTCTGGACCACGAAAGGGACGATGAATGGCGAGCAAGAAGCACAAGCCGGAAGAGATTATTGGCAAGCTGCGTGAAGTTGAGATCGTGTTGGCGCAGGGGGCCTCGACAGCAGAGGCGTGCCGACGGATCGCGGTCAGCGAGCAGACATACTATCGCTGGCGCAAGGAATATGGCGGCCTGAAGACCGACCAGGCGCGGCGGATGAAGGATCTGGAGAAAGAGAACCAGCGGCTACGCCGGGCGATTTCGGATCTGACGTTGGACAAGCTGATCTTGCAGGAAGCTGCCAAGGGAAACTTCTAAGCCCCGCGCGGCGGCGGCGCTGCATCGATCAGTTGCGACGAGATTTGCCGATGCGGGTGTCCGAGCGACGGATATGCCGGGTGCTGGGGCAGCATCGATCGACACAGCGCAAGGTGCCGCGTGGGGCGGATGACGAACAGGCGCTCACGCAGGACATCATCGCGTTGGCGAAGCAATATGGTCGCTATGGCTACCGCCGGGTGACGGCGTTGCTGTGCCATGCGGGGTGGACGGTGAACCACAAACGGGTCGAGCGGATATGGCGACGCGAGGGACTGAAGGTCCCGCTGCGCCAACCCAAACGGGGACGCCTGTGGCTCAACGACGGATCATGTATCCGCCTACGGCCTGAGTATCCGGGGCATGTGTGGGCCTACGACTTCGTCGAAGGGCGCACGCACGATGGCCGCAAGTTCCGTATTCTGACCATCATCGACGAGGCCAGCAGGGAGTGCCTGGCGCTCATCGTTGCACGGCAGCTCAAACACGAGGATGTGCTGGCGGCTCTGGCTGACCTGTTCATTTCGCGCGGTCCTCCGGCACATATACGGTCCGACAATGGAAGCGAATTTATCGCGACCGCTGTCCAGAAATGGCTGGGGCAGATCGGCGTGAAGACGCTCTACATCACCCCGGGATCACC
>Ga0070667_100000758_pt1 | contig 30687 bp, 24 predicted proteins | sample KBSS33metaG_FD_64659 | JGI IMG/M metagenome (GOLD analysis project Ga0070667, IMG submission 64659) | Switchgrass rhizosphere microbial communities from Kellogg Biological Station, Michigan, USA - KBS S3-3 metaG | ecosystem: Host-associated > Plants > Roots > Rhizosphere > Soil ...
TTCGGCGGCTACGGCTTCATGAACGAGTACCCGGTGGCCCGGCACTACCGCGATTCGAAGATCCTCGAAATCGGCGAGGGCACAACCGAAGTTCAGCTGATGCTGATCGCGCGTGAGGCCGGGCTGTGACCACCGGAGAAGCCGGCCCCAAGAAAGTCATAGAGCAGCGCGGGCTGTGGTACGAGGAGTTCCAGCCGGGCGTCATTTACCAGCACCGGCCCGGCCGCACCATCACCGAAGCCGACAATGTGCTGTTCACCACGCTGACCATGAACACGCAGGCGCTGCACCTGGATGCCGCGTTCTCCGATGCGTTGCCGCCGTTCCACGCACGGCTGGTGAATTCGATGTTGACGTTGTCGACGCTCGTAGGGCTGTCGGTCGCCCAGCTGACCCAGGGCACGATCGTCGGGAACCTCGGGTTCTCCGACATCGCATTCCCCAGGCCGCTTTTCCACGGCGACACGCTGTATGCGGAGTCCGAGGTGGTCGACAAGCGCGAGTCCAAGAGCCGGCCTGGGGAGGGCATCGTCACGTTCGCCCATACCGGCCGTAACCAGCACGGTGACATCGTCGCCACGGCGAATCGCAAGACGATGGTCCGCAAGCGTCCGGCGGATGCGGTCTGATGGCGCGGCGCGCACGCGAGGAGCATAAATGACTGTGTCTGCTCCCGGACCCGGCTGGCTGTTCTGCCCGGCCGACCGACCCGAGCGGTTCGAGAAGGCCGCTGCCGCAGCTGATGTGGTGATCCTCGACCTGGAAGACGGCTGCGCCGCGAAGGACCGGCCGGCCGCCCGTCAGGCGCTGATCGATACCCCGCTGGACCCGGCCCGCACGGTGGTCCGGCTGAATCCGTCGGACACCGCCGATCATCCGCTGGACCTGGAGGCGCTGGCCAAAACGCCGTACACCACAGTGATGCTCGCCAAAACCGAATCAGCCGAACAGGTTCGGGCGCTGGCGCCACTGGACGTGGTGGTGCTGGTGGAGACGCCGCTCGGTGCGCTCGCCGTCACCGAAACCGCCCGGGTCGACAACACCTACGCCGTCATGTGGGGCGCCGAAGACCTGTTCGCAGTGCTCGGAGGCACCGCCAACCGGTGGCCCGACGGCAGCTACCGCGACGTCGCCAAGCACGTCCGGTCGCAATCACTGTTGGCAGCCAAGGCTTTCGGCAAGCTCGCGCTGGACTCGGTCTACCTGGACATCAAGAACCTCGACGGCCTGCGGGCCGAGGTCGACGACGCCGTCGCCGTCGGATTCGACGCCAAGGTGGCCATCCACCCGACGCAGGTCGCGGTCATCCGCTCCGGCTACGCGCCGACCGAGAAAGAGATCGCCTGGGCGCGTGCGGTACTCGATGCCGCGACCCGCGAGCGCGGCGTTTTCCAGTACGACGGCCTGATGGTCGACATGCCGGTGCTCCGCCGCGCCGAGCGGATCGTCGCCCTGGCCCCGTAACTGTTCTTCCGCGAGCAGACGCAAAACTGTCCTTTTTCCAACGAAAAGGGACAGTTTTGCGTCTGCTCGCGAGAGGGAGGCGCGCCCAGCTTGCGAGGGAGCTAGAGGTCTTCGACGCTGAGGATGCCGTCTTGCACGGCGCGGGCGACGAGTTGAGCTTTGGTGACCGCCGGCCGTCCCGCTGCGGCGTATTTGGCTCGGACGCGTTGCAGATGGGTCCGGACGGTGGTCGGCGCGAGGTGTAGACGCTTGGCGACGATGTCCTTGCTCTCGGTCTGAAACCAGGCCTTGAGCACTTCGCGTTCGCGCTTGGTGAGCCCGGGCCTGCCGGAGTCGGTGTCCGAGCAGATGGCCGCGGCCATCCGGGGACCGATGTACGGTTCGTGGGTGCTGGCCGCGCGGATGGCCTCGATGAGGTGGCCCTGGCCTTCACTCTTGGCCAGATACGTGACGACGCCGATGCCGAGACAGCGCAGGATCACCTCCGCGTTCTCCAGATGCGAGTAGACGATCACCGCGTGTCCCGCGTCGACGATGGCGGCGACGGCGTCGAAATCTGGCTGGCGGCTGCGCAATTCGAGGTCCAGGATGACCGCGGCCAACTGGTGATCGGCCTTGGGATAGACGGCGAGGAACGATTCGGCGTCGAGGTGATCGGATGCGACACGGATGGGTGGGTCGGCCTGTGCGCACCACGCCGAGACGCCGGTGTGGATGACGTCGTGGTCATCGACAACGGCTATGGCCAGGGGCTCAGGTGGGTTGGCCGGCGCTGACATGTTCGGTCGGTCTTTCTGGGAGTAGATGGCGCACAGTGATCCACACCGTGTCATCGAGAGTGGTCAGGTCGAATTCATCTTCGTCGCCGACGCTGGATTTCGTCGGCAAATCGGTGTGGCCCGCGCGGTGGCACATGATGCTGAGCTCGACGGCGGCGGTCTCGGCAGTCAGCGTGATCCGGGCGGGTGAGGCGGCCGCGTGGAGAACCTGGTCAACGAGCCGGGCCAGTCGTCGCGCCGTCGGCACAGTCATGGTCGGTAGCGTGCCCTGGACGTCGACCGAGACGGCGATGCCGCGATTCTGGGCCGCGTCGACGCGAGGGCGCAATTCGCGCAGCAGTACGTGCTCGAAGCTCGATGACTGGTCGAAAAGGATACGCAGTCGCTGGTATTCGAGTTGTGCACGGCGTCGCGTTTCGTCATCGACCGGTTCGCCGTCGGCGAGGGTGGACAGCAGCGGCTGGATGGTGTCGGCGAGGTCCGCGTATCGGCGGTCGTACTCCTCCTGTACGGCATCGGCGATGTGGGCTGCGGCAGTGCGGCGCATGTGACTCTCGGTCTCGATGCTGGCGGCAGCCGCGGACTGCCGGATCATGTCAGCCACGACCAGCGCACAGAATTGAGCGACGAGGACGCTCGCGGTGTCGTATCCCAGGTCGATGATCGTGTGGGCCGATGGATTCCGGATGATCGCGTAGATCGCGGGAACGACCCAGCACCACGCCAGGACACAGACCGCGTAGCTGAGGCGGACGCTGAGCAGCAGCGGCAGCACACACCAGCCGATCGCACCTTCGGCCCACTGCAACCGGGGGTCGAGGTCATAGATCGGCATCGAGATCGACTGCACCAGAGCAACAATCACGAGGCTTACGATGCCGAAGCGGGCCCGCGGATTGGTCCGGCCCATCACCCGGGGGATCGCCGCCAGCGTCGCGACCGTGGTGACGACGATGAGGGCCCATTGCAGCTGGGGATATGCCGCGAAGCTCAGGGATGCGGGCACGGTGACCATCAGGTTTACCAGCGCATAGGCAACCAATGCCAGCCCGAATACCATGTGCGCCCGCTCGATCAGTCGTTCCGGGTCAGGCGCGGCCGCCGGATTGGCGGATGTTCGGGTGGGCCAGAGCAATTCAACCGACGTGCCGTGTCCGGGCTGCGTGATGATCTCGGCGACGCCACCGAGTTGCTGCATGCGGGCGACGATCGAGTCGGCGATGCCGTGCCCGCGCGTCGGCTGCGCGCGGTCGAATCCGCATCCGTTGTCGGTGATCTGGATCCGTCCGCTCTGGACGGTGATGGTGACGGCGGTGGCACCGGAATGCCGGTCGACGTTGGTGAGAGCCTCCCGGGTGGCGGCCGCGATGGTCGCTGCCGTCGCGCCGTCGACCCACATCGCGGTGGCGCCGGCATAGTTCACCGGTGTCGTGGCGTGGGTGGCGTGATCACGCAGGGCGGCAACAAGATCCGCTGGAGGCGCGGGTGCGTGGGACGTCTCGGTGAACACGCGAAGGTCGCGGCGTGCCTGGGCGGCCAGGCGGTCTGGCGACAAGGCGGTGCCGGTGCCCACCATCAGCAGGGTCGAGGCGACGGTGTCGTGCAGCAGGCGCATCTGCTCGCGGTCATAATCGCGGACGGCGGCGTTGACTTTCTGGCGCAGCTCGATCGCGAGCCGCTCGGCGCGTGCGGCGTCGACCTTCTCGGCCACCCGCACCGTCAACATTCGGATGAACGTCGACGCGACCCACAACAACGTGAAGTAGTAGACGGTGATCCACTGATCGGCATCGCGTAACCCATCGACCGACGCCACTCCAGCGGCGAGCGCGGCAGCGACTCCCGCGGTCATGGCCATGTTGAGTAGGGGCTCGAACACCGTGAAGCTCGCGACGGCTGTGCCGGCGATCGCGATCGGCGCGCAGGTCGACGGGCACACCTGGTGGTTGGATGCGAGGACCGGCAGGGCCAGGCACGCGGCGATCGTGATGGCATAGTCGATCGCGATGATGCGCGGCGTCGCGGAGCGGGTCAGCAACCGGTACAAGGACCAGGCGCCGGCCAGACACGCGAAGGCGGTGCCGGCCGCGCTGACCCGGGGCGCTGAGACCAGCACGATGGCGTAGACCACCAGCGCCCCGCCATGACGCATGAACAGACTGATCCGCATCGCGTGCTGCAGGAAGTTGCGGCGTGCGGCGCCTGTGTCGGTGTCAAACATGGTGAGACTGACGTACGCGAGGTCAGGGGGCGGGCGCGGCGGACACGCGGGCGACGTGGTGGCGGGCGCGGTTTGGACGTCTCATCGTTTTCTCGCTTCTGGCACTGCCACGTTGATGATGCGATGGTTTTTAGCACGCGGCAACGACAGATTCTGGGCCGATGGGCGTGTCACCAGGGCAAATGGTGCTGAATTCATACGTTCGGGCTACAAGTCGGCCGTATTGCCCGAGTGCCGCACGCACCTGCCCGACACGTCTCCACTCCGTTACCTGCGATAACCGCGGCCGGACGCCCGGCGGGCGCATAATGGCGGTGATGCCCCAGCACTGCGGCGAGCAGAGCGGATCATCCGACTGATGCCACACCCCGGCATCGGCCGGCGACCCCCACCACCCGGGGGTTGCCCTGGTCGCCACCGCGCTGAGCTTCTCGCGGACTGACGGCCGAACATGCCGTCACCGAAAGGAGGCGGTATGGCTGACGTGTCGGTCCCCGGCCTGAACGACCGGGTGGACCTTGAACCCGTCCAACTCATCGCGCCCGACGGCGCACCCACCTCCGGCGAGCGATATCGCCGCGACCTACCCCCCGAAACACTGGGCTGGCTCTACGAGGAGATGGTCGTCACCCGCGACCTGGACGGCGAGTTCGTCAACCTGCAACGTCAGGGCGAGCTCGCGCTGTTCGCCTCGTGCCGCGGCCAGGAAGCCGCGCAGGTCGGCGCGGCGGCCTGCCTGCGCAAGACCGACTGGTTGTTCCCGCAGTATCGAGAACTCGGCGCCCTGCTGGTCCGTGGCATCACGCCCGCCCAGATCAGCGCGGTGTGGCGCGGCCGCTGGCACGGTGGTCTCGGATTCACCGAAAAGCACTGTGCACCAATATCGATCGATATCGGCACACATGGCCTGCACGCGGTCGGCGCGGCGATGGCCGCACAACGGCTCGGGGAGGACTCGGTGACCGTGGCGTTCGTCGGCGACGGCGGCACTTCCGCGGGTGACATGCACGAAGCGCTCAACATCGCGGCCGTCACCGCGGCGCCGTGCGTGTTCTTCGTGCAGAACAACCAGTGGGCCATCTCGGTGCCCGTGCGTCATCAGCAGGCCGGGCCGTCGATCGCCCACCGTGCCATCGGATACGGCATGCCGGGCATCCGGGTCGACGGCAACGACGTGCTGGCCTGCTACGCGGTGATGGCCGAGGCGGCGCAGCGCGCCCGCGACGGCGACGGGCCGACGCTGATCGAGGCCGTCACGTACCGGATGGGGCCGCATACCACCTCAGATGACCCGACCCGCTACCGCGACCCCGACGAGCTGAAGCACTGGGAGGCACGCGATCCCATCGCGCGCTACCGGGCCTACCTGGAAACCGTCGGGGTGTGGACCCCACGACTGCAGGAACATGTCGAGAATCGGTCCCGCCGGCTCCGCTCCGACCTTCGTGAGGCCGTGCTGACCGCGCCGGACTTCGACGTCGCGGACATGTTCGACAACGTCTACGCCGACATCACACCCGAACTGGCCCGGCAGCGCGACGCGTTGCTGGCCGAATTAGATTGGGAGGGTTGACATGACGCAGATCATCGAGCGACCGTCGTGGTCCGGTGACGCGGAGCCCGACGAGCCGAAGCTGCCGGCCGCGTCGTCGACGGTGACCGTATCGATGGTGCAGGCGATCAACCGCGCCCTGCGCGACGCCATGACCGCCGATGATCGGGTCCTCGTGTTCGGCGAGGACGTCGCGCAGCTGGGCGGGGTTTTCCGCGTGACCGACGGGCTGCACGAAACGTTCGGGGAAGCCCGGTGTTTCGATACGCCGCTCGCCGAGTCGGCGATCGTGGGCATCGCCATCGGGATGGCGATCCGCGGCATGGTGCCGGTACCCGAAATCCAGTTCGACGGATTCGCCGCCCCGGCCTTCGACCAGATCGTCAGCCACCTCGCGAAGTACCGGATGCGTACTCATGGCGACGTCGACATGCCGGTGACCATCCGCATCCCGTCGTTCGGCGGTATCGGCGCGGTGGAACATCATTCGGAATCGACCGAGTCGTACTGGCTGCACACCGCCGGGCTGAAGGTCGTCATTCCGTCGACGCCATCGGACGCGTATTGGCTGCTGCGGGAAGCCATCTCATCCCGGGACCCGGTGATCTTCCTGGAACCCAAACGCCGGTACTGGACCAAGGGCGAGCTGGACACCAGCGCCCCCGCGTTGCCGATCGGGCGGGCCGCGGTGCGGCGCACCGGGCGCGACGTCACGGTCATCACCTACGGTTCGCTGGTCGACACCGCCTTGGCGGCAGCCGATCTGGCGGCAGACCACCCGGCGGGGCACGACCTGGAGGTCATCGACCTGCGGTCGCTGAACCCGCTGGACTTCGACACCGTCGCCGCCTCGGTCCGCAAGACCGGTCGCGCGGTCGTCATGCACGAGGGGCCGCGCACCCTGGGATTCGGCGCCGAGTTGGCGGCGCGCATCTCCGAAGAACTGTTCTATGACCTGGAGGCACCCGTGTTGCGCGCCACCGGCTTCGACACCCCGTATCCGCCGGCCCGGCTGGAGAAACTGTGGCTGCCCGGCGTCGACCGGCTGCTCGACTGCGTGCACAAGGCGATGAGCCAGCCATGACTGCGACACACGACTTCCTGGTGCCCGACCTCGGCGAAGGTCTGGAAGACGCCACCATCACCGCGTGGGCCGTGGCGGTGGGGGACACCGTCGAACTCAATCAGGTCCTGTGCACCGTGGAGACCAACAAGGCGGCCGTGGAGATACCCAGCCCCTACGCCGGTGTGGTGACCGAACTCGGTGGGGCAGAAGGACAGACGCTCGCGGTGGGCGCCGTGCTGGTACGCATCGCCACCGATGTGCCAGCTGCGGCGGTTGAAGCCACGCAGCCGAAGGCCGAGCCCGAAGTCGAGCCCGAAGTCAAAGCGGCGGAACGCAGCCCCGTTCTGGTGGGGTATGGCGCGGACGCCGATCTCGACACCACCCGCAGGCGGCCGCGGGCCAAACCGCGGGTGCGCAAACTGGCGGCCGAACTGCACGTCGACCTGACCGGGGTGGCGCCGTCCGGCCCGAACGGCATAGTCACCCGTGAGGACGTGCTGGCGTCGGTGCAGCAGACGGGCGACGCCGACCTGGTTCCCGTCAGCGGCGTGCAGGCCGAGATGGCGCGACGGATGTCGGTGTCACGCAAAGAGATACCGGACGCGCATGCTTCGGTCGAGGTGGACTGCGCCGAATTGCTGCGGGTTCGCGACACTCTGGCCGGCGCCGACAGTACCGTCACACCGTTCGTGCTGACACTGCGGCTACTGATCATCGCGCTCCGGCACCACCGCGAGTTCAACGCCACCTGGGTGCCGGCCGAACCCGCCGCGAGCGTTCATCTTCACGAATCGGTGCACCTGGGCATCGGCGTCGCGACGTCGCGTGGGCTGCTGGTGCCGGTGGTCCGGGACGCCGAGCGCCTCTGCACCCGAGAACTGGCCTGGGCGGTGGACGGACTGATCCGCGCCGCCCGCGACGGCACGCTGAAACCCGTTGAACTGCATGGCTCGACGTTCACCGTGTCGAACTTCGGGGCCCTCGGCCTGGACCAGGGGGTGCCCGTCATCAACTATCCGGAGGCGGCGATCCTCGGGATGGGCACGCTCAAGCCCCGGGCCGTGGTGCGCGACGGTGCGGTGGTGGCGCGGCCCACCATGACGCTCACGTGTGCCTTCGACCATCGGGTCGCCGACGGTGCCGGGGCGGCCGCGTTCCTCGGTGAACTACGGGCGCTCATCGAAGCACCCGAGCTGGCGCTCCTCGACACATAGGTCTGCCGCGCCGCGGATCACCGCTGCTTGGCAGCGGCCAATCGGGCGGCGAATTCCGGTGATTCGATCGACGCCGCCTGCGGGACGATCTCGATGTCCACGGCCCGCGCGTGCTGCTCGTGATCCAGGACGCCGGGGTGGTCCGTTGCGCGCATCGATGCCTTCGTCGCCAGCACCACCTCACGCGGCGCCGAGGCCGGGCCGGCCGCCAGTGCCAGTGCTGCGGCGACGGGATCGTCGGCGACCTCCAGCGCCAAGCCGTGCCGCACGGAGGCGTCGGCGTCGAACTTCATGCCGAACAACAGTGCCGCCCGCGCTGCTTGTGGACCGATGGCCCGCTGCAGCATCCAGGTCGCGCCGCCGCCCGGGTGAATCCCGAGTTTCTGGAACCGCGGGTCGAAGACCGCCCCGGGTCCGGCGATCCGGACGTCGGCGGCGAGTGCGAGGTTGAGGCCCGCCCCGACCGCCGGGCCGTTCACCGCGGCGATGGTCGGCAGCGTGCAGTCGGCCACCGCGAGGAAGCCGTCGTAGATGACGCGCAGGCCATTGACAGTGGCGGCGCCGAGCGCCGTCAGGTCGGCGCCGGCGCAGAACGCCTTCCCGGCGCCCGTCACGACGACGGCGTGGACGTCATGATTGGCCTCAGCGGCATTGATCGCGGCCCGCAGGCCGCCCGACATCTCCGCGGTCACCGCGTTGCGGCGGTCGGGATCGTTGACCGTGATGAGTGCGACGCGGTCGATGACCTGCGTCAGTACGAGATCGGACACCACCCCACCCTATGGCCTGTGTTTTGACTCACGTGAGTCAAAACCTTCCTTTCCGCGACCATCTGCGACATAACTGTGCGATTGCTGTGGAGTTGGTGACGAGAGGTACCTGAAGTTCATGTTGAAGCGTTTTGCTGTGGTTGCTGCTGTGGGCATAGCCGTCCCGTTGGGAGCTGCGACCACCGCCGTTGCCGACCCCGCACCAGGTGGGAACGAGGGCCCGGCGCCGGATACGGGTGTAGTGGCCTCCGATGAACCCGCGACCGTGGTCAGCCCCGACGGCTGGACCTTGACAGTGGCGGCGAAGGACGAGACCGAGCTGCCGATCGCACCGCTGACCACCGCTGTCAGCTCGCGCGAATACCTGGTCGGTGGCACCTTCACCGGCACCGTGACCGGCAAGGGCAAGGGCACTCTCACCGGCGGCTCGCTGGAGGCCGGCTACCAGATCGGTTGCGGTATCGAGCTGGGGCAGGTCCGTCTGGTGGGTTCTGTCGGTGCGCAGACCGCCAACGCGAACCTCTTCACCGGCGCCATCCCCACCGGCGTCACGTTCCCCCTGGTCGGCAGCGTGGAGGTCCACCCGAAGCCGGGCACGGTGACGCAGGTTCCGGTGGATAAGAAGGCGTTCAAAGCGGCGCCGGCGCGCATCACGCTCAAGGATGTCCACATCAAGGTCGACGGCTGCCTGGGTCAGTCGTTCCTGCGGTCCTACGCGACGCTGACGAGCTCTACTGCCGACACCGACGACATCGTGGCGTACTACGGCATCACGAAGGCGGTCTGACCCGCACCTCCCGTCGTTTCGACGCGCACATTCCCCCCGACCGGGCACAATGCCCGGGTCCGTAGAAGTGGGGGGAGCATGAGCGACGCCGAATCGCCGGTGATGCGGCAACGCGTCGAAGACCGGTACCGGCAGCTGGCCGAGATGCGCCAGCTGCGGCCCGTCGTCGCCGTCGTCAACCGCTTCAACGAGATCGACGGCGGCACGCTCGGGACCGTGGTGTCGGTCCAGTTGTTCACCACGGTGATCCCGCTGGCGATCATCGGCTTCAGCTATCTCACCGGATTCGCCGACAACGCCAGCCCCGGCGTCGTGGTGAGCCGGCAACTTGGTCTGGCGTCGCCGCTCACCGACCACGTGCGGGCTGCTTTCGGCCGCGCATCAGGCCTGCGGTCCAATTGGACCTTCTTCGGCGTCGCGAGCTTCCTGGTGTGGGGCATTCCGATGTCGATGACCATCGCCGGAATCTTTGCCAGGGCGTGGCGGCGCGAGCCATTCGGCTGGGGCGGCAAGCTGTGGCGCGGTGTGACATGGTTCGCGCTGTACCTCACCATGATCGGGCTGCGAGAGCGCATCGCCTTCGGCAGTGTGCACCACGGCTGGAGTCTCGCCGCGCACTTCGCGGTGTCGATGATCCCGGTCTGGATCTTCTGGACCATCACGCCCGCGCTGTTGGTGCGCGACGGCGGCCGGGCGTGGCGTGCCCTGCTGCTCGCGGGTTTGGCGGGCGTGGTGATCGAGGGGACCATCCTGCCGCTGGCCGCCCGGATGATCTTCCCGCCGCTTTTGCGCGGCTGGGACGACTTCGGGCCGATCGGCGTGGCGATGGCGCTGCTCACCTGGTGCGGGATCAGTGGTGCCGGCTGGGTCATCACCGCGTGCGTCGGCGCCGTGCTGTGGGAGCGGGCGGCGCCGTCGCAGACGGTCATCGAGTCGGAGACCGATGACGGCCAGGAGTCCGAGCCCAACAACGACAAAAAGCGCCCCCGACAGGATTCGAACCTGCAACCTACGGAGTAGAAATCCGCTGCGCTATCCGTTGCGCCACGGGGGCAACGCGCACGAAGTCTAACCTGGCGCCTCCTCGCCGTGGGCATCGCAACAGCGGTATTGCGCCCCGCCGTTCTCGGCAGCGGACTAGCGTTAGGGTCCACCGCTGGGCGACGACGGAGGAGAGCGACAGCCATGAGCGACGTGCCGGACTATGACACGGCCGGGTTGCCCGAAGAGTTGAGTGCAGTCGATCAGTTGATGCATCGGGGCGAAGCCAATCCCCGTACCCGTTCCGGCATCATGGGCGTCGAGCTGCTCGATGTCACGCCGGACTGGGAGCAGTACCGGGCCCGGTTCGAGCAGGCCTCCCGCAAGGCGATCCGGTTGCGGCAGAAGGTTGTGATGCCGAGCCTGCCGACGGCCGCCGCACGCTGGGTCGTCGATCCCGATTTCAATCTGGATTTCCACGTCCGACGCGTGCGCGCGCCGGGTGCGGGCACGTTGCGTGAGGTCTTCGATTTCGCCGAGCTGGCGCTGCAGTCGCCGCTCGACATCTCGCGTCCGCTGTGGACGGCCACGTTGGTCGAAGGGCTGCCGGGCGGTGGCGCTGCCAACATCGTGCACATGAGCCACGCTGTCACCGACGGTGTGGGCAGCATGGAGATGTTCGCGCACCTCTACGACCTCGAGCGGGATCCCGGGCCACGGCCCGTGGCGCCACTGCCGATCCCCGAGGACTTGTCGCCGAATGACCTTGCGCGCCAAGGTATCAACGCGTTGCCCAAGGGCATCGCCAACAATGTGCTCGATGCGACTCGCGGTGCGGCCGGTCTGCTCGGTCGCGTGGTGCGGGACCCGGCCGACGCGGTCGGCGGCGTGGTCGACTACGTGCGGTCGAGCCGACGGGTGATGACGCCCGCGGCACCGCCGTCGCCGGTGCTGCGCCGACGTGGTCTGGCATCGCGCAGCGAGGCGATCGACATCAAGTTCAGCGATCTGCACAAGGCATCCAAGGCGGCCGAGGGCTCCATCAACGACGCGTACCTCGCCGCGCTGTGCGGTGCGCTGCGTCGCTATCACGAGGCCAAGGGCATCCCGGTGGCATCGCTGCCCATGGCGGTGCCGGTGAATGTGCGCTCCGACTCGGATCCGGCCGGTGGCAACAGATTTGCCGGGGTGAACATCGCCGCGCCCATCGGCGTCGTCGACCCGCGCAAGCGCATCCAGAAGGTGCGCGCCCAGATGACTCGCAAGCGGGAGGAGCGGGCCATCGAGGTGGTCGGCGTCGTCGCGCCGCTGCTGAACCTGGTGCCGGACAACCTGCTGGAGTCCATGGCCGGTTCGGTGGTCAATTCCGATGTGCAGGCCAGCAATGTCCCCGGCCCGCCCATCGACACTTACATCGCCGGCGCAAAGGTGTTGCGGCACTACGGGATCGGTCCGCTGCCCGGCGTCGCGATGATGGCGGTGCTCATCTCGCGCAGTGGCTGGGTCACCATCAGTACCCGGTACGACCGGGCGTCGATCAACGATCCCGAGCTGTGGGCCAGGTGCCTGCTCGACGGATTCAACGAGGTGCTGGCTCTGGGCGGGGACGGCCGGGCCATCCCGGCGTCGTTCGAGCTGGCGGACGAACCGGCCGAGTCGGCCGTGAACGGGGGTGCCGCACAATGAGTTCGGAGGACGACTACTCGGCAGAGTTCCGTAACGCGCGTTTGCCGGGCTCGGTGGCGGAGATCCTGGCCAGCCCCGAGGGGCCGGAGGTCGGTGCGTTCTTCGACATGGACGGCACCCTGGTGGCCGGGTTCACCGGCGTGATCATGACGCAGGACCGATTGCGCCGCAGGCAGATGGGTGTCGGTGAATTCATCGGCATGGTTCAGGCCGCGGTCAACCATCAGTTGGGGCGCGCCGAGTTCGAGGACCTGATCGGCCGGGGCGCGAAGATGCTGAACGGCAATTCGCTCAGCGACCTCGACGAGCTGGGCGAGCGGCTGTTCATCCAGCACATCAAGAAGCGGATCTATCCCGAGATGCGCGAGCTGGTGCGCGCGCACATGGCGCGCGGGCACACCGTCGTGCTGAGTTCGTCGGCGCTGACGGTTCAGGTGGAGCCGGTGGCGAACTTCCTCGGCATCAAGAACGTGCTGTGCAACAAGTTCGAGACCGACGAGAACGGGCTCATCAACGGTGAGGTCGTCAGGCCGGTGCTGTGGGGACCCGGGAAAGCCAATGCCGCGCAGGCCTTCGCCGCCAACAACGGTGTGGACCTGGCGAAGAGTTACTTCTACGCCGACGGTGACGAAGACGTCGCCCTGATGTACCTGGTCGGCAATCCGCGACCCACCAATCCGGCGGCGAAGCTGGAATCCGTTGCCGCCAAGCGTGGTTGGCCGGTGTTGAAGTTCTCCAGCCGCAGTGGCAGCAGCCCCATCGCGCAGCTGCGGACCATTGCCGGCATCGCGTCGCTGGCCCCGGTCGCGGCCGGTGCCCTCGGCCTCGGGCTGTTGACCGGCAACCGGCGCACGGGCGTCAACTTCTTCACGTCGGCGTGGAGCAAGGCCCTGATGGCGACCCTCGGTATCGATCTGAATGTGATCGGAGCGGAAAACCTTCGGGCGCAACGGCCCGCGGTGTTCATCTTCAACCACCGCAACCAGGCCGATCCGATGATCGCAGGCGCCCTGGTGAGTGACAACTTCACCTCGGTGGGCAAGAAGGAACTCGAGAGCAATCCGATCATGGGTACCGTCGGCAAGGTGATGGACGCCGCGTTCATCGATCGCGACGATCCCGCCTCGGCTATCGAGAGCCTGCACAAGATGGAAGAGCTTGCGCGTAAAGGTCTCTCGATCCTGATCGCACCCGAGGGCACCCGTCTGGACACCACCGAGGTCGGCGAGTTCAAGAAGGGGCCGTTCCGGATGGCCATGGCCGCCGGTATTCCGGTCGTGCCGATCGTGATCCGCAATGCAGAGGTGATCGCCGCACGCGATTCGTCGACCTTCCACGCGGGCAAGGTCGATGTGGTTGTCTTCCCGCCGATCTCGGTCGAAGACTGGACGCTCGACGATCTGTCGGAGCGCATCGCAGAGGTGCGCCAGCTCTATCTCGACACCCTGCGAAAGTGGCCGCACGACAACGTGCCCGACAACGCGCTGTACCACCGGGCGGCGGCGCCGGCTGAAGCCGGCGAGTCGCCCGACGACAGTGGCGATACACCGCGCAGCGCCAAGGGCCGACGGTGAAGCACACCGCTGACGATCTCGCCAGCTTCGACCCGACGGACGACGCCCTGGTGCTGACCGCGGTCGGCTCCGCGGCCGAGTGGGACCTGCTCAACGATTGGCTGGCCCACCAACGCAAGCAGCACCCGGACACCCGACTCGAGGTGCTCCGGCTGCCGACCGAGGGCGAGCCCTCGCCCGGCACGCTGGCCCGCCTCGTCGAACTGCTCAGCGTCGACGACAGCCGTTCGGTGGTGCCCGTCCGGGTGTTCTGGGTGCCCGCCGGTCTGCCGACACGGTCGAAGATCGTCTCGCTGATCTCCGGCCGCGACCGGTACCGGCCACCGGAGCTGCTGCAGCGCCGCATCCTGCGCAAGGACCCGTTGCGGGCCCGGGTCGTGGCCGGTGAGCCCGCCACGGTGGGGCAGCTGCGGCAGCAGTGGAAGGACACCACCACCGCCGAAAACCCCAGGGAATTCGCCCGATTCGTACTGCGCCGGGCGCAGCTCGCCATCGAGCGCGTCGAGTTGCGGCTGCTCGGCCCCGAATACAAATCACCCCGGCTGGTCAAGCCCGAGGTGCTGGCGTCGGCGCGGTTCCGGGAAGGCCTGGAGAAGATCCCCGGCGCGACGGTCGAGAAGGCCGGCGAGATGCTCGATGAGCTGTCGACGGGCTGGAGCCGGTTCTCCGTCGACTTCATCCCCAAGATCGGGCGCGCCATTTTCAGCCGGGGTTTCGATCCCAACGTGGACTACGACCGTGAGCAGGTCGAGGCCATGCGGCACGCGCTGGAGCTGCACCCCGCCGTGCTGCTGTTCTCACACCGGTCCTACCTCGACGGCGTGATCGTGCCGGTGGCGATGCAGGAGAACCGCCTGCCGCCGGTGCACACCTTCGCCGGGATCAACCTGGCGTTCGGTCTGATGGGGCCGATCTTCCGGCATTCCGGCGTCATCTTCATCCGCCGCAACATCGCCGGCGACCCGTTGTACAAGTACGTCCTCAAGGAGTACGTCGGATACATCGTCGAGAAGCGCTTCAACCTCAACTGGTCCATCGAGGGCACCCGCTCCCGGACCGGAAAGATGTTGCCGCCCAAGCTCGGGCTGCTGGCGTACGTCGCCGACGCCTACCTCGACGGCCGCAGCGAGGACATCCTGTTGCAGCCCGTCTCCATCAGTTTCGATCAGTTGCACGAGACGGCCGAGTACGCCGCCTACGCCCGCGGTGGCGAGAAGACCCCCGAAGGTCTGAGCTGGCTGTACCACTACATCAAGGCGCAGGGCGACCGGAACTTCGGCAAGATCTATGTCCGGTTCCCCAAAGCGGTGTCGATGCGGGAACAGCTGGGTCCACCGGACGGTGAAGTGGCCACGGACCCGGCGGTCAAACGCCTTGCGCTGCAGAAGATGGCGTTCGAGGTCGCGTGGCGCATCCTGCGGGCCACCCCGGTCAACGCCACGGCGCTGGTGTCGGCGCTGCTGCTGACCACCCGCGGCCTGGCACTGACGCTCGACCAGCTGCACCACACGCTGCAGGACGCGCTGGATTACCTTGAGCGCAAGAAGATTCCGATGACCAATTCGGTATTGCGGTTGCGCACGCCCGAAGGGGTACAGGCCGCGCTCGACGCGATGTCCGGCGGCCATCCGGTCACCGCGGTCGACAGCGGCCGGCAGCCGGTCTGGTACATCGCGCCGCAGGACGAGCACGAGGCCGCGTTCTACCGCAACACGACCATCGACGCGTTCCTGGAGACCGCCATCGTCGAGTTGGCCATGGCGCACGCGGCCAAGGCGGAATCCAATCCGGTGGAGGCGTTCTGGTCGCAGGTGATGCGGCTGCGCGACCTGCTCAAGTTCGAGTTCTACTTCGCCGACTCGGCGTCGTTCCGCGAGCACATCGTGGAAGAGATGTCATGGCAGGCCAATTGCGAGCAGCAGTTGGCCGAAGGCGGCGAGGCCATCTACGCGATGCTGCGGGCCAAGCGGCCGATCATCGCCGGCGCGATGTTGCGACCGTTCCTGGAGGCCTACGAACTGGTCGCCGACGTGTTGCGGGGCACGCCGCCCGACATCAGTGAGAAGGAGCTGACCAAGAGGGCACTCGGCGTCGGCCGGCAGTACGTCGCGCAGGGCCGGATTCGCAGCAACGAGTCGGTGTCGGCGCTGCTGTTCACGACGGCGCGGCAGGTGGTGGCCGACCAGAAGCTGCTGGAGCCGGCGCCCGATCTGGAGGAGCGGCGGACCGCGTTCCTGGCCGAGCTGCGATCGATCCTGGCGGATTTGGCGACTGTCGACTCGATCGGCTGGATCAAGTTCGATGTCCGGGAGTTGCAGCGACGCAAGTCCAAGAAGACCATCGACGCCATCGAGGCCGAGTAGCTCAAGCCCGCGTTATCCACAGTCCGCGATTCATCCACAACCGGCGCCGCCACGGGAGCGGCGCCGGTTCTTTTGTCGGTGCCTGACGGGTCAATGGACGCGAGAGGCCGACGAGAACGCCGGCAACACCGAATTGGATGGAGAAGCACATGTTCGAGACACCCTTCACCGTGGTCGGCAACGTGATCACCGACGTGGTCGCGCGCCGGGCCGGGGAGAGCAACGTCGTGACTTTCCGGATGGCGAGCAATTCACGGAGGAAGACCGACGACGGCTGGGAGCCGGGCAATTCGCTGTACGTCACCGTCAACTGCTGGGGCCGGGTGGCCGACGGCGTGGCGGGCCGGCTGTTCAAGGGCGACCCGGTGGTCGTCGTCGGCCACATCTACACCAACGAGTACCTGGACAAGGAGGGCAACCGTCGGTCGTCGATGGAGGTGCGGGCGACGTCGATCGGCCCGGACATGGCGCGGTGCCAGGTCAAGATCGATCCGCGGCGGCCGGGCCCGATGGAACTCGAGCCACCGCAGGCGGAGCCCGAGACCGGCCCGGAGCCGCTCGAGACCGAGAATTCGGACGACCTGGTGCTGTCGGCGTAGGGCTCTGGTCGGGGTGCCCGGGGCGGAACCTCCGCCGGGTGCCCCGACCGCGCCATCGGGTGATTTGGCGGCTTGCCTAGGATGGTCAGCGAGTTTTCGCGGCACCGCGCCCGATCCAGTGCGCCGGGGCTCGCGCTACGACGAACAGCCAACGAAAGGCATGACGACGGCATGGCCGAATTCATCTACACGATGCGCAAGGTCCGTAAGGCGCACGGCGACAAGGTCATCCTCGACGACGTCACCCTGAACTTCCTGCCCGGCGCGAAGATCGGTGTCGTCGGCCCCAACGGCGCCGGTAAGTCCAGCGTCCTGAAGATCATGGCCGGCATCGACAAGGCCAACAACGGTGATGCCTTCCTGGCGCCCGGCGCCACCGTCGGCATCCTGATGCAGGAGCCCGAACTCGACGAGACCAAGACCGTGCGCGAGAACGTCGAGGCCGGCGTGGCGGTCAAGGCCAAGCTCAACCGGTACAACGAGGTCGCCGAGCTGATGGCCACCGACTACACCGACGAGCTCATGGAAGAGATGGGCAAGCTCCAGGAGGAGCTCGACGCCGCCGACGCCTGGGACATCGACTCCCAGCTGGAGCAGGCCATGGACGCCCTGCGCTGCCCGCCGCCGGACGAGCCCGTCACGCACCTGTCCGGTGGTGAGCGCCGCCGCGTCGCGCTGTGCAAGCTGCTGCTGAGCAAGCCCGACCTGCTGCTGCTCGACGAGCCCACCAACCACCTCGACGCCGAGAGCGTGAACTGGCTGGAACAGCACCTCGCCGACTACAAGGGCGCGATCCTGGCCGTCACCCACGACCGGTACTTCCTGGACAACGTCGCCGAGTGGATCCTCGAGCTCGACCGCGGCCGCGCGTACCCGTACGAGGGCAACTACTCGACGTACCTGGAGAAGAAGGCCGATCGCCTCGAGGTCCAGGGCAAGAAGGACCAGAAGCTGCAGAAGCGCCTCAAGGATGAGTTGGCGTGGGTGCGTTCGGGCGCCAAGGCCCGCCAGGCCAAGAACAAGGCCCGCCTCGGTCGCTACGAGGAGATGGTCGCGGAGGCCGAGAAGACCCGGAAGCTCGACTTCGAGGAAATCCAGATTCCGACGCCGCCGCGTCTGGGCAACGTCGTGGTGGAGGTCGACAACCTGAAGAAGGGTTTCGACGACCGCACCCTGATCGAGCACCTGTCCTTCACCCTGCCGCGTAACGGCATCGTCGGCGTCATCGGCCCCAACGGTGTCGGTAAGTCCACGCTGTTCAAGACCATCGTCGGTCTCGAGCAGCCGGACGACGGCACCGTGAAGGTCGGTGAGACGGTCAAGCTCTCGTACGTCGACCAGAGCCGCGCGGGCATCGACCCTAAGAAGACGGTCTGGGAGGTCGTCTCCGACAAGCTCGACTACATCGAGGTCGGCCAGAACGAAATCCCGTCGCGGGCCTACGTGTCGGCGTTCGGCTTCAAGGGACCCGATCAGCAGAAGCCGGCCGGGGTGCTCTCCGGTGGTGAGCGCAACCGGCTGAACCTGGCGCTGACCCTCAAAGAGGGCGGCAACCTGATCCTGCTGGACGAGCCGACCAACGACCTGGACGTCGAAACCCTCTCTTCGCTGGAGAACGCGCTCGAGCAGTTCCCCGGCTGCGCCGTGGTCATCAGCCACGATCGCTGGTTCCTCGATCGCACCTGCACCCACATCCTCGCGTGGGAAGGCGACGACGAGGACGAGGCCAAATGGTTCTGGTTCGAGGGCAACTTCGGTGCCTATGAAGAGAACAAAGTGGAACGACTTGGAATCGAAGCGGCGCGTCCGCACAGAGTGACCCACCGCAAGCTGACTCGCGACTAACGTCGCATCTACGTGCCCGATCGGGGCGCGAAGGTGCAACGTCAGGAGCAAGTCGGATGACGGAAAATCGGGGCGGGCGCAGCAGTACGCAGTCCGCCGGCGCGGACAGCAACGCTGGTCTGGCACGGGCATACCTGCTGACCTACCGCGGCCCCAACGACGGCTCACCGGCCGACGGCGGAGTCACCGCCCCGATTGACGTCGCGCTGGCGACTCGGGTGTCTCCGGAGTTGCTGGCCGCGCACTACCGGCTCGGCCATCGCCGGTCGGCGGGCGAGACGCTGGTCGCGATCTACCCCGCCGACGATCCCGGCCGCTTCGGTCCGGCGCTGCAGATCGTGACCGATCACAGCGTCCTGCTGATGGACTCGGTGATGGTGCTGCTGCACCGCATGGGTGTCGCCTACACCGCGATCATGAGTCCGGAATTCCGGGTGCGGCGTGATTCGGCGGGTGAGGTCGTCGCGATGGGCCCCGCGGCTGACCCCAGCGCGCCGGCCGACGGTATCGACGAGACCTGGATTCACGTCCAGTTGGCGACCATGGGCGACGGCAAGGCCGTGACCGAGGCCGCGGCGGTGCTGCCGCACGCGCTGACCGACACCCGTGCGGTGCAACTTGATACGCCGGCGATGAACGCCGCGCTCGTGGGCCTGGCCAACGCACTCGACGCCGACCACAACGGTCGGTTCCCCGGCTACGACCGGCGCGATGTCGCGGCCCTGCTGCGCTGGCTGGCCGACGGGCACTTCGTGCTGCTCGGCTACCAGCAGTGCACGGTGCAGAACGGGCAGGCGCAGGTGGATCCGGCGACCCGGTTGGGTGTGGCCAAGCTGCGGGCCGACGTGCTGCCGCCGCTCGCGGGCGACGACGAACTGCTGGCGGTGGCGCAGGCCACCATGCCGAGTTATCTGCGCTATGGCGCCTACCCGTACATCGTGGTGGTCCGCGAGAGCGCAGGCCCGAACGGGCCTGCCCGTGAGCACCGGTTCATCGGCCAGTTCACGGTGACCGCGGGCAACGCGAATGTGCTTGAGATTCCGCTGATCTCCCGCCGGGTCAACGAGGCATTGGCGCTGTCGCAAGGTGATCCGAGCCGGCCCGGCCAGTTGATGCTGGACATCATCCAGACCGTGCCGCGGTCGGAGCTGTTCTCCCTGACCGCCCGCGATCTGGTGGATATGGGCAAGCAGGTCATCGACCTGGGATCCCGACGCCGTGCGTTGCTGTTTCTGCGCGCCGACAAGTTGGCGCACTTCGTGTCATGCCTGGTGTACCTGCCGCGAGATCGGTACACCACCGATGTCCGGCTGGCCATGCAGGACATCCTGGTTCGCGAGCTCGGGGGCGAGAGCATCGAGTACACCGCCCGGGTCAGTGAATCACCTTGGGCCGTGGTGCATTTCACGGTCCGTTTGGGCGACACGGCCAGCGCGGCCAGCATCGACACATCGTCGGCCAATGAGACGCGCATCCAGGCACTGCTGACCGAGGCCGCTCGCACCTGGGGGGACCGGCTGATCGGTGCTGTCACTCCGGGCACCATCACCCGCGCCGAGGCCGAGCATTACGCGGTGGCGTTCCCCGAGGTGTACAAGCAGGCGTTCACGCCGGCGGGGGCCATCGAGGCCATCAGCATCATCGATCAGCTGCAGGACGACAGCGTCAAACTGGTGCTCGACTATCCCGAAGCCGGGGCCGACGATGACGGCACCGCTCAACTCACGTGGTATCTCGCGGGACGCTCGGCCTCGCTGAGTGAGCTGCTGCCGATGCTGCAGTCCACGGGTGTGGTGGTGTTGGAGGAGCAGCCGTTCAACGTCGTGCGCGCCGACGGCGTGCCGGTATGGATCTACCAGTTCAAGATTTCCCGGCACCAATCCACCGTCGACGCCCCGGAAGCCGAACGCGAAGCCATCGCCACGCGCTTTGCCGACGCGGTCACCGCCATCTGGCAGGGCAAGGTGGAGATCGACCGGTTCAACGAGTTGGTGCTGGGTGCGGGACTGACCTGGCAGCAGGTGACGATCCTGCGGGCCTACGCGAAATACCTGCGGCAGGCCGGTTTTCCCTACAGTCAGTACCACATCGAGACGGTGCTGCGGGACAACCCGGGCACCGCGAAGTCTCTCGTCGAACTGTTCGAGGCGGTGTTCGACCCGACCGGGGGAGACGCGGCGGATCGCGCCCAAAAGGCCGCGGCCGCCGTTGCGGCGGACATCGACGCCCTTGTGAGCCTGGACACCGACCGGGTGCTGCGGGCGTTCGCGGCGCTGGTGCAGGCCACGCTGCGCACCAACTACTACGTCACGGCGGCCGGCTCGGCGCGGCAGCGAAATGCGTTGTCGTTCAAGCTCAATCCCCAGCTGATCGACGAATTGCCGTTGCCCAGGCCGAAATACGAGATCTTCGTGTACTCGCCGCGGGTGGAGGGCGTGCACCTGCGGTTCGGCAACGTGGCCCGCGGTGGCCTGCGCTGGTCGGACCGCCGGGAAGATTTCCGCACCGAGATCCTGGGCCTGGTCAAGGCGCAGGCAGTGAAGAACGCCGTGATCGTCCCCGTCGGCGCCAAGGGTGGCTTCGTGCTCAAATCGCCGCCCGTTACCACCGGTGACGCGGCCGCCGACCGCGATGCCCTGCGGGGCGAGGGCGTCGCCTGCTACCGGCTGTTCATCGCCGGCCTGCTCGACGTCACCGACAACGTCGAGACGGCCACCGGTGCGGTCGTGCCACCGGCGCAGGTGGTGCGCCGCGACGGCGACGACGCCTACCTCGTGGTCGCCGCTGACAAGGGCACCGCCACGTTCTCCGACATCGCCAACGATGTCGCCAAGTCGTACGGCTTCTGGCTCGGCGACGCGTTCGCTTCCGGCGGTTCGGTGGGCTACGACCACAAGGCGATGGGCATCACCGCAAAGGGCGCCTGGGAGTCGGTGAAGCGGCACTTCCGCGAGATGGGGCATGACACCCAGACCCAGGACTTCACCGTCGTCGGCGTCGGTGACATGAGCGGTGACGTGTTCGGCAACGGCATGTTGCTGTCCAAGCACATTCGGCTCGTGGCGGCCTTCGACCACCGGCACATCTTCCTGGACCCGAACCCCGATTCGGCGCGGTCGTGGATCGAGCGTGACCGGATGTTCAAGCTGCCCCGGTCGAGTTGGGACGACTACGACAAGTCGCTCATCAGCGAGGGTGGTGGCGTCTACAGCCGCGAGCAGAAGTCGATCCCGATCAGTCCGCAGGTGCGCGCAGTGCTCGGCCTCGCCGCCGACGTCACCGAGCTCACGCCGCCGGCGCTGATGAAGTCGATCCTGCTGGCGCCCGTCGACCTGTTCTGGAACGGCGGCATCGGCACCTACATCAAGGCCGAGACCGAGTCGGACGCCGACGTCGGCGACCGCGCCAACGACTCAATCCGGGTCAACGGAAACCAGCTGCGCGCCAAGGTGGTTGGTGAGGGTGGCAACCTGGGTGTGACGCAGCGCGGCCGCATCGAATTCGATCTGGCCGGCGGCCACATCAACACCGACGCCATGGACAACTCGGCTGGTGTGGACTGCTCCGATCACGAGGTGAACATCAAGATTCTGGTCGATGCCCTGGTGACCGCGGGCAAGGTCGCGGCCGCCGAGCGCACGGACCTGTTGATGTCGATGACCGACGAGGTCGGTCGTCTGGTGCTCGCCGACAACATGTCGCAGAACGACCTGATGGGCACCAGCCGTGCCAACGCCGCCAGCCTGCTTCCGGTGCACGCCGCCCAGATTCGTGACCTGGCGGCCAACCGTGGCCTCAACCGTGAGCTGGAGGCACTGCCGTCGGAGAAGGAGATCCGGCGGCGGATGGAGACCGGGCTGGGGCTGACCTCACCGGAGCTGGCGACCCTGATGGCGCACGTGAAGCTGGCGCTCAAAGAGGACGTGCTGGCCAGTGAGCTGCCCGATCAGGAGGTGTTCGCCGGCCGGCTGCCGGACTACTTCCCGGAGGAGCTACGGGACCGGTTCGCGGCGGACATCCGGTCGCACCAGCTGCGCCGGGAGATCATCACCACGATGCTGGTGAACGATCTCGTCGACACCGCGGGCATCACCTACGCCTACCGCGTCGCCGAGGATGTCGGCGTGGGGCCGGTCGACGCGGTTCGCAGCTACGTCGCGGTGGACAAGATCTTCCGGGTCGGCGAGGTGTGGCGGAACATCCGGGCGGCAGGCCAGGCCGGTGTGCCGGTGGATGTCACCGACCGGATGACGCTGGACCTGCGCCGGCTGATCGACCGCGCGGGCCGCTGGCTGCTGAACTACCGGCCCCAGCCGCTGGCGGTCGGCGCCGAGGCGAACCGGTTCGCGGCGAAGGTGGCCGAGCTCACCCCGCAGATGGCGCAGTGGCTGCGTGGCGATGACAAGGCCATCGCCGAGACCGACGCCGCCCAGTTCGTGGCCGCCGGTGCCTCGAAAGAGCTGGCCTACATGGTGGCCACCGGGCTGTACCAGTACAGCCTGCTGGACGTCATCGACATCGCCGACATAGCCGAGCGTGAACCCGCCGAGGTGGCCGATACCTACTTCGCGCTGACGGACAATCTGGGCATCGACAACCTGCTCACCGCGGTGTCCGAACTGAGCCGCAATGACCGCTGGCATTCGTTGGCGCGCTTGGCGATTCGCGACGATATCTACGGCTCCATGCGGGCGCTGTGCATCGACGTGATGGCGGTCGGCGAGACCGACGAGACCGGTGAGCAGAAGATTCACGAGTGGGCGTCGACCAACAGTTCGCGGGTCATGCGGGCCCGCCGGACGCTGACCGAGATTCTGGGTGACGAGGTCCGTGACCTGGCGACCCTGTCGGTGGCCGCGCGGCAGCTGCGCAGCATGACCACGAGAACGACCGGAACGGGCAATCAGGGATGATGGGCCGGTGACTGAACGCTTCACGACGCCGGTGCCGGTGCGCTGGTCGGACATCGACATGTATCAGCATGTCAACCACGCCACCATGGTGACCATTCTCGAAGAGGCGCGGGTTCCGTTCCTGACGGAACCCTTCGCCGAGGACGTTGCCACCACCGGCCTCCTGATCGCCGAGGTCAACGTGAAGTACAAGGACCAACTGCGCCTTGTCGATTCGCCGCTGCAGGTGACCATCTGGACCAACCGGTTGCGGGCCTGCGACTTCACGCTGGGCTATGAGGTGCGCTCGGCGCAGGCCGATCCGGATTCCAAGCCGGCCGTGATCGGGGAGACCCAGCTGGCCACGTTCAACATCGAGCGGCAGATGCTGGTCCGTATCGCCCCGCATCAGCGGGCGTACCTGCAGCGCTTTGCCCGATGAGCGAACGGGGCATCTGGCTTGCCGACGCCGCGCAGGCGCAGAACCTGGCCACCTTTGTCGAGCGCGCGCTGCGCCTCGACGAGGCGGCCGTGGTGCGGTTGCGGGCGCGCGGCGACGGCGGCGTCGTCGCCTGGGCGGCAACAGGTTTCGAGGTGCTGGCCGCGCGGGTGGTGAATGGCCGGGTGACGCCGTCCGACCTGTGTGCGGGAGCTGACGCGTTGAGTCGCGAGTTGCCCGGCTCGGGCCGGATCGACCCGGGATTCGCGATGGACTCCGCGTGGCGTGGTGCGCTGCCGCCCGACAACGGCTTCAGCCATCTGGACGATGTGCCGGCAGGCGCGGTGCTGGAGTTGTTTCAGCGGGGCGTCGAATTGGCTCGGGAGCACAGCGGGCCGCAGGGCCCGCCGCCGTCGCTGCTGGATCAGAACGTCCTCACCGTCAGCGCCGGCGACATCGAGGTCGGCATCCCGATGCGCTGCGTATTTGCCTTGACCGCCATGGGTTTCGTACCCGATCCGCTGCCCGAGAACGAGGTGGTCCGCGTCCGGGTACATCCGACATGGCTGCGGATCGACGCGCGGTTCGGATCGGTGTACCGACGCCGGGGTGGGCCGATCCTGTTGTCGCCCTAGGGGTCAAGCACGTCAGTGCCTGCGGACGAAGGTGGCCGCGATCTGCGGTGTGACGTCCGCGAATTCTCTCCAACTCGTCATATTCGCGACGGTAGTCCCCGTCGCCGTGCCTGGAAACCCTCCGGGGACTCAGTCGGGGATGGTGGCGTACGCCCGGACGGGGAAGGTGCCGAATCCTTCGACACGTGGCGGGACGGCAGTGAAGCGGGCGCCGCGCGTGGGCAGCGCGGCCAGGTTGGTGAGGTGTTCGACGACGTGAATCCCATTGCCCAACAACGCAGTATGGATGGGCCGCCGCCCCGCCGCTTCCGGGCTGGCGTCGTCGATGTTCACCGAGTCGATGCCGACCAGCGCCACTCCGCGGCGCACCAGGTGTTCGGTGGCGGCCTCGGACAGGAACGGTGCGTCAACGGCGTAGGCCGCGGTGCCAAAGTGCCGGTCCCAGCCGGTGTCGATCAGCACGGCACAGCCGGCCTCGATGTCCTCGGGTAGCTCGGCGACATCGACGGCCCGCGCCGTGACGTCCCGACGGTGGATGACGATCGTGGGCAGGTCCACCAAGGTGTTCAGGTCGAGACCGGCCAGGTCGGCACCGTCCTCGTAGCGGTGAAACGGCGAGTCGATGTAGGTACCGGTGTTGCCGACCATGGTGATCGCGCCGATCGCGAACTCGGTGCCAGGGGCGTAGACGTCGCGGGACGCTTCACGCGTGAGGTGAGCGCTGATCGACGGGGCCGGCAGCCCGGGGTAGGTCACCATCCCCGCTCGAATGGTGTGAGACAAGTCGACGAGCATCGTGACTCCGTTCAGGTTGCTGATCCCAGAGTCATGAACTCTAACGTTGTCAGCCGGCGGCAAGTGCGTCGTGCCAGGGCTTCGTGTCGGTGATCTGGGTCAGCGATGCGATCTTCCCGTCGCGAACGGTGATGTCGTGAGCGAACGCGGCCGCATAGCGGCGTCCGGTGGTCCGGCCACGGCCGCGGTAGTACCCGAGCACGATGACGCGATTCTCGCCCGCGGCGACGAATTCGTCTGGATATGGCGCGGTTTCCCAGTGCGCGGAGGCGCCGCCCCACACGTCGCGCAGCATCTGCTCGGGGCTGTGCACGACTCCGCCGAGCCCGAAGGGCATGCCCTCGCTGACCCGTCCGGTGAAGTCAGGATGCAGCAGCGCCGCCAAGCCTGCGCTGTCGTGCGAGGCGAAAGCGGCGTAGAGGCGTTCGGCAACGTCAACGGTTGTGTCGGGTGTGCTCATGTCCAGTTTCCTTTCGGTGTGCCAATCAATTTTATTAGAGTGAGCACTCTAATAAATAGTAGAGCATACTCTCTAGATATGGGTAGGGCTCCACAGCACAGGGCCGACGATTTCCTGGACGCGGCCGCACGGCTGTTCGCCGCCGGGGGAGTGCGGGCGCTGACGATGAACGCGGTGGCGCGCGAGGTAGGGGCCCCGAGCGGGTCGATCTACCATCGATTTCCCGACCGCGCCGCGTTGTTGGCCGCCTTGTGGTTACGCACCACCGCCGGCTTTCAAAGCGGATACCTGGAAGCCCTCGGGGACCACCCCACGCCAGACAGTGCGGTTCGCGCGGCAGTGTGGTTGGTCGACTGGTGTCGCGGTCAACTGCCGGCGGCTGTCGTGCTGCAGGCCGGCGTCCGGGCATTCGAGCCCGACGGATGGAGCGAGGCCGCCCGCGCCGAATTGGCCACAGCTGAAGACGATTCGCGACAGCGCCTCGACGGTGCTGTTCGGAGCCTGGCGAAACAGACCGGACGGCCCGCGGATCAGATCGCCTTCGCCCTCCTGGATCTGCCACTGGCCGCTGTGCGGCGGCACCTCCTGGCGGGCGAGCCGCCACCGAAGCGGGTCACCACGCTGGTCAAGAGCATGGTGGGTCTCGTCGTGGGCGGTGCTGAGCCCTGCTAGTGGCGCGCCACGGCGTCCGCGCCTACGGCGGACGCGGTCGTCGCGGGAGTCACGCGCTCCAGCACGGCCCCCACGAGTTTCTCGGCCAAGTCGAACGAGAATGGCTGCGCCATAACGCGATTGATTCCCGGGGCGACGCGGTGCATGACGTAGCCCAGCCAGGCCTCCGCCCGCACCGGTACCACCGCGAGGTCGTAACTGACCGCCCGCACCACTGCCCGGGCCACCAGGTCGGGGCTCATCGGCGAGAACGGCAGCATCTCGGCGAACTCTTGTAGCTGTTTGGTCAGCCGCTGGGCCTGCGCGACGAGCGCTGGATCCACACCGACGGTCACCGCCCGGTCCCCGATGTTCGTGTTGATCACGCCGGGGCAGATGGCGCTGACCCCGATGCCGTATGGCTTGAGTTCCAGGCGCAGGCATTCACTCAGCATCTTGACCCCAGCCTTGGACACCGAGTACGGCGCCATCACCGGCGTCGGCGTGAATGCCGCCGCCGAGGCGATGTTGACGATATGACCACCTCTGCCGCGCTCGGCCATCTGCGCACCGAACACCCGGCAGCCGTGCACCACCCCCATCAGATTGACGCTGAGCTGCGTGTCCCAGTCCGCGGCGGACAGTTTGAGGAACGGACCGCTGACGACGATGCCGGCGTTGTTGACGACGACGTCGGGCACGCCGTGCTCGGCACGCACATCATCTGCGAAAGCCTCCCAGGCGTCCGGATCGGTGACGTCCAGCTGCGCGGCCGACGCGCGGCGGCCGGCGCCTTTGATCATGGCGGCGGTCGCCTCCGCTGAGTCGACGTCGATATCGGAGACCACCACGTGCGCACCGCGTTTGGCGAAGCGGATGGCGGTGGCACGACCGATGCCGCTGCCCGCACCAGTGACGACGACGAGCTGTGGTTGCAGATTGTTGATCTTCATCCGGCCTTCTTCGAGGTGACTGCTATTTCGGTGACGTTGTCGGTGCCCGCGCCATACCGATAGACGTCGAGGTTGTAATGGCGGTTCTGCCAGTACATCTCGCCGTGCGTGGTCGGCCGGAACGGTGAATCACCGTGGTAGTCGATGTAATACGTGTTGGACCCCACGCATGTCGGCGTGAACAGGACGTTGCGCGCCTGACGCTGGAGGCAGTGCTGGAAGTAGGCGTCGTGAATGTCCTGCCGGATCTCGACCTCCCGGGCGCCGCGCCGCTTGGCTTCGGCGATGGCACGACTGAGATGTGCGGCGGTGGCCTCGATCATCCACAGGTAGGACCCGAGGACGAATCCGTAGGGCCCGGTGATCATGAACATGTTCGGGAAGCCGGGTACGGAGACGCCTTGATAGGCCTGAAACCGATTGACCGCCCAGAACTCGGCGGCATCGAGTCCGTCGCGGCCGACGACGGGGAAGGGCGGTACCGAATCCCTTTCCCACAGCTTGAATCCGGTCGCACAGATGAGGACGTCGACCTCGTGCTCGACGCCGTCGGCCGTCACCACACCGGTCTCGGTGATGCGCTCGATGGAGTCGGTGACCAGGCTGACGTCACTGCGATTGAACGTCTTCAAGTAGTCGTTCGACATCGACGGCCGTTTGCAGCCCAGGCCGTACCGCGGGATCAGTTTCTCTCGGGTCGCCGGGTCGCTGATCTGGCTGCGCATCCAGGCCCGGACCGGCGCCTCGATGATTTTGCGCGTGGTGTCGACCATCCACGACGGGCCGGTAAGCATGCCGCCCATCCCGATCTCGGTGGCGAGGGTCCCGACGGCGCGCAGCGCCGACCGCAATTGGCCGAACTCCAGCACCGTGCGGGCGATACCGTGAATCTGGCTGTCGGGCTTGGGAAATACCCAGATCGGAGTGCGCTGAAAGACGGTGAGGTGCGCCACCTCGTCGACGATCGCCGGCACGAGCTGAAGCGACGTCGCGCCCGTCCCGATCACCGCTACCCGTTTCCCGGCCAACGCGACATCGTGATCCCACAGCGCGGTGTGCATGAGCACCCCGCCGAAATCCTGCAGCCCGGGAATCTCCGGCAGCTTCGGCCGTTCCAGACCGCCGACCGCCATCACGATGTGGCGGCCGGTGATCTCGGCCCCGCCGTCGGTCCGCAACCGCCACATACAGTTGCGCTCGTCGAACGTCGCCCCGGTCACAGTGGTGCCCAGCCGCAACTTGTCGCGCAGGCCGTATTTGTCCACCATGTCGTCGGCGTAGTCACGCAACTCACTGCCGGGAGCGAAGACCCGTGACCAGCCGCCGCGCTGCTCGTAGGAGAAGCTGTAGATGACGGACGGGATATCCACTGCCACACCGGGATAGGTGTTGGCGTGCCAGGTGCCGCCGACATGGTCCCACTTGTCGACGATGACAAAGTCGTGGATCCCCTTGCGGTACAGGGCGATGCCGGCGCCGATGCCACCGAACCCGGCGCCGACGATCACCACCTCATGATCGGGGGTCTGCCGCTCGGCTGTGGGTGGCTGCGCGACCTTCGTACTCGCGGTCATGTCCGGTCCTCGGCTATCGCACGTAGTCGGCGAGTTCGCCATCAGCGCCGAACAATTCGCGCTGCCAGCGTTCGAGGAGGTCGTCGGTCAGCACATCGTCCGGATGAAAGCCGGGCCGGAGATACTCATGAATCTCTGCGAGTATTCCCCGCAGGAGAGGGCCGCGGAACACCCCGTAGGTCTGGCGGAGCACCTTGATGGGCCGCCACGCCGTCGGATCCAACAGAATCGAGAACATTACCGCGGCGGTGACCAACGGGATGGTGAGGTAGTACATGAACCACATCACCGTGGTGCGAATCCGCTCCGAACCCCCAACTGCCCGGTAGACATCGAAGGCGACGGATTTGTGTTCCAACTCCTCCATGGCGTGCCAGTTCAGCAGGTGCCAGACCTCAGGATCGCCGGGGATTTCCTGGAGTTCCTCGTTGGACAGCACCCGTGCGCCGAGCACCGCGGTGTAGTGCTCCGCGGCGGCCGTGATGGCCAGATGGACCTTCGCCGGGATCATGTTCTCGATGCGAACCATCGTCTTCTGCCGGACACTGGTCGGTGCGAACAACAAGAAGCGGACCAGCGGATAACCCATGTCCGCGAGCTGTCCGTTGAGCTTGCGATGTTCCTGCCCGTGCACCGATTCCTGGCCGATGAATCCCGCGACGCGCTTTTTGAGCACCGGGTCGGTGATCTCGTCGGAGAATCGGCGGACCGACCGGATGAACGACTCCTCGCCGGGCGGAAACAAGCCCGACAGCACCGCCACCAGGTGGCTGAACACGATGTCGCCCTCGACGAAATGGCGCTTCAGGGGCTCGGGTTCGCCGAACCGGAACCGCATCCGGCGAACGGTCGGGTACGTGACCCCGTTCGGGGTGATCGGCTGAGCAGTCATGATCGGTTCCCTTCGTGGTTTCGGCTATTTCAGGTGATCGACGAGGGCGCCGTCGGCGCCGAACAGCGCGTCGTGCCAGTGCAGGGCCAGGGCGGTTGTGTCGACGTCGTCCGGATGAAATCCAGGACGCAGATATACGGCCAGATCGGGCAACAGACCCTTGAAGATCGGGCCGGTGAACAGCTCATACGCTTCCCGCACCAGGCGGTCGGGCCGGCGACGTGCCACGGGGTCGGACCCGAGCGAGACGGCGAGCGAGACCAAGGTCACCGGTAGGAGCAGGCTGCACACTGCCACCATCACCGCGATGCGGGTGCGCTCGGTGCCGCCGACGGCGCGGTACACATCGAATGCCACCGACTTGTGCTCGAGTTCTTCCAGCGCATGCCAATTCAGCAGGTGCCACACCTCAGGTTCGGCCGGGATCGATTGAAGTTCGTCGCTCGACAGCACCCGCTCGGCGAGCACCGCGGTGTAGTGCTCCGCGGCGGCCGT
>Ga0070667_100000762_pt1 | contig 30627 bp, 26 predicted proteins | sample KBSS33metaG_FD_64659 | JGI IMG/M metagenome (GOLD analysis project Ga0070667, IMG submission 64659) | Switchgrass rhizosphere microbial communities from Kellogg Biological Station, Michigan, USA - KBS S3-3 metaG | ecosystem: Host-associated > Plants > Roots > Rhizosphere > Soil ...
CGTGGCGCGCCTTTCCGTTCGACCCGCCAGTGACAGGGATGTATTTGTCACCGAGTTCAGAGACATCCTTCTGCACTTGGCGGAAAAGGGGCAGACGGCTACGAACCCTGCGATCGTGGAGTCGGTAAAATCCTTTGTGGCCAAGTTGGCCGAGGAATTGGTGCGTACTTGAGCCATGCTGAAGCTGAAGGAGTTTCTCACCGAAGAGTGTAGAAACGTCTCTCAGCTCTTGAACGACACCCTCAGGCACGCATACAGCGTCGCCGACGGGAAAGACTTTTATCTGGAATGCCAGAGACGCGTTACCGCCCTCAAGCTACAGATAGATGGGGCTGATGACAGTGATATGGCTACGCTCGGCTTGCTATCAGAGCGTATCTCGGGTCTCTCCGAACTCATCACTCGAATAGAACGATCCCACATCGGCGAATTCTCGTGGCCCTTCGCCGAGTGCCTTAGACGGCTCGCTATCGATATCTGCCGTCCCCAAGGTCTACCAAGCCCAGATTATGATCCGCTGTTTTTTATCTCAGCCGAAGGCGGCCTTCTCAGTTACAGCATCTCGTTTGAGCCAGCAGGAAACACGGCGCTCGATGCGAAGAAACAGATCTTCAATATCGTATTCCCCCGCTCTTTAAAGCACAGTGTTCTTCTTCATCCGATTCTCGGGCATGAAATCGGGCATGCGGCTTACTCAATGCCGGGCGTTTCGCGGCGACTGGACAACGAAGTCCTCGATCCCTTGCTACAAACAGGCCCCATGCGGAATTCTGGCACCCTACAGCAGTGGTTCCATGACTCCCACCAAATTGATGTTTCTGATGACACCGCATCGGAAATCTACGCTAACTGGCTTGAGGAATATTTCTGTGATCTCTTCGGGCTCGTGCTGATGGGTCCGAGCTTCGTAAGCGCCCACAGGTCTTTGCTGCGGACGATTGATCCTCCAGGTCAAGAATTGTCTGAAACTCACCCGCCGAAGTTGGCTCGCTATTGGATGATTGATGTGGCGATGGAGCATTTACGGTGGAACCGATTCGGGAACGAGTCCGCAGGAGCATTTGGGGATGCAATCAGATCCTTAAATCAGTCATGTGCCGACGCCGTAGTTGGGATCACGCCCGTCTATCAAGTCTTCGCGGAGCAAAATATCCGCAACGCAGTCGATGGCCTTTCGGCGATCCTGACGCAAATCGGCGAAGCCGCCTATAAGTTGCCTTCGGAGGCGGAAATTGAAGTGATGGTCAATAGAATTTGCGAGGGCATTCCTCCCGCCCGCGTAAAATTGACAAGCAAAGACAATACCGACCATCGCTTGGAACTGCCCGAAACGGATTTCAGGTCTATTTTATTTGCGGGGTGGCTCGCGTGGCACCAATGCAAGAGGAATTCCACAGATCTGACCTATTCGCAGATCAATCGTTTATGCGATATGGGGCTTCTGCATCTACAGGCAATCTCGACATGGAAGGCCAACAACAGCTATGGCAGTCCTTGATAAAAATCGAATTCTGACTCTGGTAGAGCAGGGCGAGATCGTCTTTTCGCCCTTGCTGACTCTGGACCAGGTTGGTTCGGTATCTATTGATCTGAGAGTCGGGAATTTAGCTCTTGTTGTTCGTGCCAGCGGCCTTTCGCATGTTGACCCAGCCCAATATAAAAAGCGAAAAGCCAGCAACGACGAACATGCGGTCGAGCAGAGCCGGAGGCAGAAATTTGAACGTCACGAATTCATGTTCCAACAGCGTCTTCTGCTTCATCCTGGAGCGCTCACGCTTGTTCCAACTCTCGAGTGGGTGAAATTACCTCTCCACATAAAGGGTGTAGTCACCGCACGTTCCTCCTGGGCGAGAGAGGGACTTCAGATTGCCACAGCCAACTTCATTGATCCCGGATACAGTGGAATCATTACTCTTGAGTTAGCCAATCTGGGACAGATACCGATCGCGCTGTACGCAGGCTTACGAATAGCGCAAATTTCCTTTTATGAAATGCAGGCAAGGGTTCCTAAAAAGGACAGTCAATTCAATTTGTCGTTCGAACCAAGAATGGGCGATATTTCTGCGGGAGATGAAGCTTTCATCCCTGATCCTAAACCATAATCGTATCAATAACCGCTTACGCTGAAATTCGGGTCCAAGCTCGGACTCCTAGTAAGTGCTGTCAGATAGTAGATCTTTCAGATATCAACACGTTAGCGGGCGTGTTTGGCTTTTGCATCGGAAAGTAAGAAAGTAACCTGGCATCCGGTGGTTTCCGCCGACTGCCGCGAGCGTTGTCCGGTTCTCCCCTTTCTGCTATCACCGGGTTTCTCGGAACTGCGGGCCTGTGATCGCGGCGCAACCGACGGAGCTCGTCCCGGTTTAATGCTGGGGAACTTAGCTTCGTTTTATTCGTCGAAAGCCGCAAAGTGCGTCGATTCAGATGTGGTGCCTTGCGTGTTGGAATGCTCTGGTCTGGACCCGCTGTGTCTGAAGGAATAAGGGAGGAGCGTTGCCACGCACGGTCGGTGGTGGGACCGTCTTGCATAGGAGATGTCGTCGCGGCGTCACGCTTGCGGCAGTCCTCGCCATTCATGTCGCACTTGTAATGATCCTGATGCGATCTGCGCGGCCGCCAGTGACACTGCGAAATGAATCTTCACCTCTCCTCCTAATTGATATTGCTCCGCCTTTTTCACCGCCTATAGAGCGGCCGAAGAATCCTTCGCGCTCCGCTGCTCATAGCAGGCGGCCGAGGTCTAAGGGAAACGACGAGAAAGCTGACGGGGCCGCGATTGAGTCGCAGCCAATCATTCAGGCCGAACCACCAGCGGCAATCGACTGGTCAAAGGAAGCCGAGCGCGCCGCGGCTGATGCGGCCTTGCGACTGGGAGACAGCATTGGGAAATGCAATGAAAAAGGGGATCCTTCGTCGAAGTTACCACCGTGTCCAGCGCGACCTCGCGATTTCGAGTGGAGTCCGGTAAAGCAGCGAGTGGGAATGGAGCATGGCTTGCTGTATTTTCGGCCCACCGAGCGGTGTGTCATAGGCTTCGGAATCGCCGGTCTCCTTGGGGGGTGCTCCATAGGCAAGGAGGAAGCTAACAGTCACCTCTTCGATGGAATGAAGTCCCCGGATCGGCGCAGCTCCATTCCGGACAGCCATGATAGCCAGCGGTAGCTAGCGAATTACTTGACGTGCTCGCCCACTGGATGTCAGTTTTCGAAAAATAACCCGAGCGCCACGGGAGGCGCCGACGAGCGCCGCGTTACAGTGCGATTTCAACCTCATTACGGCGATGGAGCCGCGGCCTCACCGACAGCCGAAAGGCGCAACGTCGTCCGATGGATTTCCTGGCTGAGATAATTTATCCGCTCGGAGCAGAGACAATGGGTTGCTACATTCGAAGACGTATTTCTTACCAGGGAGAAGGGTATGCATCGTCGAGAAATCTCAATGGCTCTCTTCGCTTCCGCCGCAGGAGCGGCACTACTGTCCAAGGACGCGGAGGCACAAACGTGCACCGCCCCTTGCTATGCGCGAACTGCGGCGGAGATCGCCGCCGGGGTAACGCCTACGAACTTAGCGTATGTACCAGGAGATGTTCGCCGATATGGGGCAGATCCATCCGGGACCTCGGATAGTTCGGCGGCATTCGCGACCGCCGGAAGTCTTCCAGGCGCCGTCACGATTCCGCCCGGCACGTATACGATCAACACCAACATCACCGTAGGCTCGCCAACCGTTTTCTCTCCGGGCGCGATCATCAAGCCCGCCAGTGGCAGGACGATCACCTTGTCATCGCCGTTGGAAGCGGGGATTTGTCAGATATTCGATCTGTCTTCCGGCGGCGTTGTCGCACTTCCCCGCATTGCCGGAAATGTGTATGCGGAATGGTGGGGGGCGGCGGGGGACCTGGTCAAAACGGACAATGAAGTGCCGATCAACCAAGCAATCGCTGCTCTGGCGGTTGCGGTTGGGGGCACTTTCGGCGGCCACGTTCTGTTGGATCGGGGTGATTTCTACATTTCAGACGGCATTAATCTGACCAATCAAATCTCTCTCACCGGAGTCAGCGGTCAGTACCCGGTCTTGTGGGCAAGTCCCGGTGCGACCTTTAGCGCCAGCGGTGGCCGAATGGTCACAGCACTGGGTGGCACGACATCCATGTTCAACAGCCGTATCGAAAATCTGCGCATCAATGCCGGAGGTCTAACCTCGGTGGTAGAGGTGGTCTACTCCAACGCCTGGCAGGAAAAATGTGGGCTGCGCAACGTCGTTCTCGAGAACTTCACAAAACTCGGTTTCCACTACGATACCGGCATCGGGGGCGCTTGCGCGCTCAAGCTCTCGCAGGTGGAATGCTTCCTTGCGGCATCAGCATTGCCAGTTGCCGCCGGCATCAAAATAGAAATCCCTCTGTCGGTAGGATGGATCGCAGTCGATCTGGATCAAATCACTGTCGCCGGGGCGAGCGCCAACCAGGCAAACGTATCCGGTATCTGGCTGGATGGCCGCATCATCGGCAACTGCAACGCCGTCCATTTTGAGAACTGCAACACTGGATTCGAACTCGTCCACGCCGCAACACTGACTGGAAGCGGCGTCACAGGAGATGGAGGCGGAACCTGCACAACTGTAATCACCTGCTCGGGTTCGTGGAACGGGACGATCAATGGCCTTGCCTTCAAGAAGGCAGGCTCTGCAAACTTCATCGTCGATAACAGTCGGGGACCTTATGCACTGGCGAATGTGGAGCCTGCCAACGGCTTCACCGTCTGGCCACCGGATCCCTCGCGCGCGGTGAGCGGTGCCCGGGTGGTGGGTGGCGCAACACCCTCCATCAGCTATCAGACTGGGGTAGTCCTATCGGTCACTCACCCGGCGACCGGCCAATATCGATTTACGCTCGGGACAAGCATGGATGCGACCGTCAGCTACGATGTGATTGCGGTGAGCGATCTTACGACCTCAGTGGCGATCAACAGCGCGACTCAGTTCGATGTCTTCACACGCACTCCAGCGGGAGCTCTGGCAGATTGCAATGCCATCAGTGTCAAGGTTTATCACGGACCATAACGGTCTGGTTGATACAAAGTCCGCGTCGTAGATTGGCGCACAAGGAGGCCGGCATTCCGTGCCGGCCTTCTACTTACGTGCTACGAGTGCAGCCGCGACCGTGTCAGGCGCACCGTTAAGCGTAACTGTCTGACTGCGCTGGCCGCTCAATAGCTCATTCAAACCTGTTGGACAAAACAAGTCCGGCGCTGGAGCTGTCCACCTGCTGCCACACGGCAATGGCATTCCCGGCCGAATCCATGGCAATCACGGGATCCCGCACATCGCCGGTGTTCCCTGCGTCGGGCGCCGCTGCCCACACGTCAGCAACCGTAAAGCGGCTCGAGCGGATTTCGGAGCGTGTGTCGTTGCGGTGTTTCCATACCGCGAGCGCATTGCCGCTCGAATCGCAGGCAATCTGCGGCTCTCGCACAAAGGCTCCATCTCCAGGCTCAATCGCTGCGGCTGTACCCCAGTCACTGGCCGTCGTGTAGCGGACCCATCGGATGGAGGAGCTCGTGTTGCTGTCGGATTGCCTCCAAACGGCCAGCTCGATCTGCGCATTGAATCCCCGGCCGGGGTCGTCGTTCCCAATCATCCGGGGCGCGCCCCAGCTGCCAGCGCTCGCTGCGTAGCGGGTCGGCCAGATCTTGTAGTTGCCACCGTCAGACTGTGGCCCCCATGCAGCCATGCACAGGAGCGTAATCACCGCGAGAAACTTGTTCACGAGACTCCCATCCCTTATCCGGAGCCGTTTGGACCGAGGGTTGATCGTTTGAGTTGATGTTCCCGAACGCCGCCGGGCGGGCCGCCAGCTGCCCATGAACCATGACTTCGGTATTGAAATCGAAAGTCGCACGCGAAAGACGACAGCCACGGGTGGGGTCCGCTAAGCAGGCCGATGGTGCAGAAGCTGCCTGGTCTTGAGCGAGGTCAGACGCTCTTCTTGACGTACGCGATGCGCGCTGCCTGCAGGTCATAAGCCTGCTCGGCCAGGTCCGCGGAATCGCTGAACAGATCGGAGCCCCCCAGGTGCAGGGTCGCGGCGAGCCGCTGCAGCGCATGCTCGTGAGGCTCGAGCGACCCATCGCCGAGGATGTGGGTTACGGCGATTCCCTCACGCACCAGCTCGCGAGTAACCAGGATGGTGCGGTGGCATTCGAGCGGCTCCCGCTCTGCGCACATGAGTGAAATCCGATGGGTCTCCATCCCGGCCTTCAGCCGCTCGATGCCTTTGCGGAACAGCTCGGTTCGGGCGAGCTTCGCGTAGCTCACGCGGCCTTCGCTGTCGTAGCAGGCGGGGTCTTGGCTGCGGGCGCCGAGCTCCTCGCCCAGGAACACGTACTGAATCCCGACGTCTGCCAGGGCGGCTTGAAGTTTCTCGCGCCTGAATTGCGGGTTGAAGCGGCTGTAGGGCGTGGACCGGACATCAGCCACCGCGGTAATCCCGTGCGGCTGGAGCAGGCCGAGGAACCGCTCGATGGGATGGTTCGAATGTCCGACGGTATAGATCATACTGAGTCCCGTGACTTGGATCGGACGCGCAATCACTTTGCCTCAAACGGTCAGCGCTTCGCTAGAAGTGCTGTTCGAGGCCCCGGTACACCACGTCCGCGTCTTCGAGCATTCACTTTTCGTGCGCCTGCACGGCCGGGCGATCGCCACGACACGCCGCGGCAGAATCTACCTGCGCGGAAGTGGTGATGAGTTCTTCGACAACCCTTGGCTGATGCTCCACGAGTATTGGCACGTCATCAAACAGTGGGAGCCACGCACGCTTACCATCCGCAGTTACCTGGCGGAATGCGTTCGCCGAGGTTATTGGAACAATTGCTTCGAAGTGGAGGCCCGGGCATTCGCGGATGCGCACGCGCATCGGCTGCGAACCATGCTGCGATCGAACGGCGTGCTAGACCACTGACGCACCCGCGCCGCCGCGCACCCGTGATCTTGCAATGCAGAAGGCGCCCTTCTTCCGGTTCTTCCGATGAAAGCACCGTAGAACTGCGTCTACCCCAGCAGCGCCTCACGGTGGTACAGCCGACCTGCTATGAACACCAAAGCTGCTCCTACCGCCAACGTCACACCCACTGACAACGCCAGGAAGCCTCCCGGTATAGGCTCATCGCGCAACAGGCTCGTGATCAGAAAATGCTGACTCAACGACGGCACCGCCATCAGTCTTGCCGTAGGCCGCAAACCGAGCACCACGGCGAACACCAGCGGCAGCGTCGGGATAATCAACACCAAGCCCAAGTACGTCTGCGCCTCGCGATAGCTTCGCGTGAACGCAGCTACAATCGTCATGACTGCAGCACCCAAGGGCACGAGCGGTAGACAGAACAAGATTACGGTCAACGCAACCAGCGGACCGAAATTGACACTCATTCCAAAACGTTCCAGGCCCGCAAACTGCAATACAGTCGCAAACGCAGATACAGTGAGACACAGGGACAGCGTCATGAACGCGCACGTAGCCAGCATCTTCCCGTAAATGAGATGTTCGCGACGCACAGGAACAGTCAGCAGCGGCTCGAGCGAACCGCGCTCCCGCTCACCCGCAGTCGCATCGATCGCGAGATACATGCCGCCCATGAGCATAGTCAACAGTACCAGGTAGCTGAGAGTCCCCAGCGCAAGAACGGAACGGCTCGCTGGCGTAGACACGTCAACGTCGTGAATCACAATCGGCGAGAGCACCAACGGATCAATGCCGCGGGTCATCACCCGCAAGCGCGCGAGCAGAGATCCATAGTGACTGAGCAGCGTTCGGATACGCGCTACATCTTTGCTGTTATTCGCATCAGACGAATCAACGTACAGCAGCAGTTGCGCCGGCTGGGAAGCCTCGAACCGTGAGCCGAAGCTATCCGTCACCACCAACACCGCGGGCTTGCGGTGCTCCTTGACCGCCTCTCGTGCTGCTGAATCGTCGTACGAGACAGATTCGATCGTGACGCCATACTGGCGCAAGTGAGCCAGAAGGTTCGGTGCGCGCTCGGCATGGGATACCGCCAAGGTCACCGGCTTGTCCGCCTCGGACGTGCCACGCTCGATCGACAATGACAGTGTCGCGCCAAACAACAGAGGGCCAAACAGAGGGCCAAAGATCAACGCCGAAATCAGCGTACGGCGGTCGCGTAAGTTCTCCCGGAACTCCTTCCGGAACACGCTCAGAATGGCGCGCATAGGACCCCGTCGAGCTTATGACACACGAACACGCACGACGCAGCCGGCAAAAGTCGCGCCTTTTGCCGGCGGAAACGGAGGCGCTGTCTGAAAAAGCGCAGGGGGCGACTTTTTCTCATAGACTAGGACAGACCCTCGCCCGTTCCGATGAGTCGCACGAACGCATCCTCCAAGCTGCCTTCGCCCGTTTGGACGCGCAGCTCCTCCGGTGTCCCACTGGCGACGACAGTTCCGTGAGCAATCACCACCACGTCGTCGCAAAGCGCTCCCACTTCCTGCATTACGTGACTGGAGAACAACACGCAGTGGCCTTCGTCGCGCAACCGCGCAAGCAGGCGGCGTAGCCCGCGTACGGCCATCACGTCCAATCCATTGGTAGGCTCATCCAGCAGAACATTTCGCGGGCGGTGTATCAGCGCGCGAGCCAGGGCGGTCTTGATGCGTTGCCCTTGTGAAAAACCCTTTGCGGGCCTGTCAGCAAATTGTTCCATCTCGAGCAGCGAGATCAACTCGGCCGTCCGAGAGCGTCGGTCTTTGCGACCCAAGCCGTGAAGTGCACCGAAATAGTCGATGTTTTCCCGAGCGCTCAGGTGTGGGTAGATCCCCGCGTTGTGCGGCAGAACACCCATACGCCGTCGGGCTTCGAGGGGGTGTGTCACAACGCTTACGCCGTCGATTGTTGCGTCGCCAGCCTCGGGTGCGATGACTGTGTACAAGATGCGGAGCGTGGTGGACTTGCCGGCGCCGTTCGGTCCGAGCAGACCCGTAATGCGTCCGTCCGCTGCACGTAAGCTCACATCGCGAACCGCAGCCACGCGTCCGAAATGCTTCCTCAGATTGTTGGCTTCAATCACGGCGACCCGACTACGGTGTAGGTCCGCCGAGCGTGACAAAGAACGGCATCGGCCGGTCACTTTGAACGCATGACACATCCAGGCCCTCGACACCCCCACGACCCAGGAAAGCCGCCATCACGCGATCCACACAGGGGGCAGTCAGCTGTCCGTGACCAAAGCCTTTCAGGACTACATGTACGCTGTGTGTGAAACCGCGCCGCGCTTCCTCCGCGTCACCAGGCGGCGTTACGGGATCATCACTCCCTGACAATAGCAACGCCGGGACATCCGTATGCAGCGGCGCATGGAAGTCCGGATCAATGGGCCCGCGCGGCCAGATAGTACAGATGCTCCGCAAGCCATCGAGCTGGGCTGTACCGAGATACGTCTTCTCCATCTCCGTCCGGTTCACCTTCGTGAGATCCCAGAACGGAACATCCTCGCTGCATACCACGCTGTTGTGCATACCGTAGGCCAACGCATCGCCAAACGAGCGGTTCACCAGCAGGAATTGCGAAGCAAGCGGGGTGAAATTAAGAGACGTGCTCGCACTGTGCAGCATCAGCGGCAAAAGCGCCGCCTGCTCGGCAGTATAACTTCCGAGCCGCAGAACGTTTGCGAGGTGGTACTCAGTGAAATCGAGTTTCGAAAGCTCGCCGCTCGTCGGGTCCGCGAGGCTTACTGGCACTGGATGCGCCTGCAAAGAGTTCCGAAGTGAGTGATAGGAAGTCGCAGGGTCACCGAAGTGCTTGTTGCATTCACCATCATTCGCGCAGCGAGCGAGAATGCGCATGAGCGCTTGCTCCGCGTTGAGCGCGGTTGCAGGTCCAAGCGCAAGTTCTGGTGGCACGACCCCGTCGAGAACCACCGCGCGGGTCCGATCCGGAAACCGGCGCACATAATGTTGAGCAACACGCGTTCCGTATGAGACCCCGTAGAGGTTGATTCGCTGGTAGCCAAGGGCAGCGCGTACCGAATCAAGATCCTGTACGGCAACGCTTGTCGTATAGAACGCAACGTCCGTAGTCGTCTGCAATGCCGCGAGACAACGCCGCGCATCAGCGGCGACCTCAGCGTCCGATGCGCGGTACAGATCCTCATCATCGAGTGCACAGTTCAGTGGATTCGACCGGCCCGTGCCACGTTGATCCACCAGCACAATGTCTCGGTCGCGATGAATGCGATCAAAGGAGAAAGCAGCCGACGCATAGAAAGTCGTCGCAGCCATACCGGGTCCGCCCGCCAGCACGAATAACGGGTCTGGTTGCTTGCGGCGGTTGATGGCTGGCACCCGAGCAACGTGGAGCCGTATACGCCGCCCATGCGAATCAGCCGGATTCTCGAGCACGCTCAAGTCGCCGCATTCGGCCGGTACGACGCTCACCTTTACGGGGTCCTCGAGCTGGCAGGCCGAGAGAGCCAGCCCCGAGGCGGGTCCCGCAGCGCAAAGCCCGAGAGCGAGCAATAATGGAACGGTCGGATACTTCACGCGACGCGGGCTATGGCCTTGTTCGTACAGCTTCCCGCCCTACAATACGCGACGGCTATCCTTTATTTTGGCTGAAATCGCCGGGGCGCGGGGCCCGCGGCGCGCAGCCGGCTACTTTGGAGATCTATGCGTTTCGCCCAACCCTTTGACGTGATCGTCATCGGCGGTGGCCATGCCGGTACGGAAGCGGCATTGGCGGCTGCACGCATGGGCGTGCGCACTCTCCTCCTGACCCAGAGCATCGAAACGCTCGGCCAGATGAGCTGCAATCCAGCCATCGGTGGAATCGGTAAGGGCCACCTGGTCAGAGAGATAGACGCCCTCGGCGGCGTCATGGCACGTGCCACGGATCGAGCGGGAATTCAATTTCGAACCCTCAACGCCAGTAAGGGACCTGCTGTACGCGCCACGCGCGCTCAGGCAGATCGCCAGCTCTATAAGCAGGCGGTCCGAACCGTCCTCGAGAACCAGCCAAACCTCACGCTGTTTCAGCAAGAGGCCGGCGATCTTCTGGTGGAGGGCCAGACGGTGCGCGGTGTCATTACCGTCACTGGTATTACGTTCGAAGCGCCGTCGGTCGTACTCACCGTCGGTACGTTTCTCGGTGGTCGCATCCACGTAGGCTTGGATAACTACCAAGGCGGCAGGGCAGGAGATCCCCCGTCAAACCGCCTCGCAGTTCGTCTGCGGGAGCTGGCTCCGCGAGTGGGTCGCCTAAAGACGGGTACGCCACCGCGCATAGATGGGCGCAGCCTGGATTTTTCCGCCATGACAGCCCAGCCAGGCGATACCCCCACTCCGGTCTTCTCGTTCGCTGGGCGCGACACTGAGCACCCGCAGCAGGTTAATTGTTTCATTACAAATACAAATGACCGAACGCATGAGATTATTCGAGCCGCAACCGATCGCTCCCCGATGTTCACTGGCCGCATCGAGGGGGTAGGCCCGCGCTACTGCCCCTCCGTCGAGGACAAGGTCGTGCGCTTCTCAGACAAGGCGTCGCACCAGATTTTTGTAGAGCCCGAAGGCCTCACGACCAACGAGGTGTACCCCAACGGCATCTCGACCAGCCTGCCCTTCGATGTTCAATACGAGTTCGTGCGGACGATCCGCGGCTTCGAAAACGCTCACCTCACCAGGCCCGGATACGCGATCGAATACGACTTCTTCGATCCGAGAGACCTGAAGCCGTCTCTGGAGACCAGAACCCTTGAAGGCCTGTTCTTCGCAGGCCAGATCAACGGCACGACAGGCTACGAAGAAGCCGCCGCGCAGGGCCTGGTCGCTGGCATCAACGCAACTCTCAGGTACAAGGGCAGCGAGGCGTGGCTGCCCAAGCGAAGCGAGGCCTACGTCGGCGTGCTCATTGACGATCTCGTCACCCGCGGCACTAGCGAGCCGTATCGTATGTTCACAAGCCGCGCGGAGCACAGGCTTCTGCTGCGCGAGGACAACGCCGACCTGCGGCTAACGCCGTTCGGTCGTGAACTTGGGTTGGTCGACGACGAACGCTGGCGCCTGTTCGACGACAAGCGAAGGCTGTCCGAGGTCGAGTTCCAGCGCCTGAGTACCACGCGGGTGAAACCGGCCGACGCATCACAGGAATGGACAACCCGCGTACTGGGCGGAGGAGCGCTGAGCCGCGACTACTCCGCATTTGAGCTGCTCCTGCGTCCGGAAGTGAGCTACGACGATCTTTTGGAACTCATTGGAGCACCCGACTGGTCCAATGTTGACGACCGCGTACCGTCCCAGGTTCGTGCGCAGATCGAAGTGCGCGCCAAGTACGCCGGCTACATAGAGCGTCAGCAGGACGAAATCGATCGCCAGCAGCGGAATGAGGACACCCGTCTGCCCGAGGATCTCGACTACCTCCAGGTCGCCGGCCTGTCCCATGAAGTACGCCAGAAGCTGGCTGACGCACGCCCCGCGACAGTCGGACAGGCGAGCCGAATGCCTGGCATGACCCCGGCCGCTATTTCCATTCTGCTCGTACACCTGAAGAAGCGCAGCCTGAAAGACCGAGCTCGGGTGGCATGAGCGCCTTCATCGACAAGCTGGCGCGCAGCTGGGAACGCAGCAACTCGCTCGTGTGCATCGGCCTCGATCCGGAAATCGAGCGCTTCCCGCAAGACATTGCCGCCCAACCCTCGCCGATCTTCCAATTCAACAAAGCGATCATCGACGCGACCGCCGACCTGGTCTGCGCATACAAACCGCAATTCGCACACTACGCAGCCTACGAAGCGGAAGACCAGCTCGAGCGCACGATCGAGTACATCCATCGAAGTTATCCCGGCATTCCCGTGATTCTCGATTCCAAGCGGGGGGATGTGGGCAACACGGCCGAGCGCTACGCCATCGAGGCCTTCGAGCGCTACGGTGCCGATGCAGTCACCGTGAACCCCTACCTGGGCAGCGACTCGCTCGAGCCCTTCCTGAAGCATGCGGACAAGGGAGTCATCATCCTGTGCCGCACATCCAACCCGGGTGGCCGGGATCTACAGGACCTCGAAGTCAACGGCCGCAAGTTGTATCAAGTGGTTGCGGATCTTGCCGCGCGTGAGTGGAATTCACGTGGTAACTGCCTGCTCGTCGTCGGCGCGACCTACCCGCGCGAACTGGCAGAGGTTCGCGAGATTGTCGGGGCCATGCCGTTCCTCGTTCCCGGCGTGGGCGCGCAGGGCGGTGATGTCGCTGCGGCGGTGAGCAGCGGCCAAACGGCCGACGGCACCGGACTCATCATCAGCTCATCCCGCGGCATTCTGTATGCGGGCTGCCAGGGTGAGGATGGGGCGCGGCCCTTCAGCGACGCCGCACGCTCGGCGGCTCAAGCCCTGCGCCAACAGATCAACGCCAGCCGCTCTGCTCGTGCACGCTGACGCGCACAACCGGCTCTCCGCGGTCTGAGCGGCGCGGTATCGGCCGGTCAAGACACAGGATGACTTCCCGAGCACTGCAGCGCATCGCCTTAGGCGCGGCCCTTCTTTCAATAGCAGCCTGCTCGCGCTCCCCCCAGACCAACGCAACACCCGCCGGTCCCCCCAACACAACCCTGCTGCGAGGCTCCGGCGCCGAGCCGGACTCCCTGGATCCGCAAAAGGCACGGTCGGTCGAATCCCAGGGAATTCTGCGTGACCTGTGCGAAGGCCTGACCACACTCGATAAGACCGCCGGTGTCGCCCCGGGAGTGGCAACCAACTGGACCGTCAGCGCGGACGGCAAGAAGTACACTTTCAACCTCCGCCCGGATGCACATTGGTCGAATGGCGACCGGGTCGTCGCGGCCGACTTTGTAGCGGCCTTGCGCCGGCTCACCGATCCCGCGACGGCCTCGGCGTACGCCCAGGTCATCGATGTGGTTGAGAACGCCAGCGACATTGTTGCAGGTAAGAAACCGCCTGAGTCTCTGGGTGTACACGCGCCCTCTGACGGCACCGTGGTCGTCGACCTCGCCACGCCCGCGGCCTACCTGCCGAGTCTGCTCTCACATACGAGCACTTGTCCGGTCCATCGCCCGACATTGACTCAACATCCGGCTGAGCTGGCCAAACCCGGCACCATGATCTCGAACGGCGCCTTCGTGTTGAAGGAGTGGGTACAGGGCTCGCACATCCTCGCAATCCGCAATCATCACTACTGGAACGACGCCGCCACGCGTCTGGATGCCGTCAAATACCTTCTCATCCCGGATGAGAACGCGGAGCTCACGCGCTATCGCGCCGGTGGACTGCATATGACCTACGTGGTCCCCCGCGGGCAATTCGACTGGATCCAGGCGAATCTTGCCGCTCAGCTGCACATCGCTCCCCAACTGGATACCTATTTCTATGGCTTCAACCTCAACAAATTACCATTCAAGGACCACCCCGGCCTCAGGCGCGCGCTCTCGCTGGTGATCGACCGGGACCAACTGGTTCACAGCGTGTTGCGGGTTGGCGAGCTGCCCGCCTATGGTTGGATTCCGCCGGGCATCAGCCAGTACACCCCGCAATCCTTTGACTACCGCGATCGGCCGATGGCCGAACGGATAGCCGAGGCGCGCAAGTTGTACACCCAGGCCGGCTACTCGGCCGCCAAGCCCTTGACGTTCGAGTTGCGTTATAACGCCGGAGAGGTGCACAACAAGGTGGCCGTCGCCGTGGCCTCCATGTGGAAGGAAGCCTTGGGCGTCGAAGTCCGCCTCACGGCGGTCGAGTTCAAGTCACTGCTGCAGGACATCGATCGCGGCGATGTCGAGGTCTTTCGTTCGAGTTGGTTGGGCGACTACAACGATGCCTATACCTTCGCCCAGTACTTCAAGAGCAATTTCGGTATCAACCTGCCGCATTACCGAAGCGCGGAATACGACTCACTGGTTGGCGCCGCGGCCGTGGAGATCGACGCGGGTAAACGTGCCGAGCTGCTGCAGAACGCCGAGCGTCTCCTGTTGCGCGACCATCCAGTCATGCCGCTCTACTTTTACGTCAACAAGCACCTGGTCAAACCCGAGGTGGTTGGTTGGTACGACAACGTCATGAACGTCGTGTACAGCAAGGATCTTGGGCTGCGCGAACAACAGCACTGACAAATCACGCTGCCGCGCGACGCAAGTTCTCGCCGGTGAGATCGTGCACGAAAGTCCCATACCAATTGTGGATGTCATGCTGGCGCACCGCCGCCATCAGGTCGGCGTGCCGCTGCCGTCTCTCATCCAGCGGCATGTTCAATGCCTCCTGCAACGCCAGCGCCATCCCACGTTTGTCGTAGGGATTTACCTGCAAGGCACTGCGAAGCTCCTGTGCGGCTCCCGCCATCGGGGACAGAATCAACACACCAGGATCCTCAGGATCCTGCGCAGCCACGAATTCCTTCGCCACGAGATTCATGCCATCCCGCACAGGCGTAACCAGGGCGACCTTCGCCGCGCGCAGGAAGCCCATGAGCGTTGCGTGAGTGTAGTCACGGTTCAGATACCGGATCGGTGTCCAATCCGCTTCCGCAAAGCGGCCATTCAACCGTCCGGCACATTGCTCCAGTCCCCGACGGATCTCACCGTATGCGAGTACGTCTGAGCGGCTGGGTGGGGCGATCTGAAGGAAAGTCACCCTGCCCTGGTTCTCCGGGAAGTGTTCGAGGAACTGCTCGTAGGCGTTGAAGCGCTCGGTCAACCCCTTGGTGTAGTCGAGGCGATCGACTCCGATGATCAACTGCCGGCCCATCAGGCTGACGGCCATCCGCCGCACCGTCTCCTGCGAATACGTAGTCACCGCCGCGTTGATCACACCATCCACATCTATCCCGATGGGATACGTGCCTAGACGGACACTGCGCCCGGCAACATCGATGCGTCCATCCGCCGGGAGCTCGCACGGTCCCCCCTCCAGGCAAGTGAGGAAGGAGCGCACGTCGTCTGTAGTCTGAAACCCGGCGAGGTCGTACTGGCACATATCACGTACCAGCTCCAGGTAGTTCGGTAGCAGTCGGAGAATCTGCAGCTGCGGAAAGGGAATGTGCAGGAAGAAGCCTATAGGCCCGTCAAAACCCTGCTGGCGCAGATAACGGCCGAGCGAAATCAGCTGGTAGTCATGCACCCAGACCACGTCGCCGGGCCTCAGTACCTGCATCAACTGGCGGGCAAACTGCGCATTGACCGCCTGGTAAGCCTCGTACTGCAGCAGTTCGTGCGTGAACCGGTCCGGGAAGTAGTGGAACAAGGGCCACAGCGTGCCATTGCAGTAGCCGTTGTAGTAAGCGTCGAACTCTGCGGGCCGCAGGTCGATGGTGGCGAACCTGATATTGCCGCGCGTCACGACCTGAGGTTGCTCGGCAGGGACCTCCGAAGTCTCGCCGCTCCACCCGAACCAAACGCCGCCCGTATGGCGAAGGGCGGCCAGGACCCCCACCGCGAGACCTCCCGGCGTAGCGCCGCGCCGAGGCAGCGAAATACGATTGGAAACACAAACCAGCCGTTTCACCCTGCAGACAACGCCCACGTCCGCTTCAGGTTCCTTCTCATGCGCTGCGCGCAGGGTTCAAGGGGGATCGCTGCGCGACCCCCGAGGAGTAGCGGCGCGAAGACGCGCCGGGAAGAGGCGGGCCTCAGCCCCGGGCGGTTTTCCTCCTGGGGTGTGCGGTTGCGCGCCGTGCGGTCTTGCGGGCGCCGCCACGGCCCCCCTTCTCCAGGCTCTGCTTCAACACCGCCATGAGGTCGATGATCTCTGCTGTTTTGCGCGGCTTTTCGGCCTCGCCGGGCTCCGTCAGCGTGTGGGTCTCCTTGTTGCGCACCTTCTCGTTGATGCGCTTCATGAGGTCCTCGCGGTAAGTATCGCGGTACTGCTGCGGCTTCCAGGGCTCCGTCATCTCCTCGATGAGCTTTTCGGCCATTGAGATCTCCCTGGGCGCAAGCCCTGCCTGCTTCGCGCCGGGTACTTCCACGCCCATTTCCTCGGAGGTGCGGATCTCATCCGGGAAGCGCAGTGTGTTGAGCTCGAGAACATCGTTTTCTGGCAACAGCACAGCCAGATGCTGCCGCGTGCGCACCACTACATTTGCGACCGCAACCTTGCCGGTGCGCTTCAATGCCTCACGCAACAGCGCGTAGACCTTCTGTCCGCCCTTCTGTGGCGCCACCCAGTAGGGAGTGTCGTAGTATTCCGGAGTGATGCTCGTGGCGTCAGCGAAGCTCGTAATCTCAATCGTCTGCGAAGCCTTCGTGTTGGCCTGACGGAAGTCCTCGTCAGACAGCGCAACGTACTTGCCCTTCTTGTACTGATAGCCGCGCACGATGTCTTTCCATTCGACCAGTTTGCCGGTGCGCTTGTTGTACCGCTGGTAACCAACAGGTGAAAAATCGCGCTTATCGAGATAGTCCAGGTCGATCGTCGCGCTATGTGTTGCCGAGTACAGATCGACAGGAATATAGACGAGTCCGAACGAGATGGCGCCTTTCCAGAACGCGCGTGCCATTTGCAGCCTCCTATGTTCGTTAGTCGTACGCTTCTTAGCTATGCGAAATAACCCTCGATATAATCAAACCACGATGCACATCGGAGCCTCTCATTAGCAAGCACGTTGTCGTTCGCGAGATCTCTCGCCCGGACCCCGGCGCCATTGCGACGTTGGGGAAACATGGGGTCGCAACCGTTCATGAAGCCCAAGGTCGGACTGGGCTTTTGGCGCCCTATATGCGTCCAATCTACTCCGGAACGTCGCTCGCCGGTCCGGCAGTAACAGTCCTGGTACCACCAGGTGACAACTGGATGATTCACGTCGCGGTAGAGATGTGTCGTCCCGGTGACGTGCTGGTCGTTGCACCGAGCTCACCCTGCTCCGACGGCTACTTCGGCGACCTTTTGGCGACATCTTTGAAGGCACGCGGGGTCATCGCATTGATCATCGACGCGGGGGTGCGCGATGTCGCCACGCTGACCGAGATGCGATTCCCTGTGTGGGCCAAGAACATATGGGCACAAGGAACGGTGAAAGCGAGCTTAGGTTCCGTCAACATACCGATCATCTGTGCAGGACAGCGCATCGAGCCAGGAGATGTCATCGCTGCTGACGATGATGGAGTCGTCGCGGTCAACCGCGCAGATGCGGCAAAGGTCGCGGCGGCTGCTACGGAGCGCGTCGCCAACGAAGAGGAAAAGCGCAAGCGGCTCGCTGCAGGGGAGCTCGGACTCGACCTTTACAAGTTTCGGGAGAAACTCGCGGCTCTGGGTCTCGAATACCGCTGATGGCCGCTGTCCCTTGCACTTTGATGCGAGGCGGAACGTCTAAGGGGCCGTTCTTCCTCGCCAGCAGCTTGCCGTCGTCTGCAGAAGTGCGCGACCGCGTTCTGCTCTCCATCATGGGATCTCCCGACATCCGGCAAATTGATGGACTCGGCGGCGCCGACAGCCTCACCAGCAAGGTGGCGGTGATCTCACCGTCATCGCGGCCTGATGCCGATGTCGACTACCTCTTCCTACAGGTGGTTGTAAACGAGCCGCGGGTCGATGCGTCACAGAACTGCGGCAACATGCTCGCGGGTGTCGCACCCTTCGCCATCGAAAATGGCCTCGTGCCCATCACTGGCGAGCGCACGCGAGTCCGCATCCACATGGTCAATACGCAAAGCCTCGCCGTCGCTGAGATTCAAACACCAGGCGGTCAGGTGCAGTACGACGGTGATGCATCCATTGACGGCGTGCCCGGAACCGCGGCGCCCATCCTCCTCGACTTTCTTGACATAGCCGGTTCGAGCTGTGGAGCGCTACTGCCGACGGGGAATGCCGTTGACGTCATCGAAGGCGTCGAAGCAACGCTGATCGACAACGGAATGCCTGTTGTTGTGATGCGTGCGTCCGACCTCGGCAAGACCGGGGCGGAATCTCCTGCGGAACTTGAAGCGGACAAAGCACTCAAGGCCCGCGTCGAAGCCATCCGGCTCGAAGCGGGCCGCCGCATGAATCTGGGCGATGTCACACGCAAGACGGTGCCCAAAATGTGTTTGGCATCAGCGCCCCACAGTGGCGGCGCAATCGCCACTCGGAACTTCATCCCGCATACGGTTCATAAAGCCATTGGCGTTTTTGGTGCGGTGAGCGTCGCAACTGCCTGCGTAGTACCGGGTTCGGTGACTGCCGGAATCGCGCGCATTCCCGCAACCGGCCGCTCTCGACGCATCGACGTCGAACACCCGACTGGATTTTTCACCGTGGAGATGGATGTCGAAACGGACGGCAACGCAATTAAGGTCGAACGTGCGGCACTACTTCGAACGGCGCGAAAAATCATGGCGGGCAACGCATTCGTTCCCGCGTCGATTTGGGACGGGCGCTAGTCCAGCGCCGCGGCGGCGCGGGGGCCGGGCAAGCCCACCTGCTCCCACAACAATTTCAAATCCACAGCTCCCTCCCACCTGGCCACGACAATGGTGGCCACGGAGTTGCCGATCAGGTTCACGAAAGTCAGCGCCTCCGCCATGAGGCGATGGATTCCCAGCACCAGCGCAATGCTGGCTACCGGCACGGTTCCGAGAGCTGCCAACGTTCCTGCGAGCACCACGAAGGCCGCACCGGCGACACCCGCCGCACCCTTTGACGCGATCAGCAGCAGAGCGAGTATCGTGAGCTGCTGAGTCAGATCCAGCGGCGTGTTGGTCGCCTGCGCCAGGAACACGACCACCGTCGCAAGATACAGGCACGTGCCATCCAGGTTGAACGAGTAACCCGTCGGTATCACGAGCCCGACTACCGACTCGTCGCATCCAAGCCGCCGAAGCTTTTGCATGATCCGCGGCAACACCGTTTCGGTAGACGTCGTCGCGGCCACGATCACTATTTCATCGCGAATATAACGCATCAATCTGAACAGGCTCACCCCTGCCCAGCGCGCCACCAGGCCCAGCACAGCGAACACGAACAGAAGGGAGACGGCGTAGAACTCGACGATGAGTGCCCCGAGTGACCATAGGGTCCCCCTACCAAACTTTCCCACCGTAAAGGCGATCGACCCAAACGCCCCGATGGGCGCGGCCCACATGATGAAGCCCACGATCCGAAAAAGGATGGCCGACAGCCCGTCAATGACATCGAGTACTGGCTTCGCCGCTTCACCGACGCCGACCAGCGCGAACGCAAACAGCAGCGACACGAGCACTACCTGCAGGACATTGGGCTGCGTGAATGCGCCGACAAAGGTGGCCGGAATAATGTCGAGCAGGAACTGGGTAACGGTCTGCGCGCCCGCCTGGGCGGTGTAGGTGCTGACAGCGTGCGTATCAATCGCACGCGCATCAATGTTCATCCCCGCGCCGGGCTTCCATATGTTGACAGCGACGAGCGCGATGATCAGCGCGACGAGTGTCACCGCCAGGAAATAGCCGAGCGCCTTCAACGCCACCCGCCCGACACGCCGCATATCGCGCATGCCCGCGATACCGTGCACGACGCTACAGAAGATGATCGGCGCGATCATCATCCGCACGAGGCTGATAAACCCGTCTCCCAACGGCTTCAGCTTCTCGGCAAGTCCCGGATCGAAGCAACCGAGGGCAATGCCCGCCGCAGTGGCGACGAGAACCTGGAACCAGAGTTGCCGGATGAGGCTCAGGCGCGTCCCTGTCAAGGCCGCCGCAGAGCGGCGGACAGCCTCGGATACACCTTTCGGGCGTTGCCTTCAAACAGCTTGGCCCTGTCTGCGGGACTCAGAGGTAACGCATCGATATAACGTTTAGTGTCGTCGTAGTAGTGACCCGTGCGCGGATCGATGCCTCTGACCGCCCCCACCATTTCCGACCCAAACAATATGTTGTCGATCGGCACGACCTCGAGCAGCAGCTCGATCCCCGGCTGGTGATAGACGCACGTGTCGAAGAACACGTTGTTCTTCATCAACTCCTCGAGCGGCGGCCGCTTCAGATCCTGCGCAAGCCCGCGATAGCGGCCCCAGTGAAACGGCACTGCGCCGCCGCCGTGCGGGATAATGAAGCGCAGCGTTGGGAAGTCCTTGAACAGATCCGCAGTGAGGAATTGCATGAACGCCGTCGTATCGGCATTGATGTAGTGAGCTCCCGTCGCATGGAAATTGGCGTTGCACGACGAGCTGACATGCACCATGGCCGGCACATCGAGCTCCACCATCTTCTCGTACAGCGGATACCAATGCCGGTCGGTCAGAGGGGGCGCGGTCCAATGCCCACCGGATGGATCCGGATTCAGATTGCACCCGATGAATCCCAATTCCCGCACGCACCGTTCCAGCTCTGCGGCACTGTTGGCGGGCGGCACGCCCGGCGACTGCGGCAACTGACAAACGCCGACGAAATTCTCGGGGTACAAGGCGCAGACGCGCTGAATCAGATCGTTGCAGATCCGGGACCAGGTCAGGCTCGTGGATTCGCTGCCGACATGATGTGCCATCGCCGAAGCCCGCGGCGAGAAGATCGTGAGGTCCGTGCCGCGCTCGCGTTGCAGTTTGAGTTGGGCCTTCTCAAGGCTCTCACGGATCTGGTCGTCGCTGATGCCCAACTGCGTCGCCGTTGGCGTCAGCGCCGGATTCTTCAGCCCTGCAATCTGAGCGTCCCGGAATTTCTGCAGCTCGGCCGGAGCCGTCGTGTAGTGACCGTGACAGTCGATGATCATGGCGCGAGCTGCTTGTCGAGGCGATCCAGAGTGCGCATCGCAGGCAACACCTGCGCGAGGCTCGCGTTCGGCTCGCGCTTGTCCCTGATGGCTGCGAAGAACTCGCGGTCCTGCAACTCGATGCCATTCATCGACACGGCCACCTGCGTGACATCGATCGGCTTCTGGTTGCCGTCCACGAGATTGTCGTAATTGGCAATGTAGGTGCCGTTGTCGCAGATGTAGCGGAAGAAGGTTCCCAGCGGGCCATTGTTGTTGAACGACAGGGACAATGTGCACAAGGCACCGCCCGGGACTTTCAGGCCGATGCTCATATCCATGGCAATCCCGAGCTGCGGGTGTTTCGGGCCCTGCAGTGCGTACGCCTGCGAGGCGGTCTCACCGGTCTGATACTGGAACAGATCCACCGTGTGACAGGCATGATGCCACAGCAGGTGATCGGTCCAGCTGCGCGGCTTGCCGAGCGCATTGGTGTTGGTACGCCGGAAGAAATACGTCTGCACATCCATCTGCTGGATCTTGAGCTCGCCGGACCGGATGCGCTGGTGGATCCACTGGTGGCTCGGGTTGAAGCGGCGTGTGTGGCCACCCATGGCAATCACGCCGGTCTCTTTCTGGACCTGCAGCAGCCGCTCCGAATCAGCCAGATTGTCCGCGATGGGAATCTCCACCATCACGTGCTTGCCTGCACGCATGCACTGTTCGGCCTGCTTTGCGTGCATCTGCGTCGGGGTGGCGAGGATGACCGCTTCGACTCCGGGGTGAGCCAGGCTCTGCGCCAGATCGGTGGTCCAATGCGGGATGTTGAATTTCCCCGCCACTTCCGCGGTCTGCTCGGCGTTGCCGCCAGCCAGCGTCACCACCTGAATTCCCTCGATCCTGCTCACCGCCTCCAGGTGCTTGACACCGAAGGCGCCCTGCCCCGCCAACGCTATCTTCATTGGTTATTCTCGAGAATGATGTGCCCCACGGCCGTGTTTGAGGCAGGCACATGGTAGAACCTGTAGACCTCGCGCACCTTCTCATCCAACGCGCCCCGCATGATGAGCCACATAACGAGCTCAATCCCCTCTGATCCGGCCTCCCGCACGTACTCCACGTGAGGCATCTTCGCCAAGGTTTGCGGCTCGGTGACGAGCTTGTCGAGAAAGGCTGTGTCCCAGGCGCGGTTGATCAGACCGGCGCGCGGCCCCTGCAACTGGTGCGACATCCCACCCGTTCCAAAAATCATCACTTTCAGGTCCTGGTCGAAACACTCCACGGCCCTGCGAATGGCCTTGCCGAAGTTGTAACAACGATTGCCCGTTGGCGGCGGGTACTGCACTACGTTCACGGCCAGCGGGATGACCTGGCAGGGCCACTCCTGCGGCTGTCCGAAGAGCAGCGACAACGGCACGGTGAGCCCGTGGTCCACCGGCATGTTGTTGACTATGGTGAGATCGAACTCGTCCAGGATCACTGACTGGGCGATGTGCCAGGCGAGCTCCGGGTGACCCTTCACGACAGGCACTTTACGCGGGCCCCAACCCTCATCGGCCGGGGGAAACTCCGACGCGCAGCCCAGCGCGAAAGTTGGAATGATCTCCAGCGAGAAAGCCGACGCATGGTCGTTGTAAACGAGGATGATGACGTCCGGCTTCTGTTCCGCGATCCACTTCTTCGACGGCTCGTAGCCCTTGAACAGGGGCTGCCAATAGGGTGTGTCGGCCTTGCCCAGATCGAGTGCCGCGCCGATGGCAGGCACGTGCGAAGTGGTAACGCCTGCAACTAGCTTAGCCACGATTTTGCCACTCCGATTTGCTGCGATTGCCATCCGCGGATCGGCCGCCCTGCAACATCATCTCGGCGTACTTCTCCTGGGTCGAACCGGTCATCAGCGCCGCCACGTGTTGAAATGACAACCCGTCGGTCGAGAACAGCTTCGCCAGAAAGTAGATGTTGCCACCGAGCTGGATCATGCCGTTCCAGTCACGTTTGAGGACGGCTTCGTGCTGTTCGGTGGTCATCGGGAACTGCCGCAGGTAGGCGGCTTCGTCGGCTTTGAACGCCGCCCGGTTGTCCGCCTTCATCAGCGACATACAGAACATGTTGAGGTGATAGCCCTGCCGGGAGCGCTGCGCATCGAAGAGTGTAGTGCCCGGAATATCGTCAAACGGATCGGTTTTGTTCATGCGGGGCCTCACGCACCAAAGCCATAGAGGCGGTGCGGGTTGTCGACGAGAATTTTACGCCGGATGGCCGGATCCGGCGCAAACAGCGGCACGAGATCCACGAGATCGCCATCGTTGGGCATGTGTCGGGCAATATTCGGATGCGGCCAGTCAGTGCCCCACAGTATCTGATCCGGCGCGGCAGCGATCAGCGCCTGCGCAAACGGCACGGCGTCGGTGAACGGCGGGCCATCGCTGGAGATCCGTTCGGCGCCGGAGATCTTCACCCAGCAAGTCGGTGTAGTGCGCACCAGCTTGACGAGGTGCTGGAAGGGCGCCTGCTCGAGGCCCGCCTTCGTCGGCACACGGGCCATGTGATCGATGATGAACGGCACCGGCAGCTTTTGCAGCAGGTCGTCATAACCGACGAGATCGACCGCGTCGAAGTGCAGATCAACATGCCAGCCGAGGGGCTTGATACGCGCGATCACGCGATGGAACTCGTCCATGTCGGGCACCCCGCCCAGATGCTTCACGAAATTGAAGCGCACGCCGCGAAAGCCGCACCGGTGGAGATCCTCGAACATTCGCTCGGTGAACGAATCGTCGGCGTTAGCTACGCCTCGGTAACGTCCGCCGCTTTGAGCGATGGCATCGACAATGACGCTGTTATCCGTTCCGTGGCAGCTCGCATTGACGAGCACGGCACGCTCGAGGCCGAGAATCGTCTGCAGCTCCTTGAACCTGGCGAGCGGCGCGTCAGGTGGCGTATAGGTCCGATCCGGTGCGTACGGATATCGGTCACCAGGACCGAAGATGTGGCAATGCGCGTCGCAGCTGCCGGGCGGCGGCCGGAACTTCGGGTGGTGGGTGTCCGGGTCCGGCGGCTTGCAGGTCGGGATGTTTGTCATGCGTTTGATCATCGTAACGAGGGGCACAGCGGTGCACAATCGCACGAGCGATAATCGCACGGGCGCGAAGACGCGCCGGAAGATGTGCTTCTGCTTTACTCGCCGGCGCGCTGCATCACATCGAGCAAGGCAGTGCCATAGCGCTCGAGCTTCGTAGCGCCAATCCCGGAAATGCTGCGTAGCTCGTCCAGCGAGCGCGGCAACCTGCCGGCAAGCTCGTGCAGCGTGCTGTCATGAAAAATCGTATAAGCCGGAACGCCGTGTTCCTTCGCTACGTCGCGGCGCCAGCCGCGCAATGCTTCAAACACGATGGCGTTCGCGCCAACTCCGTCGCCAACCGCCCCGCCCGAGGCAGCGCCCGCGCCAACGGCAACGCGGCCAACCTCGCCGGCTCCAGCGAAACGCGTGCGGTCAACTGCCCGGCGGTCGCCACGCTTCGAAGCGGGACGGCCGCCTTGCCGCCGCAAGTTGAGTCGCCGTTCTCCACGCAGGACGTCACGGCTGGCAGCAGTCAACCGCAGAGTGTTGAAACGTTCGTGGTCAACTTTCACCAGGCCCAGCATGACGAGCTGACGGAGCACGGACCGCCACTGGGTAGCGTCCAGATCCGCGCCAATCCCAAACGTGCTCAAGCGTTCGTGTCCGAACTGGAGCACCTTCTGTGTACTCTTGCCGCGCAGCACATCGATGATCTGCTGCGCCCCAAATGAAAACCCGCTTGCCTGCTCGCAGCGGAATATGCATGACATCAACTTGCGCGCAGCGTCTGTGCCGTCCCACTCCTGCGGCGGAGTAATGCAGTTGTCACAGTTGTCGCACGGCTTGCTGGGCTCGTCAAAGTAGTCCAGCAGAGTGACGCGGCGGCACACTGTCGTCTCGCAAAGGCCCAGGATGGCGTCGAGCTTGGAAGTAATGACTCGCTTGTAGCTCGCGTCGCCCTCGGATTGATCGATCATCCAGCGCTGCTGTACGACGTCGGCGAGCCCGTAGACCATCCAGGCATCGGCCGGGAGGCCATCGCGGCCTGCGCGGCCAGTCTCCTGGTAGTACCCCTCAATGCTTTTGGGCAGGTCGATATGCGCGACGAATCGTACGTCCGGTTTGTCGATTCCCATCCCGAACGCAATCGTGGCGACCATCACGATGCCATCTTCGCGGATGAACCGGTTTTGGTTGAGCTCGCGCGTGCCGTTGTCCAGGCCAGCGTGGTATGGCAATGCATTTACGCCATTCCCGGCCAGAAACGCGGCAGTCTCGTCGACCGTGTTCCGCGACAGGCAATAGACAATGCCTGCCTCGTCCGGGTGCTCGCTGCGAATGAATTCGAGGAGTTGCTTGCGTGGGCTGACCTTCTCAGCGATCCGATAGCGGATGTTCGGTCGGTCGAAGCTCGAGACGAACTCTCGGGCCCGCTGAAGATGCAGCCGCTCGGTGATTTCCTTTCGCGTCAAGGCGTCCGCGGTTGCGGTCAGTGCGATCCGCGGGACCCCAGGGAAGCGTTCGGCCAGGACGGCCAGGCGGATGTACTCGGGGCGAAAGTCATGACCCCATTGCGACACGCAGTGTGCTTCGTCGATGGCGAATAAAGCCAGCTTTGAAGCGGTGAGCAGTTCGAGGCACCGGTCCGTGAGGAGGCGCTCCGGCGCAACATAGAGCAGATCGAGCTCTCCTTGCCGTGCGCGGCGCTCGACAGCCTGCACATCCGCCCACGTCATGCTCGAATTGAGGGCGGCAGCCCGCACGCCAGCCTCTTCGAGGGCCGCGACCTGATCCTGCATGAGCGCTATGAGCGGTGAAACGACCACGCCCATGCCATCACGCACCAGCGCGGGGATCTGAAAGCAAAGTGACTTGCCGCCGCCCGTCGGCATCAGAACCAGTGCGTCACCTCCCTCAGCCACGTGCGCGACGATGTCGCGCTGCTGGCCGCGAAAGGCAGGGTACCCGAAGACATCCCTGAGAATCTGATCCGCGCGTAACCCTGCTTGCATCGCGCAAGCATAATGGTCACTGGAGCAGGCCGTCGAGCCGGTCTATGTCGTTGATGACCCGCCAATGACCGCCCCCTTTCTCTACCTTCGATTTCCAGGAATCCAGTCTTGACATGTACTCGCGCGGATCGAAATTGTCGGTGCGCAGCTTGGTCACATTGAGCGCAACGACGTCGAAGCCCTTGAGGTCGAGCGGAATGTCGCGCACGTAACCCTTGGCCAGGTCCTCCTTCATGTCGGAGAAGATCAGGATCTCCTTGCGACCGGGGTTCTTCTCCTTCAGGAACTCGATCGCCTGCAGCAGGCCACCCGTGATATCCGTATAGGGCGCGGGCGCCGACTCATCGATGAACTTCTCGACGCGGCTGGCAAAGGCCCGCTTCTGCTGATTGGCCGTGCTCGGCCGATCGTCGAAGGTCGCCTTGGCGATGATGTTCTTCTCCGTGAAGCTTGCCGTGTCAATACGCGCCACCGCGAAGGAATCCGATGGCTGCAGCCGCGACAGCGCCACGAGGATGATCTGCTCGGCCTTGGTCACCTGCCTGTTGTAGGTACCCGAAGTATCGATCAACAAATACAGACCGGTATTGCGCGGCATGTGCACCTGGCCGCCGCAGGCGCCCAGCAGCAGCACGAGCCCCGCCGCGACGGAGCGGTAACGAGTGGGTCGGCTCACGACTGTGCCTCCTGCCACGCGCGTGGCTCCTCCATTGCTACGGGGTTCATGCTCGCCAGTTCCCTGATGCTCGCCAGCTCCTGTTCGTGAGAGGCCTGATTCGCGGCTACGCGCGATTCAATCCACAGCGGAACGAACAGCGGCAGGTCGTAGATGCGCTCGGCGAGGGTACCGACGTGACGCATCCCGTTGCCGAGCACGCGCAACAGCAGTGACAGCGCCCGCATGAATCCAATCGCGAGCAGTCCTAACACCGTTCTGAGCGAATGCACGAATGTCTCGAGTGGGATCGCAACGAAGACGAGTGCAAACGGCAGAATGAATCCCATGCCCATCTGCGCGGCAGTCGTAATCCACAGATGCTCGTTCGCGGTTCCGGTGACGCCATCGCCACGCAGCAATGCGCTGGTGGCCAGCTCGTCCTGCAACAGGACTTCGCGCATGTAGGCAAGGCCTGCCTCGATGCTCGCCATGAGGAGCAGGATGACGAAGGTGACAGCCATCATTCGCCGCCGCATCTTGTCCGACAGCGCGCTGATCACGGGGAATAACCTGGTGATGCGCAGGGATTCCATGAGGAAGAGACCCATGGAAATCTCCACCATGATGATGACCAAGGCCGCGATGTCGGCGGTGCGGAAGTTGCCGATAAAGCTCGTGCCGCCCACCATCTCGGCCATCGGCCGCGCGATCAGAGTGAAGTTGATGGCGGCACCTGCCGCCGCAACTGACAACACGAGCGCGGAGACGAAGAAATAAACGAGCGATGACGAGGACAGTATGGAGACTGCCCGGTCCTCGCCGCGCACCATGTCATCATACTCCTGCATGTGGCGATCGATGGCGAGCGCCCGCTCCAACACACTCTCTACGTTCTTGTTGACACGCCCTAGCGTTTCCTGAATACGGCGCCAGTCCGGCATCATCTTGCGCAACAACGCATGCCGCTCGCCACTGGCCTTGCGATAGTCGTCCATGGCCTCCGAATGGGCACGCACCATGGACTTGTGGATATCCTCGAGGATCTCGGTTCCGCCGTTCTTGGCGTCGAGATTTGCAATGACCTTCACCGCCTGCACCCAGCCCGGAGCTTCCGGCGGCACCTCTACGGCCTTCTCCTGGTCCTCCTCGATGCGAACAATGGATTCTGACAATGCGCGGTGCAGCGTCGGGTAACTGGCGAGGTCCTTGCGCACCGTGTCGCCGACGCGGACGAACTCGCGTTCGACGATCCGCTCCTTTGCTTCGCGGCCGGCGGACAGCAACACTTCCCGATTGCGGGCGGCGAGCTTCTCCTCTCCACGCGCAACGGCGTGCGATGCCAGGCGCAATCCGCGGCCTAGTGCGTCGGTGACTGCACGAATCGCTTGGTGCGCAGTACGGCGGGCGAAGTAGAGTGCGACTACCAACAGCGCCAGCAGGACGACTGCTGACAAAGCGGGCCACGGCGTGATCGCCAACAGACTCGTCATGGACATAGGAGTGCTCCGCTGCAATTAGGCTACAGTTATTGCGCGCGGCGCCCGGTGGCGTCAACGGCCCGAAAACCGTCGCGGATTGACGCCAGCTTTATGTCAACAGCCGTGAGTATGTGAATTCGCAGGGAAAATCCGCTGCGCGGACGAGACTAGGACTGTGTTTAGTTCCATGCATCCTGAACCAATCGAACGCTGGTCTGTCAGGAATGCGAGACACTTCTCATAAGGGTCAGGAAATCAATTGACGCAGGGACGCACCTGCGGCCGATGCTTCGGGGCCGATAATGATGTGCACCCAGTCGGGAGCAGCGAGCGCGACGCCGCGCAAGCCCAGTGAGGCGATGGCGGGCTGATCGACCCTGGATGGATCGGTAATGTTGATACGAAGACGGCTGGAGGCGGCTTCGACCGTGCGGATGTTGGAACGGCCGCCCAGGGCGGCCAACAGGGATGCGAGAGTTGGAGTTGGGATGGTGAAAGTGGTCGCGGTGGCCGGCTTGACGCCGGTGGCGCGCGTGGGGGCGGCTCTGGCTGCGGAGGCGGCACTGGCCGCGGGGGCGGCACTGGCCGCGGGGGCGGCACCGGCCGCGGGGGTGGCACTGGCCGCGGAGACGGCACTGGCCGCTGGGGCGGCTCCAGCGGGCGCCGTGGCGACCGCGGCGGAGGACGCAGTGCCGTGCGTCGCACTGGCTGCGCCGCCGCCACCGGCACGTAGCGCAACCTTCATCTCCCCCGCCACCTGATCAGCAATCGCGCCAACAACCACCTGAAGCGCGTTGGCCGACGGCTTCACCATCCCTCGCACGCCCAGGCGTTTCAGCGCTGCGGCATCAACCGCGGACTGGTCAGCCACGACGAGTCTCAAGCGCGTCGTGCAAGCGTCCAGGGAAACAATATTCGCAGGCCCACCCAGCGCACGGATGTAGGCAAGTGCCCTGTCCGCCGGGGGCTGACTTTCTGCCGCGGTGTCGGCTGCTGCCGCATCGTCTTCGCGCCCCGGCGTCTTCAGATCCAACCACGCGATCACAAAACGGAACAGGCCGTAGTAGAGCACGGAGTACGCAAGCCCTACCGGCAGCAGCAACAATGGGTGCGTGGCCTTGTTGAAATTCAGCACATAGTCGAACAGGCCGGCAGAGAACCCGAATCCCAGCCGCACTTGCAATGCATTCATGATCACGAAGGCGATACCCGTCAGGACCGCGTGGATTGCATAGAGTGCCGGCGCCAGAAAGATGAATGTGAACTCGATCGGCTCGGTGACCCCGGTGAGCAACGAGGTCAACGCGATCGACATGAGCAAACCGCCCACCGCGCGCCGGCGTTCCGGCCGTGCGGCGTGGTACATCGCAAGACACGCGGCCGGTAGGCCGAACATCATGACAGGGAAGAAACCGGCCATGAATGCCCCGGCGCTCGGGTCACCCGCGAAGAACCGCTTCAGATCACCGGTAGTCCCGTGATAGTCACCCAGCAGGAACCATGCGATGTTGTTGATGATGTGATGCAGGCCCGTCACGATCAGGACGCGATTCAGCACACCGTACGCAAACAGCCCCAGGGACCCCGCGTGCAGGACGGAACGGCTGAGCACATCCATACCAGTTTCGAGGCGCTGCCACTCCCAACCAAACACGGCAGCGAGCATCAGGCCCACAAAGCCGCTTGCGATGGGCACGAAGCGCCGGCCACCAAAGAACGCCAGGTAACTGGGCAAGCTGATATTGCTGAACCGGTTGTAGAGGGCTGCGGCAATCAA
>Ga0070667_100000767_pt1 | contig 30564 bp, 24 predicted proteins | sample KBSS33metaG_FD_64659 | JGI IMG/M metagenome (GOLD analysis project Ga0070667, IMG submission 64659) | Switchgrass rhizosphere microbial communities from Kellogg Biological Station, Michigan, USA - KBS S3-3 metaG | ecosystem: Host-associated > Plants > Roots > Rhizosphere > Soil ...
GCGCGCGGTGATCGCCTGCCCGTTCGACCCCGCCGGAATTGCCATGGGTGCCTCGATCGCGTGCTCGGGCGTGTGCCTGACCGTGGTCGACAAGGGCGGGGTCGCTGGCAACGCCTGGTTCGCAGTCGACATCTCGGGCGAGTCGGTGGCCCGCACCGTCGCTGGCCGTTGGCAGGAGGGCCGCCCGCTCAACCTGGAGCCCGCGCTCAAGCTCGGCGACGAGCTCGGCGGGCACATCGTCACCGGCCATGTCGACGGCGTCGGCACTGTGGTCAGCGTGACGCCGGACGGCGACTCGCGGCGCTTCGTGATCGCCGCCCCGCACGAACTGGCGCCCTACCTCGCGCCCAAGGGTTCGATCACGGTCGATGGCGTGTCGCTGACGGTGAACGAGGTCTCGGACGAACCCGACGGCACCTGCCACTTCACCCTCAACATCATCCCGCACACCGCCGAAGTGACGACGCTGGGCGCGATGCAGCCGGGCGATGACGTGAACCTCGAAATCGACGTACTGGCGCGCTACCTGCAACGGATGCAGGCGCTGCGAGGGTAGCGGGAGTTTCGCTCCCTAGCCGTTCGCCGCGGCGAACACGGCCAGCTGGTCAGCAAAGGCGCGCTGGTAGGCTGGTCTTGCTTCCGCGCGAGCGATGTAAGCGACCAGGTTCGGCCACTCGGCGAGGAGACCGGTGCTCTGGGCGCGGCGCAGGACGGTGACCATCATGATGTCCGCCGCGCTGAAACCGCCGGCGAGCCACTCGTCCTCGCCCAGCGCCCGCGACAGCTGGGCCAGGCGCGTGCGGACGCGCTCGGTCAGCATCGGCAGGCGATCGGCGTACCAGGGTTTGTCGCGCTCGAGGATGTCGGCCATGCCGCGCTCCACGATCGGGGGCTCGATCGTGTTGAGTGCGGCGAACATCCAGGCGATCGCCCGGGCGCGCGCTGCTGGCTCGTCCGGCAGCAGGCCCTTGTGGGTCTGTGCCAGGTGGAGCAGGATCGCGCCGGTCTCGAACAGCGCCAGTTCGCCATGCTCAAAGGTCGGAATCTGGCCGAAGGGCTGGATCGCGAGGTGTTCGGGCTCCTTGAGCGCGGCAAACGAAACCAGCCGCACGTCATAGGGCAGACCCAACTCTTCCAGCGCCCAGCGCACGCGCATGTCACGCGCCAGGCCGCGGCCGCGGTCGGGCGAATTCTCGAAGGCGGTGATAGTGATCGTCATGACGTCAGCGGAACTTTGGCGAGCGGGCCGGTGGCGAAGTCCTCGCGCGTGATCGCGTAGATGACGTGCTCGACCATCTTGCCGCCGCGCTCGAAGCTACGGGTGCGCTCGGTCAGCACGCCGCCGATGTTGGCCATCGCCTTGCGCGAAATCGCATTGTCGATGCCGACCTGGAAGATCGCGCGGTGGTAGTGCTTCAGCGCATGCGCAAGCATCAGGCGCTTGAACTCGGCGTTCCACCCGCCGCCCCAGTAGGAGCGCGCCAGGAACGACCAGCCGATCTCGATCTCGTCCGGCCCGTCGACATCGGCGTCGCTGTAGCGGCTGGAGCCGATCACGGCGCCGGTCGCGCGGTCCACGATCGCGAAGGCGCTGCCGCTGGCCAGCGCATCGTCGAAGAACGCGCGGAACACCGGCTCCTGCCAGCGGTCGTGCGCGGGATGCACGGCCCAGATCTGCGGGTCGCTGGCGACGGCGAAGAGCGCGTCCCAATCCTCGGCACGCAGTGGCCGCAGCATCAGCCGGTCTCCTTCAAGGACCGGCTGACGGTCCATGTCAGGCGTCCACCGGCGCGGTGACATCGGCAGTGGCGGCGATGAACTGGTCGATGTTGGCCATCGTCAGCCCGGCCACGTTGATGCGGCCCGAGGCGGCGAAGTAGATGCCGTACTTGGCACGCATCGCCGAGACCTGGTCGGGCGTGAACGGGATGATCGAGAACAGGCCGTTCTGCCCGCCGATCGGCGCCAGGTCGACGCCGCCGGTCTTGCCCGCCGCAGCGAGCCTGGCACGGACCTGCCGCATGCGATCACGCATCTGGTCGAGCTCGTCGAGCCACTGCGCGGTCAGGCCCTCGTCCTCCAGCACGAGGCGGACGGCGGCGGCGCCATGATCCGGCGGCTGCGACCAGTTGGCGCGCGCCAGGCTGTGGCCGTTCGACATGACCTTGGTCAGGTCGGCCGGGTCAGACACCATCGCGTAAAGTGCACCCACGCGGTCGCGGTAAAGGCCGAAGTTCTTGTCGCAGGAGTAGCTGACCAGCGCCTCCGGCACGGCGACGAGCACACGCCGCAGGCCGTAGGCGTCTTCTTCCATGCCCAGGCCCAAGCCCTGGTAGGCGAGATCGAGGATCGGCAGCAGCGCGCTCTCGCCCAGCAGCGCCGCGATCTCGTCCCACTCCGCGTTCGAGTAGTCGATGCCGGTCGGGTTGTGGCAGCAGCCGTGCAGCAGGATCGCATCGCCCGACTGGGCCGAGGTGATGGCGCCCCGCACTGCGTCCATGTCGGTGGTGCCATCAGGTGCGGCGTGATTGAACTCGACGACGCTGAGGCCCAGGTCCGCACAGATCTGGGCGTGGTTGGGCCAGCTCGGCTTGCCGACGATGACGCGCTTGTAGCCGGCGCGCTTGACCATGCCGAGCGCGAGGCGCAGCGAGCCGGTGCCGCCGGGCGTCTGCATGCCCTCGATCCGGCCCCCCATGTCCGGCGTGTCCTTGCCGAACACGTAGGGCATCAGCGCCTCGACGAAGCCCATGTCGCCCTCGGGGCCGAGGTAGGCCTTGGAGTCCTGCTCTTCGACCAACTTGCGCTCGGCCGCCTTGATCGCGCCGAACACGGGGGTATCGCCCTGCCCGGTCTTGTAGACGCCGACGCCGAGGTCGATCTTGTCTGCGCGCGGGTCCGCGTTGTGAAGCTTGATCAGCGCAAGAAGCGCGTCGGCGGGCTGTTGCTGAAGGTCGCTAAGCATGGCGCGCGGCCCTTACCGCTGCGGGGAGACAGGTGCAACAGGGAGTCTTCTAGTTATGAGCGAATGCCATCCGGCATTTGCTGCGACACCGGCCCGAAGCAGGCGAATTCGCGCTGCGGCAATCAGAACGGCAGCCAGGTCTGCTTGTGTGAGAACTTCATGTAGCCCACGTTCGCGCCCAGCCGCAGGCCGGCGCCGGCGCGCACCGGGATCAGCACGACATTGCCGCGGCGCAGGTAGCTGACGGTGAACCCGCCCACCAGATAGGCTTGGCCCTCGCCCGCGCCGTAGCGCTTGAACAGGTCCTCGCTGTCGTAGAGGTTGTACACCAGCACGAAGGCGTTGCCGGCGTTGGCGCCCGCGTCGAAGCCGATCGAGGGGCCGGTCCAGTAGACCGGACGTTCGCCCTCCACCTTGTGGTGCAGCGTGCCCGAGCCGTAACGCAGGCCGACCGCGATGGCACCGCCCGCCTCGCGACCGACGATGTAGCCGTTGGGCTGGCCCTGCTTGGCGAGCAGGTCCTTGATGACGTCGGCCAGGCCCTTGGCGCCCTTGCCGAACACGCCTTCGGCGGCGCCGATCAGATCGTCCTCGCGATAGGTGTTGTCGGAGCCTGTCACGGTCGTAGTCGTCGTGGTGGTCGTCGCCGCCGGCGCGACGGGCGCCTGGTCGATCGGCGTGCCGTTGCCCGGATAAGCCGGCGCGCTGACCGGAGCGGCAGGTGCCGGCGTCGGCGTGAAAGTGGTGCCCCGGCCCAGGTCGCCGTCGATCGCGGCATCGGGGTCGACGGTGGAGACTTGCGCCAGCGCGGGCGCCGCAGCGACGCACAAGCCGAGCAGCGCACCGGCGAACGTTGCGAGCGGTCGGGCTGAGCGGGGCGCAGTACCCTTCGCGTGCCGGCGGATTGTCATTGCGTTGACCCTTCCCTGTTGGCCGCCCTCCGTGTCACTGTCGTCCCACGAAGGCGTCGGCCGCGCCTCCCGATCTGGATTCGGCGCTCCCCACACATCCCATTGATGCAGCGGCAGAAGAATCCACCGCGCCTTGCCTCGCAATGAACGGGCGACGATCCGAGTCGCTTTTGCGGCGAAGCGAGTCGCGACCGCGGCAAGTCGGTCGGGCGAGAAAAGCAAAAAGGCCTCGGATCGCCCCTTGCCGCCCCCCTGCCCCCTCGTTATAGGGACCGCCCTGAGCCGCAGCCGGAGACGTGGGTGAGTGGCTGAAACCAGCGGTTTGCTAAACCGTCGTGCCCTTAAGGGGGCACCCCGGGTTCGAATCCCGGCGTCTCCGCCAGCGGCCACTTTCCTGCACATCTCTGCGAACTTGTGGCGAACGCTTAGGAATGGGCGGATTGCCGCGCTTTCGTGCGAATTTCATGTCCGCCGGAGTTCACCAATGCGCTGCCCATCGGGACCCGGAATGCACTTCGCGTGACTGATCCGACACGCCGAAGCTGACAGGCGCTCGGCTGGGCGGGTCGATGGATTGTAGCGCGAAAGAAAGGCGCTAAGGAACGCGATGCCCCGTCGAAAGGACCTTTGGCAGTGCGCGATCGTCGAGGCGCCGGCGTCGCATCTGCTCGAAAAGGGGCTGCGTGACGTGCCCGTCCGGTGGTTTGCCGCCGAACCCGCCTACACCTTCCTCGCAGATCCCTTTGGGCTTTGGGACCGTGGCGTATTGCACGTCTTCGTCGAGCAGTACGACTATCGCACCCGGCACGGGGTGATCGAGCGCCTGACGTTCGACAGTCGGCTCGATCTGGTCGAGCGGTCTCCGGCGCTCGCCGAACCTTGGCACTTGTCCTACCCGTTCGTGTTCGATGCGGAAGGGGCAACCTGGATGATGCCGGAAGCGCACCGATCGGGCACGCTGACCCTTTATCGCGCATACGGCAACTACGAGGACTGGCGTCCAGAGTGCGAGATCGTGCTTGATACCGTGCCGGTCGATGCATCCATCTTCCGCCACGAAGGGCGGTGGTGGCTCTTCTATGCCTCGGCGAACGACCGCGCGAGCAAGCAAGGCGAATTGCATGTCGCAGAAGCGGAACGGTTATGTGGACCATGGCGACCGCATCCGGGCAATCCGGTGCGCAGAGATCCCCGCTCGTCCCGGCCCGGCGGCACGCCGCTGCTCCTGGGCGATCGCATCATGCTGCCGACGCAGGACTGCTCGAATACGTACGGCGGAGCAATCACGCCGCTTTGGATCAGCGAAATCACCCCGGACCATTTCGAGGCTGCAGCAGGCCCGAACCTTGAATTGCCTGCCAGCCCGGCGGCCGGATGGAAAGGCATGCATACGTTCTCCGCTTGTGGGCCGGTCACGCTGATTGATGTCAAGACGATCGACCGCTCCTTGTCGGGGCTACGGGTCGAACTTGATCGGCTGTTCCGATCGCGCGCTCCCAGATAGCACGCCCGTCCGCCGCAAAGCGGGCGGGCGAGAAGCGAAAAAGCAGATCCTCTCGTCCGGCTCGCCCGACCCCTGCCAGGCCCTGTGGCTGCCGCAGCGCGCCGCGCAACGCCTGGGCCAGTTCCAGGGCATCGCCGGGAGCAGCCAGCCAACCGTTCACACCGTTGCGGATGGTGTGTGCTGGCTCTCCGACCCGGGTGGCGACGACAGGCAGGCCCGCATTCAGCGCTTCATGCACGGCGATGCAGAAGCCCTCGGAGCGCGACGGCTGCACGTAGAGATGCTGCCGGTGCAAAAACCTTCGTGGATTGTCCTCGTATCCAGGCAGGCTGACCGGCAAGGCCTGCGCGCTGATAACCGCCAGGAGCCGCTCGCGTTCACTCCCCTCCCCGGCGATCGCCAGCTCGACCTCTGCCGGCGCGACAAATCCGTTGCGGCGGAGCAGTGACAGCGCCTCCAGCAAGATGTCATAGCCTTTGACGTGGTGCAGGCGCCCCAGGCTGCCGATGCGAAGCGGCGCTCCAGGCCCCCAGGCCGGAGCAACTGGCATGTCGGGTTCAGCCGCGAAGATCGGCCAAGTCTCCAATCGATCTGCCGTCACGTTCAGGCGATCCCGCGTCAGTCGGGCGACGCTGGCGGAATCGGCTACCCACAGCCGCGCCCGACCTTGCAGCGCACGCAACAGCCGCCGGTTCCACGGCTTCAGCAGGGCTGCGTGCTGCCATGCGATCACAGGCAGGCCCATTCTCGGTCCGGCGAGCAGGCCAAGAATCGTCGCACGGCTGAGCGACGTCCATAAGTGGGTCGCGCCCCAGGCCCGCGCCTCACGCATCAGCCAGCGACCGGCTTGCAGATGATCGCGCTCGCCACCCTCGCGTACCAGTGGATCGAGCCCGGCTCGTTCCATCGGCGGCAAGGCCCGACCGTCCCGGCGCGTCAGAGCGAACACACGCACTTGCGCTCCACAATCCTGCAACACCCGCGCAATCGCGGGCACCGGCAGAGCCGCACCGCCGCCTTCTACCGAGTTGATGACATAGGCGATGCGCGCCTGCGTCAATGTCGCAGGCTCCGCCGCCAGACGAGCATGGTCAGCAAGCCGCTGCCCAGCACGGCCTGGATCATGGCCTGATAGCCGGCACCCATCAGTCCATATCTCTCCAACAGAAAGGGTAGCGGTAGCAGGACTACCAGGCTGGCAAACAAGTTGGCCGCCATCGATCGCATCGGCGCGCCCAGAGCGGTCAGCGCCGAACTGCACGGCGGTCCGATCAGCGCCAGGGCCCGAGCCAGCACCAGGATCGTCATGACCGGAGCCACGGCATCAAAGGCAGGTCCCGCCAGCAGACGGCTGATCTGATGCGGGAACAGCACGACCAGCACGACCACCGGCAGCGCCGCAAGCAAGCTGATGGCGATCACCTTGATCAAGGTTAGCCGCAAGAGCCGCCCACCCTGTCCGGCAGCAACCACGTGGGCGAGTTCGGAATAGACCGTGTTGCCCAGAATTTGCGCCGGCTGCGCGATGATCACCGTCGCCCGTTGGGCGACCGCCAGCATGCCCGCTACTGCCGGACCCAGGACCCACCCAACGATCAGCGGGGCGGCGCGCCCGGCGAGATCGCTGAACGTCAGGTCGGCATTGGTGGCGACCAGGAAGCGCCAGATGCCCTCGTTCTCCGCCGCCGTGTCTCCCGATTCGGTGCGCAGCAGCACCGGGCCAAGATCGCGATAGGCGAACCAGATGCCCATTGCCCACAGCACGCCAAATTCGAAAAGCGAGGACAGCAGCCAGGCGACGAGGAACGATTTGATGCCCCAGCCACACGCCATGACGATGATCGTCCCGCCCAGCCGGATGACTGGCTGCACCAGGTTGTGCAGCCCCAGCAGATCGAACCGGCCGATCAGCCGCAGGTAGCCCATCGGCACCGACCGTACCGACCCCAGGACAGCCAGCGCATAATACGGAGCAAACGCCATCGCCTTGGGCGGCCATCCCAGATGGGGGCCAACCAGCGGCACGAGCGCCGCTGCGGAGATCACCGCCAGCACGCCGGCCGAAAGTTCCAGCTTGGTGGCGAACCACAGCAGGCGCGACAGGCGGTGCGGCTGGCCGTCCCGCTGCGCTTCGGCGCCATAGCGCACGACCGCCTGCCAGGCCGGGAACTCGATAATGCCGCAGACAGTCGTGACGTAGGCATGGACGAGGACAAGCACGCCGTATTCGGTCGGCCCCAGAAAGCGGGTAGCCAGCGAGAGATAGGCGAGGCTGAGGAGCCCTGCGCCCGCCTTGCCTCCCAACAGCAAGCCGAGGCCGGCGAAGATGCGCCGGACGACACCGCTCTCGCCTGTTGACGAGACCGGAGTGCCCGCAGCGCCGGAGCCGCCCTGCTGTTCCCACGCTTTCCCCGCGGCGCCGGCGTTGCGGATCAGCGGGGCAGCATCAACCCGTGCGCGCAATTCCGGCCCGCTCCTGGGTAGCCCGGCGGCTTGCCGCGAATGCGACGATCGCCTCCGCCGCCCGCGTCGACGAAGGGGTATTGGTCAGATCGAAGCTTTCGCTGAACAGCCGCTCCTGCACCGGCTTGTAGGTGTCCTCGTGCAGTTCTTCTGCACGGTCCAGCGCCTCTGGCAGCTGATCGGGATGAGTGATCACCTCACCCAGTTGCCAATGGGCGAAGCTGGGATTGCCGCGCCACTCATGACCGTGGCTGTTGAGGAACACGCAAGGGCGAGGCCGCAGCAGGAACTCATAGACCTGACTGCTGGCATCGCCCAGGTAGACGTCGGCGGACAGTGTGTAGGTCATGTCGGTCCCAGACCTGCTCCCAAGGTCGATCTTGATGTTGTCTCCGCGCAGGAACCGCTGCGGAATCTCACCCGCCCGGTCAAGCGCCAGCTTGTCGATCGTAACCACGTAGGGCCGCTCGAACAGCATGACGTGCGGCGCAAAGATCAGGCCGTAGCGCTCGTTGTCCAGGAATGTTTCGAACACCGCATGGCCATGAAGGTACCATGAGGAAAGGTGCGGGGAAACATGCGGGTTGTACAGCACCGACTTCTGCCGGGTGGGCAGAAAACAGTGCCTGGGCGAATCCCGCACCAGGTCAAACTTCGGATAGCCGACGACGCTGATCCGCTCTGGCGCGACGCCCGCTTCCGAAATCAGGCGCGAGCGGATCTTTTGTCCCGAACAAAGGACGTGATCAAACCGAGCGCTGGCAGGATCGAAGCCGATCGCCCGGTCCCCGGCGCCGTGACGGGTGTGGACGATCGCCAGATGGTTCAGGCCATATCGGGTCTTGAGCACCAGCGAGGTCTTTTCCGCCACCACCAGCATGTCGAGGCTGCGGAAGAAGTCGAGATTGTCGCGATAGATGAGCAGCTTGGCAGTGGGCACGACCTTGCCCAGCACCGCGTCGACCCCCTTGGTCAGCGAGGACGGCATCAGTTCGAAGTGCTGTATCCGCGTTTCGCCTGCCGCATCAAGGATGCGCCGGACTTCGGTCGAAAGTCGGGAATTGGTGGTCGCCACGAGCAACTGCCCATCGAACCCGCCTTCGGCCAAGGCGAGCGCGATCGGTAAGCTGTGGGCCACCTGGTGGATCTGATCGTGGTTGAAGAGAAAGCCGATGCGCACGGCTCCAAGACGCCGCCGTCCAAATGATTCCGCACCCGCCTTCGGAAAAAATTCTGGCCACCCGATCTAAGGCTTCGTCAGGCGCCGAGCGCTGCCGACGAGGCTACGCAGCGCAGGCACCCGCGGCTGGAGCACCGCTCCGGTCGCCCGCCTTGGTGACGTCACCTGAAAATGAGCGAGGCCCTGCCGGCACACGGCCAGCTTCCCGACAACCCCACAGCGGCTCCGGAGAACATCGACCCGCACCTCGCAGATGAGGTGCGGATTTCCACCTGTCGCGGCGTCATGACACCAGGTAGCCGGGAGTTCGTCATTGCTTGCTGTGCGCTTAGTGTCGGTTGCGGCATTCTCGTCCCTCGTCCTCGGCCACCTGGCAGGAGCGAGCCTACCGTCGGCCGCCAATGCGATGGCCGCCGATGCCAAAGCTGCGAATAGACTCTCCATCATGACCTACAATGTGGCCGGCCTGCCGTTCCCGGCAGCTCTGGACCGGACCGGGGCGTTGCAGGAGATCGGCTCCCGCCTTGCGAATTTGCGGCGAGAAGGTCTGCAGCCACGCATAGTCTTGTTGCAGGAAGCGTTCACACCGGAGGCGAAGTCGATCGCCGCGCTAGCGGGATACCGATACGTCGCACGAGGCCCCGGCGCCCACGAGGTGCGCGCTGATGAGGCGCCGACGATGCCCCTCGACTATCGTTCCGCCGAGAGCTGGAGCAAGGGTGAAACGGAGGGCAAGTGGGCGGATAGCGGCCTGCTTGTGCTTTCGGATTACCCGATCGTGCACGTGGCACGGCGAGCGTTCGCCGCCGATGCCTGCGCCGGTTTCGATTGTCTGGCAGCCAAGGGCTTGTTGCTCGCCTGGATCAAGGTGCCGGGATTGGCCCGTCCGTTGGTGGTGGGCGACACGCACCTGAACTCGCGGCACGCAACGGGCGTTTCCACCGAAAGAGCGGATGCGGCTTACGCGGAGCAGTTGCGCGAAGCGGGCCAATTCGTCGCCGGCCAGGTCCCGCCCAGCACCAGCATCGTCTTCGCGGGGGACTTCAACGTCGGCCATGACCGGCAGCGTGTCGCTTTGGCAGACCCGGCCCGCGTCTTGCCGGGTCCAAGCGCCGAGGCCACCAGCCAATACCAGTCCGCGCATCCCCTCGGCCCGGCGGACCGGGACATGCAAGCCGTGGTGGCACGGGGCAAGGACAAGCAGTTCTATCGGCCTGGCACCAACCAGACGCTGCGGCTGCAGGCCATCGGCGTGCCGTTCGGGATCACGTCGGGTGGATATCGCCTCTCGGACCACCTTGGCTACGTGGTCTCGTATGCCGCTCGCTGATCGATGCGAACGTCCGTCGTGTACGGGCCAAGAGCGACAGCTCCGCGTACGGTCGGGCTACGACATTCGCGTCCCCGCGCTCCTTAACCCTGCCCGCCGGTCGCAAGGCGGCGCTGGTCCTCGCGGTCGACGGCGAGCAGCGAGGTTCCACGGGTTTCCTTCATCACCAGCGCCGAGCCCAGGCTGATCGCACCGGCGACGGCGATGTAGATCGCGATCGGCGTCCAGTCGTCGTAGGCGCGCAGCAGCGCCGTCCCGACCAGCGGCGCCCACGAGCCGGCGACGATAGCAGTGACCTGATAGCCCAGCGACACACCCGAGTAGCGCATGCGGGTGGGGAACATCTCGGCCATGATCGCGGGCTGCGCGGCGTACATCAGCGCATGGACCAGCATGCCGATCAGGATCGCGCCCAGCACGATCGCCGGCGCGCCGCTCCCGAACATCGGGAAGGCGAGGAATGGCCACACGATCGTCATCGCCGCGCCGAGGATATAGACCGGCTTGCGGCCGATCCTGTCCGCCAGCCTGCCGACGCCCGGGATCAGCGCGGCATGGAGCAGATGGGCCACGAACATCAGCGACAGGATCTCGGTCGTGCTGACGCCGATGTGCGCGAGGTAGGTGATCGAGAACGTGACCACCATGTAGTAGAGGATGTTCTCACCCACGCGCAGCCCCATCGCGGTGAACACGCCGCGCGGATAGCGGCGAAACACTTCGACGAGCCCGTAACCTTCGTGCGCGCGCTCCTGCGCCTCCGCCTTGGCCGCCTCGAAGATCGGCGAATCGCTCACTGTGGTGCGGATGTAGTAGCCGATGCCGACGATGATCACCGAGAGCCAGAAGCCGATACGCCAGCCCCAGGCGAGGAAGCCCTCCTGGTCCAGCGTGGCGGAGAGGACCAGCAGCACGATTGTCGCCAGCACGTTGCCCAGCGGCACGCCGGCCTGCGGGAAGCTGCCCCAGAACGCTCGACTGCGGTTGGGGCTGTGCTCGGCGACGAGCAGGACCGCTCCGCCCCACTCGCCGCCCAGCGCGAAGCCCTGGACGAAGCGCAGCAGCACCAGCAGCGCGGGGGCCCAGTAGCCGATCTCCGCGTAAGTGGGCAGGCAGCCCATCAGGAACGTGGAAGCGCCGATCAGCATGAGGCTGACCTGCAGCAGCGACTTGCGTCCGATCCGATCGCCGATGTGGCCGAACACGATGCCGCCCAACGGTCTCGCGATGAAGCCCACCGCGTAAGTGCCGAAAGCGGCGATGATGCCGTCCAGCTCGTTGCCGGTCTGCGGGAAGAACAGCTTGCCGAAAACCAGCGTCGCGGCGGTGCCGTAGAGGAAGAACTCGTACCATTCGACAATGGTACCGGCCATCGAGGCGCCAACCACCTTGCGCAGGTACGGAAGGTCGGCAGTCTGTTCGTGTTCCATGGCGGTCCCGTTCTCGCAGCGTATTGCCAAGGCATAGCTCCCGAAACGCTCCGCTCAACCGTCGAGATACTTCCGCCCGTCGGAAAGGCTGCGCGTCGACCGACCGCGCGGGCCGGTGTCGCGCAGTGGCGTGTCCAGCGGCGCGGAGTCCAGCAGGATCGCCACTTTCAATCCGGGCGCGCAATCGCGCAGCTCGACGCTGCCGCCGTGGAGGTGCGCGACCGCCTGGACCAGCGACAGCCCGAGACCCGCGCCCCAGCCGCGCCGCGCATGGTCGAGGCGGGTGAAGCGGGACAGCGCCTCGATCCGCTGGTCCGCGGGGATCCCCTGCCCTTCGTCCGCCACTGAGATGATCGTGCAACCGCCGCGCTGCGCCAGCGAGAGCGTAATCGTGCCGGCGCCGTATTTGAGGGTGTTGTCGACGAGGTTTCCGATCGCCTGGTCCATCAGCTGCGGGTGGATTGGCACTTCGACCGGCTCGGCCACATCCAGGATGATGGCACGCCCCTCATCCTCGACCATCGGCGCGTAGATCTCGACGATAGTCTCCAGCATCTCGGCCAGGTTGGTAGGCGTGAAGTTTTCGCGCCCGATCCCGGCCTCGGCGCGGGTGATGCTGAGCGCCGTCTCGATCATCACCAGCAGCCGCTCGCTCTCGGCCAGCGCCTGGTCGACGGCGCCCTGCGCGGCTGGCTCGGTCACCGTGCGCGCGACGCTCTCGAGCGCGAACTGCAGGCGGGTGAGCGGCGACTTGAGGTCATGGGCCAGCGCGTCGGTGGCCAGCTTGAGCTCGGCATTCAGTGCTTCCACCCGGTCCAGCGTCAGGTTCACCTCGTCCTCGAGCAGGCCGAAGGCGTCGCTGGCACCGTCACGCGGGACCCGCCGGGACATATCGCCTCGCCGCACGCTGCCCAGCGTCGCGACGGTCGCGCGCAGGCGATCGAGGATCAGGCGGGTGGAAACGAACGCTGCGAAGCCCGCAAACAGGATCGACAGAATGAGCGCGAGCATCGTCGCGCGCTCAAGCTGGGCGAAGAGTTGCCGCTCGCTCTCGACCACGGTGCCGGTCACCAGCATGCCGCCGTCGCGCAACCGCGCCGCGCGCAGGAACATCGCCTCCGCCGCCGCATGGCCCGGCCGCGCCACCTTCATCAGCACGTACGTGCGGGTCGGCACCAGCCCGAGCGGCACCCGCGCGAGGTTGCCGGCCCGCGCCTGGCCTCGTGCATCGCTGAGGAACAGCACGGCCGATCGCTCGATCCGGCGATGCGTGCGCATCTCGATCGCGGTAGTCAGTGCCGGCGTCCCGCCCTCGGCGTACGTGCCGAGCAGATCGGCGCGCATCGTCTCGGCCGCCCGGATGGCATCGTCGCGACTCTGAGAGCGCAGCAGCGCGCCGAGGCCGAACAGCAGCACGGCGCCGGCGATGATCTGGAACAGGAAGACCAGCCCGGCAAATCGGACCGTCGTCGAGCGCAAGTTCACGGCTGCGCGCCAATCCGGTACCCGGCGCCGCGCACGGTGTGGAGCAGCGGCCTCGCCTCGCCCTCGTCGATCTTGCGGCGCAGGCGGCTGAGGTGGACATCGATTACGTTGGTCCCGGGATCGAAATGGTAGTCCCACACCCCCTCGAGCAGGATGGTGCGCGTCACCACCTCGTCGACATGGCGCAGCAGGAATTCGAGCAGGCGGAACTCGCGCGGCTGCAGCTCGATCTGCCGCCCGCCCCGTTGCACCCGGCGCGACAGCAGGTTCATTTCCAGGTCGTCGCAACGCAGGACCGTCTCGGGCGCGGCGGCGGCATGGCCACGCCGGATCACCAGCCGAATGCGCGCGAGAAGCTCGGCAAAGGCGAACGGCTTGACGAGGTAATCGTCCGAGCCGCTCGTCAGCCCCTCGATGCGGTCCTCTGCCGAGCCCAGCGCGGACAGGATGATGACCGGCGTCGCAATGCCTGCGCCGCGCAGCGCCGCGAGCACGGCCATGCCGTCGAGCCCCGGGAGCATGCGATCAAGGATGATGCAGTCGTAGCTGCCGTCGGTCGCGAGGAACAGCCCGTCCCGACCGTTGGCGGCGCGGTCTACGGTGAAACGCTCCTCGGTCAGGCCGCCGGAGATGAAGTCGGCCGTGGTCGGATCGTCTTCGATAAGCAGGATCTTCTGGGTCATGCCTTGGCCTTCGCGTCTCGCGGGTCACCTCGTCATACGAAAGGGCGGTGTACAGGAGGTGGGAGCAAGATGAAATTTTGCTCATCTCCCGGCCAGAGGGCTGCATGCGAGCATCGCCTATGGCGCTCCCTCGCCTCGCCACCAACCCCGGAGATAGCCTGTGTTTCAGTCGGCAAGCCCCGATCCCGAGCGAGAAGGCGCGGAAGCCAGGTCCCGCCTGGACGAGCAGACGTGCCGGCTGATCTGCCCGATCGCCTCGGCCATGGTCGGCGTCTGCATGACCGGGATCGGCGTGCTGCGCGTGGCATCCGCCATGCACGGGCGCCAGACCATTGCCGACGACCTGCTTTCGATCGACGCGCTGACGTTCCTGCTGGCGACGCTTTCGTCCTACTTCGCCTTGCGCGTGCAGTCCCACGCCCGGCTGCACTGGCTCGAGCGGACCGCCGATGCCGCCTTTATCCTGGCCATGGTGCTGCTCACGATCGCCTGCTTCGTCATCACCTATTCGTTGGGCGGCTGAAACGAGTGGCCGAGGGCGGAACATTGCCGATTGTTCACATCGCGGCGAAGCGGCGGCAAGCCGGCCGGCGCCAGAGCGCGTTCCACATGACCACCCTGCCCCGCTTCCTTTCCCGCAACCGCCGGATCATCGCCGGCATCGTCGTGCTCGCGCTGATCGCGCTGGGCTTCATCGCGCTAGACCGGCTGACGCAGGAGATGCGCTACGCGCAGCTGCGGACGGCGCTCCACGCGCTGACCTGGGGGCAGATCGCGCTCTCGGTGGCGCTGACGGCGCTGAGCTATGGCGCGCTGACCTTCTACGACGTGCTGGCGCTGCGTCTGATCGGCCGGCCGCTGCCGTGGCGCACCGCCGCTCTCGCCTCTTTCAGCAGCTACACGCTGAGCCACAACCTGGGCCTCTCGCTGTTGACCGGGGGATCGGCGCGCTACCGCATCTACACCGCGGCCGGGCTCGACGGGCCGGACATCGCCCGCGTCGTCAGCATCGCCGCCGCCATGTTCTGGGCCGGCGTGGTGACGGTCGCCGGGCTGGCGTTGGTTGTTCACCACGGACCGATCGAGCTCGCCGGAGTGACCATCTCCGTCGCGGGTGCGCGGCTGGCCGGCATCGCGGCGCTGCTTGCCACTGCCGGGCTGGTGGTCGCGGCCGGGCGGGTCCGGGCGCCGATCCGCCTGCTCGGGATGAAGCTGCCACTGCCCGGACGCGCCGAGCTCTCGGCGCAGATCGCAGTGGCACTGGCCGACATCACCTGCGCTTCGGCGGCGCTCTTCGTGCTGATTCCCGGCGCGGACCCTGCGCTGCTGCCGGCCTTCGTCCTGGCCTATGCGCTCGGCATCGTCGCCGCGCTGATCAGCCACGTGCCGGGCGGCATCGGCATCTTCGAATCGGTCGTGCTGGCCGTAGTGCCAGTCGACCGGACCGGCCTGTTCGCGGCGCTGATCGCCTACCGCCTGATCTACTACCTGCTGCCGCTGGTGCTCGGCGTCATCCTGCTCGCCTGGCACGAAGGTGTGCGCAGCCGGCGCATGAGCCGGATCTTCGGCGGCGTTCACGCCTTCGCCAGCAGCCTTTCGCCACTGCTGTTGAGTTCAGCGACGTTCATGGGCGGGGCGATGCTGCTGCTTTCCGGCTCGCTGCCGGCGATCCATGCGCGCATGGGTATGCTGGCCTCGATCCTGCCGCTGCCTTTCATCGAAGCGAGCCACATCGCGGCAAGCGTCGTCGGCACGGCACTGCTGCTGCTGTCGCCCGGCCTCTACCGCCGCCTCGACGGCGCCTGCCTGGCGACTCGCCTCCTGCTGTTAGCGGCGGCGGTGTTCTCGCTGACCAAGGGCATCGACTATGAGGAGGCGATCGCCTGCCTCGGGTTGGCGGCCCTGCTGCACCTGACGCGACGCGCCTTCTATCGGCGTACCGCGCTGATGGACCAGCCGCTGACCGCCGGCTGGCTCACAGCGATCGCGGTTGCCGCGACCCTGGCGGCCTGGGCCGGCCTCTTCGCCTATCGCCGCGTGCCCTACAGCGACGACCTGTGGTGGGAGTTCGCGCTGCGCGGCGACGCGCCCCGCTACTTGCGCGCCACCCTCGCCAGCGCCGTGTTCCTGAGCGGGTTCACCGTGTGGCGCCTGCTCGCGCCCACCCGGCCGTGCCGCTCGGACGGTGCAGAGCGAATCGACTGGCCGGCGATCCGCGCTATCATCGCGCGCAGCCGCCGCAGCGAGGCGATGCTCGCCCTCACCGGCGACAAGCGCTTCCTGGTCGCCGAAGCGGGCGACGCCTTCGTCATGTACCAGGTCAAGGGGACCAGCTGGATCGTCATGGGAGAGCCCGTAGGCGAGCGCCGCTCGTGGGCCGGGCTCCTGTGGAAGCTGCGCGACATGTCATACCGCCAACAGGGCCGGTTGGTGCTTTACGAGATGTCGGCCGACATGCTCGACCTCGCGATCGGAATGGGCCTGCAGATCGTCAAGTACGGCGAGGAGGCGGAGATCGACCTCAAGGCGTTCGCTCTCGACGCACCGTCGCTGCGCAGCGTGCGCAAGTCGGCCCGGGTCGCCGCGCGTGCCGGCGCCACCTTCCGCATCGTACCCGCCGCCGCGGTGCCGGTCATCCTGGATGAGCTCAAGGCGGTGTCCGATGAGTGGATGCAGGCCAAGGGTCACCACGAAAAGGGCTTCAGCCTCGGCCGCTTCGATCCCGACTACCTGCGCAACTTCGACATGGCGCTGGTCATGGTGGAGGACCGGATCGTCGCCTTCGCCAATCTCTGGCTCACCGCCGGCAAGGCCGAGGCGTCGGTCGACCTCATGCGCTATCGCAACGATACGCCGCCGGGAACGATGGACTTCCTCTTCGTGAGCCTGCTGGGCTGGGCGCAGGAGCGTGGCTACGGCTCCTTCGTGCTCGGAATGGTGCCGCTGGCAGGCATCGAGAGCCGTCCGCTGGCGCCGACCTGGGCGAAAGCGGCCGCCTTGGTGTTCCGCCACGGCGAGACTTTTTACGGCTTTCGCGGCCTGCGCAGCTACAAGCAGAAGTTCGACCCGCACTGGGAGCCGCGCTATGTCGCCGGGCCGCAGGGTGTCGGGCTGATTCAGGGGCTGCATGACGTATCCCGCCTGATCGGCAGCAACGACTTCGATGCACCGGCAGCCCGGCCGGTGCCGGCTGCGGATCGCGAGCTGGAGCCTTCGCTGTGATCGGCGCCAGGAAGCAGCGGGGCCAGTGGCGGCGCGCACTCGGCCGAGCCGCGCTGGTGCTGGCCGTGGTGGCGCTGATCGCCACCAATGCGCCCGCGCTCCATCTGCTCGGATCGGAGCCGATCCAGATGATCCCGGCTCGCCAGCCGCGGCTGCCGCTAGCAGCGGTGTTCCTGTCGGGCGACATGGGCTTCCACTTCGGGATGAGCAGCGACGTCGCCCAGGCTCTGGCGGCGCGCGGCGTGCCGGTGGTCGGCGTCGTCAGCCCGGTCGCCTTCGCCCACCGTCGCACCCCGGACGAGGCCCGCGCCATCGTCGAGCAGGCGATGCGTACGGCCATGCGCAGCACCGGCGCGCGGCAACTGCTGCTGGTGGGCCAGTCCTACGGAGCCGACATCGTCGCTACGGTCGCACCGCAACTGCCGCCGGATTTGCTGGCGCACGTGCGCGCGATCAACCTGATGGTGCCCGGGCGGTACGTGTACTTCCGCGCCGATCCCACCACGCTGGCCTACTTCGCGAAGCCTGACGCGCAGCCCGCCCGCGCATTCCGCGCCTTCCATGGGGCACCGGTGATCTGCATCTACGGCATGCAGGAGGACGACAGCCTGTGCCCCGAGCTCGACCGATCCGCGGTCAAGGTGATCGCATTGCCCGGCGATCACCATCTCGATCGCAAGCCCGAGCGCCTGGTCGCCGCCGCGATGGGCGCCTTGCATGCGCTCGTCCCCGCGATCCGGCCGTGATCCGAACATGACCAAAATTTAAGGCGCCGATCAGGTCTCCCCCATCGCCGCAGGTCTAGTCGCAAGACTCGTCCAGAGGATTGCCCCAGAGGATCGCCAGAGCACCGCCGTGACCAAGCCCGTTTTTTTCGATCCCACCGGCCGCCGCAACCGATGGTCGCGCCGTGGCCTCTCGGCGCTGCTGCTGCTGGTCGTACTCGGCGCGCTGGCGTTCGCCACAACGCTCGTCGCGGTGCCGCACCAGCGCGAGCTCGACCTGCCGGTGCCTCACCTGCATCCGGCCACCTTCGCCCGTTCCAGGCTCGCGCACAAGCTCTCGACCTGGCTGCCCAGCGGCAAGGGCGCGGCGCAGCAGCAAACCCCGCTCGCCGTAGGGTTTTACATGCCCGGCAACGACGCGAGCTTCGTGTCGCTCGTTCACCACGGCAACGATCTGGACTGGGTGGTGCCGGCCACCGTCAACGTCGCGGGTCCCAGCCATACCCTGCACGTCGAAAAAGACGCTCGCTTCGAGCGGCTGGTCAGCTCGGCACCGCATCGCTTCAAGGTCCTGCCGATGGTGCAGAACTATGGCGACACCGAGTGGGATGGCGCTGGCACCGCGGCTCTTCTGCGCGATCCCGGGCAGCGCCACGCGCTCGAGCGCCAGCTGAGCCAGATGGTCGCGCAGAGGCAGGAAAAGGGCCTCGTCATGGATTTCGAGGCCCTGCCGCGCACCGCCTTGGGCGATTACGTACGCTTCCTGCGCGAGCTGCGCGCGGCACTGCCCGCACACTCGCACCTCGCCGTGACCGTGCCTGCCGGCGACGAGAACTGGCCGCTCGCGGCGATCGCGGCGGCATCGGACAAGGTCATCTTCATGGCCTACGACCTGCACTGGGAGGGCGGCGAGCCTGGTCCCATCGCGCCGCAGGACTGGTTCGTCCGGGTCGTCGAAGGCGCGCGCCGCAAGATCGGCCCCGCCAAGATCGTCGTCGCGCTGGGCAGCTATGCCTACGACTGGCACGGCGCCGATACCGATGCCCTCACCATCGAGGACGCGTGGCTCGCCGCACACGACAGCGATGCCGAGGTGACCTTCGATCCCGGCAGCGGCAACTCGGGCTTTGCTTACGAAGAGGACGGGCAGAAGCATACGATCTGGATGCTGGATGCGGCGGCGAGCTGGAACCAGCTCCACGCGCTGCAGCGGCTGGGCATCAACAACGTCGCGATGTGGCGACTGGGGACCGAGGACGGCGGCCTCTGGGAGGACCTGCGCGCCTTTCGCCAAGGCGGCATGCCCGACCTCCGAACACCCAAGTCGCTCAGCGTCGCGGATGTCGAGGGCTCGGGCGAGGTGCTGCGCATCACCGCCACGCCGCGCGACGGCGCGCGCATGCTCGAATTCGATCGCGATGGCATGATCCGCGCGGAGCGTTATGCCGCGCTGCCGACGCCCTTCGTGGTCCAGCGCGCTGGCGCGGCCAAGCCGAAGCTGCTGGCGCTCACATTCGACGACGGCCCCGACCGGGAGTGGACGCCGCAAGTCCTGTCCGAGCTGGAAGCCGCGCACGTGCCGGCGACCTTTTTCGTCATCGGCGAATATGCGCTCGGCAGTCCCGGCCTGCTCAAGCGCATAGTCGCGGATGGCGATGAGCTAGGCAATCACACCTACACCCATCCCAACCTTGCCAACACCGGGCCGGAGGAGACGAAGCTCGAGCTGAACGCCACGCAGCGGCTGGTCGAGGCCTACACCGGCCGCAGCATGACGCTCTTTCGCGCGCCTTACTTCGGTGACGCCGAGCCCACCACGCCCGACGAGCTCGGCCCGGCCCTGGAAGCCCAGAACGCCGGCTATACGATCGTCGGCCTCCACGTCGACCCGAACGACTGGAAGCGGCCGGGAACGGACGCGATCGTGGACCAAGTGCTCGAGCAGGTACGCTCGGCCACGGCGCAGAACGCGATGAACGTCGTGCTGCTGCACGATGGCGGCGGCAATCGCGCGCAGACGGTGGCGGCACTGCCGCGCATCATCGCTGCCCTCAGGGCGCAAGGGTACCAGTTCACCACCGTGTCGCAGCTGGTGGGGGTACCGCCGCAGCGGGCCATGCCGGCGATCTCCCGGCGCGACCTCGTCGCAGTGCGGATCGACGTCGCCGCTTTCGTGGTGATGATGGCGCTCGAGCTCCTGCTCTCCTGGCTGTTCTACCTCGCGATCTCGCTCGGCATCGCCCGCGCCGTGATCATGACCGCGCTCGCCTGGGTGCAGAGCCGCCGCAAGCGCGGCGAGCCGCCGGAGTTCGAGCCGAGCGTCTCGGTCATCATCCCGGCTTTCAATGAAGAACGGGTGATCGCCGCGTCCGTCGCGCGCGTGCTAGCGAGCGACTATCCCGCGCTCCAAGTGATCGTTGCCGACGACGGCTCTCGCGACGGCACCAGCCGCGTCGTCGCCGAAGCCTTCGGAGACGATCCGCGAGTGACCCTGCTCACGCTGGCCAACGGCGGCAAGGCCGACGCGCTCAACCGCGCCTTGCGGCACGCCACCGGCGAAGTCATCATCGCGCTCGACGCCGACACCCAGTTCGAGCGCGAGACGATCCGCCGGCTGGTGCGCTGGTTCGCCGATCACCGCATCGGCGCGGTGGCGGGGGACGCCCGTGTCGGCAACCGCGTCAATCTGGTCACCCGCTGGCAGGCAGTGGAGTACATCACCGCGCAAAACCTGGAGCGGCGGGCGCTCGCCGGGTTCGACGCGATGACCGTGGTTCCTGGAGCGGTCGGCGCGTGGCGGCGCACGGCGCTCGATTCGGTCGGCGGTTATCCGATCGATACCCTGGCCGAGGACCAGGACCTGACGATCGCTATCCAGCGCGCCGGCTGGCGCGTCACCTACGATCCGCGCGCCGTCGCCTGGACCGAGGCTCCCGAAAGCTTTGGCGCGTTGGCCAAGCAGCGCTTCCGCTGGGCCTTTGGCACGCTGCAGTGCTTGTGGAAGCACCGCCAGACCCTCGCCCGCGGCAAGCCCTCGGGCCTCGCCTTGATCGGCCTGCCCCAGGCGTGGCTGTTCCAGATCGCCTTTGCCGCGATCTCTCCGCTGATCGACTTCACGCTGCTGGTGTCGATCGTCGGCACCGTGATGCGCGTCGCCGCGCACGGCTGGGCCCAGACTCAGGGCGACGTCGGGCTGATGGCTTCCTACTGGATCGCCTTCGTCACCATCGACGTGTTTTGCGGCTGGATCGCCTATCGCCTCGACGACAGACAGGTTCCCTACCCCGCGCACCTGCTGATCGCCCAGCGGCTGGTCTATCGCCAGATCATGTATTGGGTCGTCCTGCGCGCGATTGCCTCGGCCATCGGCGGCTGGGTGGTCGGCTGGGGCAAGCTGGAACGCACCGGCCGGGTCTCCGCGCAAGCCCCGGCATAAGGCCTAGTGGCGGCGGGACCGGCGGGGCGTCGCCTTCGCCGTCAGGTCGGCCGGAACCGTGGGGCCTGACAGGATCCGTGTCATCTCGCGCCAACGTGCATCCTGGCTGGTTCCGGCGCTGGTCACGTGCGCGCGGACCATGTCGAGCCCCAAGCCATAATTGATCACGTAGCTGCGATAGTGGTCGTCGAACTCCAGCGACTTGAGCGCGCGCGCTTGCGAGACGAGGCTGTACTTCTGGGTCAGCGCCACCGCCTGGTCGCGCGTGACGCGACCATCGAGGTAGTCGCGAGCGATCGTGAAGCGTGCCCCGGCAAGAGCTTGCATCGCCTTGTCGAGCGCTTCGTAGCGGGCTACCTCGGCCGGATCGAAGCCGGCGAGGGGAAAGAGCACGGCCTTTTCGAACGCGGCGCGCTCGTCGCCGGGGAAGGCGAGCTCGATACCGTAGTTGGCGGAACCCTCTGCCAGGAAGCTCTGCGGGCTATACAGCGGATAGATCGTAAATTCGCTCCAGCCGCGACCGCGCGCAAGATTGCGCTCGAGCAGAAGGTTGTAGACGTGATGGCCGGGATAGCCCTCGTGGCAGCCAAGATCGACCGCGCGATTGATCGGAACCGGCAGATCGGTGTTCACCTGGATCAGGCTGGTGCTGTTGCCCTTGTAGTAGTTGTATCCGCCCCACGGCTTGTTGGTGACCAGCTCCAGGGTGAACTTTTCGTTCGCCGGCAGGGCGATGTGGGCGAGCGTGCGCTTGCGGCACTCGGCAATCGCTGCCCGCATGACGCCGTCGAGCTTGTCGACCGGGACGGTGAAGCGATTGCGATAATCGTCCACTCGCTTCCACAGCGGCCCCTCGCCCGGCACCAGCGCGTCGATCCGCGCCAGCACCGGGTCGTACGAGGAGAGCGGCTTGAGCTCGGGCGCTACACCGAACAGCCCGCGCGCCTCCGCGTCGAAACTGAACTTCTGGCCCTGATGGATGGCGAGCCGGGTCTCGGCGGCCTTGAGCTGACCGACCAGGAACGCGCGCCGCGGCCTGGTCACCGCGGTCAATCGTTCCGCCGGGATCGCTTCCGCGCGCAGCCGCAGCGCATGGGCGGCGGCGATCAACTGCGGGACCGTGCGCGGATGGGCCTTGGCTTCCGCGGCCCATTGGGGCGGGCCGTAGTAAGCGTCGACATACTCGGGCTCACGCTCGCCTGCTTCCAGGGTGAGCTTCACATAATCACGCGCGATCGTGTCCAGCGGGTCTTGCTGGGCAGCCGTTGCCGCGATCAGCGGCACGGCAGCGAGCGTCAGCATGAGCTTGCGAAGCATGGAAGTCTCCTTTTCTTCCCCGCACTTAGGTCGCAAGCCTAAGGCTGGCAATCGCCGGCCGTGAAGCCGAATGGGTTCGCGCCCCCGGCAAGCGTGAGCTCGCCGGGGGCGCGATGCCGTCTGGGTGCGTGTGCTGCGCGACCCGCGACGGCTCGGGGGGCTGGAAAGCCGTCCGGGGTCAGTCGTTGCCGGCGCTGGCGCCCAGACTGCCGGAGCCGCTGGCGCCGCTCTTCGATACCGAGCCGCTGCCCGAACCCGAGGCGCTCGCGTGCTTGCCTGCGCCCTGGACGGCGCCCGCGCCGCTGCCCGAGCCGCTCAGCGAGGCGGAGTCCGCCGCATCGCCGGCCTGACCGGCCGCGCTGGTGGCACCGTCACGCGCACTTTGAGCCGCCAGAGTCGCGGCGCCGCGCGCAGAGCCGGCGAGCTGCGACGCCGTGCCGCCGACGTCGGGCAGCGCGGTTGCATTCCCGACGAAGCTGCCGGCACCCGATGCCGATCCGCTCGCGCCCGAGCCGGACGCCGTGCCGGTCGCCGTGCCCGAGCCGTTCGCGGCTGCGCTGCCGGTCGTCGAGCGCAGTGAACCGCGCACATTGTCCACAGCCGAGCGGGCGCTGCCGGTCAGCTGACCGGTTTGGCTGCGGGTGTTGTCGGCCGCGCCCTTGACGCGCGAGCCGTCTGCGCGGCGGCTGGCGCGGTGCGCTTCGCCAGTGGCGCTGCCATTGGCGTTCGAGCTCACGCTACGCGCCGTGCGCGAAACGTCGAGGTCGCCGGCGCCACCCAAGGTACCGCCGATCGAACTGCCCATGCCACCAAGGCTGCCGCCTAGCGTGCCGCCCAAGGAGCCGCCGAGCCCGCCGCCGCCCAGCAGCTGAGCGTTGGCCATGCCGGGCAGGGCAATCAGGGCGCAACCGGCGAGCGCGGCGATCGTGAACTTCCTCATGAGATATCTCCTTCTGTCAGCCTGCCCGGGCCTCCCTCGGCCCGGTGATCTGGATGACGAACGAGAGGGCCTGCCGCATTCATCCGTGCGGACGAAAATTTTTTGCGGAGCCTCAGAGGCCCGAGCGGCAAATGTTGCACAGAACCCCACGGCCGGTGCGTTTCGACCGAGCCAGCGCTTCGCCATCGGCCGCGCTCAGCGCTGCCCGACCGTCCGCTGCGCCGCTTGCCCGCCGGGCGGCCAGGCGCGAGGCGACGAGCGGCGCGGCGTAGGACGTGCCGCGCAGCGAGACGCGACCCTTGCCCGGCACCAGCGCACTCATGTCCGCGCCGGGCGCAGCATAATCGAGGTGGCTGGCGCGACCCGCCTCGATCAGCACGCGGCCAGCCCCGTCGACGCCGGTCACTGCAACGACGCCGGGATAAGATGCCGGATAGGCGGGCGGAGCGGCAGCGCCATCGTTGCCCACAGCCGCGACCACCAGCATGCCTTGCGCCTGGACCGAGGCCACCGCTCGTCCGAGCAGCGGATTCGCCGGCCCGACGAGGCTGATCGAGACCACCTGCACCTGCATCTGGCGCATCCAGCCGAGCGCACGCGCAATCGCCAGCGCATTGCCGCCGCTGGCCGCGCCGCCGTAGACATCCGCGCCGACGATGCGTGCCGTGCCGGAGCCGGCCAGCAGCGAGGCGATGGCGGACGCGTGATCGCTGGGAACCGCGGCACTGCCTGCAAAGGCGCGTTGCGCCACAAGCCGCGCGGAGCCGGCGATGCCGCCGTCAATCACGCCGACGGTGCCGCCACGCGGCAGGGCTGCAGACGGTGGCGTTCCCTGCCCGCGTCGCTTGTCGACCTGACCTGCAGGGAAATGGATTTGGTCGGCACTGATCTCGCGCCCGGGAAGCAGCTTGCGCAAGTGCCGCACGCCTTCGGCCAGCGACATGCCGGAGGGCACGGATAGCCGGGCGAAGTGCAGGTCCAGCCCGTCGATCGCGCCCTCCTCGATCAAGCCGAAGCCCGCACGCCGTGCGCTCTCGATCGCGGCTGCGTCGGGGTCTGTGAGCAGCACCTCGCCGCGCACTGACGGCTGTCGGTTCTCGTCCCAATCGACCGAGTTGCGATTGACCTCGACGAAGCGCGCCAGCCGCTCCACGCGCCCGCGCGCCAATGTGCCGGCGTCGCTCAGCGTGGTTGCAACCCTATCGCGTAGCGGATCGGTGAGGGTCTCCAAGGTCTCGCTCACCCGCTGCCCTGCCCGTCCCAGGTCCGCGAGCGGGCCGCCGGGCAACCCACCGCCCAGTTTCGCCCGCGCCGGCAGCGCGACAGCCGCCGCCATACCCAGGGCCAGCCCGACTGCCAGGAGAGTTCGTGTTCGCATCTCGCAGGTCCGTTTAGAATTTTTGTCGCATCTGCGGATGAAACGGCTCTGTCCACCCGTTTCATCCGCAGGCTAAGACGAATCGGATGGGAACCGACCGCTTCTGCGAGGAACTGACTGCGTTGCTGCCGCGCTTGCGGCGGTTCGCGCGTGGCCTCACTCGCGATGCGGCGGACGCTGACGACTTGTGCCAGCAAACCGTGGAGCGGGCTCTCCGCAGCCGCGCGCAGTGGCAGGCGGGAACGCGGCTCGATGCTTGGATATACCGGATCATGCGCAACCAGTGGATCGACGAAGCCAGAGCCCGCACGCGACGCGCGCAGACCTTCGTCGATGCGGACCAGGGTGCTGGGGTCGGTACCGCCGGGCATCAGGATGCGGAGAACGTCGTGGAACTCGGCAACGTTGGTCGCGCGCTTGGCCGGCTGCCTGACGAACAGCGCGAAGCGGTGATGCTCGTGTTGGTGGAAGGCTTCGGCTACAGGGAGGCCGCAGAGATCATCGGCGTGCCGCAAGGGACCCTCACCTCCCGGCTAGGGCGGGGACGCGAGGCGCTGCTGCGCGAGTTGGGAGAGATGGCGTGAGCGTGACACCCGAAGAGCTGGCCGCCTACGTGGATGGCGAGCTGACCGGCGTGGCCGCGGATCGCATCGCCCAAGCGATCGCCGCCGACCCGCAACTGGCCGCGCGGGTCGAGGCGGAACAGCGCATGCGCGCGACGCTCAAGCGCGCGCTCGACCCGGTCCTGGCAGAACCTGTGCCCGAGGACCTGACGCTGATGATCGCCGCGTTTGCCGCTGCCGAAGCGGAGGACGACATGACCGATGCGCCGGTGATCGCTACTGCCAAATCCAGCCCGGCCCCCGTCGTGGATCTCGCCGCCGCACGAGCCCGGCACGAACGGCAGCACCCCGCCCTGCCGGCACGTCGCTGGACCAAGCGGTGGGGCATCGGCGCGGCAATCGCAGCTTCGCTGGTGCTTGGTCTCGCGGTCGGTCCGCAACTGCTTTCACGTGGGCCCGTCAGAGACCAGGGCGGCACTCTCGTCGCCTCAGGAACGCTCGCACGCGGATTGGAAATTCGGCTGGCAGCCGACGGGCCGGGTGGCCAATCGCTGAAGATCTTGGCGTCTTTCCAAAAAGATGATGGCGACTTCTGCCGCATCTTCGAGGCGGAAAAGACTTCGGGGATCGCTTGCAAGCAGGACGGAGCCTGGCGCCTGGAACGCACGGTGGCGACGGGTACTCGGCAGGAAACCGATTATCGCCAGGCGGGCTCGGCCCAGGCTGAACTGCTAAACGCAGCGCAGGCCATGGCCAAGGGCGATCCGCTCGACGCAGAGCGGGAGCGGGCCGCCCGAGCGAATGGCTGGACGAAGTAAGCGGGTTAGCGCGAGATCGGCAAACTCTCTTAGAGACTCGCCGCGACCAGAGCGACGATCGCAGGCACTTCCCCACAAGGCGCTACGGCTTCGCCGATTAGCGCCAAGGGCCTAGAAAGTCGCCTGCCTCTCCTGGATGATGGAGGGGACGCGAATCTATCCGCTTTGTCCGGGCGAGGGCGCGAAGCGAAGCCGTTGCGGCGGCGGAGGCATCGGTTGGCGACCGAGCGCCTCTTCCAGAAACCCCAGCGACCAGCCCAGGTGCATCGTAGCAGCGGCAATCCCCGCAGCCATTCCGCACAAGCTGCGGGCGCGTAGACCGATGAGCGCGCCGGCGCCAAGACTTGCCACCAGCCATGCAATCATCGGCAATGCCAGTGCCAGGCCGAACGCGGAAACCGGCGCCAGCAGCAGCCCCGCCACGGCCGCAATGCATGCGGGTACGACGGCAAGCGGCAGCATCTGGCGCAGCTTCGCCGGCGCTGGATGGCGCCGCAAGTTGCGCGCTCGACCACTGCCGTAATTCCGGTATTGGCGAAACAGAGGTCCGACCGCGCTTCGGGGGTAGTACGTAATCGCCGCCCGGGGCTCCAACCAGATGCGCCCACTTGCTGCAAGGAGTCGCCGGTCAAGTTCCGAGTCCTCGTTGTAGGCGAAATTCTCGTCATAGCCGCCCACCGCCATGAACAGCGGCAAGTCAAAGAGGGCGTGATGGCCATGCTCGATCCACTGCCCCTCGCCGACGTGGCGATGCGCGGCTCCACCGGTTCCGAGCACCGAGTTCTGCGCGACCGCGGCCGCCCGCTGGAAACAGCCGGTCGCATCCGATACCATCGGCACCACTACCGATGTCGCGCCTTTCGCGTCGGCCGCTTGCTTGAGGCAGGCAAGGTATCCAGCCGGATAGTGCGCGTGCGCGTCGAGGCGTACCAGCCAGTGTCGTCCTCGCCCGAAGAGCTGCGCCGCCAGATTGATGCCGGCGCTCTGGATCCGTTTCGGGTTGTCGAGCAGGATCAAGTTCGCGTGCCTGTGCGCAAGCTCCTCGACGATGGCGCGGCTGCGATCGCAACTGCCGCCATCGGCCACCACGACGAGCGCCCGGCCCGCTTCGGGCAGGAGCTGCCCCAGCAATCCGGGCAGGTGACTTTCCTCGTTCAAGCAGGGGATCACGACGAGCACGTCGTCATTCTCGTCGGGTGCGGGCACGAGCAGCTCCTGTCATGGCCGCGACGATGTCCCTGCGCTCCTCGTCGGTTTGCAGGACCGCTTGCGCCGGCAGTGCCCTCACTGCCTCGATCATGGCCGCACGCTCCTGCGCAGACATGCCAGCCAGCTTCGGCATCAATTCGCGCGCCGCATCGTCCAGCAACAGGCCCACGCCATGCCGCGCCAGCCAGCGTCCCGTCTCGACCCGGCGCAGCGCGATCGGCACAACCCCATGCGCGACCCCCTCGTACAGCCGGTTCGGCAGGAGCCAGTCGGAATTGAGCCCCTCCTCGAAATAGTCGATCGCCCAAACGTAATCGACGCCGGCATATAGCTGTGCGAGGTCGGCAGCTGTGTACGGTCCGCGATAGGTCAGGCGCGGCGCTCCACTCACTTCGGCAGCAAAGTGGGGGAACTCGGCGGGGCTCGGAATGCCGGCGATCACCACTTCGATCGCGCCCTGCCCTTCACGCGCGATCGCTTTCAGCTCCTCGAGCGTGCGACGACATCGCAGCATCCCGAACCAGCCAATCCGTATCGGCTCGGCTGGTTCAGGCACCGGCCGCACCCGCGCCGCGAGCGTTGGGAAAGGGACCTTGTTCTCGACCAGCAACACTCGATCGACCCGTTGCTGGCGCCGCGCGAAGTATTCACGGGCGAACGCTGGGGAACTCACCACGACGAGATCGGCGCGGGCGATCAGCCTCCGCTCCAACCATCGCAGCAGTCGCAATTTCAGGCCGCGTCCCAGCATAAGTCGGTGAATATCCAGGCATTCATAGACCAGCCGCTGTCGCCGCCTTTTCACCCGCCAGGCCAGCACCAACATCTCGAGGTTGCGCGCGACCAAAATCTCCGCGCCTTCGGCCAGGCTCTTCAGCGCCTGCGGCCGCCACAGCGAGCGCGCAACCGCAACCATGCGTTCACCCAGCGCGCCATCCCGCGTCTCGCCCAGGTCGAACCACGCTTCGCCGCTGCCATCTGCGGTACTCGGCACTGGTGGTCGAGGTCCTCGATGAAATCCTGCTAGCCGGACATGAAGTCCTTCCTGGCGCAGCATAGCCGCGCGGCGTCGCACGGCCGCATCGCCCAGATCATGGACCAGATAGACGACGCTTGCCGCAGCGCTTTGCTCCGAATTCATGCAATTAACTTCAAAGTCGGTCTCATTCGGATTGAACTCCTGTTTCCAGCATGCGGCAATATAGGTAACATACTTAGCGATGGCGAAGCATCACGATTACCAATCAAGATATGCAAACTCGCCATACAGCATCAATACGTACAACATCAGTTTCGGAGGTACGTTTTGAGCAACAGGACTAGCACGGTGCATTCGGATGAGATCATCGCTGTCAAATCGCGTCGCCTTCTTCCAGACCCGACTCTTCTTCACGCGATTTTCTTGCGGCGCCGCAAGACGTTTGCCGTTGCATTCCTCGCCGTCCTGGCCCTGACCGCCCTTGTTTTGGCGCTTTCTCCGCGCGTCTACTCAGCCACCAGCACCTTGCTGCTGGAGCCGCGCGAACAGGAACCCGTCAAGGTCAACGACCGGGGCTTCGTGGCCCCCGCCGACGACAATCTGATCGATACTGCCGTCCAGGCGCTGCGCTCTCCGACGCTCGCGCTGAAAGTAGTGCGCAAGCTGCGGCTGGACGAACTGCGGGATTATGGCGGATCCTCTGATGCCGAGCCGGTGGCGACGACGGGGGCAGGTAAAGCCCAGCCCGAGGAAATCCCCGGCGTCGATATGACCGCCGCAGAACGGCGCGCGATGCGGGGCCTGTTGGGGCACCTCGGTGCGCGCCGGGTCGGCGTCACCTACCTCGTCGAGATCACATCGTGGGGCAGCGATCCCGCCACTGTCCCGCATCGCGAATACCGTCGCGCAAAGCTACATAGAACTCGATGCCGAGCAGAAGCAGGTGCGCAACAACCAGTCCGCCCGCTACGTCGAAGGCCAGGCTGCGGCGCTGCGCAAGCAGGCGGTGGCCGATGACGCGGCGCTGCAGGACTACATGGTCCGCAACAATTTGATGAGCGCGGAGGGCGCGACGATGGCAGAGCAGGAGGTTTCCGAGCTCAACCGCCAAATCGCCGACGCCCAGGCCAAGCTTGCGGAACAGCGCGGCCGCTTAAGTGCGGCGGAAGGGCAGATCGCCCGGGGCAGCGGCGGCGCGGATACTGGCGCGGCACTCGCGTCCGAAACTATACGCCAGTTGCGACAGCAGGAGGCCGAGGCAAGCGCCAAGCTCGCGCAGCTCGACGCTCGCTACGGCAGCCGTCATCCCGATGTGGTGGAAGCACGCGACGAGCTGGCGGACATTCGCAAGCAACTGGTCGGAGAGCTGGGACGCATCTCCTCAGGGCTTCGGGCCGAGGTGCAGGTCGCGCAGTCTCGGCTCGATTCCCTCCTGGCCAGTCGCGGACACGCGAAAGGCTCGCTGGCACAGAACGGGTCCGCCCAGGTCGGCCGCTTCGAGCTCGAACGCCGGGCCGAGGCCAGCCGGGCGATCTACAATGCCTATCTGACGCGGGCCAAGGAGACGGCGCAGGCGGGCGAACTGCCGAATGCGGACGCCAGCATCTCTTCGGCGGCGCGGGCGCCGGACCGCCCGTCTGCGCCCAACTACATCTTCGGTGCGTTCATCGGCGTACTGGCCGCGCTCGGCACGGCGCTGCTCGCGACCGCTATCGCCGAATACGTCGAGGACACCGTCGCAACGCGAAACGACATCGAAGATACGCTTGGAATTTCGTACGCAGGTGCAATCCCCAGCCTGCAATCGGCATCGCGCGCCAGCACGGGCACGATGACCCCCGAGGAATACGTGGTGGTGCGACCGATGTCGCTGTTCACGGAAAGCCTGCGTAACCTGGCGACCCACCTCGATCTCGTGAGCGCCCAGGGCAATCACATCGTGACGGTCACCTCTCCGTTGCCGAGGGAAGGCAAGTCCACAATTTCAATGTGCCTTGCACGGACATTGGCGATGGGTCAGCGCAAC
>Ga0070667_100000769_pt1 | contig 30473 bp, 25 predicted proteins | sample KBSS33metaG_FD_64659 | JGI IMG/M metagenome (GOLD analysis project Ga0070667, IMG submission 64659) | Switchgrass rhizosphere microbial communities from Kellogg Biological Station, Michigan, USA - KBS S3-3 metaG | ecosystem: Host-associated > Plants > Roots > Rhizosphere > Soil ...
GCAACCTGAGTCTCCCAAACAAGACGCCCCGTCGTTCGATCCAGCGCAATCAGTGCGGCATCGAGAGTGCCTGCAAAAACACTATTGCCCATCACGGCGACGCCCCGATTGAAGGGATTCGATCCGTTTGGATTTCGAGTCTTTTGCGCACGCTCATACTTCCAGATCTGGACTCCGGTTTTCGCATCGAGAGCATAGATCGTGCCGGGAACGCCGCTGGTATACATCACGCCGTCGACGACCAGTGGCGTGGACTGTAACGAGGCGACACCGGTCATCGGCATCATCCAGCTGATTTGCAGGCGATCGACGTTGGTCTTATCGATCTGGTTCAGTGACGAGTAATGCGTCCCCTGATAATTTCCCCAGTACATGAGCCAGTTCTGGGGTTCCTCCGACGCGTTACGCATGCGCTTGAAGGTCAGCGGTGAACCTGCGGGATGCTGGGCGAGGAGAACGAAACTGAAAAGAAATATGGATGCCGCGACGATAATCGATTTCACGATATCTATTGCTCGGTATGATCGCCCTGAAGATGCGTCTGCATCATGTTGGACGCAGCCTGCACGACGGCAATCTGCCAGTCGTTTCCAATGCGGCGAAACACCATGGTGCTCAATCCGTGACGCAGCACGCCATCGGTATCGAGCTCATAGTAGAACGTTGCCCATGCGGTATCGCCGGAAATTCCAGATCGCATGTTGCTTGGCGTAAGTTTGCGTTTTGTGGCTTCGGTGAGTTCTGCGGTAAGCGGTATGTTGACGATCTGATTTCTGGAAGCAAATATGTGTCCATCGTCATCCAACCATACCGCATCCTCCGTGAGCGCTTTCCGGAAATAGTCGAGATCTCTCCGATTGAATGCATCCAACGCCGCTTTCACCATTTCCGCCGCCGGCCCGGGATCCGTGGAGATTTGCAACATCGATGGTGGACCGCCGCCCCTGCCTCCGCGTCCCCCCCTTCCGCCCGGAGGTGGATTCTGTGCACCTCGCGCCGCCGGCCCGTTGGCTGGTAAGGAATTGTCTGGAGGAGTCTGCGCGAATGCAGATTCCAGTGCGACGAGCAAAACAGCGACCAGGACAAAGACATCGGTGAAACGCTTCATGAGAGCCTCCAGAGCAATGCGAATCGAACGTCAGCATACAACAAAACGAATGAAATATTCGTTGAGCGAATCCGGAATCGCATGGCATTTGCTCAACTTTCAATTTTGCCTCGTCGAATATTTCGTTATCCTCAACCGCTGTCTGTTTCAGTCATTTGGAGTCTGATTAGCGACACGTGAAAAGCTTTATGAAGATTGGTTTATTGTTGGTCGTCGTCCTGGCCTGCAGTTCGATGCTTTACGCCCAGGACGATGGCACCGTTGCACCCGATCGTCCCAGCTTTTCAACCGGTGCGCATATTGTGCCCCCGGGCCGAGTGCAGGTTGAGGCGGGCGCCGGCCATAGTCGGTTCGGTGAATCGTCCGCATACGATGTCGGGGAGTTGCTTGTGCGCGTGGGGCTATTCAGTCGTTTCGAAGTTCGGGTTGGCCTTCCAAGTTACGCGGAGACGAAGACCGAGGCCGGCCGGACATCCGGGGCGACGGATTCTTTCATCGGCGGTAAAATCCTTCTGAAATCCGGAGACAAGGGCGCAGTGTCTGTGTTGGGAAGCGCCATTCTTCCAACCGGATCTCGTCGAATGGACGAGCATGCGTTTCAGCCCGGAGGAATCCTGATTTCGGATGTTAATATTTCCAAAAAGATCGTTGTGACGACCAACGTCGGCTACGTTTACACGTCATGGCAGGAACAGCGTCACGATCTTACTTTTGCTGTCTCCACGCTGAACTTCGCCCTGACGAAGACCGTCAACATCTATTCCGAGTTCTATGCACAGAACCTTCGCCATACCTGGATTCATCGGTATGCGGCGGCGGGAGGCTCCTGGACCATCAGGAAGCGCACGGCCATCGATTTCAGCGGCGGATTCGGCCTGTACAACCATGCGCATGGTCCCGATGACTATTACCGTTTTGGAATCTCACGGCTGTTCTGAGCGGATTGGTATCAGAAGGAGGAAGTCTTTTTTGGTCGCGGGTACCTCCAGCCGCGGCTGGTGCGGCTGGAAGGTTCTGGTGCAGGTCCCGCTCGAATCCGACAAAGGTTTGCTGTCGTCGACGACACTCCTGTAAGGAGGGTGTCTACTTCGCTGGAGTCTTTGCCTTCTTCGGTTTCTTCTTTTCTCGTCGTTGCTTGTCTTTACTCATAGCGGCCAGTATGCCACGGCTGCACAGGAATGATGCTACGGCAAAGTTTTGAATCTACACTGCCTGTTATTCGTCATCCGGTTCAGCAACAGCCACAGCCCCGCCAGACCGTTTCGGGTTGGGTGAGCGCCGGGAAGGACTCCAGGCAAACGGATCCTGAGGTGACGCAGACGGCGGCAACGACTCAGGGCGACTTCTCCAAAGCCGACGCCAGCCGGCCAGGAGTCTCATCAGGAAGTGCGGACGCTTATTCCGGACAATCGGAGTGTTCTTGTACTGCCCTTCGATGTTTTGCAGGGAAGCAGTTTGAATTCGCCTCATAAATCACCTGTTTAATCGTAAGGTTTTTCAACGACGCGTTGAGAGATCCACCAGATATTTCCAAACGGATCGGTTATGCCTCCCTGCCTGTCTCCGTACGGCATTTCTATTGGAGAGAATATCCCGGAGGCGCCACAGGAAACAGCTCTCGAGTAGGATTCCTCCACATTTTCAACATAGAGATAGAACGCGCTTTGTGTCGGCTGGATTCGTTCGCCCGCTTCGCTGACCATGAAAGTGGTCGTTCCGATTCTAATCCGAGCGTTGGCCAGCAGCTTGTCGTGGACAGTGCGACCGATTTCCTTCGCATCGAAAGCAAGTTTCACAAACTCGATAAACTTCTCCGCATTCCTCGCAAACACATACGGAAACATCGTTCCGAATCCTTCGGGTATATACACTCTTGCCCCCTTCAAGCGGACCTCTGGCCCGGCACTTCTCTGGATTGGAAATCTATTCGATGGTGAACCTGCTCGTTTGTCAACAGGAAGCGAGCCCGGAAAATCCGCGCCATCTCTCAATTTCCGGTGGATCTGTACGTGTCGCGTTTTTCCCAGCCGGCTTTCCAGAAATCCATGAAGCCTTCCATCGGAGGATGCGCGGCAATCACAGCTTCATTCAATTCCACACCAAGGCCGGGCGCTTCTGGCAGGCTGAAACATCCGTTGTTCACTTCGGGCCTTCCGATGACGCTATCACGAACCCAGGGCTCGACAAAGTCGTCAAACGTCTCCTGAATTTTGAAGTTCGGGGTGCAGACTGCGACGTGAAGCGACGCCATTGTTCCCACGGGCGAACATGCATTATGCGGCGCGACAGGCATGTAGTGCGCTTCCGCCATTGACGCGATTTTTCGGGTCTCGGACAGGCCACCCGCGTGACAGACATCCGGTTGAATGATGTCGACAGCACGATCTCGAAACAGGTCCAGATATTGATAGCGCGTGAACAACCGTTCTCCAGCTGCAACGGGTATTCCCAGGTGAGCCACTGCGCGCCGGACTTCCGTGAGGGCATTCAGGTTTTCCGGCGGCACGGGTTCTTCAAACCATCCCGGACGAAATGGCGCAAGGCGATGACACATATCGATGGCCGTGTGAACAGCGAAGCGGCCATGCATTTCAATGAAGAGTTCAGAACTCGGCCCAATGGCATCGCGTACCGCTGCGATGATGGAAACCGACCGAACCTTTTCTTCTTCGCTCATTTCGTAGGAACCCGAGCCGAATGGATCGATCTTCAATGCGGTGTAGCCTTTCCGAATGACTTCTGCGGCTCGAGCCGCTATTGTTTCCGGAGTACGATCCACCTGATACCAGCCGTTCGCGTAGGCGTGCACGTTGTCGCGGCACTTGCCGCCGAGAAGCCGCCAAACTGGAACGCCCAGCGATTTTCCGAGAATGTCCCAGCAGGCCATCTCGATTCCGCCAAGAGCGGAACACACAAAGAAATCGCGGCGCCAGTACTCGTTGCGATACACGCGTTCCCACAACGCTTCAATGTCCCGCGGGTCGGAACCGATGAGATAGCGTTTTTCCACGGAGGCCAGATAGCCCAACATGCCCTCATCGCCCCACTGTACCGTTGCTTCACCAATACCGTGGAGGCCGGGGATGTCGGTGTCGACGCGAAGCAGGATTAAATTGCGCCAGCCCGATCCGAGAACAAATGTTGTGAGGCCCGTGATCTTCATGTGTTGGGTGCAGGCGCGGTGTATGACCGCGCACAATCATCAATCCGCTCTATCTATCGAAATCGTTTTTACCTGCGTATAGAAATCCCGGGCAGCCTGACCCTGTTCCCGCGAAAACGATGAAGAGTTCTTCATGCCTCCGAAAGGAGCCTGCGGTTCAACTCCGGCAGTTTCCCCGTTGATGCGTACGAGTCCCGCTTCCACCTCGCGCGCGAATCGCATCGCCTTATCGAGACTGCGTGTGAACACGGATGCGGACAACCCGAATGACACGTTATTTGCCACGCGAATTGCCGCATCGAAATCCGGAACGCGCAGAATCGCAAGAACCGGACCGAATACTTCCTCCTGTGCGATGGTCATGTCCGGACGCACATTATCCAAAAGCGTCGGAGCCATGAAGTGGCCGTGAGCCAGATCAGTCCGACCGCTAATCGCGCCACCGGCCAGTAGTTGTGCGCCGCTGCCAACGGCCTCCTCGACATAGCGTATCGCCTTGCTGCATGCGGCTGCTGAGATCAACGGGCCGAGATAGAAACCGGAATCGGTACCGGGCCCCGTGGTGAGTTGCTGGAAGCGCGCGGTCAGCCTGCGAATGAATTCGTCCGCGATGCTTTCGATGACGATGACGCGGGAAGTTGCCGTGCACTTCTCTCCCGCGGATTTCATGGCGCCCTGTACAGTTAATTCGACCGCGCGATCCAGGTTCGCATCTTCCAGGATGACAACCGGATTCTTGCCACCCATTTCGAGCTGGTATCGCAATCCTCGATCGACACACACTCGCGCGATGGCCTTTCCAGTTGCCACCGATCCTGTAAATGAAATGCCGTGGATACCGTTGGCCAGACTGAGCGCCTCACCGGTTTCGCGTCCGCCCTGCACGAGATTGAAGACTCCGGCGGGCATGCCTGTCTCATGAAAGACTTCGGTAATCATCTGGGCCGAGAGCGGCGAATGTTCGGACGGCTTGAATACAACGGTGTTTCCATAAATGAGTGCGGGCGCCGCCTTCCACAATGGAATGGCGACGGGAAAGTTCCACGGTGTAACCAGGCCGACGACTCCCAGAGGCACGCGATCGGTAAATAGCAGGGTACTGGCATTGATGGACGGAAGTACTTCACCGACGCTGTGCAATCCTTCGCCTGCAAAATATCGCAGGATCATGGCACCGCGTCCCGTTTCGCCATTGGCTTCGGCCAGTGACTTGCCTTCTTCCCGTGTAAGCGCGGCAGCAATATCGGATTGTCGAGCCGAAATGGCGGCGGAAGCCCTGTACAGGAACTGCGCACGCGCGTCATAGGAGAGCGCTCGCCAGGCAGGAAGTGCGCGCTGGGCTGCCGTGGCTGCGTCCTGAACTTCGACGGCCTTCGATGCCGGGAACTCCCCGATGATATCCCGAACGTCGGCCGGATTATGTTTTGTAAATGTCGCGCCGGCGCGGGGCGCGATCCACTGTCCGTCAATATAGTTTCCGAGAATCATAGGCTGGCAGTTTCACATAATGCTGGCCATGGCACAATCGCTACCCATGCATTATGCTGGCGGCGCATTTCGCCAATTCGTATCTCGCGAGGAGGAAATCGTTGTCTGCAACTGAAAACGTCGGATTGAGTCCCGTCGCTCTTCGTGCCCGAGCGCGAATCATGCGGCGAATCGTGCCCTACATGTTCCTGCTCTTTGTGATCGCATACCTGGATCGCGTCAACCTGGGTTATGCACAGCTTCAAATGAAAGGCGACCTCTCCTTCACCGACGATGTTCTCGGTTTCGGGGCCGGCATTTTCTTTCTCGGCTATTTCTTTCTGGAAATTCCCGGAAGCATTCTCGTGGAAAAGTGGAGCGCGCGCGGCTGGATCGCACGCATCATGATCACCTGGGGTATCGTGGCGATCGGGATGGGATTTGTTCACACAAAGAATCAATTCTACGTTCTACGTTTCCTCCTGGGCGCCGCCGAAGCAGGTTTCTTTCCTGGAATCATTGTGTACTTCAGTCACTGGTTTCGAAACGAAGACCGCGCAAAGGTGGTTGCGATATTCATGGCGGCCATTCCAATTTCCAACATCATCGGATCTCCTGTTTCAGGACTGTTGCTTCAACTCGACTGGCTGAATCTGGCGGGCTGGCGGTGGCTGTTCATTATCGAGGGCGCACCGGCCATTATTTTGGGAATTGTGACGATCTTCTATCTCACCGATCGGCCGCAGCAGGCCAAATGGCTTCCTGCGGACGAACGCGAATGGATTTCATCGCAGCTGGACGCGGAAAAGGCTCTCAAGCAGAAGACGAAATCCTTCGGAGTGCTGCAGGCCATGGGGAATCGCGAAGTGATTCTTCTTGCTGCCGGATATTTCTTCATGGTGACTTCACTGTACGGATTCGGATTCTGGCTGCCGACCATCGTGAAAAGACTTTCGGGAGCTTCCAATCTCACCGTCAGTTTGATTTCCGCTCTGCCGTATTGCGTGGGTCTCGCATCGATCCTGTTCGTCGGATGGTCGTCGGACCGAACGAAGGAAAGGCGCTGGCACACCGCGTTGTGCATGATCGTTGCCGGCATCGGTCTTTTGTTGAGCGTTGCTGCCAGGAATCAGGCTGCCATGGCAATATCCATGTTTTGTCTCGCAGCCGCCGGCATCTACGGATATTTCCCGAGCTTTTGGGCACTGCCGACAAGCTTTCTCACCGGAACCGCAGCTGCGGCTTCAATTGGTCTGATCAATTCGATCGGAAACCTGGGCGGTTTCGTTGGTCCCTATCTGGTGGGATACCTGAGCAACAAGACCGGATCGTTCATCAGTGGAGTGCTGTACCTGGCTCTATCGGCGCTGATCGCTTCGGCGATGATCTTATCGCTACGGGCTGCCAAAAAAACCTGACGACTGGTTCAGACGCGCCACCTGGGCGTTCCAAAGAGCCAGCTCAAAGCTGTGGTCACTCAATTTCAGTTCCGGATGAAGAAGATATCGTTGTAGCCCTGAATCTTTTCCGCCTTGTACGCATTCACCGTGGCTTGAATTGGCGCGATCTGGGAGTTGTTCATTGTTCCATTTCCCGCGCCCCTGCCGGATTGGGTGGGTACACCAGATCGAATGAAAACGCTCGATGCGTCCAGTGGGAGTGTTCCAACGTTTTCATAAAACTTCCTCGCACCTCCATTGACGACCAGTCCACCGCGACCGGAGCCCTGATTGAACAAATACTGTTCCACATTCGATGTGTAGTACGCCGTTACTGTGGCACCGTGATCCTTTAAATACTGCCCCACGGCGCGCAACGCCTTGGGCCCGCCGAAGTCGCCAACAATCGGGATCAGAAGATTCTTCACTTCCAGCTCGCGCAAGACACGATAGTTCTCTTCGGAAGCGAGAAACCCCCGTTCGACGCCTGAAGGATCCGTCGCGGTCATGACGGTCATGAAGTTTGCGCCGTTTCCTCCGGCGCGTCCGGTGGGAGGATAAGAGGAGCCGTAGTTGAGTTGAGGGCCGTAGAATTTGAATACTTCCGATACATGTTCCAGCAACCCCTGGTCGTTGGCCGATATACCGAACTTGTGTTTGTTCAGAAGCAGGCTCTTCATGGCATCCAGATTCTTTGCGTATGTCTCGTCATCTGGTGTCACGCGATCAAACGCGGTGAGCAGTTCATCGATCGTCGACTGGTCTGTCAGTCCAACCGGCCGTTTGCGGGCAAATATGAACGAGAGGAAATCCGCACGATTGTCCGCAAGTTCAAACGCCGCCTTATAAAACAAGTGCTGCAGCAGGTTCTGTCTCCGAATATCGACGATAAAGACAATCCTTGGATGTAAGGCCGCGATGTACGTGAAGTTCTGTTCGGGACCGACTCCCAGATAGACGCCTTCCTGTTTTGCGGCATTCAGCAGGTCGGGAAGAATCTTCTGGAAACCATTCTCGTTGGAAGTGAAGTTTTCAGATGGGAATTCCCCTGTCGGTTCCGATGAACTGTCGATGAGTTTCCAATACACATCGTCGGCCATCTGAGCGGGCAGCGTATCGGCGCCACGCAGACCGGATGAGACCAGCAGAAGAGCGACAAGCCCCGCTCCGCATATACTCCCCAGCAATCGTCGACCATTAGTATTCAGTTTCATCATCTCCTCGATTTTATTCCGCACCGAATTCGGCGGCCAAAGCGTATCGCGATAGCTTGAATCTGTCCATGCCATGCGCTGTAGTGTCTCGGTTTGAAAGTGCGGTTCTTCTCCGGAGTCCGGAAGCGACAAACGGAGACAATAAGGCGTGCTCAATCGCTTTCCGGAAAAGTGCGGGTTGCTGCTCTATAATTTCGTAACACTAATAGGTATGACGATGAATTCCACCGACGAATCTCTGATGATCGCGGTACGTGAGGGTGCCTTCGCAGAGCTGGAAACCCTCTTTGACCGCCATCACCTTGCGCTATATCAATTCTTCTACCGGATGACCGGCGATCGGCCAGCCAGCGAGAGTCTCGTTCAGGATGTATTCTGTCGAATACTGAAATTTCGCGATACGTTCCGTGATGAGAGCGGGTTCAAATCGTGGTTGTTTCGAATAGCGCGAAATGCGCATCACGACGCGTTCAGGAACAAGCCGATCCGGAATGTTTCCCTAGAAGGCGCCGCCATTGCGCGCAAAGACAAGTCCGCGGCATTGCGAGACGCTCTCCTGAAACTGCCGGAATCTCGAAGAGAACTCATCGTTTTTTCTCAGTATCATCAAATGACACCGGACGAGATCGCCGAATTGCTCGACATCGATTTGCCTGCCGCCCGTGTTGGTGTTTATCGTGCCATGGCGGAATTGCGGGATTTGTATCGGACGCTTTCAGGATGAACGGCGTAATTCGATGTGACGAAGTTCAGGAATACCTGGCGGAACGCCTGGCCGGCAGATTATCGGATCGACTGTCCAGGACCGTGTATTCCCATGTTCGAACACATATGATGTCGTGTCACGAGTGTTGCGATCAACTGGAACACTTCGAGGAAATGCAGCAGGTGCTCCATACCATTCCGATCGAGCCATGTGATTCAACGGCCATGCGAGCTCGATTCCATTCGATGATGGGAGAGATCCAGGCAGAAAGTCCACGCCACCCGCGCACGCACGTCGCAGCACGGATTCGACGACTCCGGGTCGCCCTTGTTTCGTTAGTGGCGATCATTGCAGTTATCGCGCTTTTTGTTGGGACGCGCCAGGCGTTGAAATGGATCTCTATCGCACGAGTGGTTCCCGCGCTATCCACGCCCGTTCCCACACCTTCCCCCGGACCTGTCGCAGCGGAGGGCTCGGAGATCGTATCTACCGACATATCGATTCCACCCGTCGCCCCTCTTGAAACGGCGGAAATCGCCGGCCGCGTTCTCTTAGAAGACGGAACCGATGTTTCAGACCCGGAGTCGCTGGGTGAAGTCGCAATCACCGCTGCTGGCAAATCGAGCGGCAGCGCGGCGTCAACCATGAGGCTTGATCGAGACGGCAGGTTTCATCGGACGATGGCATCCGGCGAGTATCGATTCCGTATCACAGAGTTCTCCCAGAACTATCTCGTGCGATCTATCACCTCCGGTGGCACCGATCTATTGAAAGAAGATCTCAATGTGAGCCGAGACTCGCCCGCTTTCGTCGAGATCCGGGTGGCGCCACGGAACGACTCCGGCACCGGGAGGGTGGTTGGACAAGTCCTCGATAGTGTAACGAACGCTCCGTCGCAGGTGGATCGCGTGGTGCTCTGCTGTTTCGCGTCCGGACCGGCCGAGCGCATATTCGCTGCGTTGCAGTCCGATGGTTCGTTCGAATTCGACGAAGTTCCTCCCGGCTCATATACGGCCGAGTTTGGTGGCAGAAGGAAGCTTACAATCATAAATCCTAATTTCAATGTCGGTTTGACCGGAGTATCCGGCCTGAAACTGATTTCAGTTCCACACGTCGTCGCTGTGGATGTGACGCTACAACTGGACACCGGCAATCGACTTCCGTACTGGCCGGAGACGTCGATCGTTTTCACCGGGACGACCGGAACGTTTCGAGTGGCCGCATCGTGTGTCGTCGGAAATCTTTTTCGCGCTCAGGTTCCCGCCGGCGAGTCCTACGGTTTGACAGTCTCCAACGTCGCCGCGGGTTTTGCCGTCCAATCGATGGTCGATACCAGCGGCACGGACCTCATCAGAGGCGGCATTTTCAGGCCAGCTGTCGGTCCCTCCGCTCCTTCGCGTATTGTCGTCACCCTTACCAGAAATTAATTCGGGGACAGTCCCCTCATTCCCCGATTTCCCTGCTATAAGTAGTTCCATTGGAGGCGTCGATGAAGAGGTTCAACGGTCGGGAGTCGATTCGAAATTGCTCGATGGTGTTTGTTCTGCTTGCCGTGGCGTGCACACAACCATGGAAGCTCCTGGCGCAGGATACCAATGCGGGTAATGCTCCCCAGCCTGCGACCGGAATCCAATTCGCCGCCATCAGTCCGGATGAGATGAAGGAGTGGCTGACATATCTGTCCTCGGATCAACTCCAGGGCCGGCAGATTTTTACGGAAGGCTTCGGTCTGGCTGCGCAGTACGTTGCGGATCATCTGAAAGAATGGGGCGTGAAACCGCTCGCCACGGACGGAACATACTTTCAGCCGGTGAAATTGAAGGCGTATCGAGTGACTCGAAATTCCTCCGTTACGGTTGAAGTGAATGGTCAGGCCAGGACGTTTAAGCACGGTGACCACGTTACATTTCCGGTCAATGGGGGAGGTAATCAGACCCTCACGTTCAACAGCGTCGAGTTCGTGGGATATGGACAGGCGAATGATTTGCAGGGACGTGAGCTGAAAGACAAACTGGTTGTCACGATTCCGAATCTTTCGCCGCCTCCGGCTGCGGCGCAAAGAGGTCGCGGGACACCGCCCGCAACGCCACCAACGGCAACCCCTCCAGATGCGACGACTCCGACTGCTTCCGGTCCGGCTGCGACTTTAACACCGGCCGCTTCCGTTCCCGCAGGCAACGCGCCCAGAGGTGGGGCCGCGCGCGGCGGTCCCGCCGGCGCCATCGCGCTGGGTGCAAAGGCGACAATTGGGTTCGCTGCACCACCCGCGGCGCCAGGCGCCGCAGAACAGGCCCTGACCCAGGCCCAGGCAGCTCTGACGCAGGCGAATGCCGCCCTGGTTCAGGCGCAGCAGGCCCTGCGCGGAGGTACCGCGGGAGGTCTTCGTGGCGCGGTTCCCGCTGGGGCAGGCCGCGGGGCACAGCCTGCCGCTCCTGCAGATATCACGACCGTTCAGCGCGTGGATGGCATCGTGACGCCGCAGTTCTCCGGCGATGAAACATTTTTCGAAGCGCTTTTCGAAGGTAATCCGGTGAAATTCGCCGAAATTCTGGCGGCCGCACGTCGAGGCGATCTCGTTGCTCCACTGACATTGCCGGCGAAAGTCACCATTAATATCGACAATACGTTTGTCGTGATCAATGAACAGATCAGTCATAACGTCGTGGGAATAATCGAAGGTACGGATCCTGTGTTGAAAGATACTTACGTGATGTTTGGTGCGCACCTCGATCATATCGGCTACAGCCAGACTGGCAATGGCCGTGGTGGTGGAACAGAGGGATGCCGGCGCCGGAGTCCTGTTGCGCAGGCCGCGGTTGTTGCCGCTGGAAAAACAGTGCAGCGTCCAACCGGCGGGGGACAGGGCGGGCAGGCCCAGCAGCCAGGACGTGGCGCCGCTCAGACTGCACCGGCAGTGCCGCCTGTGGCGTTGGATGATCGCGATCTCGTCAGTAACGGTGCCGACGATGACGGGTCCGGATCCACCGCGGAGCTGGCAATTGCCAAGGCATTCGCTACTGGACCGAAGCCGAAACGCTCCATCGTTTTTATATGGCATACGGGGGAAGAAGCAGGCCTTTATGGTTCGCGTTACAACGCGGATTTTCCAGTCGTGCCGCTTGAGAAAGTTCAGGCGCAGCTGAACCTCGACATGGTTGGCCGCGATGATTGCAATGACATTGAAGGGGATTATTCAAACTCGCTGTTTGTGATCGGCGATGATCGGATCAGTACCGATCTTCACAATCTGATTGTGGCCACAAACAATGCATCTGCGACGCCCCTGACACTCGATTACGAGATGAACGATCCGAATGATCCGGAGGGTGTCTACACCCGCAGCGATCACTTCAGTTATGCATCGAAGGGAATTCCCATCGCGTTTTTCACGACGGGATTGCATCCGGACTATCACCGAATTACGGACACGGTCGATAAGATCATTTTCCCGAAGATGGCGCGCATCGCACAGCTGGTTTACGAAGCCGGGTTCTCGCTGGCCAACACGGATCGGGTTCTGGTTCGCGACAACAAAGGGCCGCGCACCGGCTTTGCATCGAAGGCGGAAATCCTTCCCCGGTAGGGATCGCTAGTGGACGGGTTTTCCCGCAGCGCCCGCAGGGGCAAGGTCCGGATCGGTGGAGTATCGAACCTCGCCATCCGTCGTGATGAAGTACCCGTAGCGGCCCTGGCCACTCGCGGCCGGTTCAGCCGTCGCTGTGAATTCGTTTCCCGCGGTACTGACCTTGACGGTGAAGTAGTAACCGGAAACGGTACGCTGCATCTCCGAATCCAGAAGATTCCTGTCGATCAAGTCCGTTATCTGCCCAAATCGCCCGTTTGAAATCGACTTGTACGTTTCCTCTGCGGCGTTGATTTTCCAGAGCGTCGAGACAGCTGCGGCTTCGTGGTCGGCCTGTCGACCACGAATCAGGTTCGGTATCGCGATCGCTGCAATGATCAGAATCAGCGGAATGATCGCCAGGCTGATATAACCCATGATAAGTCCGGCGAGCGCCAGTCCTTCGCCCTTCAACCGGCCCTCGCTCTTCCGTATATCCGAACGAGAGATGTGTCCGAGTATGATCGCGGGAATTCCGGCAATTATGGAAAATATTGTCACCGAAGCAATCCCGCAGACCAGGCTTCCAATGGCCTTGCTATCGGTTTGAGGTTCGGAACTCATCCCGGGAGTTTCAGAATTGTTCAATCGCGCATTCCTTTCTGCGTTGATGCAGGCGCAACACGCAATGCTAGTGTGAGTCAGGCGGGATTATATAGAATACCCTCCGGAAATACCGCATGCACGCGTTGCTCTGGATCCTTCTTCTCGCTCAAACACAAGGAGGCGTTATCTCGGGCCGCATTGTGTCCTTTGATGGATCTCCTGCAGCGCAGAAACGTGTCGTTGCACAGGCGGTGCTCGAACGAGCCGACGTGGCTCTGGGCGCGTCCATGCTCGCCGGCCTGACTCAAACCGATAACGATGGGCGATTTCGTCTGGAGAATATTCCTCCCGGCCGTTACTACATCGTTCTGGACCCGCTCGATGTGCCGAGCTACTACCCGGGAGTGACAAAGCCCGAGCGCGCGACGATTGTGACGGTCAGTGATGCTTCGGCGATTGAAGGAATGGATTTCAAAATACCGGACTTCGAAGGAGGAAAAGTCTACGGCCGGCTTTCGCCGCCGCCGCGGCCATTGACCGGCGCGCTGATGGTGAATATCACGAGGAATCCCAATCGTTCAGGGTTGAGCGCTGCGACGGTTTTTCAGGGCACACTCAATCTTCTTTCGAATGCGGGGACCAATCTGAACATCGCCGGGGTCGTCTCATCCCTCACCTCTTCTCCGACAGTTTCCGTGCCTGTCAGCGCCGACGGCACGTTTGAATTTCCAAAAACAAGAACGGGCTCATACATCCTTTTGACGAGTCCCGGCATCGGCCTGGCTACACGCTCCGTGGATATTGGCGATGTGGATGTGCGGGATGTGGAAATTATTGCAGGTACCGCGACGGCGATCGCGTGGGGAGTTATCGTGCGTGGTCATGTCGTGGGGAATCCCGTCCCCGAGCTGCTGGACAATCTTAGTGTTGTATTGACGGAACGATCCATCACCGGTGCTCCCCAGGTTCCGGTTAACCCTGATGGAAGTTTCACTTTTACCAACGTTCAACCGGGTTCTTACGTTGCGATCACGATTCCTAGCCCGAATGTTTTCCAGCAAACTGCCGTGCAAGTCGAGAAAATGGGTATCGATGATCTCCAGGTGGTGCCGCCTGCAACTATTCTGATCCCCGGACGTATTGACATTGAGGGGGGAGGCAATTTGAAACCCTCGTCTATTCCCATGACGATAGAGTCTTATCATTTGCCCCTGACAACCCCTCTGTTCACCGTTCAGCCCGACGCAACGTTCAAGATTCACGCCCTGGAAGGTGAAAACCGGCTTGTACTTCGAAATGTTCCAGCGAACTATTCCGTCGTTTCGATGACTTACGGCGGCACCGATTTGCTGCGGAATCCGCTCGTGCCTGACGCCGCGAACACCGAAGGCATCCGGATCCTGCTTGCACCCGTATCATCCGGAGCACTTCACACGGTTCGCGGGCAGGTGGACGGGCTTCCATCCATTGCGATTGGTCCCAGCAGCAGGGTCGTTATTTACGGGTCCGGGATGGGTCAGCGTGTGGCGGAAGCTCCACTGAAATCGGATGGGACCTTCGAATTTACCGGAATTCCTTCAGATACCTACTACGCCACAGTCGCCGGAGCTCCGTTCGATTCGCAGTGGACTTTCGAGGTCGTTTCCGAAGATCGGGATGGCATACGGATGAAAGGCGAAGTCTGGAGCGATGTTTCTGGCCATGTCACAATTGTGGATCGCAATGGAACAATCCTGCCTGGTTTTCCGTTTAGCTACATGGCGGTCGTGTTCAATCCGTCGGTTTCGTGGGGCACGGCTGCAGTGCGACAGGATGGAACCTTCCGTCAGTCATTGCCCGGGGGCGAATATAGCCTGTTAACCAATAAGCTTCCGGACGGTTATACATTAAAGGCCGTTACTGCCGGTCTCGGCGGCACGGACCTCTTGAGAGGAAAGCTGAAAATTGATGGCAGGCCGATTCCTGAAATCCAGGTCACGTTGGAATACCGGCCCAAGACCGCTCCATGACATTTTCTCCGGTCGCCATCGATGCGGCAGTAATTGGCGTCTATTTTGCACTGATCGTCGGCGTAGGACTTTGGATGAGTCGCGGGAAGAAGTCGCTTCTCGCGTTTGCCCTGGGCAATCGCCAGACGCCATGGTGGGCAGTCCTGGCCAGCATTCTCGCGGCGGAAATCAGTGCAGCGACGTTTCTCGGAGCTCCGGAAAGCGGTTACAGCCTGGGCAACTGGACCTATGCCCAATTCGCGATTGGCACGGTGTTGGCCCGGATCATCGTCAGTTTCGTGTTTATTCCGGTTTACTACAAGCACGGTGTGATTTCACTCTATGAGTATCTCGGCACTCGCTTCGGACCCAGGACGCGCCACTGGGCCTCGGCGACTTTTCTGCTTACGCGTGTCCTTGCGATGGGAACCCGCCTCTACGTCAGTGCGATCATCATTGTTCTGGCATGGCAGATCTGGCGAGGAACGGCAATTACTTCTTCAGAAAAATTCTGGATATTCGGTGGAGCGGTGGTTCTGGTGACGCTACTGACGGCCATCTACACCACGGCAGGTGGAATTCGTGCCGTAATCTGGACGGATTTCATCCAGGTTGGAGTTCTCGCCGGCGCGTTGGGCTTCTCGATATGGTTTCTCCTGTCGCAGCTTCCCGCAGGCTGGTCGACGGCGACGACTCAAATGCAGGCACCGTTGTTTTTCAATTTCGCGAAGCCGTCGACACCTGGAGCCTGGCCGTGGTTGCGGAACGTGCTGACTTCCGACTACACCATCTGGGCCGCACTCATTGGCGCCACATTTGTCACAATGGCGTCACACGGAATCGATCAGGACACCGTCCAACGGATGCTGACTGCGAAGAGCAGGGGACAGAGCGCGAAGGCAACGATCCTTTCAGGTATTGTGGATCTTCCGATCGTCTGTTCGTTCATCCTGGTCGGAATTCTCGTGTCGGCGTTTTACAAGTCGACCGGCGCATCGCTTCCGGCGGACATTGCACCAAGAGAAGTATTCCCATACTTTATCCTGACGCGGATGCCTGCGGGAATGCGCGGCCTGGTCATCGCGGGAATTCTGGCCACCGCGATGGGCTCATTAAGTACAGCACTCAATGCGCTCGCTACCAGTTTCGCGAGAGACTTCGTGTTGCCGCGACGGGAGATTCGCGGACCGGTGAGTGAATCCGAACGCATTCGCGTACTTCGCTGGAGCACCGTGGGTTTTGCTGCATTGATCATCGGCGTGGGTCTGGCCACCGCCTTCTATATGGCAAATGATCCGAATGCCGCCATTATTCCTCTGGTGCTCGGAATACTGGGGTACACCTTTGGGTCGTTGCTGGCGATTTTCTTCGTCGCGGTGTTTACAAAAACGCGAGGTAACGACGTCGGTAACGTTATCGCGATGATCTGCGGATTTATTTCTGTTGTCTTTCTAAGCAGTGCGGACATTCAGCGTCTTGTCGGATTTCCCGTACTGGTGCTCGCGTTTCCATGGAGGATCACGCTTGGAGCGTGCGTGACGTTTATGATTTCGTTTTGTTTTCCAACTTATGATTCTGGTGCACTGAGGTCCAAATGACTCTTAAGAAGAAGCTTTTATTTTCCGGAATTTTCGTCGTCGCCGCGGCGGCTGGCGCGGGCTATTACTTCAAGTTTGTGAAAGACAAGGGAGTGATCACGGTGGAGTCCGGCAAAGTGACTCGTCAGGATCTGACTCAGTCGGTGTCATCCAACGGCGAAATCAAGCCGAAGAAGTCCGTCAACATCAGCTCGAATGCCATGGGACGCATTGTCAGTATGCCTGTGAGGGAAGGGGATCACGTTAAACAAGGCGCTCTGTTAATCCGTCTGGAATCCATTCAGACCGAAGCCGACGTGAAGTCCGCTGAAGCCATGCTCGATGCGGCCCAAAGCGAAACAGAGGGAATGGCGGCGCAGCTCCGCGCATCCGAAGCCGCCGTGAATTCCGCGAAGGCCGATATCAAACGCGCGGAAGCCGATCTTGCTCGAGCGAAGCAGAGCTTCGACCGCAATGAAAAATTGTTGAAAGATGGGCTGATCTCGGCCGATGCTTTTGAAAAATTTAAATCCGATTACGACATCGCCCAAATTACATTGAATGCGGCCAATGCGCGGCTGGCGCAGTCCGAAGCCCAGGTGGCGCAGGTGAGGAATCAGGGCGAGCAAACCACCATGCGGATTGCCCAGCAGCGTGCATCCCTGGTCCGCGCAAAAGATTCGCTGTCCAAAACGACGATCACGTCACCCCTGGATGGAATCATCACGTACCTGCCCGTGAACGAAGGTGAAATTGCCATCGTCGGTATCCAGAATCAGCCGGGAACTGTCCTCATGACGATTGCGGATCTTTCGGTGATCACGGCAGAGGTTCGAGTGGACGAAACCGATATCGTGAATGTGCGAATCGGCCAGGAGGCGAAGATCAAGGTCGATGCGCTTGGCGATAAATTTCTCATGGGCCACGTTTCGGAAGTGGGCAATAGTGCATTGAACAAGTCGGGCACGGCGGCTGGCAACAGCAGCAACGGAAACACACAGGAAGCGAAAGACTTTAAAGTGGTCATCATTCTCGACGACCCGCCCAAAGAGTTGCGTCCCGGTCTTTCCTGCACGGCGACAATTATTACGGCAACTGCCAAACAGGTTTTGTCGATTCCGATTCAGGCCCTGACGATCCGCGAGTTTGATAATCCGGACAAATCGATCAAGAAAAAGATCGAGAAAGAAGGAGTCTTTACGATCAAGAACGGCGTTGCAATGTTCCGACCTGTGAAAACGGGTATTACCGGAACAACGGATATTGAGATTGTGGAGGGACTCACAACGGAAGATGAAATCGTGTCCGGTCCCTATCAGGTGCTGCGCACCATTCAGGACAACGCCAAGGTCAAGATCGAGAAACCGGCCAATAACGCGGAGAAGAAGCCGTAATGTCGACGAACAATTCCGGTACTGTTATCATTCGCACCGCCAATCTGTGGAAGACCTACCAGATGGGAACCACGCAGGTTAATGCGCTTCAGGACGTCACCTTTGAGATTCGACGCAACGAATACGTTGCGATTATGGGCCCGTCCGGATCCGGAAAGTCCACGCTGATGAATCTGATCGGCTGCCTGGACACGCCAACCAGCGGAGAGTATTGGCTGAACGAAAAGCTGGTCAGTGAGATGAAAGACGATGAACTGGCACATATCCGAAACAAGGAAATCGGCTTCGTCTTCCAGACTTTCAACCTGCTGGCTCGATCCACCGCGCTGCACAACGTGGAACTTCCCCTGATCTACAGCGGTGTCCCCGCGAAAGAGCGTACAACGCGGGCGGAGGAAGCTCTGCGGATGGTTGAACTGAAGGATCGGATGCATCACAAACCCAATGAACTGTCCGGCGGGCAGCGGCAGCGGGTCGCGATCGCGCGAGCGCTGGTCAATCATCCATCGATCATTCTGGCAGATGAACCGACGGGCAATCTGGATTCGGCGACCGGAGATGAAATCCTGAAGCTGTTCGATAAGCTTCATCGCGAGGGTAACACCATTATTCTGGTGACGCATGAACGCGATGTTGCCGCGTTCACGCATCGGATCATCAGCATCCGCGATGGCCGGATTGCGTCGGACGAACTCAATATTCCACGCGTCTTCGACACATCTGGCGCCGCTCCGGCTACCGAAACCATCGCGTGAAGAATCTCCGCCGGTAGACTTCGCGGAAACATCGAGAGTGGTTCAGTTCAGCGGCACACCGGGCTGTAATCCTTGACGCGACAAACTTGAATCAGTCCTGCTGAATCACAACAACCGGCCGCACAAAAGATACAGCCACAATCAGCATTCCGACGATGGGTTTACCCGACTCCATTGCCGGCATGAATTTCCAGGATCCGACGGCAGCTCGCGCGAGATCGGTCAGTTGAGGAACGTCCTGTACTGTCAGCATGGTCAACGGATTGCCGTTCTTGTCGATCGGAACGTCGATGATAACGACGCCCTCTGTCGTGGCCGTTTGAGGATAGCCAGGGTCCGTGATTGAAAGTGGCAATGGAGGGTGGTTGTTCTTTGAAGGCGTGGGTTGCTTGTAGCCCAAAGATGGACCACCGAATCCGGTGTTTCCCAAGCCGGGGGGCCGAAATACGACCAGGACTCCCACCCGCGATGCCGTTGGTTGTCCATTCAGGCTCGCCGGACTGAACTGCCATTGTTTGATTGCACGCGTCGAGGAATCATTGAAGGGACCCAGCCCCTGTAAAATCTTTATCTCTCCAATTCTTCCCCGTGCATCGACGGGCACGTCCGCCAGGACGCATGTTCCTGCGACTGCGTTCGGGGGATGAAGTGGAGAGACAGCCTTTACAAGCTTCGCCGGAATAAGTCCGGTGCTGGCGGTCACCTGCAGAAGCAGCGCAACAATTAGCGGAAGCATGGCGCATTGTAACAGATGCTTTCTGTCGGGGCGGTCGATGACCGCCCACGATCCCACACGTACAGGATTGTGGGAGGTCCTAGACCACCCCTACAACTGGGCCACTAGTAGAGATGAAAATTAATCACGATCTGAATTTGGACTGCCACGGGTAGTCCATTCAGTTTTCCGGGATTGCATCTCCAGCTTCGTAAAGCTTCCCTGGCTGCGTCGTCCAGTCCATAGCCAAGACTTCGCGATACACCATTGACGTTGATGGTGCCGTCCTTCTGTATGACCGAATCCAGGACCACCGTGCCTTGAATGCGGGCTTTGCGCGCGTCATCGGAATAGGTGGGCTCGGGCCGTACGGGGCAGGTCGGTGCGGCGAGTCCTCCCAGTCCGCCAATCTTGTAAGTGGTTTCAGTTCCACCACCGGGTCCAAAGGCGCCTCCGCCGAAACCACCGCCAATACCAGGCCCGACTCCGGGACCCGTTCCCGGACCGACGCCATGTCCGTTGCCATCACCAATACCGCCGCCGGTTCCAGGCCCGGCGGATGGCGGACCGATCACACCGTTTGGATCGCCAATCGGCAGAAGGCCGGAAGCGTTTGCTGGAAGATTCGCCAGAGCGGGAGCGATGATCGTCGGTTCCATGACGAGCTCCGGCGCCATATTCACAACAATGGGAGTGGGAGGAACAAATTGCTTATCCGATGCTCTTGGAAGAACTCCTTTTGATGCCGGTGTGAGAGCGCGTGTGCCGCCGCCTCCACCGCCACTCGGTTTAGTTGGCGAAGGAGGCATAGGAACTGAAGATGGAAGCGAAAAGGTAATCGGTTCGAGGAGGACGGAACCGTCAACAAAGATTTTCGGTTTGATATAGCTGCCAACGGAAATTGTGAGCAGCATTACGACGACTCCAACATGCACCACGACCGATAGAAACTCGGGAATGTGGTTTTGTTTCTTCTGCCACAACTCCTTCACGGCAACCGGCGCCGCCGTCGTTTCGATGTGATGCGGATGAAACCTCTCGTGGATCACTTCTTTCACTTCCGATATCAGGGAGGCGATTTGATTCGGTCGATTCACGAGCCGTTCCAATGCAGCCGGGTCGGGCGCCGCCGTAATTTCCACGCGCGGCGGTGGATTTTTGCGGTCGGCGCGGAACTGACGGATCTGCCTTGCCAGCGATATGAACCACGCATTTGGATCGGAGAGACTTGTTGCCGTTGGGAAGATGGGGTTTTTTTCGGTTTTGGTCTGTTTGGGTTTCATCTGGACTCCTTGGACCACTCCACCTGCCTTTGGTTAGTGCATGTCGCATTCCGATTTCCGCAAACTGGAACCCTCAAGGAGTAAATGACTGGATGGGCGCGATGCTGAGATTCTACAAGCTTTAACTGCCGCTCTCGCTCGTTCCTCGCCGTCCAAAAATGTGCAGAACTCGATAAGACATCGGATCGGTGGATCGCATGATTTGTCATTTGGACACAGCGGAGAAATTACAGTTCGATATTTCGGACAGTTTGGGATCGACGCAGACACCATTTGGATGCTGACGGGACAACTTCAACAAAAGCCCCACCACGAATCTGCGAAACGCAATGTTTTCAGGGGCATTTTGCGGCATTCGAAATGCATTGCAATAAGACATGAAGCAGGCAATGTGGACCATTCTTTTCCTGATCCTGACCGGCGCCTCCCAACTCCATGCTCAGGGAATGAAGCCCCTGTCATTGGATCGGAACGCTCAACCCAGAGGCGAGATTTTGGTGCAGCCCTTCGACGATCCCAACTATTCCGGGAAGCCTCTGAGTTACTGGCTGAAGTCCATTCGCAACCGCGATGACCAGATGGGAATGGCGTTCGATGCTATTCGACACCTGGGTCCGGCGGCCCACTCCGCCGTTCCGGATCTGATCATGGTTGTTTCGGAGCCTTTCACTCCAATCGAAGTTGGAGTCGACAGATACGCAGCGTTGACTGAGAAACTTCGCGCCATTCTGATCCACTCCAGTGCGGTGGATTGTCTGGGTGCGATTGGGCAGGCGGCAGCGCCTTCGGCGCCGGCGCTGGCGGAATGGGCATTAACCCCCAAAATCATTCTTCGGGGTATACGCAATCGTCAGGAGCAGGATGCATTCGTCGATCTTGTGGGAATCGATGTTGCCGAACGGATGAGGGTCGTTGGAGCCATCTCGCAATTCACCGCCCAGGCTTCCCCTTTTGTTGCAGGACTATTGAAATCGCCCGATCCCGAGGCCAGGAAGCTCGGAGTCGCCATTCTCCATGAGACGGCTCTGCCCATCGCTCTCACTCTTCTTCAGTCGGAAGCCTGTGGCGATCAGGAACTGGGCTTCAATATTCTCTTCGACATGTGGCCTGTCGTTTCTCGAAGTCATCTGGTCGATCTGATCGATGTGCTTCCGTGTATCCTGCCTGAAGACCATGATGAATAGAAATTCCTCGTATGTCCCGCAATCCACATCGCTTTTTTCAGCGATTCTCTCTAAGTCAAAACTTGAAGCGATACGCCTTCGGGAGGATGCAAATCAGATGAAGGATATTACGAGGAACAATGCGGCGTGGGATTCCCACGCAGCGTATTCGGCCATCATTGCAGATGATATCGACACGATGATTGACAAGATCAATCAGGGCGACGAGGCTCGCGGTTCAGATTCTCCGTGGCAGCAGGCCGCGATCGATAAAATCAAACCTCTGATGAAGGAGTTGGCGACAACGATGGAAGCGGTTTTCACTGTGATGCTGACAAAGCCTATGGATCGGACGGAATTCAAAGCACCGGTTCGAAGCAACCGCCGCAAAGCTTAAGCTGGAACCGAAGGTCAAGTGACTCCATCTACGGGGCTCAGAGCATGTGTGGATGAACGTATCCGTCGCAGACGGATTACGCTCAAATGCCCGGGACATGGCATGGTGATTGGAGTCCTGCTACAAGTTACAGTTACTTTCCCCATCCTCGAATTTCATAATCCCAGGTAGTCCAATAAAACCGCGCCTGCGAAGAAATACGAACTTAAAACCATTACCTGAACTGCGAGGTGTCGCATGAATTCCGAACAGAACCGACTTGAAGAAGCCCGTGAGAAGAAAGTCTCCTGGAAAAAGTGGGGTCCCTACCTCAGTGAACGGCAATGGGGAACGGTACGTGAGGACTATAGCGAGGGTGGTGATGCGTGGAATTACTTCACCCACGATCAGGCCCGCTCGCGCGCGTACCGGTGGGGAGAAGACGGTCTGGCCGGCATATCCGATGATCAGCAGCATCTCTGCTTCGCTTTGGCGTTATGGAACGGAAAGGACCCCATCCTGAAGGAACGGCTCTTCGGATTGACCAATAGCGAAGGGAACCACGGCGAGGATGTGAAGGAATACTACTTCTACCTGGACAGCACGCCGACGCATTCCTACATGAAGTATCTCTATAAGTACCCCCAGGCGGCGTATCCCTATGACGATCTCGTCCAGACAAACCGCAGGCGTTCGAAGGAAGAGATGGAGTACGAACTCCTCGACACCGGCGTCTTCAATGACGATCGTTATTTCGATGTCTTCGTGGAATATGCCAAAGACGGCGCAGACGACATTCTGGTGCAGATCACGGCATTCAATCGTGGACCGGAAAGTTACGAAATTCACATACTCCCGACACTCTGGTTTCGGAACGACTGGAGGAAATGGATCGCCGCTTCCAACAAAGCTTTCGAGCGGCCTGTTATTCGGCAAATCAAATCCACGGCCGGCACGAGTGTGGTTACGGCGACGCATTCCACGCTGGGTGAATTCGTACTTTCCTGCGAAGGCGACGTTCCGTTGCTATTTACCGAGAACGACACAAACTATGAACGCCTGCGTCCTGGGTATCCAAATGCCAGTCCGTATGTCAAGGACGGTATCAACAACTGCGTGGTCCAGGGAAATACCGGAGCAGTGAACCCGGAGAAGCAGGGGACGAAGGTTTCAGCGCACTATCGGCTGATGGTGGATCCGGGCAAATCCGCAACCGTCCGGGTTCGTCTGACGGCGCAAACCGCTGCTCCTGCGACTGGAAAGAGCAAAGCCTCTGCATCTGCTTTTGGACCTGCATTCGACACGATCTTCAGCTCACGACTGAAGGAAGCAGACGAGTTCTACAGTTCGGTTACTCCACCATCGATCTCTCCGGATGCGGCCGCCGTCATGCGTCAGGCTCTTGCAGGCATGCTGTGGAGCAAACAGTTTTATTTCTTCGATGGTAACAGCTGGTTGGACGAACATAACGCCAACCCGCTCCAACGCAACAGCCGCGAGTTTCGTAATCGTGACTGGTTCCACATGATTAACAAGGACATCATCTCCATGCCCGACAAGTGGGAATACCCATGGTACGCGGCGTGGGATCTGGCTTTCCATACATTGCCGCTTTCCATCGTGGACCCGGACTTTGCCAAGAGTCAGATGGAACTGATGCTTCGCGGCGTCTACCTGCATCCCAACGGGCAGATGCCTGCGTACGAGTGGAATTTCAGCGATGTGAATCCCCCGGTGCACGCATTTGCGACACTCTTCCTGAACCGCACAGAGCAGAGTCTTCGCGGCGAGACGGATGTGGATTTTCTGAAGAAGGCCTTCAACAAGCTGCTGCTGAACTTCACCTGGTGGGTAAACCGCAAGGACCGATTCGGAAAGAATGTGTTCGAGGGCGGCTTCCTCGGTCTGGACAACATTGGAATTTTTGACCGAAGTGCTCCTCTTCCCACCGGCGGTCACCTGGAACAGGCCGACGGCACGGCCTGGATGGCACTGTTCAGCCAGAACATGATGGAACTCGCGATCGAGCTCACCGCCCACGACAGTACCTACGAGGACATGGTCGCCAAGTTCGTTGAACATTTTGTCTATATCTCTTCCGCAATGAATCGTCCCGGAGAGTACGGAATGTGGGACGAGGAAGATGGCTTCTACTACGACCTGCTGCGCCTCCCCGACGGCAGCTCCGCACGGCTCAAAGTGCGATCGATGGTGGGATTACTACCGCTGTGTGCCACGACGGTTATTGAAAAGTGGCAGAGGGATCGACTTCCACAGGCGACGGCCCGGATGTGGGAACGACTCAGCCAATTGCCTGAAGTTCTGCAGTCCATGCACGTCACCGGACCAGGTCATTACGGAGTCGCCGAAAGAGGGATCGTGGCTCTTGTCAACGAAGACAGGCTCCGCCGGATTCTTTCGAAGATGCTCGACGAGAATGAGTTCCTGAGCCCCTTCGGTATTCGATCACTCTCAAAATTCCATGCAGAGCACCCCTACAAATTCGGTGTGCAGGGGCAGGAATTCCGTGTGGATTATCTGCCGGCTGAATCGAATACCGGCATGTTCGGCGGCAATTCCAACTGGCGCGGACCGGTCTGGATGCCCGTGAACATCATGCTCATTCGAGCACTCCAGAATTATTACCTTTATTACGGAGATAACTTCAAGATTGAATGCCCCACGGGTTCCGGAAAGATGATGAATCTCTTTGAAGTGAGCAAGGAGATCGCAGATCGGCTCAGCCGAATCTTCCTTCGCGATGAGCAGGGGAAACGCCCCGTCTATGGTGGCACGGAAAAATTCCAGAATGACCCTCTGTGGCGTGATCACGTTCTCTTTTACGAATACTTCCATGGCGACAATGGAGCCGGGCTTGGCGCAAGTCATCAGACAGGCTGGACTGGATTGGTGGCCAAAACCATCCAGCTCTACGGTCTGTTGGATCCTAAGGTCATGCTGGAGGGGGGTAAGCGGACGGCCTTCAAGAAGGGAGCCTAGCGGAACATGACAGCTTGGGCGAAATATCCCGTCATCTACGAAATCAACACCTGGGTCTGGCTGGGTGAACTCAGCCGGAAATACCAGAAGCCGATATGTCTCGGCACGGTTCCGGAAGAGGAGTGGGACGACATCGAATCCTTTGGCGTCGACGCCGTGTGGTTCATGGGAGTATGGGAGCGCAGCCCTGCCGGCATTGAGATTTCGATCCGCAACGAGGGGCTCGTTAAAGATTTCAAGCGCGCCCTTCCGGATTTCACGCCGGCAGACAACGTGGGATCACCCTATTGCGTCCGGCAATATATCGTTGATCAACACCTCGGCGGCCCGGCCGGACTTGCCTCTGCACGCAGAATGCTGCGCCAGCGCGGCATTCTGCTCGTGCTCGACTTCGTACCGAACCATGTTGCACCGGACCATCCCTGGGCCATCGAACATCCCGAATACTTCATTCAGGGGACAGCCGATGCTGCCCGGAACGATCCGGCGTCCTTCTTCCAGCTTGGAGAAAAAATATTTGCCCTTGGGCGGGATCCTTATTTCCCCTCGTGGCCGGATGTGCTCCAACTCAATGCTTTCCAGCCTGGACTCCGGCAGGCCGTCATTGACACCATCTCGGACATAGCCGGACAGTGTGACGGCATCCGTTGCGATATGGCGATGCTGATGCTGAATCGTATCTTCCATCGGACCTGGGAAACACTCGCCGGAGTCGAGCCGTTTGGCGACTACTGGTCAACGACGATTCCCATTATCAAGAGAAAGCACCCCGACTTCCAATTCATCGCCGAGGCCTACTGGGACCTGGAATGGGAACTCCAGCAACAGGGGTTTGATCACTGTTACGACAAAAAACTCTACGACAGAATCGAACATGGAGACGTTGAGAATGTGCGTCTGCACCTGCTTGCAGATTCGACATATCAACAAAAGATGGTTCGATTCATCGAGAACCACGACGAGCCGAGGGCCGCTGCCACCTTTCCACCTGGAAAAGCCCGGGCCGCTGCCGTGGCGATTCTGACATTGACCGGTGCCAGGCTGTTGCATGAGGGACAGTTTGAAGGTAGGAAAGTGAGATTGCCGGTCTTTCTTGGGCGTCGGCCGGACGAGCCGGTCGATCATGATCTGGCGGCTTTCTATGGGCGTCTGCTGGATGCGACAAATTCGGATGTTTTCCGGAATGGCAAATGGAACCTCTGTGAACGAAGCGGCTGGCCCGACAACCAAAGCGGACTCAACCTGCTTTGCTGGTGCTGGATCAAAGAAGATGACCGTTACCTGGTTGTCATCAATTTTCGGCAGGACCCTGCTCAGGCGCTGGTCCATCTGACGTGGGATGATTTGAGGGAAAAACAATGGCGGCTTGAAGATGTTCTCTCCGGCGCAATTTACAACCGAAGCGGGAGCGAAATGCGAGACGCGGGTTTGTATGTCGACCTGAAGCCATGGGAATGCCAGTTCTTCAGGATGGACATTCTATGACCGATACCAGTTACGAAATCCGAAAGGACCAGTACGCGACCGCACTTCGCGAATTGCTACGTCACGAAAACGACCTCACCAACCACCGAATCATGTGGCTATTGATCGGTCAGGGGTTTATCGCCAATGCGTTTGTAACGACTAACGGCAGCTTGTCGATGAAATTCGGCCTTCAGATTGTCGGAATCCTTCTCACGCTGTCCGCATTCGTGATGCTCTACAAGAGCTATCAGGCGCGAGGCTACATCGAGTATCTGGGCAACAAAGCCAAGGAGGGGACGTTGCCGGAGGAATACCTGCCACTGATGGGATGGCCAAGAAAGCGGATGGCCGGCTGGCGGACGGAATTCTGGGTCTGTCCCTGGATTCGGAAACCCGATGATGTCCTGGAACCGTGGTCGTTCCTGCCGGTTTTGTTCATCTTCATCTGGACGACGGGATTGATGCATGGTCAAACGACTATGGGATCAGAGGCCGCTGTCCTGTTGGCCATCACTCTGACTTTTGCAATCCTCGCGGTGTATTGCGTCGTTGTTGTCCACTTTCAGGTGAAGGAAGAGGAGCGTACCGAAGAGCTTGCTCGAAGCGCGAGTTTTCTCCGGAACTAGAAGTCTTTTCAAAACGGGTGAATCGTCGAGCGATCGTTTTGAGACCTCATAGGTCTGGCACGCCACAGCGTAGGGTGCGAATTCGAAAGTCGTTCAGCGGCCGGGTACGCGAACACGCAGTACAAATTCTCCGAATTCATCGATATCGTAGGACAATTGCGAGCATACAGGTTGCCTATCCTTCAATTGCCCGATTCGGATCGACATCTGATAATCCTGAAGTTCGACGCGGGCCACCAACCAGTAGTAACCCTTCGTTAATCCCTTAAACTCGAAATTTCCCGATTTATCCGTCCTGGTTTCGCCGGCAACCGGAGCGGCGGCGCAGCATTCAGAGTTGCCGTGTCTTTCGTAAGCCACCAGCTTCACATCTTTAAGCGGGTGATATTTAATGGAAGATCGCCCGGGAATATTCTTGTCTGGAATGCTGTCGGCCTGCTCCAGTCTGCCACAAAGCTTTGCGACCAATTCCGCATCATCGATCTGCGGATGGACCGGTATCGCAACCGTCATTGAAGACACGGCAAGAACGGTGAACAGTGCGGCTATGATTCTGAACATGGCAATCAAGAATGTAGCGCGCTCTCGTCATCCGATCAACTGGCAGAACTGTAGACCGGTCACAGGTCGACTGCGACCGCCCTGCAACAAAGGAACAACTGCGTTGCGACGATGCTTTCGGCGGAATAGACTTCCGAGGCAGGTGCCATCATGAATTCCCGAATTTCCCGTGCAATGGGCTTTATCGCCACAGCGCTGATACCCGCCGTGCCGCTCGCAGCCCATCACAGTTCCGTCTTTTACGATCTCCGGAATCCAATCACGCTCAAAGGTGAGATTCAACAAGTCGAGTGGATGAACCCCCACGTCTATCTGTATCTGGATGTTCGTGACAGCGACAGCAAAGTTGAAAACTGGGCTGTCGAGTTGGGCGCTCCGAATCGCATTACGGGTGTCGGTTGGACAAAGGAAACCTTGAAACCGGGAATCACGATTGAAGTTCGCGGTGCACCCGCAAAATCCAGGTCACCGGCAGGTTCCGCTCTTTCGGCGGAACGTGCGGAGACGAATCACTACGTACTTGGCGGATGCATCACCCTGCCGAACGGTGAAAAGCGGGCGCCTTCATACGGCCCTCCATGCTCATGACGGCAATTAGTTATTCGTGAATTCTGAACTCTTCGTCAGGACGGGTCGTTTTCTTCCGTGTTGTGATATCTATCGATAGCCCATTTTTCGAAAGGCAATCCTCAAATGAAAAGAATCGCAGTCTTGTTTCTCTGCATTGCTCCGCTGGTCCTTTTAACTCAATGCAAATCGTCGACGCCGGATTCCAGGGAATCAAAGTCCGCTGACGCCGCCAAACCAACGAATGTGACGGAGATTCCTTCGCCTGCCGGTACCGGAAGTGCCGAACCGAACTTGAGCACCGGTCCGGACGGCCGCGTTTATTTAAGCTGGATCGATGCCGCCGACACCATGAGCAGCCTCAAATTCTCGGTTCTTGGTGAGAACCAGACCTGGTCCCCGGCAGGAATGATTGCGCAGGGCGAGCACTGGTTTGTGAACTCTGCGGACTTTCCTTCATTGATTGCCCTCCCCGATGGAACAATGGCCGCCCACTGGCTTGCCGACAATCCGGAAGGTTCGGAGGCTTACAACATCCACCTTTCGATGTCCCATGACGGTGGCAAGACATGGTCCAAGCCCATCATTCCTCATCGCGATCGAAGCGAAAATGAACACGGTTTTGTTTCTCTCATTCCGGCCGGGTCCGGCGAACTTGGAGTCCTTTGGCTGGATGGAAACAAAATCAAAGATGAAGTCGGCGACATGGCGCTGAATTACACGACCGTCGGTGTCGACGGGAAAGTTGGAAAGGAAACCGTCTTGGACACGCGCGTGTGCGAGTGTTGCCAGACTTCTGCAGCCGCAACCCCGGATGGAATTATCGCGGTATATCGGGATCGATCGGAAAAGGAAATCCGAGACATTTCGTTTGCACTTCACACGAAGGACGGCTGGTCGAAACCGGAGCCGTTGTCGAAGGACAACTGGCAGATCAGCGGGTGCCCCGTGAATGGACCTTCGGTTTCCACGTCGGGATCTCACGCGGCGGCAGCGTGGTTCACTGCACCGAATGACGTTTCTCAGGTGAACGTTGCCCTGTCTGGCGATGGTGGCAAGACCTTTGGTTCTCCCATCCGCATCGACAGCGGAAAACCCGTCGGGAGGGTGGACGTCGTTGCATTGTCATCGGGCGATGCGCTGGTCAGCTGGCTGGAACAGGCCGCAGAGGGAACTCAGGTGCGCATCCGTCAGGTTCGATCGAGCGGATCCATGGGCGACCCGATTATCGCGTCCGTCAACAGCAAGGTAAAATTTGCCGGAGTTCCTCAAATGACCTTGAGCGGCAAACAGGTTGTCGTAGCGTGGACGGACGGAGATACTCCCAGCAAGGTTCGGACCGCCACTTTCAAAATTGATTGAGTGGTTGGCGGTGAATGCAGATGAATAGCCCACCTGAGTCACAGGGCTATTCCGCTGATTTCGACGACTCCAGCCTCATGCAACGCCTTAGATGCGCGCCATGCGCACAGATGGCAAATATCAGATCTTCGGCATCAGCTGGATCTGCTGGTAAAACGACATGAAATCGAAGCAGTTCCATCCTTCTTTAATCGTGTCGTTCTCCACCCGAACAATCGTCATTCCCGAAAAATCAACTGCACTGTCTGTTGGAGCCGGACCAAACCCTGGTCCGCTGTTCGTCCCGGTTACCCGGCAATGGGCGCAAACATATTGTCCTTCGGTGATCGTACGGAGAACTTCAATCTGGATATTCGGGAATGCCGTTCGGAAAT